>Ga0256830_1000036_pt1 | contig 115401 bp, 90 predicted proteins | sample 128326metaG_FD_190537 | JGI IMG/M metagenome (GOLD analysis project Ga0256830, IMG submission 190537) | Hydrothermal vent microbial communities from Lau Basin, Pacific Ocean - 128-326 | ecosystem: Environmental > Aquatic > Marine > Hydrothermal vents | place: Pacific Ocean: Lau Basin...
GATCCGCGCCTGGAGGTTCTCCTCCGTCACCCCTTCCGGAGGCCGGCCGAGAACCGGCTCTAGGGTCGCGTTGTAGGCTCCGACGATTCCTCGGATCGGGGCCTCGTGCAGGACGATGCCGAGCTTCGCGGAGAGCGCCCGGGCGTCGCGAAGGCTCCCCTCCGAGGAATAGACCGAGGGCATCGCGACCCCCGTGACCCGATCCGGCCCCAGGGCCCGCACCGCGATGGCCGCGGTCAGGGCCGAATCGATCCCCCCGGACAACCCGAGGACGACCTCGTCGAAGCCGCATTTCCCGAGGTAGTCCCGCAGCCCGAGTTCGAGGGCGGCGCAGGCCTCGGCGGGCCCCGGATCGGGAGGCGCGACGATCCGCCCCCCCACGGGATCGAGTCCCCGGTCGAGTTCGAGGACGAGGAGGTCCTCCCGGAAACTCGCGGCTCTGGCCTCGAGGACCCCGTCGCGGTCGAAGGCGCAGGACCCCCCGTCGAAGATCAGCTCGTCCTGGCCGCCGACCTGGTTCACGTAGATCAGCGGAAGACCCGTTTCCCTCGCGCGCGAGGAGAGCAGGGCGAGGCGCAGCTTCGGTTTTCCGAGCTGGAACGGGCTCGAGGAGAGGTTGATCAGGATCTCGGCCCCGTTCGCCGCGAGTTCCGCGGCGGGGTCGACCGCGTAGCCGCCGGGAGGGGCGAAGCCCTCCGTAGTCCAGAGATCCTCGCAGATCGTCACCCCGAGACGTCTCGAGCGGAAGAGCAGGGGAGACCGTGTCGGAGCGGGAGAGAAATACCGGGCCTCGTCGAAGACGTCGTAGGTAGGAAGAAGGGTCTTGAAGGCCTCCCCCGCGATCCGCCCCCCGTCCAGCAGGACGGCGGCGTTATGCAGGGGGGGGCCGCCCCCCCCTGCGCAGGGCCGCGTGCAACCCGCGAGGATGGCCGGCCCCCTCTCCGTCCAGCCGGCCATCTCCGCGAGGAGCCGCTCCTCGGCTTCCAGGAAGGCGGACCTGCGCAGTAGATCGCGGGGCGGATAGCCGGTCAGGGCCAGTTCGGGAAGGATCAGGAGATCCGCGTCCCCCGCCTCCTCGAGGGCGCCGCGGACCCTTTCGCGGATCCCTCGGAAATCCCCGACCCTGGCGTCCATCTGGAGGAGCGCGACACGCATCCTTCCACTGTGACAGGGGGGAGGACCCCGGGCAACGGCCCCTCCACGCCCGTCCGGAGAATCCCCCGGGCGGCCCCCGGAATCCGCGCGGAAGGGGACGCGGACTTGCAATCCTCGGGGAAGGAGCCAGCCTGGAGGGGCCGAATCGCGAGGGAGGGAGACCTGGCACCGGAACGAGGATCGAGGAGGGAGTCGAAGGCGGAGGGGCGGGAAACGCCGCCCGGGGAGGATCCGGCCCGCCTGGCGGAAGAACTCCTCGCCTGGTATCGCGTCGAACGACGGGATCTCCCCTGGCGCGGCGATCGCGACCCCTGGTCGATCTGGGTCAGCGAGGTCATGCTCCAGCAGACGAGGGTCGAGGCGGTCCGGGAACGACATCCGGCCTTCCTCGAACGCTTCCCCGACCCCGGGAGCCTCGCGGCCGGAACCGAAGCCGAGGTCCTGAAGGCCTGGGAGGGGCTCGGCTACTACCGCAGGGCCCGCCTGCTCCGCGAGGGCGCCCGTCGCGTGCAGGAGGATTTCGGCGGACGGATCCCCCGGGATCCCGACGCCCTGGCCTCGATCCCCGGGATCGGCCCCTATACGAAGGGGGCGATCCTCGCGATCGCCTTCGATCTCCCCGAGCCCGCGATCGACGGGAACGTCGAACGGGTCGTCTCGAGGCTCCTCGCGATAAGGACCGATCCGAGGAAGGCTCCCGCCCGGAAGCGGATCCGTGAGTTCTGCGAGGACCTCCTCCGGCATGGAGCCCCCGGGGATCTCGTTCAGGCCCTGATGGAACTCGGAGCCCTCCGCTGCAAGCCGGGAACCCCGCTGTGCCCGGGCTGCCCCTGGAACCGGCCCTGCCTCGGACGCCGGGAGGGGATCGCCGGGGACCTTCCGCGAAGACCCCCCCGCCCCCGTCCCCACGAGGTCCGCACGGCCCTCTTCCTCGTCCCCGGCGAGGGCGGACTCCTCGCGCGGCGCCTTCCCGCGTCGGCGATCAACGCCGGACAATGGACCCTTCCCGGTCCGGGGATGCCGAAAGCCGAGTCCCCGCCGGGGAGCTGGATTCGGAAGAACTTCGGAATCCGCCTCGAGGACTGCCCGAGGCTCGGGACCTTCCGCCACGCGATCACGAACCACAGGATCGAGGTCGAGGTGCGGGTCGTTCCCCGCTCCACGGGGGCGCGCCTTCCCGGGCACCGCTTCCTCGATCCCGGGGGGAAGGCGGTCTGGACGACCGCCTCCAGGAAGGCTCTCAAGATCTTCGCGGACCGCTACGACCGGGAGAGCTCCCGGTGAACGTCCCGCAGGGATCGATCCGTCTCCTCGTCGTCGGAGATCTCCACGGGCGCTTCGACGAGGCGGACCGCGCCTTCCTCGAGGGCGAGGAGACCTCCGCGATCCTCTTCGTCGGCGATCTCGGGGACGAGGACCCCGGCATTGCGCAGAGGGTCGCCGGGCTCCGGGGCCCGAAGCACGTGATCCTCGGAAACCACGACGCCTGGGAGAGTTTCCGCCTCGATCGTCCGACCTCGGCCCTCCGCCGGACCCTCGAGGTCCTCGGCCCGAGCCATGCGGCCTATGACCTCCGGGGAATCTTCGGCTCGGACTACGACATCCTCGGCGTCCGGCCCTTCTCCTGGGGAGGCCCGAAGCTCCGCAGCCCGGCCGTCTACGAGGAGCTTTACGGCCTATCCTCGATGGAGGAATCGGCCTCGAGGATCGTCGAGGTCGGCCGCCGCTCCAGGACAGGAAAGCTGATCGTTCTCGCGCACAACGGGCCCAGAGGCCTCGGCAAGGAGACCTCGGACATCTTCGGCAAGGATTTCGGCAGACCGGGTGGAGACTGGGGCGACGAGGACCTCCACTCCGCCCTGAGGACGCTCGAACACGAGGGATTCGAGATCCCTCTCGTCGTCGCCGGCCACATGCACCACCGCCTCCACCACCCTCGGGGCGGCCTGCGGAGGCGTTGCGTCCGCAGGGGGCGGACGATCTTCGTGAACGCCGCCAGGGTTCCGAGGATCTACCCGGGTCCCGACGGAAAGACCCACCATCACGCGATGGAGATCCTCGTCGGGGAGGACGGTCAGCCCGTGATCCGCGACCTCGTCTTCGACCGGAACGGCCTCCTCGACGGAACGACCCTCCGCCCCCTCCCCCTCGACCGCAGCACAAGGAAGCCGGCCGAGGAAGAGGAAGGGGATTCCCGGCCGGAAGCTCCGTGATCCTGCGGACTCCAGGACTCCCCCCCGTTATGATCCCCCGCCCGACGGGGCGAGGACGGCTTCCACGAGGGATCCCGGAAGGCCGGGGTTCGTTTTCGACCAGGGGTCCGGCACGGACATGCTTCGAAAGATCACGCTCGGTGTTCTGAGTCTGCTCGTTCTGGGCTTCGTACTGAGCCTGTTCCTTCCTTCGACCTACGAGGTGGAACGGCGCCTCGTGATCGCGGCTCCTCCCGCGAGAATCCACGGAATCGTCTCCGACCTCCACACATGGCCCGACTGGACGGCCTGGAACGAGAAGAGGGACCGAAGTCTCCGCTTCGAGTACGCGGGCCCGGAACGGGGAAAGGGGGCCAGAATGAGCTGGAAGGGCGAGCAGCTCGGGGAAGGCAACCTCGAGATCCTCGAGAGCGATGCCGCGAGGGGACAGCGGATGAAGATCTCGTTCAGCGGAGGAGCCTTCACCTCCCTCAACGAGATCGAGTTCCGGGAGGCCGGGAACGGAACCGAGGTTCTCTGGAGGGACAGGGGCGAACTCGGGTTCAACCCGGTGGCCAGGTTCATCGCCTACTCCGGGAAGGTCGAGGATTGGATCGGGCGGGACCTCGAAATCGGACTCATGCGGCTCAAGGAACTCGCGGAAGGAGGCCCCTCCAGGAATTCGGGGAAGGGGAACGGAGCGGGAGGTTCGAAGAAATGAGGAAGGTCGTCATCACTCACGCCGTTAGGACTCCGATCGGAAAGTTCCTCGGGGCCCTCTCGCCGCTCTCGGCCGTCGAACTCGGCGCCCACGCGGTCGCTTCGCTGCTCGGAAGGTCGGGGATCGACCCGGCCGAGGTCGGCGAGGTCCTGATGGGACAGGCCCGCCAGCTCGGCTCGGGGCCCAATCCGGCCCGACAGGCCGCGATCCGCGCGGGCATCCCCCATACCGTGCCCGCGATGACCCTGAACAAGGCCTGCGGCAGCAGCCTCAGGGCGATCTGGTCCGCCCGCCGGGCGATCGCGCTGGGCGAGGCCGAGATCATCATCGCCGGGGGGATGGAATCGATGACGAACATCCCGTTCCTCCTTCCCGACATGCGCAAGGGCTACCGCCTCGGCCACGCGAAACTCCTCGACGGGAACTACCAGGACGGATTCAACTGCCCCTTCGTCGAGGGGCCGATGGGCCTGACGGCCGAATACCTCGCGGACCGATACCACCTCTCCCGCGAGGAACAGGACGCCTACGCCCTGCGTTCCTTCCATCGCCGCCAGGAAGCGGAGGACGCGGGTCGTTTCGACGAGGAGCGCGCTCCGATCGAGATCCGCGACCGCAAGGGGAAGACCGTGACCGTCGATTTCGACGAGCACGGAAGGCGCGACGTAACGCTCGAGCAGCTCGCGAAGCTGCCGACGGTGTTCCGGAAGGAGGGCGGGACCGTCCACGCCGGAAACGCGTCGGGCATCACGGACGGGGCCGCGGCCGTGCTGGTCATGTCCGAGGAGGAGGCGGAACGGCGTGACCTTCCGATCCTGGCCCGTCTCGGATCGGCGAGGGTCGCGGGCGTCGACCCCAAATTCATGGGGATCGGGCCGGTTCCCGCGATTCAAGACCTATGCGGCGAACTCGACATGAAGGTCGGCGACTTCGACCTGATCGAACTGAACGAGGCCTTCGCATCCCAGGTCCTCGCCTGCGACAAGGAGCTCTCCCTTCCGATGGACCGGGTGAACGTGAACGGCGGAGCGATCGCGCTCGGGCATCCGATCGGGGCCACCGGATGCCGGATCGTCGTCACCCTCCTCCACGAGATGAAGCGCAGGGAAGCGAGGACAGGGCTCGCGAGCCTCTGCATGTCCGGAGGAATGGGGATGGCGGTCAGCTTCCACAGGGATTGACGCGATCTCCCGTCTCCCTCGATCGGGACGGGGCTTCCTCCGGGCGTTATGATGCCGCGCCCCCTTATCCCCGGAACCTCCGGAGACTCCGGCATGAATCCCGACACCTTTGCCTGTCCCGCCTGCGGCGTGCGTTTCAAGCGAGGCGACCTCCCCGCGGGCAAGAAGATCCGTTGCCCCAAGTGTTCGGAGGTCTTCGAGATCCCTCCCGTCGAGGACCCCGCAGCCGAGTTCGAGGAGCTGGAGGAACTCGTCGGGGATTCCCCTCCCTCCGGAGGCGGAGCGGGCCCCGCGGCCCCCGTTTCCCGGGCGGGATCCGCGAGGACCGCCCCCGCCGGGGGACGCCGTTCCTCGGCGAGGAAGGCCGGAGCGGGGGGAAGGGCCTCGTCCTCGAAGCGTTCGAGGGGGGGCCGCGGCCGCCGGGAAGAGGCCTCGACCAAGAAGAGCAAAGCACCTCTCCTCCTCGGAATCGCCCTTCTCGCGGCGGCCGGGATCACGATCTTCGTCCTGACTTCGGGGAGCGGGAAGGACTCGGGGAAGAAGGGCTCCCCGGAGAAGGCCGGGGCCCGAGCGGAGGAGGAGACGCCCAAGACCCCGAGGGAGGAGTTCGAGGGTCTTCTCGCGAAGGTTTCCGGGGAAGCCTCGACCGCCGGCAAGGTCCGGCTGCTGAGGAGCGCGATCGAGGTCCTGGAGCGGAGCGCCTGGAAGGGAGCCCCCTCCCCCTCCGAGATCCACCGGCGGATCCTGGAGGTCGACCCCGAGAACGAGGCCGCGCACCTCGCCCTCGGACACACGAAGTTCACCGAGGACTTCGAGAAATACCGGGGGAAATGGCTGACGAAGGAGGAATACCGGAAGGCCCTCGAGGAGTTCCGGGAACACAAGAAGGCCCTCGAGAAGAAGAAGGCCGCAGAGATCGAGAAGGCGAGGTGGACGAAGGACGCCTTCTGCAAGAAGGCCAAGCAGGTCCGGGACTACTTCGTGAAGGACGTCTCGAAGGTCCCGAACCTGGATCTCAAGTTCTACTTCGACATCCCCGAGGTGCCCCGGCCCTATTTCCTTATGGTCGAGGACGCGAAGGTCCCCGATCCCGAGGCGACGGCCAAGACCCTCGGTCCCGGACTGGCGGCCCTGAGGCGGGCCTTCGCGAAGGGTTATCCCAAGGGGGTCTTCGCCGATTGGGACGACGAGGAGTTCGTCGTCCCGGTCATGATCTTCAAGGACTCGGGAAGCTACGAGAATTACCGGAAGAACGGGCACACGGACTTCCCGACGACCGGCCTCGCCGCGGCCTTCTATACATCCAAGAGCGAGGTTCCCACGGCCTACAAGGGCGTCCTCTACGTCTGGCAGGGAGCCAAGGAAGCGCAGTTCTACCACGAGGTCTTCCACGAGGCGACGCACCAACTCATGCACAACGCCTGCGAATCGGAAAACATGGGCCCGACCCCGTGGCTGCAGGAGGGCATCGCCGAGTTCTGGGGCTCCCACAAGGGGAACCGGTATTCCGGCTACACCTTCGGCCGTTTCCTGCACGGGCGCTACCCGACGATCCAGATGGCCGCGAACGCCTACATGAAAGCCCTCAAGGCCGGAAAGAAGCAGGGCGCCTTCCTGACTCCGAAGGACCTTCTCTCGATCGACCAGGAGAAGTTCCTCACGATGAAGGCCATCCTCGACGGCCGCATCCCAGGGACTCCGGCCCAGAAGGCCTCGGCCGGCATGACCGTCAGCCTGATCTACGCCGAGGGCTGGGCCTTCATCTACTTCTGTTACAACTACGAGGGGGGCAAGTACAAGAACGCCTTCGAGAAGATGGTCGCGGACGACCTTCGATACGGGTACTCCTTCGAAAAGGCGGCCGAGCATCTGGGCATGAAGACCGACGAGGACTGGGATCTTCTCGCGAAGCGGTTCTTCGTATTCTGCCTGAGGGCCATGCGCCGGGACGCGCGCAGGGGCGGCTGAGCCCCGAGGAACGCCCGGGAGAGGCCTCCTTGGGGGCCTCCCCTTCCCTCCCGGGGGGGGCTCCGCTTTCATGATCGGCCCTTTTCCGGCCGGATCGGTTCAGGAGCCCCCCACCGCCTGCCGATGGCGGAGCGGACCCCGGACCGCCCGGGCGAAGCATTTCCAACCACGACGGACCCCCGAAGGGAACCGAAAACGATGACTGCACGCGTCGATGAAATCCTTTCCTGGTACGATTCCCAGCCCCCCGGCGTCATAGCCAACCTCCGCCGCATGCTGATGCACGGCCGCCTCGGCGGAACCGGTCGGATGGTCATCCTGCCGGTGGACCAGGGTTTCGAGCACGGCCCGGCCCGCTCCTTCGCAAAGAACGCCCCGGGCTACGACCCCGCCTACCACTACCGGCTCGCCCTGGACGCGGGCTGCAACGCCTACGCCGCTCCACTCGGCTTCCTCGAGGTCTGCGCGTCGGAGTTCGCCGGCAAGATCCCTACGATCCTCAAGCTCAACAACTCGGACAGCATGTTCTCGAGCGAGGATCCCTGCCCCGCGGTCACCGGATCCGTGCACGACGCGCTCCGGCTCGGCTGCGCCGCGATCGGATACACGATCTATCCCGGCTCCGCGCACCGCAACGAGATGTACGAGAACCTCCGGACCCTGATCGAGGAAGCCAAGGACGTCGGCCTCCCGACGATCGTCTGGTCCTACCCTAGAGGCTCGGGCCTCTCCAAGAAGGGGGAGACCGCCGTCGACATCGCGGCCTACGCCGCCCAGATCGCCGCCCAGCTCGGCGCCCACGTGATCAAGGTCAAGCCTCCGACCGAGCATGTCGAACTCGAGGCCGCGAGGAAGGTCTACGAGTCGGAGAACATTCCGATCTCGACGCTGGCCGACCGGGTCCGGCACGTCATCCAGTCGGCTTTCGACGGCCGCCGCATCGTCATCTTCTCCGGGGGGCCCGCCAAGGGGACGGAGGACGTCCTCGAAGAGATCCGCGGCCTCGCGGAAGGTGGAGCCTTCGGTTCGATCATGGGACGCAACGCCTTCCAGCGCCCGAAGGAGGAGGCGATCTCCCTGCTCCACGCGGTCATGGACATCTACAAGGAACGGGCCTGACGACCCCGGGTAGCCGAAGCTTCCTGCGGGCGCGGGGCGGCCCCCGCGCCCGCTTGCAATTCGGCGGCGAGGAGCCAAGATCCTGCACCCTCGATCCCTACCCGGGACGAGGAACCTCGCGGGCCGTTAGCTCAGTCGGCTAGAGCGCTACCTTCACACGGTAGAAGTCACTGGTTCGAGTCCAGTACGGCCCACCATCACTCGAGGTTCCCGGGAATCGGCTCCGCGGCCCCCTTCCGGTTCACTTCCCTCCCTTGAAGACGGGGTTCTTCTCGAAGAAACGGAGGCCTTCGAGAAAACCCGCCCGGTAGGACTCCCAGTCCGTTCCGTAGCCGACCCCGACCACGAGGCTCGTCATGACCGGCTTCATCCCCTGGAGGAAGCGGAGCGCGAAGCGAATCGCGTGCGCGTGTCCCAGATCCCCGGGAAGCCCCTTCCCGAGATGCTTCGCGAGGGCGTCGAGCTTGCCGGCCGAATACGCGTACCAGGACGCGATGTAACCAGCGAAGGACTGGACCACGGGGCCGTGGAGCTTCGTGGGGGAGAAGCCCGAGAGCTTCCGGAACCACTCCCCCCGGCCTCCGCGGTTCAGCCAGTACCAGGCGCCCCCGACCCCGTAGAGCCCGTCCTCGGTCACGGCGTCGAAGGCGCCGCTCTTCGGATCGATCCGGATCCAGGCAATCGTCTCTCCGAGCCCGAAGGGCACGGGCTTTCCCGGAAGGACGACGACCGAGTCCGGCGCGTCCGTAAATCCCTCGGCGATCAGATCCCGTACGCGCGGATCCGCGATCCCCTTCGGCCCTCCGGCCGCCGATTTCCGGTTCAGGATCATCCACCCCGCGGGAAGCGGCTTCAGGGAGAAGCGCAGGGGAAGGCTCCCCTTGACCGAGAGATCGACCTCCCTGGAAAAGGCCTCGAAGCCCGGGGCCTTCACTTCGAAGCGAAAGCGGCCGATCGGTTTCTTCGCGATCGGAAAGGAGAACCACCCGTCCGCGCCGCTCCGGGTCTCGAGCCCCCCGTTCTCCATCCGGATCCCGGCCCCCTTGACCGGAAGCCCCGACGCGAGGTTGCGGACGACCCCCTTCCAACTCGACTGGAAGACGGCATTCTGGACGGAAATGAGCGGATAGATCGGATCATCGAGGACGGTGAACTTGTTGATCGGAGGCTTCTTCTCGGCCGGATGCGTGGGGGCGGGGATCGACTCGACCTCGCTGTAAGCATCCGGCTTTCCCGCCTTCGCCCTCTCCCAGGTCCCCGCGATCTTCAGGAAGGGAAGACGCAGCATGCGGTCGTCGACCCGAACCTCGAGCATCTCCGTCCCGACGAGAAAGAGTTCGAGAGGTTCGGAGAGATTCCGATACTTGTCGCTGTAGCGGAGGATCGTGCGGCCTTTCGATTTCAACTCCGCATAGACCGAACGGCTCAGCATGATGTGGCTCTCGCCGCCGTTGTACCTGGATTGGTCGTACCAGTAGGAGAAGACGTGGCTGTCCTCCAGGGTCTTCGGAGGAATCACGAACCTCGCAGCGAAGCGATAGGGCCTCCGGTTCACGTCGTCCCAGTAATCGACGTTGTCGTAAACCAGGGGGCGCGGCTTCCCGTCCTTGTCCGGGACTCCCGGCTCGAGGATCTCCAGCTCCCCGTTCAGCACTTCCTTCCCCTTCCTCTTCCGATAGGAGAAGATGCGGTGGCCGGGGACCTTGAAATCCTCGGCGTCGCTCCCCCACTCGATGCGGGGGATGTAGGTCGTGGGGACTCCACGGGCGGCCCCGAGCAAGGCCTCCACCTCGAAGGCCAGGGCCTCGAGATCCTCGCTCCGACAACGCCCCCGGGACAGGAGCGGCCATTCCCGACCCGACTTCTCCATGACCTCGCGGAGCGACGCGGCGGGTTCGAGGACGAGTCCCTCCTCCCCGCGGCGGAAACTCAAGACCGCCTCCTTCCCCTCCGCGATGTCGAGCCGCGATCCGAATCCCTTGCCCGCGCTCAAGGCGGACAGGGCGCTCCGGTAGAGGTCCAGTCTCGAGAGGACGGAGGGGAAGGGGGCGATCTCGAGGGCCCGCTCGAGGACTGCGGCCGCCGAGAGGACCGGATCCCCGGTGAGGCCGCGGATCGTCCGGTCCTCGAGCTGCATCTCGAGAACGCTCCTCAGGGTGTGGAAGGCGAAGGTCCTCTCCTTCTCCCCCTCCGCGTGGATCCGGTTCCGGCGGAGATCGAGGGCCTCGCCCGCGACCCCCTTCTCCCGCAGGTGGAACGTGGAGGCGAGGATCAGCCGAGGCTCGCGGAACGAGACGCTGACCTCGCAGAGGCGGGCCAGTTCCGAGGAGAGCCGGTCCGACTCCTCGACGTGGGAGAGGGCCCGAGACCAGGCCCGGCGCTCCATGGGCCGCAGCCCGTGATCCTTCTCCTGGAGGAGGCTCCGTTCGCGTTCCGCGATCCCGGGGAGGAGCCTCCCGGTCGTGAAGAAGAGCAGATGCGCATCCCTCGGATCGTCGAGCTTCGGGCGACCCTCGTATTCCCCGCTCCAGATCAGGCGGCGATAACGCCCCTGGACGACGCCTCCGGGGCCCAAGACCTCGAAACGGAGTTCCAGGCGATCCCCGGCGGACCCCGAGACCGGAACCGAGGCGAGAGGCTCCATCGACGGAACGGCGAGGAGACGCACCTGGTCGCCGGCGCGGCGGAGAACCAGGGGATGATGGCTCAGCGCGGCGCTGTCGACGAGGCATCGGCTCTCCTTCCGGGCCTTCTCCGAGGAACCCGCGAGGAGGCGGATCGCCAAGCGATGGCGAAGTTCCGCGGGGGGCTCCCCCCCGGTCCATTGCGGGGGGCCGCCGCCTCCATGCGGATCGAGGCGGAGATCCCTCCAGCGCCCCCCCTCCGAGAGCTGCACCCACCAGGCCCCATCCCTCCCGGCCAGCCGGACCTCGAAGCCCGAGGCCGCCAGCAGTTCCTTCAGGAGCCAGGCCCGGTCGAGATCGTTTCCCCTTCCGGCCCAGAGGACCCCGATCGGCCCCCTGAGGGAACCCTCGTAGTCGTCGGGCGCGCATTCCTCCCGGACATAACGGAGGATCCGCTCGAGATCGCGCCCGCAGGCCTCGGCCTTCCACGGGATCCAATCCCCGCCGTCCTCCCGCGAACAGGACCTCCACAACAGGACCGAGGAGCCGAGGAGAAGAAAGGCGAGAGCGACTCGCGCGCCGGACTTTCTGCTTCGGTACTCCTCCATCCGCACTCCTCCTTCAAAAGGCGCGATCATACGGCACGGAGACCGCGGACACCCCCGTCCGCAGGAAGTCGCCGGGGACCTCTTTCCTTGCCTTCCGACTTCGTTTCCGGCTAGCCTCCCGGGCCTATGAAGATCATCGACGGCTATCTCTTCATCGACGGGGATTGGAGGAAATCCTCGACCGGCGAAACTTTCGAATGCGTGAATCCGGCTGACGAGGAAGTCGTGGCCCGCTGCGCGACAGCCGGGATCGACGACGTCCTCGCGGCCGTCGCCGCCGCTCGGCGGGCCTTCGACGAAGGCCCTTGGCCCCGCTGGTCGGCCTCGAAGAGGGGCGCGGTCCTTCACAGGCTTGCGGACCTCGTCGAGCGGGACGCGGACGAGATGGCGCGGAGGGAGACCCTCAACACCGGGAAGACCTGGTTCGATTCCCGAAAGATCGAGATCCCCTTCGCGGCCCAGGTCCTCCGCTACTTCGCGGGCATGGCGGACAAGTGGGGCGGACGGAGCCTTCCCGGGAGGGAAGACGCTCTCCTCCTCACGCAGAAACAACCGGTGGGCGTCGTCGCGGCCATCACCCCCTGGAACTTCCCCTTCCTGCTCGCCGCCTGGAAGATCGGGCCCGCGCTGGCCGCCGGCTGCACGTTCATCCTCAAACCCGCGAGTCTGACTCCGTTGAGCGCCCTGCATTTCGCCTCCCTCTGCGAGGAGGCGGGGCTCCCCAAGGGCGTCTTCAACCTCGTCACGGGATCCGGCTCCCTCGTCGGGAGCGCCCTCGCCGGACACGAGGAGGTCGACAAGATCGCCTTCACGGGCTCGACCGAGGTCGGAAGGATGGTCCAGGAGAAGGCGGCGGCGACCAACAAGCGCGTGACGATGGAACTCGGAGGAAAATCCCCGAACATCGTCTTCGCGGACGCCGACCTGAGGGCCGCGGCAAGAGGGGCTCTGACCGGGATCTTCTACAACAAGGGCGAGGTCTGCGCCGCCGGCAGCCGTCTCCTCGTCGAGAGGTCCATCTACGATGACTTCGTGAAGGGCCTCGCGGCGAAGGCCGAGGGGATGAAGGTCGGAGATCCGATGGCGAAGGAGACGCGGATGGGTCCCGTCATCAGCCGGGCCCAGCTCGAGAGCGCCCTCGATTACATCGCGGCCGGGAAGGCGGAAGGCGCCCGGCTCGTCGCGGGAGGAGAGAAAGCCGATCTCGGCAAGGGTTTCTATCTCCGGCCCACGATCTTCGCCGACGTGGATCCGGGCATGCGGATCGCAAGGGAGGAGATCTTCGGCCCGGTTCTGTCGGTCCTCCCCTTCGAAGGGGAGGAGGAGGCCCTGGAGACCGCGAACGGCAGCTCCTTCGGCCTCGCGGCGGGCGTATGGACGCGGGACATCGGAAAGGCGCTTCGCCTCGCGCAGGGGATCCGGGCAGGAACGGTCTGGGTCAACGCCTACAACCTCTACGATCCTGGGCTTCCGTTCGGCGGTTTCAAGCAGAGCGGTTTCGGGAGGGAACTCGGGATCGAGGCGATTGACTCCTACCTGGAGACCAAGAGCATCTGGGTGCAGCTCTGAGGACCCCGCGTCACGGATCTCCCCTGGGGTCCCTCTCCGGGGCGCGGCCCCGCCCCCGAAGCCCGATGACAGCGGCTCCACGAAAAAACGGCCCCCCCGAGCCTCCGCGGATGCAGGTTCGAACTTCCGAAACCCGATGAAGGAATGGGACTAGGAAGGGCCGAGCCGATGCAGGACTCAGGGATCTTCATCTTTCCGCTGGCCGAATCTAGGGAGCTTCGCTCCCCATGGCCCGAGGGCGGTCTCTGCGCGAGGCGCATCCCCGATCTCCTCTGCACCTATCTCGGGAGCGCCGAGGAGGAAGCCGCACTCGTTGAGATCAGGGCCGCGGACGAGAGCGGCGCTCCCATCGGACGCTGGGCGCGCCTTCGGGAAGAGCCTCGCCCCGAGGACGCCCGCGCCTTCCTGGACGGCCAGGGGGCCCGGGTCTTCATCACCGGAACCCTGCGCCAGCACGCAAGCGATCTCGAGGTCACCTTCCATCTCATTCCGATGGAGGGTTTCGCCGAGGGAGTGGAGATCACAGGAATGATCGAGGCCGCGGATCCGGTCCGCGGTTTTCTCACGCTCGCGCGCCGGGTCGCCGCGGCCCTGGAGGCCGACATCCTGCACGAGAGCTTCGCCTCCCTCTGCGGCACCGACCCAAAGGCCTTCCTCCAGGTGCTCCTTGGCTTCGAGGGGGCGGCCTCCCTCGATCCCGAGATCCTCGGAGAATCCGACCCCGTTTCCCGACTGCGGCCCCTGCTCGCGGCACTCGAGACCGACGGCGGCCAGGGACTCGCGCTCCGGAGGCTCAATCAGGCGATCCACGAGGGAATCGCCTCCTCGATCCTTACCGTCGACCAGGGCCTGCGCCTGCTCGACGAGGCGCTCGAGCGGAACCCGAGAGACAGCACGGCCATGACGGCGATCGGGGATTTCCTCGCCGCCATCGACGAGGAGGAGCGGGCCGAAGGTTGGCTGACCGCCGCCGCCGCCCTCGAGGACGCGCCGGCCCCTTGCCTCGAGAGCCTGGGCATCCTGCTCGCGAACCGGGGCGAGACCGTCCAGGCCCGGAATCTCTGGTTGATGGCGGTCGACAAGGACGGACACCCGGACTTCTTCGCCCATCTCGCGAGGCTGGCCTTCCTCGAGAAAAACTACGACGAGGCCTGGGACAAGACGATCCGAGGACTTCGCCGGCTGAACGAACGCCGACTCCATCCCGGGGAATGGGGGGGAGAAGAAGCCGGGAGGTCGGGCGTCCTGCTCCGGTACCTGGCCGAACACCTCGCGGAGATCGACGACCCCAGGGTCATTCCCCCCAGGGATCTCGCCGAACTCTGCCTCGACCTCGTCGGACAGATCGAAGAACCATCGGACCGACTGGATCTCGGCCTCTGTCTCGTCAGGGTCGGGGAGATCGACATCGGGGTGTCGATCCTCCGTTCTGTCCTCCCGCACGTCGAGGATCCCGATCGTGCCGAGGAAGGTTGGGAAGTCCTCGGGAAGCTCACGATCGAGGGCTTCGCCGCGCGTATGCGAAGCGCTCCCGGCGAGACTCTGGGCGGGGAGAGCCGAGGGGAGGCCCTGTCCTGGTGGGAAGAGGCCGCGAAGGCCCTCCCTAGGTTCGGAAGGATCCATCTCCGCCTCGGATCGGAGCGACTCCTCGCCGGCCGCACGGTCGAGGCCCGGGAGGCCTACGAGATCGCCGCCTTTCTCCTTCGCGACGAGACCGGCCCTCTTCGTGGGCTCGCGGCCGCTTCGCTGCGTTCGGGCGCCCTGGACGAATCCGAACTCGCCCTCCGCCGGGCCCTCGAGATCGAGCCCGAGGACGCCGGCCTGCACGCGGATCTCGCCCTCCTCCTCCACGGACTCGGAAGGGAGGAGGAGGCCGCCGAGGCCCTGGAGATCGCAGAGGTCCTGGACCCCGGCCACCCGAGCGTCGCCCAGGCGAGGGACCGGCTCGGCTGAGATCAATCCGGGAAGTCGATCCGGAACCACCGCCGGATCTCGGCCGGCGGCGGAGAACCTGGACCGATCCTCGCGAGGGTCAGGGCGAGGACGATGTCGTTGCCGACCTCGAGGAGTTCGAACTCGCGCAGTCCAGGCCCCTGGACCCTGCACCCCCCCTCCTTCGCATGCAACTCCACGAGGCCCAGGGTCCCGGTCGTTCCCCGGGGTCCCTCGACCGTCTCGACCTCCCCCCCCGGCCCCAGCCATCCGGCCGGTCTCGGCCAAAAGGGGAACGGGAACCGCAGCCTATATCTCTGCCCCGGAACGGGCTCCTTCAGCGAAACCTCGACCTTCACGCTCCGCCCACCCGCTTCGCAACACAGGCCGAGCCTCCAGGGGACCGGCCTGCGCCGTCCGCCCGGATCGCCGGGATCGGCCGGAAGCTTCAGCTCGCGTTCGAGGATCAAACCCGAGTTCTCTCCCTGCGCGAAGACCACGGGGCTCATGTGACGCGCCTCGAAGATCCGCGGCCTTTGGGGGAGCCCGGGTTCGAAGGGTCCTGGATAGCCCGCGTCTCCCTGGACCTCGAGATCCGCGACCCCCTTGCAGGGGCGCCCCTCCAGGATCTCCCAGGAGAAGCCTCCTCCCCGGCTCCAGGACCAGGACAGCTTCCTTCCTCCGCCCTGCATCCTCGGGGCGCGCTTGCCGAGAGGGCGGGCCCCGGGAAGTTCGAGGAAGGGGGGCTCCTCGAGCCCCGCCGCCCGGGCCGCACTCTCGAGGAGGGCGAGGGAGAGAGCCTCCTCGGATCCCTTCCCTCGGAACGGACCGAGGGCGGGAAGCAGGACCGCAAGGAACGCCAGCGGCCCGGGATTCTCGATCAGATGTTCGGCCAACCTGTCTCCCAGGAAACGGCGGTCGAGGCTGAGGCCGGGTTCGGCGCTTCGATCCTCCGCGTCCGGGTCCCCGTCCCGAACCTCGATCCCCCTGCGCGCTGCGAAGTCCTCGGCCAGGGTCCGCGAGGCCTCCCGGAAGAACGGATGCGCCCAGGGATCGATCCGGCACCACGAGGGGCCGATCGAAGCGATCTCGAAATCCCGTTCCAGGCGCTCGGCCATCCACCCGCATTCGAGGTCCAAGGGGAGGCCTCCCGCAAAGGCCCCGGCCCCCTCGAGGAGGGTGGAGACGGAGGCCGGTCCCCCCGCGCAGAAGTGTTCGGGCTCTCGGAGCATGCGACGACTCAAGGGTGGACCCAGTACAGCGTCAAATGCCGATCCGAACTCTTTTCGATCCGGGCTCCAGCGAGGCCCGCCTCCTCGGCGATCCGGGCGAGTTCCGCAGGGGTGTAGGCCGCCCTCAAGGAATCGGCCAGGAGCTTCCGTTGCTTCCCGGTCGCCCCCACGGCATGGAGCCCGACGAGCCGATCGAGTTCTTCCTCGTCCGCCGGGCGCATCAGATCCCGGATCAGGATCTTTCCATTCCGCGAACAGACCCTCGCAGCCTCTCGCAGGAAGGCGAAGGGGTCGGCCACGTGATGGAGGATCGTGTTGCTGAACACACCCTCGAAGAGCCCGTCGGCGAAGGGCAGGGACTTCGCGTCCCCAGGCATCAACCGGACGCGTTGCGAGAGTCCCGCCTCTGCGATCCTGAGCCTTGCGATCTTCAGCATCTCCAGCGACATGTCGATCGCGGTGATCCTGACTTCCGGAAAGCGCTCCGCGAGGAGGATCGGGATGTCCGCCGGCCCGGTCCCGAGGTCGAGCAGCTCGCCTTCCCGCATTCCGAAGATCTCGAGGGTCTCGACGAAGGCCCGGTTCGGTTCGGAGTTGTCCATGGCCGCGTATTCCCGGGCCTCTTCCGGACAGTCCATGCACTCCGTTTCCGGGATTCGCTCCATCCTTCACTTCCCCGGGTTCCCCCACCGGGCCCGGCCGCCTCCCGGAACCCCCGAAACCATCGGATCGACCGGATTCAAGTATAAGTGCGGCCGGGGTCGAAACTCCAAGACGGAGCGGGGTCGCGGACCGGCCCCCTCCGGAGACCTCCGTTCCGGTTTCGCGAACGAGAACCCGACCTCTGATGGGATCCCACCTCTACCTCTGGGGAGATCTGCTCGGCGAGGGCCCGAACTCCGCCTTCCTTCGCAGTCTCCTTCCGGCGCTCTCCACGGCCTTCGACGGGATCGAGGCGCGGCGCTTCTGGCCGCGGCCGGAGGACGAACCGCCCGAGGGCAAGAGAGTCTGTCTGAGCACGGGTTCGACGCGCTGGGAGGTCCGGACGCGAGTCGGGGAGAGCGAACTCAGGCGGATCCGCGAGGCGGTGGCGGGCACCGTGCCGGCCGGCAGTCCGGTTCTCGCCCTCGCAGGCCCGGAGGAGGACCCGACCGCCCGGATCCATGCCGACATCCCGTACGCCGGGAGGATCCTCCTGCTCGACCACGAGGCCTCCTACGGCCCCCCCCGGCAGACCGTGGAACGGGTCCTGAGGGCCATTGTCTCGGGGAGGGAGGAAAGGAGGATCGCCCTGAGAATCCGAGCGGAACTCCGCGGGGGACGCGGAAGGCGCTCCGAGCTCGAGGCCTTCCTGAAGGGACTCGAGCACTGCGAAGGCATCGAGGTCGAGCTGCGACCCCTCGACCGCGACCCTCCGGCGCCCGAGAGCCTGCCCCGGAGGATCCGGGAAGCCTGCTTCCGAAGCCTCGAAGCCCCGCGGGTCGCGATCCACTTCTGCTCCCCGAAGGACTTCCGGAAGGATCCCGAGGTCGAGCGGAACATCCTTCGTTGCCGGGTCGCGGGAGGGGGATTCCCCGAGGCCTGGATCCCGCGGATGAAGGAGGCCGACGGAATCTGGGTCCGCTCGGGCTTCGAGAGACGGCTCTTCGCATCCCGGGGGATCCCCCCGGAGAGACTCCGGATCCTGCCCGAGGCCGTGGACACCGAACTCTTCGATCCTGAGACCTTCCCCTCGAGACCTTTCCGCTCGCGCAACCTCGCCTTCCTCGCTGTGCTCCCCTGGGAGGAACACGAAGCCCCCGAGATCCTCTGTAAGGCCTTCGGGCGGGCCTTCGCCGAGGGGGAGGCCGTCCTCCGCCTGAGGATCAAACCCGGTCCCGGGGATTCGATCTCCCGGATCCAGGCGCGCGCCCTCGAATGCGTCGAGGAGGGGGCCGTCGAGGCCGGGCATCCCCCGCCGACCGTCCACTTCCACGAGGAGTCCGAGGACGACGCCTCGATGGCGGCCCTCCTCGCTGATTCGGACGCCTTCGTCTCCTGCGGTCGCTACGACTCCTGGCCCCGCCCACGCCAGGAGGCGATGGCGATGGCCCTACCGGTCCTCACGACGCTCTACGGCGGCGCGCAGGATCTCTGCCACGGGGCCTCGACCGTGGTCCCGATCGCGGGGCGGGTCGTCCCGGTCTCCACCGAGGACCGTGTCCGGGACCCGCGCCTGCATCTCCGCGCCTGGCTGGAGCCCGACCTCGATCACCTGAGCCTGAGACTCCGGGAGGTCGCAGACCGTTTCGAAAACCACGCGGTCCTCGGAAAGCAGGCGAGAAGGCGGGTCGTCCGCTGGTTCCACCCGATTCGGATCGCCCGGGTCGCGACCCGGCTCCTCGAGGAGAGTCTCGACGAGGGGAGCGATCGCTCTCCCGCCGCGCGTCTCTTCCTCGCTCTCGGAGGCGAGGAGGAGGGTCTCGTCGACGGCGGGGACGAGAAACGGCTGCTCGTCCGCTTCGAGGGTCCGGTCTTTGAATCCTCGAGCTACGCGACGATCCAGAGGAACCTCGCACGAGCGCTCGCGCGGAGGGGAGACCTAGAAATCCGGCTCCGCCCCACGACCGAGCCGGGCCGGAACATCGATCAGGATCGGGATCTCCTTCCCCTGCTCGCCCCGAAGCCGAGGATCCCCGACGCCGTCGTCCGGAGCGGGTGGCCCGTCCCTTTCGCGGTTCCCGACGCCGGGGTCTGGATCCAGCGTTTCGACTGGGAATACGGGCCTCCGCCGAGGGAGATCGCGGGACTCTTCCAGAACGGACCCGGAAACGGAACCCATGCCCCGGACGAGATCTGGGTTCATTCGGGATTCGTCCGAGCCAACCTCCTGGCCGCCGGGATCGAGGCGGATCGGATCCACTTGATCCCCCACGGCATCGACAAGGACCTCCTGAATCCCCGAATGAAACCCCTTCGCGTCATCGCCGAACGGGTCCGGGGCCGCTACGCCTTCCTCTTCGTCGGGGGAGCGATCCCGAGGAAGGGCCTCGACCTGCTGGCCCGGGCCTGGTTACAGGCCTTCCGGGCCGAGGACCCGGTCGTCCTCCTCGTCAAGACGGGCGGAGGGAACGGGGTCTACGCCGGCCAGGGTCTCGAGGAGATCATCAGGAAGGCCGCCGCTCATCCTGCCGCGGCCGAGATCCACCTGATCGAGGAGGATTTCGGAGACCTTGCGATGAGCGGGCTCTACGCGGCCGCGGACTGCCTCGTCCATCCCTACCGGGGGGAGGGATTCGGAATGCCCGTTCTGGAAGCCATGGCCTGCGGGCTCCCGGTGATCGTGACAGCGGGGGGGGCGACCGAGGACTTCGTCGGGGACCGTGGAAACATCAAGATCTCGAGCCGGAGAATTCGGGCCTCGATCCCTGAGATCTGCGCAGGGCGCCCCTGGCTCCTCGAGCCCGACGTCCACGAACTCGCCCGGGCGATGCAGGTCGCGCTCGCGGGCCGGGAGGCGCTCCGCCTCGAGGCCGCCGAGGTCGCGAGGGAGGTCGCCGCGAAGTATTCGTGGGACGAGATCGCGAAGAGGGTCTCCGAACGGATCCACATCCTGACGGGTCTCGTCCCCGCGAGGAGGGTCGAGAGGACCATTTCCTCCTGAAGCCCCTGGTCCTCGCCCTCCGGAGGGCGCGGCGGGTATCGTCTGCCCATGTCGAAGGCCCTGCTCCTCGCCGCCCTGCTGCTCCTCTGCTACTGGTCCCTGGTCTCCTGCCGTCTCACCGGCCCGGGGAAGGAAGAAGTCCGACACGGAATCTCGAAGGACCTCGCGGACCACCGTTCGAAACGGATCCGTAATCCGAGATACGGACTCTTCTTCGACCTCCGCGGAATCGCGGAAGGAAGGGTCGAGGGGCGGGTCGTCCTGTCGTTCCTCCTCGAGGGCGGAGGGGACCTCGTCCTCGACTTCGGAGGGGAGATCCTCGGCGTCCCGACCCTGAACGGAAAACCGCTGCCGCCCGGAGCGCTGCTCCGCGAATCCGACCACCTCAGGATCCGGGAAGGCTCCGGTCTCGTAATCGGAAGGAACGAGTTCCGCTGCCGTTTCGCCGCCCGGGCGGAGGAGACCGGAACGCCATTGATCCGCTTCGACGACCGGAAGACCGGAGAAAGCTTCGCCTATACCCTGCTCGTCCCGGCGGACGCCCACTTCCTCTTCCCCTGCTTCGATCAGCCGGATCTCAGGGGGATCTTCGAACTCGAACTGAGGATGCCCGGATCATGGAAGGCCGTCTCCAACGGCATCGACCTCGAGCCCCGGGAGGTCGGAGACGGATCCGTCCTGTACCGCTTCGTTGAGACACGGCCTCTCCCGACTTACCTGTTCGCCTTCGCCGCAGGTCCCTTCGCGGTCGTCGACTGCGAAGGCCCCTCGCGCCGCGGGTCGAGGATCTTCCTGCGCCCCTCGGCTCAATCGAGGCTCGATCCCGAGGAAATGGGACGGCTTCACCTACGCTCCATCGATTGGATGGAGTCCTTCTTCGGCCGCCCCTACCCCTTCGACAAGCTCGACATCGTCCTCTGTCCGGCCTTCCCCTACAGCGGGATGGAACATGCCGGAGCGATCTTCTACCGGGAGCGGGCGATAGCCTTCGACCATGACCCCGATACTTTGGAACTCTTCCGCCGGAACATTCTCGTCTACCACGAAGTCGCCCACCAATGGTTCGGGAATCTCGTGACGATGCGATGGTTCGACGACCTCTGGCTCAAGGAGGGCTTCGCGACCTTCGCGTCCTACGCGGCCATGGAAGGCCTCGAGAAAGGAGGCGGAGAGGCCTGGCTCCGATTCCAGCAGAGGGTCGAGCCCGCGGCCTACCGGGTCGACCGCACCGAGGGAACCCGACCGATCTGGCAGGCCCTCCGAAACCTCGACGAGGCCAAGTCCAACTACGGGCCGATCGTCTACAACAAGGCTCCCGCCGTCCTCAGGGCCCTGGAGACCTGGATCGGGAGGAAAACCCTGAGAAAAGGGCTGCGGTCCTTCCTCGAGGAGCACGCCTTCGGGAGCGCGTCCTGGCGTGATCTCTGCGAATCCCTGGCGAGGGCCTCGGGCAGGGACGTCCTCGCCTGGGCCGAGGCCTGGTTCCTGGAAGCCGGTCTTCCGAGGATCCGGGTCGAGAGGGAGGGCTCACGATTCTACCTCCTTCAGGAGGATCCCACGGGAAGGGGGAGGACCTGGCCTCTCCGAATCGACCTCCTCGTCAAGAGACACAGCGGAGGGACCTCCCGGTACGCGGTCGAACTCTTCCGGAAACGGGTCCCCCTCCCCTTCGTGGACGGGGACGACCCCGTCGCCTGGATCCTTCCCAACTCCCACGACGAGGCCTATGTCGCCTCGAAACTGGACGAGGACTCGAGACAGGCACTGATCTCCGACCTCCCGGCCATGGAGGACCGCATGGCCCGCTCGGTCGCCCTCTCGATCCTTCACGACGAGATGACCGAGGGGGAGATCCGCCCCTCCGTCTTCGCCTCCCTCTGCGAGCGGCTCCTCCGGGAGGAGAAGGACCCGCAAAGCTTCGCCCGAATGATCTCCTGGCTCGGCGCGATCGGCAGGAGATGGACCCGGGGCTCGGAGGCCCGGGCCCTGCGGTCGAGAATCGCCTCCAGCCTCGAGACCCTCCTGTTCCGGAAGGACCGGAAAGGACTCAAACTGATCGCTTTCCGGGCCCTCTGCCGGCTCGCAGAGGATCCGGAGACCCTCGCCCTCCTCGAAAAGGTCTGCAGGAGTAAGGTCTCGATCCCCGGGCTCGTTCCGGGCACCCAGGACCGTTTCACCGCCCTGGCGGCCCTCCTGGCCGCGCGGCATCCGGGAGCGAGGAGCCTCCTCGAAAGGATGCGGCGGGAGGAGGGCCAGGACGTCGTCCGAGCGGCATGGTTGGCCTCCTGCGCGATCCCCGACCCCTCCATCAAGAAGGAGCGGTTCCGGGAATTCCTGGATCCAAAGGGCCCTCCCGAACAGTGGGTGCAGGCCGCCCTCCTCTTCTTCCACTGGCCGGGACAGGAGGACCTGACCCTCCCCTTCCTGAAGAAAGCCCTCGCCTCTTCGCCCTGGGTTAAGAGGAACCGGAAGATCTTCTTCCTCCCCGGTTGGCTCGAGAGCTTCGTCGGCGCTCATTCAAGCCCTGAGGCCCTTAAGATCGTCGAGGGTTTCGCGCGGAAGGACTCCGGCCTTCCCGAGGACATCCGGAGGAAGCTCGCCGTACCTCTGTTCGAACTCCGGCAGGTCGTGCGCGTGCGGAACGAAGCCTCGCGAGACTGACCCGGGGCCCCCTCCCCCTTGAAACCCCTCAGCCAAGGCTGACGAGGACGTCTCCTCCGGCGACCGCATCCCCCTGGGCGACATGGATCCGCTTCACGACCCCGGGAGAGCCCGCGAGGATCGGGTTCTGCATCTTCATCGCCTCGACGACGCAGAGCGTGTCCCCCCGGTCGACCTCCTGCCCGACCTCGACCTCGACGCGGACGACGACCCCCGGCATCGAGGCCCGGACCTCCCCCCCGAGACTCCGCCCCAGGCCCGCGACCCGTCTCGCGATCAGCTCCCGCTCATCGACGACTTCGATCTCGAGCCAGTCCCCGTTGATCAGGACCGAGGTCCTCCCGTTCCGGCGGTCCAGCATGATGTCGTGAGAGGCCCCCGCCGCGAGGAGATGCAGGGAGCGGCCGTTCTCGAGGAAGCACGCGTCAATCGGGATCTCCTCCTCCCCGCCCTCCTCTTCCCGCCGGAGAAAGGCCCGCAGGCCGTCCTTCCCCTCCTCGAAGCGGACGACGGCCCTCCAGGCACCGTCCCCCTCTCCCATGTTCACGTAGTAGCGCATCGGGGGATCCTCCTCCTCAAAGCCCTTCGCCGCCCTCCCAGGGACCTCGACCCAGCATCCAGGGCGTCGGCCTTCCCCGGGCCGTTCCGTCCTCGAGGCCCTTCTCCCCGCTCCCCAGGAGTCGGCGGTGGGAAGCGAGGGCGGCGGCCAGGGCCGCGAGATCGAAGTCCCGGCGCTCGAACGCGCGGGGGAGATCGTCCAGGAGGGAGGTATCGTAATCGCCTGCCCGGAAGGCCTCGGAATCGAGGGCGCGAAGGGCCGCGGGCACCGAAGTCCGGACCCCGGTGATCCGCAGCTCTTCGAGAGCCCTTCGCATCTTCGCGATCGCCTCGTCCCGGGTCGGCGCCCAGGTGATGACCTTTGCGAGCATCGAGTCGTACCACGGACCGACCTCGAGCCCCCGGAACAGGGCCGAGTCGAAGCGGACGCCGGGCCCCCCGGGTGAGGCCAGACGTTCGACCGTCCCCAGGCTCGGGAAGAAGGTATCCGGGTCCTCGGCGTTGATCCGAACCTCGATCGCATGCCCCCTTGGCCGCGACGGAGGCCGGATCTCGAGGCCCGAAGCGACCCGGATCTGCTCGAAGACCAAGTCGACCCCGAAGCGTTCCTCGGTGATCGCGTGCTCGACCTGGAGGCGCGTGTTCATCTCGAGGAAGTAGAACTCCCCCTCGCTGAACATGAACTCGACGGTTCCCGCCCCCCGGTAGTCGACCGCGGCCGCGAGCCGGACGGCCGCCTCGCACATCCGCTCCCTCGTGTCCTCGTCGATGGCCGGACTCGGGGATTCCTCCACCAGCTTCTGGTGCCGGCGCTGGACCGAGCACTCCCGTTCCCCCAACGCGATCGTGTTGCCGTGGTTGTCGGCGAGGACCTGGACCTCGACGTGCCTCGGCTTCACGAGGAACTTCTCCAGATAGACCCTCCCGTCCCCGAAGGCCCCTCCCGCCTCGTCGGTCGCGAGTTTCAGGGCCTCCCGGAAATCCTCGGCTCGATCGACCCTGCGGATGCCCTTCCCCCCCCCTCCGGCCGCGGCCTTCAACAGGACAGGAAAGCCGATCTCCTCGGCCCGCCCCAGGAGAACCTCGGGATCCAATTCCGCGTCGGCCCCCGGAATCGTCGGGACACCCGCTTCCTCCGCGGCCCTGCGCGCGGCGATCTTGTCCCCCATCTTCAGGATCGCCTCGGGTCCGGGCCCGATGAAGATCCTCCCGGCCTCCTCGACGGCCCGGGCGAAGTCGGCGTTCTCGGCGAGGAACCCGTAACCCGGGTGGATCGCCTCGGCTCCGGTCTCCCTCGCGATTTCCAGGAGCAGGTCCCCCCTGAGGTAGGACTCGGAGGGGGATGAGCCCGGAAGGGGATGCGCCGAATCGGCGAGCCGGACGTGGAGGGCGTTGCGGTCGGGAGGCGAGAACACCGTCACGACACGGATGCCGCGCTCCCGGGCGGTCCGCAGGATTCTGAGGGCGATCTCTCCCCGATTTGCGATCAACAGGCTCCGGATCATGGTCCCCCATGCTAGCCGCACCCCTCTCCGAGCCATCGGTCGAAGTCCATGGAAAAAGGATGTACGCGACTTCAAGCCGCGATCCCGGCACTCGGAATCGGAACTCCCGTCCGCTATCGTGCTTCGGACTCGGCGGTTCCGGGCCCGGAGAGCCGCCGGGTCGAAAGCCCCTTTTCCCGGGGTCGTTCGACGGTCCCGGGTTGAAACGAAGGATAAGGAAGCGAGGGTTCCATGTCTTCGGATGCAGATCATCCCCAGACCGCCCGCCTGGTCTTCGGCGACAAGGAGATCGAACTTCCCATCATCGTGGGAACCGAGGGGGAGATCGGGATCGACATCAGCAAACTACGCGCCCGGACCGGGGCCGTGACCTTCGACCCGGGTTTCGCGAACACCGCCGCCTGCAAAAGCGAGATCACCTTCCTCAACGGAGAGGAGGGAATCCTCCGGTACGCCGGCTACCCGATCGAGGAACTCGCCGAGAAGAGCACATTTCTGGAGATCGCCTGGCTGCTCTTCTACCAGGAGCTTCCGACGAAGGATCAGCTCCGGGAGTTCCGCGACGAGATCCGCTACCACACGATGCTCCACGAGGACCTCAAGAGGTTCTACTCCGCACTTCCGAAGGCCGGGCATCCGATGGCGATCTGCGCGGCCACCGTCGGCGCCCTTTCGACCTTCTACCAGGACGTCAAGTTCGACGATCCCGCCGAGCAGCGCCGCGCGGCCGCGATCCGGCTGATCGCCAAGTTCCCGACGATCGCCTCGTACTCCTTCAAGCACAGTATCGGCCAGCCCTTCATGTACCCGCGGAACGACCTCGAATACACCGAGAACATCCTCCATCTGATGTTCTCCAACCCCTGCGAGGAATACGTTCCCGATCCCGTCGTCGCCAAGGCCCTAGACCTCCTCCTTATTCTCCACGCGGACCACGAGCAGAACTGCTCGACGAGCACTGTCCGCACGGTCGGGAGTTCGCACGCGAACCTCTTCGCCAGCGTCCAGGCTGGCATCTCCGCACTCTGGGGACCTCTTCACGGCGGCGCCAACCAGAAAGTCATCGAGATGCTGATGGCCATCAAGGAGGGAAACCGATCCGCCAAGGAGTTCATGGCCCTCGCCAAGGACAAGAACAGCGGGGTCCGGCTGATGGGCTTTGGACACAGGGTCTACAAGAACTACGACCCGAGGGCCCGTATCCTGAAGAAGGCCTGCGACGACGTTCTGAAGAAGATGGGGACAGACAACCCGCTTCTCGAGATCGCGATGGAACTCGAGGAGATCGCCCTCAGGGACGAGTACTTCATCGAACGGAAGCTCTATCCCAACGTCGACTTCTACTCCGGCATCATCTACCAGGCGATCGGGATTCCCGTCGACATGTTCACTGTGTTCTTCGCGATGGGGAGGCTCCCCGGGTGGATCTCCCAATGGCTGGAGTTCCACCGGGACCCCCTCTCCCGGATCAACCGGCCCCGGCAGATCTACACCGGCCCGAAACTCAGGCACTACTGACCGGGGGGACCCCCCCGGCAGGCGGACCGCCCGAAAGCCTCCGCGGACGGCCCTTCGGGGGACAGGGAGGAGCCTCTCCTCAGAGGGGGATGTTCCCGTGGCGCTTCGGAGGATTCCGATCCCTCTTTCCACGCAGATCCTCGAGGGCGCGGATCAGGACCTTCCGCGTGTACCTGGGCTCGATCACGTCGTCCACGTAACCTCGGGCCGCGGCGGTATAGGGGTTGTAGAACCTCTCCTTGTACTTCCGGATCAGCTCACACTCGGCGGCCGCCGCCTCCTCAGGCCCCCGCTTTCCGGCTTCCGCGATCTCCTTGCGAAAGATGATCTTCGCCGCCCCCTCGGCCCCCATGACGGCGATCTCCGCCATCGGCCAGGCGAGGTTGACATCGCCTCTCGTGTGCTTGCTTCCCATGACGTCGTAGGCACCGCCGTAGGCCTTCCGGGTGATGATCGTGATCTTCGGGACCGTGGCCTCGCAGTAGGCATAGAGCAGCTTGGCCCCGTGCAGAATGATTCCCCCGTGCTCCTGCTGGGTTCCGGGAAGGAAGCCGGGCACGTCCTCGAAGGTCAGGATCGGGATGTTGAAGGCGTCGCAGAAACGGATGAAGCGCGCTCCCTTGATGCTCGCGGAGATATCGAGGACCCCGGCCAGACTCATCGGCTGGTTCCCGACGACGCCTACCACGCGCCCTCCGAGCCTCCCGAAGCCCACGAGGAGGTTCGCCGCGAAGTTTGGATGGATCTCGAGAAAACGTCCCTCGTCCATGACCTTGCGAACGACTTCCTTCATGTCGTAAGGCTGGTTGCTCTCCTCGGGAATGATCCCGTCCAGATCCGGACAGAGCCGTTCCGGGTCGTCCTCGCTCTCGACGAAGGGAGGAAGCTCCATGTTGTTGGACGGCAGGTAGGACAGGAGTTCGCGGACGAGGGCCAGGCAGGAACCGTCGTCCGGAGCCGTCAAATGGGCGACGCCGGAGATCTCGGAATGGACGCGCGCGCCGCCCAGGTCCTCGCTCGTCACGTCTTCGTGGGTCACGGCCTTGACCACATCGGGCCCGGTGATGTGCAGGTAGCTCGTCCCCTCGACCATCAAGATGAAGTCCGTGATCGCGGGAGAGTAGACGGCCCCCCCCGCACAGGGGCCGAGGATGGCCGAAATCTGCGGCACGACTCCCGAGGCGAGGGTATTCCGGAGAAAGATGTCCGCGTAGCCCCCGAGACTGACGACCCCCTCCTGGATCCTCGCCCCCCCCGAATCGTTGAGCCCGATGACCGGCGCTCCGACCTTCATCGCCTGGTCCATGATCTTGCAGATCTTGGCGGCGTTGCTCTCGCTCAGGCTTCCTCCGAAGACCGTGAAGTCCTGGCTGAAGAGGTATACGAGACGACCGTCCACCTTGGCCCGCCCGGTCACGACCCCGTCGCCCAGGAACTGCTTGTCCTCCATGTCGAACTCGCGGCAGCGATGCTCGACGAACCGGTCGATCTCCGTGAAACTGCCCGGATCCACGAGGAGATCGACCCTCTCGCGCGCAGTCAGCTTCCCCTTCGCATGCTGGGCCTCGATCCTGGCCTCGCCACCGCCAGAGCGCGAACGCTCCCGACGCAGCCTCAACTCCTCGAACGCCTTCTCATGACTCATCGGGAACCTCCACGAGTTCGGCCAGGACTCCGTTCAGACTCTTGGGATGGACGAACACGACTTTCGTGCCGTGTGCGCCCGCCCTGGGGACATCGTCGAGCACTTTGAGGCCCTTCTCCTTCAATCTCTCGAGAGCCTCGGCCCCGTCCCCTACCCTCAAGGCGAGGTGATGGACGCCCGGCCCGCGGGATTCCAGGAACTTCGCGATGGCCGAATCGTCGCGAAGGGGTTCGAGGAGTTCGAGACGGACCTCCCCCGCGCGCATCATCGCGACTCTCACCCCCTCCCCGAGAACCTCCTCGATCCCCTCGAAGCGAAGCCCGATCACGTCACGCCAAAGCCTGACCGCCTCGTCGAGATCGTGGACGGCGATCCCGATGTGGTCCAGATCCTGAATCATCCATGCCTCCCGGCGCAGTGCGGTTTCCGGGTGGGGAGTATGTCCGCCCCGCCGACCACTGTCGACCTTGCTCCCGTCCCCGATCAGTTCCTAACCGCGCTCGAAAGCTTCAGGGAGGCCAGTGCGAAACATCCGGTAATCAGAAGGGCGAGTCCGATGACCTCGATCGAGGTCCCCATTCCCACCTCGCTCGCCCCGAGGAAGGCCAGCCGTTGCCCGTCGATGCAATAGAGAAGCGGATTCAGGTGAGCCCAGGGCCGGACGGCCTCGGGATACTTGGAAATCGGCAGGAACACGCCCCCGAGATAGGTCAGCGGGAGGATCACGAAGGTCGAAATCCGCGCGATGTCGTCGAATTTGTACGCGAGGATCCCGGCCCCCACCCCGAGCAGGGCGAAGATCATCGTTCCGGCTCCGAGGAAGAGAGCGGCCAGGAACGGAGAGACGGGAACGGGCCCCCCGAACGGCAGAGTGACGAGCCAGGTCAGGACCCCGACGAGGACCCCTCTCGCCGCCGAGGCGAAGGCGTAGGCGGCGACGATCTCGACGTCCGTCAGGGGAGTCACGAGAACGTCCACGAGGTTGTTCTGGAATTTACTGATCAGGATCGTGGACGTGGCGTTCATGAAGCTCTGGTTCAAGGCGCCCATCATCACGAGCCCCGGAACGAGATAGGCGAGATAGGTCGCTCCTTCCTGGACCCCCTCCAGACGGTCTCCGAGCCCGCCCACGAAGATCGTCAGGTAGAGTCCCGCGGTCACGAGAGGGGTGACGACGGTCTGGACGGCGACGACGAGGAAGCGCCGGATCTCCCTCGCGAGCAGGGTGCGGAACCCCCTCCCGAAGAGGGGCATCGGAAGGTCGCGCGCCCCGCCCGCCGGGTCGGCCCTCCGGGGTCCCGCCCCTCTCACCGCCGTTCCCTCCGAACCCCGGCGGCCTCGGGCTTCTCTCCGCCCACCTTTCCGGACCGGCCATTCCGTGTCAGCTCGAGGAAGACGTCCTCGAGATCGGGGCGGACGACCTCGATGTCCCGGATCTCGAGCCCCGCCTCCATGACGGCCCTCCACAACCGTTCCCGGTCCTCGACCCCATGGCACACGAGCCCGAGCGCGCACCCGTCGTCCAGGAGCCTCGGAGCGAAGCCCTGAAGAGCCTGCGGCACCCCGTCGAGGGGCCGGACGAAGCGGAGGAGTACCTTCCGGTCCGTGTGTTTGCGGAGGAGGGCCTTCGTCGACTCGAGGGCGAGCAGCCGTCCTCCCCCGAGAATGCCGATCCGCTCGCACCTGGTCTCCGCCTCTTCGAGGTAGTGGGTCGTGAGAAGGATCGTGGTCCCCTCCCGATGGAGGTCGTGGATGAAGGACCAGAAGTCCCTCCGGAGTTCGACGTCCACCCCGGCGGTGGGCTCGTCCAGGATCACGACCGGCGGTTTGTGGACCAGGGCCTTCGCGACGAGGAGACGCCGTTTCATCCCCCCGGAGAGTTCGTACCCCTTCTTGTCCCGGTGTTCCCAGAGGTGGAGGCGGACGAGGATCTCCTCGATCCAGTCCTCGTTCCCCTCGATTCCGAAGAACCCCGACTGCGTCTTCAGGAGTCTCCAGACCGGAAGGAAACGGTCCGTCGAGATCTCCTGCGGCACGACGCCGAGGTTCCTCCTGCTGATCCGATACTCCGAGACGACGTCGTAGCCCATGACCTTCGCGAGACCGGAACTTGGGCGGGTCAGGCCCGCGAGGATGTTCAGGGTCGTGCTCTTCCCGGCTCCGTTGGGCCCGAGGAGGCCGAAGAACTCCCCCGGGCGGACATCGAAGGAAATTCCGTCCACCGCACGGATCCGCCCGTAGACCTTGACCAGATCCCGGACCTCGATGGCCTTCACTCCCCTCCCTCCGCCTCTCCCGAGAGAAGGAGCATCTCCTGGATCAAGGCCAGGACGTCGATCCGCCAGATCACGAGGTCCTGGATCCCGGGCTCCTCGAAGTCCCGCTCCTTCCGCATCGCCTCCTCGTCGACCTCGAAGCGTTCGGCGAGGATCAATCTGGCCGCCGCGAGGGAGGAGATCCAGGCAGTCAGATGCTTCCCGGGGATCCGCACCCGATAGCGTCTCGGGCTCGAGTCGATCGTCATGCCCTCCAGGTCTCGTCCGAGGATCCGGGCGCGGTCCGCGAAGAGATGGAACAACTCCCCTCCCATGAGCTTGTTCCACTCCTCCTCCCGCTCCGGTTCGTCCGGGTAGACCCTGGAATGGAGAACGGAACGGAGGTCCTCCTCCTCTCCCTGCTTCAAGATGTCGGGAAGTTCGAGGAGGACGGCCGCGATGCCTTGGGGGAGGCCGCGCAGGAGGAGGGCCCCGTCCTCCTCCCGTTCGACGACGGGGAAAGCGGGGTTTCCCTCGCCCTCCCCTTTCTCCCGGTCCTCCTCCTCCGTCATGTCCGTTCCTCGGGAGGCGGCTTCCTCATTCCGCCGCTTCCATCGTCGTGCGGAGATGGAAGGACTGCAGCTTGGAGGCGTAGATCTCGGCCTGCTCCCTGGCCCCGGTCCAGAGGACGCTCCGACCCTTCGTGTGGACCTCGAGCATGTGCCGCCTGGCCTTCGAGCGGGAATACCCGAAGACCTTCATGAAGACGTCCGTGACATAGGACATCAGGTTGATCGGATCGTCGTGCACGACGACGTTCCAGGGCGGAGCGAGCCGGGTCTCGGGGCGGACCTCGGTTTCCGGATCTGTCTTGGTCTGGCTCAAGGCGGTCTGGACGGCGGATTCGGGGGGTCAAAAACCGAACCCGGGTTCATAACGGCCGAAGACGCGTTCGAGGCGATCGCAGATCTCCCCGACCGTCGCCAGGGATTCTACCGCGTGCAGAATGGGAGGCATCAAGTTGTCGGTCCCCGAGGCCGCCCGCTCGACCGCGTCCAGGGCGGCCTCGACCCGCAGGGCGTCCCGCACCTTCCGGCATTCGAGAAGGGCCTCGAGAGCCTCCCTCCTCATCTCCTCGTCCACATGGAAGACTTCGGGAGGCGGTTCCTCGGAAAGGAAGCGGTTGACCCCGACGATGACCCTCTCTCCGGACTCCACGGCGCGCTGCCATTCGACCGCCGAACGGTGGATCTCCCTCTGGTAGAAGCCGGTCCGGATCGCGGCCACGGCGCCCCCGAGGTCGTCGATCCTCGAGATCAACGCCTCGGTCTCCGCCTCGATCCTGTCCGTCAGATCCTCGATCAACGGGCATCCCCCGAGCGGATCGACGACGTCCGCGACCCCCGACTCGTAAGCGAGGATCTGCTGGGTCCGGAGCGCCGTGCGCACGGCGGCCTCGGTCGGCAGTCCCAGGGCCTCGTCCATCGAGTTCGTGTGCAGGCTCTGCGTGCCCCCGAGGACCGCGGCCAGGGCCTGGATCGCGACCCGCACGACGTTGTTCACGGGCTGTTGGCTCGTAAGGGTGCTACCGGCGGTCTGCGTATGGAAACGGAGGCCGAGGACCCTCGGATCCCGGATCCCGTGCCGCTCCTTCAGGAGCTTCGCCCAGAGCCTTCTCGCAGCCCGGAATTTCGCGATCTCCTCGAAGAGGTGATTGTGGGCGTTGAAGAAGAACGACAGCCGCCCCCCGAAGACCGAGGGGTCGAGGCCCGCTTCGAGGGCTGCCCGGAAATAGGCCAGCCCGTTGGCCAGCGTGAACGCGAGTTCCTGTACGGCCGTGGCCCCGGCTTCCCGGATGTGGTAGCCGGAGATCGAGATCGTGTTCCACCCGGGAACTTCGGATCCGGCCCATCCGAAGACGTCGGTGATCAACCGCATGCTGCCCTCGACCTCGAAGCGGTAGGTTCCCCTCGCCGCATATTCCTTGAGGATGTCGTTCTGGATCGTCCCTCTCAGGGAAGGGAGGGGGACTCCTCTCCTCCTCGCGAGAGCCACGTAGAGAGCGAGGAGGATCGAGGCCGTCGCATTGATCGTCATCGAGGTCGAGACCCGATCCAGGGGGATCCCGTCGAACAGGCGCTCCATGTCCAGGAGGGAGTTGATCGGGACCCCGACCTTCCCGACCTCCGGTCGGGCCAGGGCATGATCCGATTCGTACCCCATCTGCGTCGGAAGGTCGAAGGCCACGGAGAGCCCGGTCTGCCCCTGCGAGAGCAGGTAGCGGAACCGCTCGTTCGTCCTCGCGGCCGAACCGAAGCCCGAGTACTGGCGCATCGTCCACAACCGGCCCCTGTACATCGTCGGCCGGATGCCTCTCGTGAACGGGAATTCCCCGGGCATGCCCTCTCCGCCTCCGTAGATCGGATCGAGGGACAGACCCGAGGGGGTTTCGAAGCTCTCCCTCCGCTCGGGACGCTTCACGATCGCTTCGGCCCAGGTTTCGCGCAGCCAGGTCTCTTTGTCGGTCATCCTCATCACCTTTCCCCGTCCCGGGCGGACTCCCGTCAGAACCCGCAGGAAGCATCCCCTCCTCCGACTCCGGGCGGAATGATCGGGAAGTCAAGGGAGTCTAGGGCCGGGGAAACCCGCCGGGAGAAAAACCCCAAAGACCGCCACGCCCCGAATCTCTCCACCGGCAACGGGGCGGCGAAGGAACCCAGGGGCAAGCATCGAACCCGGGAAGGACTCCCACAGGTTTCCTCGATCCTTTCCCCATGCCGCGATGCCACCGGAAAAACGGGCATTTCACCCGGGCGGGTTGTCCAAGAGGAAGCCGGCATGGTATCGTTTACTCGGAGCTTCTGCCTGGCAGGGCTTCCACGCCCGGATCTTCCGGGCGCATCTCTCTTCCATTTCTCTTCGCCTCGATCTCCTCTGATCGGAGCGTTTTCCGGTCGGACCTGCGCACCCTGCAGGAGCCGCCCTTCTCTTTCCCCTAAGCATCAGGAGACCCCCTCATGAGGAACCTCTCACTGCTCACCGCCGCCATGGTCCTCGCCGGCACCGCCGCCTCTCAGACGGTCACCGTCAACGAGACCCTGCCCGCCGGCTTCAAGGCCAAGGAAGCGAACAGCTCCCATCACCCCGGCTGGCGCTACACCAACGCCCGCTCCCTGACCCTGATCAACCCGAAGAACGTCGCCTCGACGATCAAGGTCGTCAAGGGTCTCAGGGTCCGCCCGAACGGGACTTCGTATTCTCCGATGGTCGCCCGGACCGTCTCGATCGAGGTCGCGATGTCCGACAAGGGCGTCGTCACGAAAGAGCCCTATTACTCGGACTGGTCGAAGCACTACGGCACGAACCGCACGGTCGTCATGGCCAAGAAGACGATCAACTATCCGGCCGTCGCCAAGACGACCACCCCCCCGCACCCCTGGACCAAGTCGATCAATCTCCCCTTCGACAAGCCCTGGGTTCGGACCGGCGCCGCGACCGACGGCGTCTGCATCGATTGCAAGTTCTACACCAAGGCGACCGAGAGCAAGTACTGGTACGCCGACGCCGCCTATATCTCCAAGTACGGGACCGGCACGGTCATCGGAACCGGTTGCCCGACGACCATGCACTACAGCTACGCCAGCGGCGGATACCTCGGGTCCTCGACCGGCTTCTACAGCTACGGCTACACCCGCGCGGCCGGTGACTTCGCCGTCGCCTTCCTCGGCACGAAGCAGGTCAAGATCCCGATCCCCGGCTTCACCGGCTGCTATTTCTGGACGCTCCCGGTCCTGATCCATCCCCAGGTCAAGAAAACGATCGGCAGCACCGGCTACACCAACCGTTTCGTCTGGGGCACGGTCCAGGCCTCCTGGGTCGGCGCCAAGGTCATCAGCCAGATCATCGCTTTCACGACGACCGCGAAGGTCAAGGCCCTGCGCGCCTACGGGTACCAGATCGGCGGCGGCCCCAACTCCAAGTACGACCAGGCCACGGTCTACGGCTACGCCCTCGGCAGCCGGACCTTCAACCCCGACACGAGCACGGCGCTCTACTACAGTCCGTCAGTCGCGGTCTTCGGCGTCTACTGATCCCTGGGATCCGACTCGCGATCGGGGAGGAGACTCCCCGATCGACTCCCCGCGGGGGGCGGACGCAGGTCCGTCCCCCGCGCTCCGTTTGTGGGCTCTTCCTCCGGCTTCCGCCCCGTTCCTCCCACCATTCACGATCCTGCGGACTTCCTCTAGAATGTCATTCCTGCTTTCTCGGGCCATGGACAGTCCGATCCGAATCATCTCCTCCTCCCCGCCAAAGGATCTCCTCATGAAGCGCTTCGCACCTTTCGCCGCGGTCCTGATCACCGCCGGTCTCGCCTCTTCCCAAACGGTCACGGTCCGCGAGACCCTGCCCGCCGGCTTCAAGACCACGGAAGGCAACAGCTCCCACCACCCCGGCTGGCGCTACACCAACGCCCGCTCCCTGAGCCTGATCAATCCGAAGAACGTCGCACCGACGATCAAGCTCATCAGGGGTCTCAGGGTCCGGCCGAACGGATCGCCGTATTCGGGCACGGTCGCCCGGACCGTCTCGATAGAGGTCGCGATGTCCGACAAGGGCGTCGTCACGGTCGAGCCCTACTACTCGACCTGGTCGAAGCACTACGGTACAAACCGCACGATCGTCATGGCCAAGAAGACGATCAACTATCCGGCCGTCGCCAAGACGACCACCCCCCCGCACTCCTGGACAAAGTCGATCAATCTCCCCTTCGACAAGCCCTGGGTTCGGACCGGCGCCGCGACTGACGGTATCTGCATCGATTGCAAGTTCTACACGAAGACGACCGAGGGCAAGAACTGGTACGCCGACGCCGCCTACGTCTCCAAGTTCGGGACCAGCTCGATCATCGGAGCCGGCTGCCCGACGACCTCACACACCAGTTACGTCGGCGGTGGATATCTCGGGTCCTCGACCGGCTTCTACAGCTACGGCTACACCCGCGCGGCCGGCGACTTCGCCCTCGCCTTCCTCGGCACGAAGCAGATCAGGATTCCGATCCCCCCCTTCACCGGCTGCTATCTCTGGACGATCCCGGTCCTCTTCCACCCCAAGGTCATGAAGACGAGCGGCGCCTCCGGCTACACGGGCCGCTTCTACTGGGGAAAGGTCCGGCCCTCCTGGGTCGGCGCCAGGGTCATCAGTCAGATCGTCGCCTTTTCGGCAACCGCGAAGGTCAAGGCCCTGACGGCGGTCAGGTTTGAGATCGGTGGGGGCTCCACCGCCAAGTACACCCAGGCCTCGGTCTACGGCTACGCCCTTGGCAGCCGGACCTTCAACCCCGACACGAGCCAGGCGCGCTTCTTCGCTCCGACCGTTGCGATCTTCGGCGTCTATTGACCCGAGGATCCGACCCTCGATCGGGGAGTCTCCCACCCGGTCGCTTCCCCGCGGGGGGCGGACACAGGCCCGTCCCCCGCGCTCCGTCTACGGGTTTCCTCCCCTCCGGTTTCCGACCCGTTCCACCCCACCGTTCACCACCTTCACGATCCTCCGGGCTTCCTTTAGATTGGTCTCTCATCAGGTCCCGGACCGCCCGATCCGGATCACCTCTCCCCAGGAGCCCCCTCATGAAAAAGCTCTCACTGCTCACAGCCATAATAATCCTCGCCGGAAGCGCCACTTCCCAGACGGTAACGGTCTACGAGACCCTGCCCGCCGGTTACAAGGCCAAGGAGGCGAACAGCTCCCATCACCCCGGCTGGCGCTACACCAACGCCCGCTCCCTGACCCTGATCAACCCCAGGAGCGTCGCCTCGAGGATCAAGGTCGTCAAGGGTCTCAGAGTCCGCCCGAACGGAACCTCGTATTCTCCGATGGTCGCCCGGACCGTCTCGATCGAGGTCGCGATGTCCGACAAGGGCGTCGTCACGGTCGAGCCCTACTACAAGTCCTGGTCGAAGCACTACGGCACGAACCGTACGATCGTCATGGTCAAGAAGACGATCAACTATCCGGCCGTCGCCAAGATGGCCTCCCCCCCGCATCCCTGGAATAAGTCGATCGACCTCCCCTTCGACAAGCCCTGGATCCGGACCGGCGCGGCGACCGACGGCATCTGCATCGACTGTAAATTCTTCACCACGACGACCGAGAGCAAATACTGGTACGCCGACGCCGATTACATCTCTAAGTTCGGGTTCGGCTATACGATCGGAACCGGTTGCCCGACGACCATACACTACGGCTACGCCGGCGGTGGATATCTCGGGTCCTCGACCGGCTTCTACAGCTACGGCTACACCCGTGCGGCCGGCGACTTCGCCCTCGCCTTCCTCGGCATGAAACAGGTCAAGATCCCGATCCCCGGCTTCCCCGGCTGCCATCTCTGGACGATTCCGGCCCTGTTCCATCCCCAGGTCATGAAGACGAGCGGCACCTCCGGTTATACGGGCCGTTTCTACTGGGGAGCGGTTCAGCCCTCCTGGGTCGGCGCCAAGGTCATCAGCCAGATCGTCGCCTTCACGACGACCGCGAAGGTCAAGGCCCTGCGGGCCAACGGGTACCAGATCGGCGGCGGCCGCAACGCCAAGCAGGATCAAGCCACGCTCTACGGCTACGCCTTCGGCACAAGACCCTTCAACCCCGACACGAGCGGGGCGGTCTACTACAGCCCGGCTGTCGCGATCTTCGGCGTCTACTGATCCGATTCCGGGAGCCCGGGGGGAGGGGGAGAGAATCCCCCCTCCCCGGGAATCGGCCGAGGGACCGTTACCTTCCCGGGAGCGGGGATATAATGATCGTGCTCCCGGGAAAGGGAGCCATCGTCATATCCAGGATTGAAGAAGCTCGAGCCGAGGTTTCCCGTCCGCCCGTCACCGCGCAGGCTTCGATCCGCGTTCCCGCTGTGGAGCCGCACGATGAGAAGTCCGACCGGATGGGTGTTCCTGTGCCTTCTTTCCCCCTTGCCGGCCCAGACGGCCGGAGTACTCGGGACCCTCCCCAAGGGTTTCGCGAAGACCGAGGCGAACAGTTCGTTCTACGCCGGGTGGCGTTACGCCCCCGCCCGCACCCTGACCCTGATCCCCGCCCGGAACGTGCCATCGAACCTGAAGACCGTGAAAGGCCTCAGGGTCCGGCCGAACTTCGACGCGCACTCCGCCAAGACCGTGACGGTTGAGGTCGCGATGGCGGACAGGGGGGTCCTGACGAAAGAACCCTATTACATCTTCTGGTCGAGGTTCTTGGGAACGAACCGGACCGTCGTCACGAAACGGCGGTCCATCCGGTTCCCGGCAGTCCCGTACCTCTCGAAAGCGCCGGTGCCCTGGTCCCGCTCGATCGTACTCCCCTTCGACAAACCCTGGACCAGGTCCTCGAGTTCGCCGACGAACCTCGCGATCGATGTCAAGTTCTTCACCACGAAGTACGAATCGACCTATTGGTACGCCGACGCGGTGTTCCTCTCGAAGTACGGCGCGGGGAGCCCCTTCGGCAAGGGATGTCCGACCTCCGCGCACGCGACCTACGCCCGAGGCGGATACGTCGGCTCCAAAGGGTTCTCGACCTACGGTTACACGCAAGCTCCCGGGGACCTGGCGATCGCCCTTCTCGGCGCGGTCCGTAAGACCCTGCCCCTTCCCGGAGGCTGCAACCTCTACCTCATCCCCCTCCTCGTCCACCCCCGGATCGCGAAGACGACGGGCAAGGACGGCGCCACCGGGGATTTCCTGTGGGGGAAGGTCCCGGCCTCCCTGGCCGACAAGGAGATCCTGACACAGATCCTGGCGCTCTCCCCCTCCTCCGGTCTCGAGGCCCTCTCCGGCTATTCCTTCCGGATCGGAAGGGGATACTGGGACCAGGCGACCCTGTTCAACTATTCGAGACCCTACAAACTCGTCGATCCCGACAAGACCTACGCGGTCTACTACACCGACGTCGCCGTGATCTACGGGTTCTATTGATCCCCTCCGACCCCGGGGGGGATTAGGATGTGGAGGCCGCCGGAACGCAAGGAGGCCCGATGTCCCCCCGCCCGATTCCGATCTCCCTCGCCTGGATCCTCTGCGCCTCCCTCCCGGCCCAGACCGTCCGGGGAACGATCCCCAGGGATTACCTCGACCAGGAGGGCGGGGCCGGACTGCATGCGGGATGGAGATACACCCCCGCCCGCTCGCTCAACCTCTATCCCGGACGGGCCCTTCCCGCCGCCCTGAAGACGATCCGCGGGCTCGTCGTCCGCCCCGACGGACGGGCCTTCCAGGCGATGAAGGGGAAAACGGCGGTCATGGAGGCGGCCCTCTCGAACAAGGGCGTGATCTCCAGGAACCTCTACCTGACCGACTGGGCCCGCCACCTCGGGAAGGACCGGAAGGTCGTCATGAAGCGGAGATCCGTCTCCTTTCCTGCCGCGGGCGTCGTCAAGCCCCCCCAACCCTGGTCCCGGGGGATCCGCCTGCCCTTCGACGCTCCCTGGATCCGGAGCGGCTCCTCCACCGAGGCCCTCTGCATCGACCTCAAGATCTGGACGACGACCTGGCTCAACTCCTACTGGATCGCCGACGCCACCTACTTCGACCATTTCGGCTCGATCGAGGACAGGGGGACCTCCTGCAGGGAGGGGTTCCGGCTCCTGGCCACAGGAGCGCACGTCGGTTCGGTTCCGGGCTTCAGCACCTACGGATACAGCGGCGCGGGGGGGGACCTCGTCCTGAGCTTCCTCGGGACCCGTCCGCTCGCCCTGCCTCTTCCGGGCACAGGCTGTTACCTCTACGGAGACATCGCTCTCCTCCACCCCGCGGTCCGAAGGAGCGTCGGATCGCGAGGCTCTTTCCCCCGTTTCGTATGGGGCGGCATCCTCCCCGCCCAGGCCGGGGCAACGGTCTACGTCCAGGCCGCGGCGATCCCCTCGAAAGGCCCGCTGCTCCTCTCCCACGGCCTCAGGGTGACTTTCGGACCGGGGGCGGGGGGATTCCCCGACCAGGGGACGATCTACGGAACGGGGAAATCCCCCCTCTTCGATCCCGACAGATCCAAGGCCACGGGCTGGACCTACGCAGCCTGCATCTTCGGCTGGTATTGAACGGACATAGCCTCCGAAGATGCTTCGCTTCGCCTCGATGCACCCCCGCTGGCTGTCCAACACCTGGCTGCTCGCGGACGAGCCCGGAGGAGCCTGCATTCTCGTCGACAGCGGCGGTCCTCTCGAGCCGATCCTCGCGAGAATCGACGAATGGCGGGTCACCCCGACGCACCTCTTCTGTACGCACCACCATTTCGATCATGTCGCCGGCAACGACGAGATCGCGGAGAAGTTCGACATCCCGATCCTCGGCCACCGCGAGGAAGCCCCCCTCTTCGAGAGACTCGATCGGGAACTCGCGCACGGGGACCGATTCGAGAGCGGGCGCCTTTCGGTCGAGGTTCTCCACGTCCCGGGGCACACCCTGGGTCAATGCGCCTTCCTCTTCCTGGAGGACGGGACCCCGGCCGCGGTCTGCACGGGAGATACGCTCTTTCACGGAAGCGTCGGGGGGACCTGCGGGCCCGGACATACGACGATCGAAGACCTCAGGCGTTCGGTCCTCGAGGTCTTGATGAAACTCCCGGGGGACCTCCTCGTCCTCCCCGGACATACGCGGGAGACGACGATCGGGAGGGAATGGGAGGAAAACCCCTTCGTCCGCTCCTGGCGGGGGGTCGATCCCGTCCGGGAGAGCCCCTGCACGGCCCTCGGCCGCGAGGCCCTGCTCCTCGTCGACGCGGAGGACTACGACGGGGGCCGGAAATGCGAGGTGAGGTTCCTCGACGATTCGAGCGAGGCCGTGGTCCCCGGGTCGAGGGTCGAGCCGCGGGGCTGAGTCCTCCGGAGGCCGTCGGATCGCCGGGAGCCGGGGTTCCTACCGGAACCCTTCCCAACAGCCCGATCCGCTATCCCAGGGAACCGGTCGATCCGCCTTCCTCCCGGAGCCAGGAGGCGACCCTCGGGGCGAAATACGTGAGAACCGCGTCCGCTCCGGCCCGCTTGAAGCAGAGCATGGCCTCCATGACGGCGGCCCGCTCGTCCAGCCAGCCCTTCGCGGAGGCCGCCGCGAGCATCGCATATTCGCCGCTGACCTGGTAGACCGCCGTCGGCATCCCGAAAGCCTCCTTGACCCTGCGCACGATATCGAGGTACGGCATCCCCGGTTTGACCATGACCATGTCGGCCCCTTCCTCGATGTCCATCGCGACTTCCCGCAGGGCCTCGTCCCCGTTCCCGGGATCCATCTGGTAGGTGAACTTGTTCCCCGAGCCGAGCTTCGCGGCCGACCCCACCGCATCCCGGAAAGGACCGTAATAACAGGACGCGTATTTCGCCGAGTAGGCGAGGATCCGGCAGAGTTCGTGGCCCTCCTCGTCCAGGGTCCTCCGGACGCTCCCGATCCTCCCGTCCATCATGTCCGAGGGGGCGACGACGTCGGCCCCCGCCCGCGCATGCGAGAGGGCCTGACGGCACAGGGCTTCGACCGTCCTCTCGTTCATGACGTAGCCGGAATCGTCGAGGATCCCGTCCTGCCCGTGACTCGTATAGGGATCCAGGGCGACGTCCGTGACGACCCCGATCTCGGGGAAGCGTTCCTTGAGGGCACGGACCGCCCGGCAGGCAATCCCCTCCTCGTTCCAGGACTCCTCGGCCTCGAGGCTCTTCTTCCGGTCGGGAACGACCGGGAAGAGGGCGAGCGCCGGGATGCCGAGTTCGAGATCCCGTTCCGCCGTCCGACACAGATCGTCAAGGTCCAGTCGGCGGACCCCCGGCATCGAGGGGACGTCCACGCTCCCCCCCTCCTCGACGACGAAGACCGGATGGATCAGATCGGCCGGGGACAGGCCGTGCTCGCGCACCAGGCGCCGCGAGAACTCGTCGCGGCGCATCCTCCGCGCACGGAACGCAGGAAAGCGACCGAACACCGTCATCACTCCACCTCCAGATCGATGAGAACGACCTCGGGAAAACGTTCCTGGATCGCCCGTTCGAGCAGGTTGATCCGCCTCCCGACCAAGCGCACCATCCGATCCGCGGTCTCGACCAGGACCGGCGAGGGATCCCGGCCGTTCCGGATCTCCTCGGCGTCCTCCTCGAGCTTCGTCCGGTCCACGAAAATAGCGGGCTCCAGCTCGATTTCCGCGGTCAATCGCCAGCGATCGGGACCGATCACGAGGGTGGAGAGCGAGGTCACGGCGGCGATCTCCGGACGGGATTCGAGAAAGGCGCGGATCCGGCCTTCCTCGATCTCGGCGACCGCGTGACCGATCAGGAGTCTCCCGTTCACCTGCGACAAGAAGACCGCCATGGCCCCGAGGAGAAGACCGATGACGATCGAGGCCACGGCGTCGAAGACATGCAGCCCGAAGATCACGCTCGCTCCGAGCCCGGCGAGGGCAGTGAGGATCCCGAGCACGGCGACCGTATCCTCGAGAAGGACTCCGAGCGAGGTCGGGTCCTCGGTCTCCTTCAGGAGCCGCCCCCAACTCCGCCCCCCGCGCTGCGCATCGACCTCCCTGTACGCGACGGCGAAGGACCAACCCTCGACCACGAGGGCAAGGAGAAGGATGACAAGGGCGATCGTCCCGCCCTTCTCCCCGCCCTCCCCTCCCGCAAAGAGTTCGTGGAAGCCGTGGTAGGTCGTCACCCCGAACCCGATGAAAAAGATCCCCATGGCGGAGATCAGGTTCCACAGGTACCGGGCTCGGCCGCGCCCGGCGGGGTAGTTCCGGTCCGAGCCCCGATCCCCATGGCGGATGCCGACCCAGAGGAGGCACTGGTTCGCGACGTCGGCCAGGGAATGGATGCTCTCGGCCAGCATCGAAGGGGAGCCGGAGAGCAGCCAGCCGGCGGTCTTGCCCACCGTAACCAGGACATTGGCTCCGACGGCGGTCAGGACGACCTTCAGGGACCCGTCTTCAGCGGAGGACATGCGGGCCTTCCCTCCGCTCCATTCCGTGATCCTTCGCGGGGGGATCCTCCGGGAGGCTTCCGGTCGAGGACGCCGGATGTCCTTTCCACCTCTCTCCGCCCCCGCTCGAACGGGGAACCAGGCGGGCCAGAAGGTGGAGATCCTCCCCCAGCCCCAGCCAACCCGCCAGCCGGGCGGGCCATGCCCGCGTGCAGAGGAACCTCGGAAGAGGGCGGTCCGTGATGAAGCGGACATAGGCTTCCTGATCGAACTCCCCGGGAGGGAAACCGCACCATTTCGCGAGCCGGTCCTCCCAGCCGAGGCGGCCGCAGAGATCGAGGACCATACGGGGATCCTCCCGGTAGCTCCGGGTCAGGACCCGGAGGACGTGGAAACCGGCCCGCCGGACGAGGCTTCGCAGGGAGGACGGGGAGAAGTGATGGAGATGTTCGACCGTGACCCCGTATCCGAACCATGGACCGAGGATCCACGCTTTCAACGAGGCGTGGTTGGGGACGGCGAGGTAGAGGATCCCTCCTGGGCGGAGGACCCGCGCAATCTCCCGCAGGATCCCCAGGGGATCTCCCAGGTGTTCGAGGGTGTGATGCACGAGGACCCCGTCGAAGGAGGATGTCTCGAAGCCGCATTCCGGGAGGGGGGTCTCGAGGATCTCGAGGCCCCATTCCTTTCTCCCGAAGGCGGCCACGGGCCCCGAAAGCTCGACCCCGACCGGATCCCATCCGCGATCCCGGGCGGCGACGAGCGAGGTTCCGAGAGAACATCCGAGATCCAGGAATCGTCCGGGGGGAATCCACTCCTCAAAGGAACGGAGGATCGCGGCGAAACGCTCGAGGTTCTTCCCGTGTTCCGCCCAGGCCTCTTCCCCGTGACGCCGGCTCTCCTTGTAGAAGCCGTCCCGCTCCTCAGGGCTCGGGGGATCCGCCATCCGCTGGTATCCGCAGCCCCGACACGCCTCGAAACGATGCCCCAGGGCCTCGAAGGAGTCCTCGAAACCCCTCCCCCCGCAACAGGGGCAGACCGGGGACCTCCCGATTCCTCCCGGGCCCTCAGCGCCCATCCCTCCTCCTCCCACCCATCCCGGGGTCCGCGGGCCGGTTCCGCCGGGCCCAGCGAAGGAACTCCTCCATGTCTTCCGGAAGAGGAGACTCGAAGCGCACGCGTTCTCCGGTCGCCGGATGCGTGAACTCTATTCCCGCGGCGTGGAGCGCCTGCCGATCGGGGATCGGAGCCTCCTTCGGCAGCCGGAAACCCTGCGCGGACCGCGCCCGGTACTTCGTGTCTCCGACCAGGGAATGTCCGAGAGAGCACAGGTGGACACGGATCTGGTGCGTCCTCCCGGTCACCGGCCGGCAACGGAGGAAGGCGAGCCCGTCGAAGCGCTCGAGGATCTCGATCAAGGTCCTCGCCTCCTTTCCCGACTCCCGATCGACCCGCATCCTCTCCGGATGTCTCGGATCCCTTCCGATCGGCTCCTCGATCCACTCTGTCAGGAAACGGGGACACCCGTAGACGAGAGCCAGGTATTCCTTCGAGACCCTCCGCCGGCGGAAGGCCTCCTGCATCGCGTTCATGGCCTCGAGGGTCTTCGCGAGGACGAGGACTCCCGTCGTGAACCGGTCGAGCCGGTGGACGATGCCGGGCCGCCCCTCCCCCGAGGGATCCGGGAGCCCGCCCCCGCAGTGCTCCTCGGCGAAATCCGCGATCGTGACCCTCCGCTTCCCTCCCCCGGGATGCACGGCCATGCCGGCGGGCTTGTCGAGGACCAGGAGCTGCGCATCCTCATGGATCACCCTCACCTCGGGGCATGCTTCAAGGGCCCCTTCGGGAAGGGTCCCGCGGTCGACGTAGAGGATCTCGATCCGGGATCCCGGACGGACCCTGGAGTTCGCGCGCCGGCGGACCCCGTCGACGAAGACACGCCCCTCGTCGAGGAGCCTCCGAAGCCGGGATCGACTCTCTCCGGGAACCGCAAGGGGAAGGACCTGATCCAACCGCATTCCCCCTGCCTCCTCGGGAACGATCCAACGGATCCGTTCGTCCCTGGACTCCCTTCCGGCGTCGTTTTCCACGGATTTCAAGGATGCAGGAAGCGCCTTCCGGAAGCCATGACAGACCCCGCGGAAGCCGCCTTTGCTTGGACGAAGCTCCGGCGCTATCAAGGGTTCGGGGAAGGGGACACGCGGGGCCCGCCGCGAGCCGGCGCCGGGCGGGCCCGTCCTGCGAGGGCCTCGACATGGATCAGCAAGCGTCCGAGAGAACGCAAGGACCCGATCCCCGTCCCCGGGGGCCGGGGTCCCATACCGAAGGCCGCCCGGCGGACGAGATCCGGGTCCTCGTCGTCGACGACGAGGAGGAACTCGCCCGCGGGGTCTCCGCCTTCTTCGAACGGAACGCCTGCAGGACCTGGATCGCGACCGATACCGAGACCGCGCTCCGCACCCTCGAAAGCCGGCGGGACCTCGACCTTCTGATCACCGACATCTACCTGGGCCCCGGGGAAGGAAGACCCGGCGGCCACCGCCTCGCGGCGTGGTGCGCCGAACACCGCCCTTGGCTCCCCGTCATTCTGTTGACCGGGAAACCCTCGATGGACGCGGCGATCGAGGGGATCCGGGGGCACGCCTTCGACTTCCTGACGAAACCCGTATCCCTGCCGCACCTCCTCTCGAGAGCAAGACGGGCCGTGGAGAGCCAGAGGATGCGGGAGGCCCTCTCCCGCCTGGAACGCGACAACCGGCTCCTGTCGGCCATCCTGCCGAACGCGATCGAGGCCAAGGACCCGACCACGCGCGGCCATTCGGACCGGGTCGTCAACTACGTCGAAACCCTCGCCCGGCGGGCGGGGATCGAGGAGGAGGAACGGCGCGACCTGCGCCTCGCGGCCCAGTTCCACGACGTCGGGAAGATCGGCATCCCGGAAAGCATCCTGACGAAACCCGGCCCCCTGACCGCGGACGAGCGGGAGGTCATCAAGACCCACCCGGGGATCGGCTTCAAGATCCTCGAACCCTTGAAGGACCTCCCAAGGGTCCGGACATGGGTCTACCAGCATCACGAACGATGGGACGGAAGGGGCTATCCCGAGGGCCTGAAGGGGGAAGAGGTGAGCCTTCCGGGACGCATGCTGATCCTCGCGGAGGTCTTCGACGCCCTCGCCACGACACGCTCCTACAAGAAACCCTGGAGCCGGGAGAAGATCGCCGACTTCTTCGAAAAGGAGGCGGGGCATCATTTCGACCCCGACCTCGCGAGGATCGTCGGGGAAGGGGTCCGCAAGCAGGGAGCGGCCTTCTTCCGGGATGGGGAGGATGCGGAGGGGCAGGGGAGCCTGTTCTGATCCCCCGCCCCCGCGGGCCCGTGCACCAATACCGCGACCACGTCAAGAGGAGATTTCTCCCATCCGAGCGGGTTTTCGATCTCCTCCCCGACTCCCATTCCCCCGGGTTTTGACCCCTCCCGCCCCCAAAGGTAACCTGGCCGCCTCGATTCGCTATTCCGGCAGGCGGCCCCCTCAGTCTGCTATCGTGGAGAATCGTCCGGGTTCCGGCGTTCGAACCTTCCGGCCTGCCGGGCCCCTCCGGTGTCCTCGCCCCATCCGGAGGGTTTCCCGTCCGGAACGCGCCGGCCGACGACGTGACGGAAGAGCTACATATGCCTTTGCCTGTCCCCTCGCGCACCATTCTTCCAAGCTCCGCCGCCCTGACCCTCCTCGCCCTGACCCTCCCGGAGGCCCGAGGACAGAACGAACCGGTTCCGGCCCCTCCCGGCTATCCCACGGACCTGGTCGTCGTCCCGAAGGGGGACGTGTATCTGGGCATCGACGCGAAGAAACTCCTCCAGACGGCCAAGCTCTACGCCCGGGGACGGGAACGGGCCCTGGCTATCGCACGCAGGATCCAGGCCCGGGAACTCGGCAAGGAGAGGTTGACGATCCCGACCTTCTACATCGGGCGCCACGAGGTCACGAACGAGCAGTTCGCAGCCTACGTCAAGGCCGTCTGGCCCAAGGCCCGCTTCCCCTTCGATTGGTGGCCGGAAGAGGAACAGAACAAGGTCAGGGAAGAGTACTACAAGAAAAACAAGGGCAAGGGCGTCCCTCCGTTCAAACCCCTCGAATACTGGAGCAATCACTACAAGGATCTGAAGTGGGAGATCCCCAAGGGGATGGAAAAGGGGCCGGTCCGATACGTCTCCTTCGACGAGGCGCAAGGGTATTGCAGGTGGGCCGGGCTCCGGCTCCCCTTCGAGCCCGAATGGCAGCGGGCCCTGATGGGCGACTCCAAGAGCCGCTACCTCTGGGGCGAGAAATGGGATCCCAAAAACTACCTCGCCAAGCTCCGCTACGAGCGGATGTCGAAGCGGCGCTGTCGTGAAGTCTGCGCCGCCCCCGAGGCCCGTTCGGTCTTCGGGCTGGACGACATGATCGGAAACGTCTGGGAATGGACCCAGACGACATCCGCTCCGTTCGCATCCTTTCGTGAGGAGTTCAACAAGGTCAACAAGCTGCTACGCAAGGCGAAGGAAGACCCCCTCTTCGAACCCGACTTCGACGGCTCGAGGTACATCTGCAGGGGCGGCTCCTTCATCACGGCGTCCCAACAGGCGCAGCTCGCCTTCACGACGACCGCCCGCTTCGCCGTCTCGGGGTTCCAGACGACCGAGGCGCTCGGCTTCCGGGTCGCCAAGACGGTCGAGCCCGGCTTCGACACCTCCCTCCTCTGGTATCGGACCCGCTTCGTCAACAAGAACCTGGGTACGGCCAGCCTCTCGCTGCCGAACACCTCCGAACTCCGGAAGATCGCGAAAGGCGAGGAGCTGCCCTTCGAACAGAGAGCGGTGGAGCGCTGGGATCTCGATGGAGAGATCATCCGCGCCTACCACATGGTCTCCTTCATTCCCCTCCGTGAACTGAACGTCACGAAGGAACGGAGCTTCATCTCGGATTCGGCGGTCATGAGTTCCGGCGAACGCCAGGGAATTCCGATCGCCGCCGTCTTCACGACCGAGAACCTGAGACTCAAGCAGACCGACCGCACGGGGAAGACCACCTGGACCGACATTCCCCCGGACATGTATACGGTCTCCTATCGAGGCCCGGGCCTCCCCCGGGAACTCGAGATCGCCCTGGGGGCCGGAGCCAAGCACTTCCGATCCTTCAAGCTCCGACCCAGCCAGATGAAGAAGAGCGATCTGGAAAAGTCCTCGAAGAAGAAAAAGAAGGCGAAAAAGAAAAAGAAAAAGAGCAAGCGCCAGCTCAGGAACCAGGCGGACCTCCTCGCCTTGAAGAACTGGGAGGAAATCTGCGACCGCTACGGGATGTCCGACGACGACATCAAGGCCTTCGGCCGGAGGACGAAGCCCAAGGACATCCTGATCCGGGCGGGCGACCTGAGGATCCCCGTCGATCGGGCGATCCTCCTCTTCCGGAAGCACGACGGCGATTACATCGGTTGGCAGCCCTACCAGAAAGCTGTTTCCAGGACCAACGCGAGTCGTTCCGCTCCGAGGATCGAAATCCTCGCGGATCAGGACATGCTCGTCTATCACGGAGGACCGAGGATCAAGCCCTCGAGCTATCGCCTCCAGTTCCAGATTCCGGTCTACCTCGCCAAGGGCGAGCTGCAGAAGAAGTGGATCACCCACGAACTGGCGTACTCGGCCGGCAAGGAAAAAAAAACTGAGACCCGGCGGAGGATCCATCCCAAGCCGCGCCGCAAGGAATGATTGAAGGGCCTCCGGCTCCTCAGGACCCGGGCGGCGGATAGAGCGTCGAGAGGCTGCAGTCCCGCGGCCGGGGAACACCGGGCATATCGAGTCTCGACCCTTCCTCTACGAGGGAATCGTCGAGACCCGCCTCTCGGATCAGACGCAGACCGAGTTCGAGTCGGGAGAGACGCTCGGGACCCGGCAGATGACGGATCCCTTTTGTCCCTGGGTCCAATCCCTCGGCCAGGACCATCTCCGCGGCTCTCGCCACGTGGAGCGGTGTCCTCCACTCGTCCCGGAACAGGACTACGGGCTCGCCGTTTCGGATCCTCGCGAGGATCGAGTCCCCGGCCCCTCGCTTTCCGTCGAAGGAGGGTCCGAAGAGGAGAGGGAGACGAATCACGAGGTTCCGCGGTTCCGCGAGCACGGAGACCTCCCCCAGACGTTTCGTCCTTCCATAGATCGAGGCGGGTCTTGGGTCGGATTCCTCGTCATAGGGAGCATGCTCTCCATCGAAGACGAGATCGGTGGAGACGTATACCAGCCTTCCGCCGAACCTTCGGATCGCCGCGGCGAGGGCTCCGGTCGCCTCCGCATTGACCCGGGCGGCCGTGTCGGGTTCGCGCTCGCAGTCCTCCCAGCGGCTCATCGCCGCGAGATGGAAGACGATCCGGTCCTCCGCCGGAGAGGAGAAGAGCCCCTCGAAGCGTTCGTCCAGGTCGAACGGACGGGAGAGGTCGATTCCCTGATCGCGTCCGAGGAGCCTCGAACTCACTCCTTCCCGCGCACAGGTCTTCACGAACTCGTGTCCGAGGTAGCCCCCCGCCCCGGTCACCCAGATCTCCCTCCCCCCGTCCCCGCTCAATCGGCCCCCTTGCTGGAGGCCGCGGGGCCCGCCTCTCGGGGGCGTTCCTCATCGGAGGCCTCCCCCGGCCCGGGGAAGGGCCCGGCCATCTCCGGAAACAGCCTCCGGGACAGGTCCGTGCGCAGGAGGCCGCGGGGATCGAGTCTCCGCTTGATCTCGAGAAAGGCGGCGAGGTCCTCCTCGGGCCAGATCCGATGCGCTTGTTCCGCCAGGAGCACCGCGTCCTTCGCGAAGTAGAACCGTCCGCCGGCCTCGAGGACCTCGTCGGTCATTCTCCGGGTCATGTCCCAAAGACGCTCCCGGTTCTCGGCCGTAACCCGGAAATCCATCGCGAAAGAGAACCCGTCGACGGCGTGAGTCAGGAGGAAGGGGTCGGGACGGTGCCTCTTGTAGACGCCGAGATAGGGGTAGATCCCCTCCCGATGGCAGGTTTCGAGCAGGGAGGTGTGGACTCCGGCGGCGGTCTCCTTCGGAACGAAGCTTTGGAACTGGATCAACCCGCCCGGGCGATAGCTGAACTTCCAGTCGGGCACGTAATCGAGAAGGAAGTTGAACGCGGCGTGCTCCTGGGGATAGGGAATCCCCCGAGTCTGCCCCCTCACCCCCGCATGGAATTTCGCGGCGTTGATCATCCGCATCCCGAGATCGTTCAGGAAGGGTTTCAGAAAGCGCCACATCCATCGCTTCGGAATCACGCCGAAGAGTCTCGACGGGAGGTCCTGGGCCTCCGAACTCATCGAGGCCCGGCCCTCGGAATCCTCGCCTTCCTGGAAATGGTTCGCCGCGTGGATCAATCCCCTTCCGAGCCTCTTTCCCTTAGGAAAACAATCGATCCACCCGACCAGATAGTGATATCGGTCACGGTTCTCCTCGAACCAGCAGATCATGTGGCGGAGATCGCGCGTCGCCACGGCATCGACCGATACCCTGCCGGAATAGATCTTCTTCATGCGGAGCCGGATCTCGGTGAAGCAACCGAGCATCCCGAACCCGCCGATCGCCGCGCGGAAGACGTCGGCGTTCTCCTCGGGACTGCACTCGATCTCCTCCCCCTCCAGGGTCATGAGCTTGAAGGAGGAGACATGCTCGCCGATCGTCCCTGCCTTCCAGTCGTTCTTGCCGTGGACGTTCATCGCGAGGAGACCTCCGAGAGTCGGCGCCATCGTTCCCGATACGACGGGCGGCCACCAACCCTTGCCGATCACCGACCTCCAGACCTTTTCGAGCGTCACTCCCGGCTCGGCGACGAGGAGGCCGGTCTCCTCGTCGAAGGAGAGGATCTCGTCGTAGCCCGAGAGGTCCACGAGCACCGCCCCGTCGTTCATGCTCGCGTCCCCGTAACTGCACCCTCCGCCCCGGAATCCGAGAGGCACCTCGTGCCTCGAGGCGAAGGCGAAGACCTTGGCAAGCTCCTCCCTGTTCCTCGGGCGGGCGACCACGGACTTCGATTCGAGCGCCATGCCCCAGGCCGAGACTTCCTCGGGGACGATTCCGAGGTTCGCGGCGATCTCGATCAGTTCCATCTTCGGCCTCAAATATCGAGTCGTCGGAAGATCGGGGAGGGGATCGACCGGATGACCCAGCTCACGAGGCGCCAGCGGGCGGGGACGTAGCTCGTCGCAGATCCCCGGCGCACGGCCTTCCAGATCATCACGGCGGCCTCATCCGCGGATTTCAACCAGAACAACCCCTCCATTCCCCGGGTCATCGGGGTGTCGATGAACCCGGGCTTGATCGTCGTGACCTGGACCCCATGCGTGGACAGGCGGTTCCGCAACGACTCCAGGTAGGTCGAAAACCCGGCCTTCGCCGCATGGTAACTCGGGTAGGCGCGGCGTCCCCGGTCTCCTGCGATCGAGGAGATTCCGACGATTACCCCCTTCCGCCTCTTCATGAAGGATTCCGCAACCGGGTTCAGCCAGGCCAAGGCGGCCCTCAGGTTGACATCGAGGACGAGATCGTCCTTGGCGAAATCGAATTCGTCGGGCTCCACCTTCGCCATGACCCCCGCGGCGTAGCAGACGAGATCGAGGGGGCCCATCTCCTCCTCGATCCGGGCATAGGAGCTTTCCACCGAAGCGAAATTGGTCACGTCCGCCTTATGGATGAAGGTGGTTCCCGAGCCCCAGGCCGTCTCGATGCCCCGGGCGACCTCCTCCATCTTCTCCCGGCGGCGCGCGAGGAGGCAAACGCGGGCCCCTTCCGAGGCCAGGACACGGGCAAAGGCGGCGCCGATCCCGGAGGAAGCGCCGATGACCAGGGCGTTTCGAATTTCCGTTCGCATCGATTCTCGATCTCGAAGTCCGGGAGGAGTCTCGCGGCCCGGAAAGCGAGCCTGGAGCCGAATCTCCGGGGCCCGGCCGTCCGAACCCGGGAGGATGCCGTCCTGTGGAACGGTCGCGGACAAGGGTACCCTGCCACAATGCCGAAGGAACGGAAACCCATCCTGATCCTGGCGAACCCGAGTTCGGGGGGGGGGCTCGCCGGCGAACTCGCCCCCCATCTCGTCGAGTTCCTGGCCGAGAGGGGCCGTCCGAGCGAGGTTTTCTTTTCCAGCGCCCCGGGGCAGATTACCGAGCGCGCGAAGGAGGAGGGAGGAGGAACGACCCCATGGGTCGTCATCGGAGGGGACGGGACGATCCGGGAGGTCCTCGCGGCCTCTCCCGGTCCGGATCGACCGATCGCCGTCCTCCCGACCGGGAGTGCGAACGTCCTGGCGACCAGCCTCCGACTTCCGAAGGCTCCCCGGGAAACGGTCCGGATGATCGAGGCGGGCCGAACCCGCCTCCTCGACGCCGGGAGGCTTCGGAACCGGGAAGGGACGCGGGATTTCCTGCTGATGTTCGGTTCCGGCTTCGACGGACGCGTCGTACGGGAGGTCCACGAGAAGAGAAAGGGGGGAACCCTCGGGATGTTCCGCTATTTCGGCCCGATTCTCGGGAATCTGTACGGGTTCGAACCGGTCCGTCACTGGATCCGCCTCGAGGATGGGGAGCGCAGGGGACCCTACGACCTCGTCATCGTCACGAACGTCCGCCATTTCGGAGGCCTCTGGAAATTCCCCGAGGGGATCGAACCCGACGACGGCCTTCTCGACTGCCTGGGCTTCAAGGCCCAGAATGCCTGGAGCCTGATCCGCCTCGGATTTCGCGGCGGTGTCGGCGCCCTCCGGGAGGGGATCGACCTCGAATGCCACCAAGCGGCCAGGATCCGGATCGAAGCGGAGAAGGAGGAGCCGACCCAGTGCGACGGGGACCCGGGACCCTCCCTTCCGGTGGAGATCACGGTCCTTCCTTCGTGTTTCCGGGCGATCGTGCCTCCGGGAGGAACGAACGATGCGTAGCGTGAGAATCGGCGCCGTCGCCTTCGGAAAAGGGCGCCTCTCGGTCATCGCCGGTCCCTGCGTGCTCGAGGACCCCGACCACGCGATCCGGCACGCGGAAGCCATCGGGGCGATCTGCGACCGGCTCTCGCTCGGATTCGTCTTCAAGGCTTCCTTCGACAAGGCCAACCGCACCTCGCTGGATTCCTACCGGGGCCCCGGGCTCGAGGACGGCCTCGCCTGGCTGGCCAGGGTCCGAAGCGAAACGGGAAGGCCGGTCCTCACGGACATCCATGAGCCGGGACAGGCGAAAGCGGCGTCCGAGTTTGTGGACGCCCTCCAGATTCCGGCCTTCCTCTGCAGGCAGACCGACCTCTGCCTGGCTGCGGGCCGGACCGGGCTGCCGGTCAACATCAAGAAGGCGCAGTTCCTCGCGCCCGGAGACATGGCCCATCCCCTCGCAAAGGTCAGGGCCGGGGGCTCGGAGGATGTGCTCCTGACCGAACGGGGGAACGTCTTCGGCTACCGAACCCTCGTCGTCGACATGGCCGGACTCCCCGAACTCCGCTCCCTCGGGGCACCGGTCCTCTTCGACGCCACGCACTCGGTGCAACGCCCCGGAGGCGAGGGGGATCGGACCGGGGGGGACCGGAGCCGGGTCCTGCCCCTGGCCTCCGCGGCCGCGGCCGCCGGGATCGACGGCCTCTTCCTCGAGGTCCACGAAAACCCCGACAGGGCCCCTTCCGACGGCCCGAACATGGTTCCCCTGGCGGACCTCGAGACCCTCCTCGAGAGGGTGCTCAGGATCCACGAGGCGGCCTCCGGGCCTTGAACCCGGAAGGACCGGCTGACCCGCCAAGGGATTTTCGGGATTTCCGGAAAGAAGGCTTGCCTTTCGCGTCGATCAAACATACGTTTGCCCTATTCAAACGTTCGTTTTACCTCAAGGAGCGCCGATGTCCGAAATTCCTGCGACAGAGAAGGCGGGCGGGGAGACCCGAACGAGATTGCTCGATGCGGCCGAACGGCTCTTCGCGCGACACGGGATCGACGCGACCTCCCTCCGGAAGATCACATCCGAAGCCCATGCGAACCTGGCTGCGGTCAACTATCACTTCGGTTCCAAGGAGGCTCTGATCCGGGAGGTCTTCCTGCGCCGTCTCCACCCGATGAACGAGGAACGGCTCGCGGCATTGGATCGCCTCGAACGGGAATCGGGGGAGAAGGGCCCCTCTCTCGAGGAGGTCCTCCGGGCCTTCTATCTCCCCGCCCTCACTCTCTGCAGCGGACTGGAGCGGGAGGGTTCCGACTTCCGCAGGCTGCTCGCGAGGGTCTGGTCCGAACCCCGGGAACTCCTCCGGCCGATCTTCGCCTCCGAGTTCCGGACCCTGGCCGAACGTTTCCAGGCCGCCCTTGCGCGTTGCCTCCCCGGAGCCTCCTCCGAGGACCTGCGCTGGGGCATCTTCTTCCTGGTCGGAATCCTGACGCACGGACTCCAGATCCCGAACCTCGATCCCCAGGATCCCCCCGTCTGCCTGCGTCCCGGCGAGGACGTCGAGGCGACCCTGGCCCGCATGGTCCGCTTCGGAGCGGGCGGCCTGCGCGCTCTGGTCCGGGAAGACGATGGATGTCCGTTCCGGGAAGAAGGCGGGAAGAGGGAAGGAGGGGACATGCAATGAGAATCTCCGCAATCCCTCCCGCCTCCAAGGAAGGGGAGCGCCTCTCCTTCCCCGTCCACCGCCCAATCCTCCTCCTGCTGCTCGCTCCGGCGATCGGCTGCCTCGGCGAAGCCCCCGCCCCCGAAGTCCATCCGGACCTGGACATCCCCCCCGCCTGGACCGGAGGCGGAGCCTCTCCGGGGTCCCCGCGCGACGACTGGTGGAAGACCTTCGCGGACCCCGCCCTCGAGAATCTGCTGGCAGAGGGTCTCCGCCGCAATCACGCCCTCGGGGCCGCGGCGGAGCGCCTGCGGGCCGCCGCCGTCCAGGCACGGATCGCAGGGGCGGATCTCTGGCCCCAGGTCTCCGGCGCCTTCGACGGCGGAAGAACAAAGCGGGTCTTCGTGGGCTTCCCGATTCCCGGCAGCTCCGGCCCCCTGAAATCCTTCACGAATACTTACGGGGTCTCCTTGGACCTGACCTGGGAAATCGACCTCTGGGGGAGGATCCGGGCCGGCCGGAATGCCGCGCTCAAGGACTTCGAGGCGAAGAAGGCCGATCTCGAGGGAGCGCAGCTCTCCCTGTCCGGTCAGATCGCCAAGGCCTGGTTCGCTCTCCGCGAGGCGACCGCCCAGGTCGAATTGGCCGAACGGACCGCGGCCAACAACCGCCGCACCGTGGAACTCACGAAGGCGCGCTACGCCTCCGGACGAACCGCCCTCCTCGACCTTGAACTCCTCAAGCAGCGGGCGGCCGACTCGCTCTCCGCGGTCTCCTCCGCGAAGAGGGCGGAGGACGCGGCCCGGCGCCAGCTCGAGATCCTGATCGGCAGGTACCCGAAGGGGCTACTCCCCACGGCCTCCGATCTCCCCCCCCTCCCCCCCCTCCCCCCCGCGGGCATCCCCGCCTCCGTCCTCGACCGAAGACCGGATCTCCGCGCTGCCGCGGCCGAAGTCCTCGCCGATCTCGCCCGGGAACGGGAAGCCAGGGCCTCCCTCTACCCCAGGATCTCCTTGACGACGGGAATTGGAACGCGGAGCGATGAGCTCGGCGACCTGATCGACGGGGACTTCTCGGTCTGGAACCTCGCAGGAAACCTCCTGGCTCCGATCTTCCAAGGAGGACGACTCCGGGCACGGGTCGCCCTTCAGGAATCGGCCACCCGGGAACGCCTCGAGCGCTTCGCCGACCAGGCGCTCCAGGCCTTCAAGGAGGTCGAGACCGCCCTCGCGGCCGAGGATTTCTTGAAAGCGGAGCGCGCAGCCCTCGCCAAGAGCCTCGAGGCGAGCGAGCGCGCCTACGACCTCGCGAGGGAAAGGTACCTGTCCGGGCGGACGGACGTTCTCCAGCTCCTGGACGCCGAGCGATCGACCTTCGCCGTGAGGAGTCGGCTGCTACGACTGGACCTCCTCGCCCTGACGAACCGCATCGACCTCCATCTCGCGCTCGGGGGGAGCTTCCCCCGGACCGCTCCTCCCGGAGACCCCGTTTCCGTTCTCCCCCACGAGGAGGAGGAACATGAATAGGAAAACCTTGAAGGTCCTGCTCCCGATCCTCGTCCTCCTCGCGGGAAGCGGCGGGGCCTATGCCCTCGTGGCCTCCAGGAAGGCGCCGCCCAGGCAGCGCCGGAAGGTTCCCCCGCCCCTGGTCAGGATCCAGACCGTCCACCCCTCGACGCACCGCCTTCTCGTCCGAGCGCAGGGGGAAGTCGTCCCGTCCCGCTCGACGACCCTCAGCGCCGAAGTCGGCGGAAGGATCCTCGAGGTCTCCCCGAGGGTGAAGAGCGGAATGCTCGTGAAGGAAGGGGAGGTCCTGTTCCGGTTGGACTCCAGGGACTATGAGGCCATTCTCGCGAACCGCAGGGCCCTTCTGGCCTCGGCGAGGCGCAGCCTGATCGAGATCCGGAAGGAGGCGGAACTCGCCGTCTCCGAGTGGAGGGGTCTCGGTCATGCGGGAGACCCCGATCCCCTTCTCGCCAAGGAACCCCAGGTCAAGGAAGCCGAGGCGGCCCTCGCCGCCGCCGAGGCGGCCGTCGAGAAGGCCCGCCTCGACGTGGAGCGATGCGAGATCCGGTCTCCCTACGAGGCGATCGTCGATCGCCGAGACGCCGATCTCGGGCAGATCGTGGCTCCCGGGGCTCCTCTCGCCGAGATCTTCGCCCTCGATTCGGCCGAGGTCGTCCTTCCGGTCCGCGACGAGGTTCTGGCCTGGCTCGAACTGGACGCGGCCCTCGCCCCCCCGGAAGAATCGATCACCGGGCCCGAGGTCGTTCTCACCGCCACCTTCGCCGGAGCCCTCCGGCGGTGGAATGCGAGGATCGTAAGGGTCGAGGGACGCGTGGCCGCGCGTACCCGCATGGTCCGGCTCGTCGCCGAGGTCCGGAATCCGTTCTCCTACACGGTCCCCCTCCGTCCCGGCCTCTTCGTCCGAGCGGAAATCCGTGGGAAACGCATTTCCGGCGCCTTTCTCGTCGACCGCGCCGCCCTGATCGACGATTCCTCCCTCTACATCGTGGACCCCGACGGCAGGCTCCGCTCGAGAAAGATCACCGTTCTCAAGAAGAACCGCGGAACAGTGGTCGTCACCCGGGGCCTCGAGGACGGGGACCGCGTCTGCCTGAGCCGTCTGGACACGGTCGTCGAGGGCATGCAGGTCCGGATCGACGATTCCCGCGATGGAGCGGGACGGTGAAGGGCCTCATCTCCTGGTTCGCGGAGAATACGGTCGCCGCGAACCTCCTGATGGTCATGATCCTGGCGGGGGGCTTCTTCGCGATGACGAGCCTCCGGCAGGAAGTCGTCCCCGAAGTCGAAACCAACAAGGTCGTCGTCTCCGTTCCCTATCCGGGCGCGACGCCCTCGGAAATCGAGGAGGCGATCTGCGTCAAGATCGAGGAACAGGTCCAGGGTCTGGAAGGCGTGAAGAGGATCACGTCGAGTTCGAAGGAGAATCTCGGGACCGTCACGATCGAGGCCTTGAACGGCACCGACATGACGAGGCTCCTCAGCGACGTGAAGAGCAGGGTCGACGCGATCGACACCTTCCCCAAGGACGCGGAGGAACCCGTCGTCAAGGAAGTAGAACTCGTCCTGGAGGTCATGAGTCTCGCGCTCACCGGACCCACGGGGGAACGGGATCTCGTCCGCCTGGGAGAGCGCCTCCGCGACGAGATTTCGAACCTTCCGGGCATCACCAGAGTCGAACTCGTCGGTAAGAGGCCCTGGGAGATCTCGATCGAGGTGTCCGAGGAGGCTTTGCGGAAACACGGCCTGACCTTCGAAGCCGTGGCCAACGCGGTCCGCCGCGCGAGTCTCGATCTTCCCGGGGGAACGATCCATGCGAAGGCGGGGGAGATTCTCGTCCGGAGTCTGGGACAGGGGTATTCCGGAGCGGATTTCGAGGCGCTCCCCTTGTTGACACTCGCCGACGGCAGCCGCCTCCTCCTCGGTGAGGTCGCAAAGGTCGTGGATTCCTTCGCGGAAGTGGACAACGAAGTCTTCTTCGACGGATCCAAGGCCCTCCTGATCAAGGTTTTCCGGGTCGGCGACCAGAGCGCCCTCGCGATCGCGGAGACGACGAAGGAGTGGATGGAATCGGCGGCCGAACGACTTCCCGAGGGAGTAAGGCTTTCGGTCTGGCACGATGACGCCCGGCTCCTGGCGGGACGTCTCGGACTGCTCCTCAGGAACGGGAGGAACGGTTTTCTGCTCGTCTTCCTGTGCCTCGCCCTTTTTCTCCGCCTGAGGCTCGCCTTCTGGGTCAGCTTCGGCATTCCCCTGAGCTTCCTCGGGGCCGTGTGGCTCATGCCCGGACTCGACGTCACGGTCAACATGATCTCCCTCTTCGGGTTCATCGTGGTCCTGGGAATCATCGTGGACGACGCGATCGTCGTCGGGGAGAACATATTCACCCACCTCCAGAAGGGGGTCCCGATCCGGGAGGCCGTGAAGAAGGGTGCGATCCAGGTCGCCGTCCCCGTCGTGTTCGCGGTCTTGACGACGATCGCCGCCTTCTCCCCGATGCTCGGCCTCCCCGGAACGATGGGACAGTTCGCGAGAAACATCCCCCTGGTCGTCGTCGCTTGTCTGGTCTTCTCGCTCATCGAGTCCCTCTTGGTGCTTCCCGCCCATCTCCGGCACCTGAGACAGGAGCATGAACCGAAGGGAATCGCCAAGATCTGGTACGGGTTCCAGGGCATCTTCACGAGAGGACTCGAAACCTTCATCGAACGCGTTTACCAGCCCTCCCTGCATTGGGCCCTCGAGTGGCGGTACCTGACTCTCTCGATCGGGCTGGCGACGGTCCTTTTCTTCGTCGGGCTCGTGGCGGCCGGTTGGCTCAAGTTCAACTTCTTCCCGAAGATCGATTCCGACAATGTATCCGTCGCTCTGACGATGCCGATGGGGACTCCCAAGCGCAGGACGGAGTCCGTGATCCGCGGAATCGAGGACAAGGTCGAGATCCTGAAGAAGGAGTTCCCCGGAGCCGTGAAGCACGTCCTGAGCGCGATCGGGGACCAACCCTACCTGCGCCGCCAGATGAGAATCACCGGAGGCGACGCGGATGAGTACAGTTCCTCCCCCCAGATCGGAGAAGTGACGCTCGAACTCACCCCCTCGGAGGAACGAAGCGTCTCCAGCAGCGTGCTCGCCTCCCGCTGGAGGGAGTTGGTGGGCGAGATCCCCGAGGCCGTCGCGGTCTCCTTCAACTCCAACATGATGAACAGCGGAGCCGATCTGAACATCCAGCTTTCCGCCCCCGACTTCGAAACCCTCCGCAACGGGGCCGAGATCCTCAAGAGAAGACTCGGCGACTACCCCGGCGTCTTCAACCTCGCGGACTCCTTCCGGGTCGGAAAACAGGAGATCCGGGTCAGGATCCGCCCTGAGGCCGAAACCCTGGGACTCCGCCAGACGGATCTCGCCAGGCAACTCCGCCAGGCGATCTACGGAGAGGAAGCGCAACGAGTCCAGCGGGGGAGGGACGACGTCAAGGTCATGGTCCGCTACACGACGGAGGAGCGACAAAGCCTGTCGCTCCTCGACGAGATGAGGATCCGCACACGGAACGGAGACGAGGTCCCTCTTTCCGTCGTCGCGGAAATCGAAACGAGTCGGGAACTCGCGGAAATCCAGCGATCCGACCGGCAGCGATCCGTCCAGATCACCGCGGAGGTCGACGACCGCATCGCAAACAGCAACGAGATCCTCGCCGACGTGAAGGCGAAGGTTCTCCCCGGGCTCACCGGCAACTTCCCGGGAATGACATGGAGCTTCGAAGGGCAACAAAGGGAACAGAGGGATTTCGTCGAGGGCATGAAGAAGCAGGCCATGCTCGCTCTCGTTCTGATCTACATCCTCCTCGCGATCCCCTTCCGTTCCTACGTGCAGCCGATGATCATCATGAGCGTCATCCCTTTCGGCCTCGTCGGGGCGATCCTCGGCCACCTCCTCCTGGGATTCGACCTCACGATGATGTCGCTGATCGGAATCATCGCGCTCGCGGGCGTCGTCGTGAACGACAGCCTCGTCATCGTGGATTTCGTCAACCGCGCGAGGCGCGGGGGGACGCCTCTCGTCGAAGCCGTGGAGCAATCGGGTGCCTCACGGTTCCGGCCGATCCTCCTCACCTCTCTCACGACCTTCGCGGGACTCCTTCCGATGCTCATGGAGCGCAGCCTCCAGGCCAAGTTCCTGATCCCGATGGCCGTCTCCCTCGGCTTCGGCATCATTTTCGCAACCGTTATCACCCTGGTCTTCGTCCCCTGCTTCTACCTGGTCATCGAGGACGTCCTCGGCATCTTCCGCTCAGAAGCGGGTCCCCCGGCGGATCCCGAAGGCGGGGTCCCCCGCGATCCATTCAGGCTCTTTCCTCTGTAGGAAGCCGAGGAAGGCGGGAAGGAAGTTGAACTGCACCCTGGTATCTCCGACGACCTGGTCCTGGATCACCGACAGCTCGAACATCCAGTCATGGTCTCTCCGCTGGACGACCATGGAGGCGCTGTTCACCGTGTTCCGATCGAAGTCGTAGATCAGGCCGTAGCCGAAACGCCACCGTTCCCAAAAGGAAAGTCCCGCGCGCAGCGCCCCCTCTCCGTCTTGATCCCTTCCGGAACGCCATTCGACCGCCAGGTCCCCGCCGGGAAAGGGGACGAGGGACATCCCGAGATTCCTCGTTCGGAAATCCCCCCGCGCAAAATCCCTCTCCCCCTCGAAAAGGAGCCCCAGGATCTCCGTCGGCCGCCAGATCAACTCGAAATAGGTCAGCCCCAGCCGGTTTCCTCCGTTGTCCCGAGCGGCATTCGGATGGAGGCGCTGCACGAGATCCAGCCAGAGGTAGTTCCTCCATCCCCCCTTGCCGTCCCGCGTCCGGAGCCTCTGGAGGACCCCTAAGTCGATCGCGGACTCCTCGTCGAGCGTGTCGACCTCGTCGAAGGAGAAATAGTCCCCCGGCTCCCGGTCCACGAGGAAGCGGTGGTAGACCCGCAGGTCGGGGATGATCTCATGCCGAAGTCCGTCGATGCCGAGGGCACGGATTTCGGTCGCGAAGTCCCGGTGGAAACGGGTCACTGCCCGGATCTCCCCCTCGAAGGCCCTCCGGTTCCCGGACGAGGCTCCGGGAAGATCCGAATACCAGGTATTCCTCGCGGTGAAGGACGGAATCAGCATCCAGCCCCCGAGCCGGACGGGGGCATGGAGCCGGAGGAGGACGTCGCTCCTCCAGGAGGCCTCTCGACGCGCTCCGGGCGCCCGATCGTCGAAACGGTTTCGAAGCCTTCCCCCCGCGAGTCCGAGGTCGAGCACGAGAGGCCAGTCCTCGCGGAGTTCGAGAATCGGTTGAGAGAAGACATCGAGCCTTCCGAGCGGGAGTTCTTCACGGAAGGAGGGGCTCAGCGTCGCATCCTCCGCATAGGAAAAATCCTGGAGATTGAAACGTCCTCTCAAGCCGAAACGGAGGTTTCCCGCCGCGTGCACGAGATGGACGCTCGTTTCCGGAACCTCGTCCTCCTTGAGCATGGTGGGCCGGAACTCCGGAACGGTCGCGGGATCCGCGGCCTGGAAGGCTTCGAGATCGAGACGGGTCCGTTCCCCGAGACGGATTCGGGTCCGGAGACGAAGAAACCCCCTCTGTCCGTAGTCGATCGGGCTTCCATCGAGGTTGCGAGTGATCGACCTGCGGTCACGGCCGGAGTCCTCGAGAAAGAAGCCGTCGACACGGCCTTCGAAGGATCCGGGGAGACGAAAGCCCAGCTCCCCGTCCAGCGGGATCCCCCTCTTGCGCGCCCACCCGGTCCTGAGGCTCCAATCACCCCGGAAGTTCCTCCCGTTTCCTCCGGCGAGATCGACGATCGAGCCCCCGAGGTCGTTCCAGCGCCCCCCGAATCGAAGAAAGGCGAACTCCCCCCACGAATCAGATCTTCCGACCCGGATTCCCTGGACCGGAAGCCAGGATTCCTGGTCCGAATACCAGTGGTAGTCGGGTAGGGGGAGGGAGGGGAGACCTTCGATCTCGACCCGGTTCCCGATTCCTCGGACCTCAAGGACCTCTCCGCGGCGCAGGATCGAAACCCGCCGGCTCCTCACCCGGTAGTGGGGGGAGCCCGCGTCGCAGGTCGTTACCGAGGCATCCTCGGCGACGAGACGACGACCCTGCTGCACGGCCTTTCCGCATTCGAGGACGAGGGCGTTCCTCTCGGTCAGCGGTCCCGATCCGAACGGAAGGCGCAGTTCGACGTCTTCCATCGTCGTCCGCCGGGAATCGAAGGACATCGCCAGTCGCGCGGCCTCGAGTTTCCGGATCCCCTTCTCCTCGATGACGACCTTCCCCTCGGCGTAGAGCCCGCGGGCGAGGCGGACGAGCCGATCCCCGGGTCCCCGCAGGACCTTTCCCCCCTTCCCCTCGGCCAGGGGCAATCCGATCCCGAGATCCATGAGGCCGGCGACGAGGGACCGGGTCCAGGCTCCTTTCGGGTCCAGGGGGGAGATCCAAGCCCGGCGGGGGAGTTCCCCGGCCTTGGCGGAACCGAGGAAGAGATTCTGGTATTCGTCCCGATCGAGGGTCAGCACCGCGCGGTCCGCCCTCAGGAAGAGGTCCGCGAAACGCAGCCGGAACCAACCATCGAGGATGACATGGGTCCGGTCCCCCTCCGTCCGGATCCGGATCGCCCCGTATTCGAGCCGCCCCTCGGGGAACTTCCGCTCCGGCTCCCGCGGAGAGCCGGCCCCCTCCGGTCCCTTCCGGACGGAGCGGTCCGAGGATTCGGGCCTAGAGGGAAGGGAACCGGGGACGTCCTGCGCCGCGAGAAAGGCCGGTACCAGGGCCGCGAGGAGGCCCGGAAGGAAGATCAAGGGAACCTCCTCGAGATCTTCCCCCCGCGGACGCGGCCGACCCCGCCTCGGATCTCGAGACTGCCGACGTTGACCTCGAGTCCCGGTTCGTTCTCCCAGCGGAGATCCTCTCCGGCCCAGAACTCGACGCCGCCCGACCTCCCGCCGTGGAGCAGGAGCCATCCCGTCGGCGGTTCGAACTCGATCTCTTCGGCGAAGGCCCCGAGCCCGTCCCCCCGGGCCTCGACCCCCCCGCCGGCCAGGAGCTTTCGCAGCTCCAACGGGACATCCCAGGCCGAGGGCGCCCGCATCCCTTCCGCCGGCCCGAGGAGCAGAACGAGGCTCCCCCCGCCGCGGATCTCGAAATCGGCGTCCGGGTCCGAGATCTCGCGGGCGAGGAAGGGACCCGGGACCTCGAGGCGCCCCGAGGCGATCCTCGACGGCTCTCCCGAGATCTCGAGGCGAAGCCGGACCGTTCCCCTCGGATCGATGCGCAGCTTCCGGCCCCCGCCCCCTTCCAAGAACAGCACCGGTCTCTTCGACGGGCCTCCGAGCAGGAGGGCGTCCCTGCCCCGGTCCCGGACCAGGAGACGCGCACCCCGCATGCTCAGGACCCCCGTCTCGGCCATCGCGATCCTCCCCCGGATCACCCTGCCATCCTCGCCAGAAAGCCGGAGAAACGAACCGTCGCTCCAGAGGTCCAGCCGGTCTCCGTGGAAGGACTGGAGAGTCGCCCCTCCCCGACTCCGGAACTGCAGCGCGACCCCCTTCCTCGCCCGAATCAGGCGTTCCCCGACGATCCTCTTACGGACCCCAGCCGGGAGGGGTCTCCAGATCCGCGCCAGCATTCCCTCGACCGCCGGGGGAGCGATCCAGGGAAGGACCTCGAGTTCGGCGCATTCGAGGGTCGCCTCCGAGTCTCCGCCGGGCCAGAAGCCCTCGGCGACGACCCGCCCCTCCGCCCGCAGCCAGGCCTCGACCCCACGGCCCACGACCCCCTCCCGCCCCTCGAAGAGGAACCGCGCCGCACGGACCCGCGCCTCCCCCCCATCCTTCGAGGGACGGCGTAACACGACGACCGCGGGGACGGACAGGCCCTCTAGGATCCAGGGGCCGTCCCCCGTCCTCGACAGCAGCCTCCCCCGCGCCTCGAGACCCCGCTCCGGAACGACGAATCGGAGAGGGCGGCCTCGGAGTTCGAGCCGCAGGCGGTCCTTCGACTCGACGAGGACTCCATCTCGGATCCCCTCGACGCTCGTCCGACCCCGTCGGGTCGGCATCGACCAGCGCATTCCGTTTCCCGAACGGGCGTGGAGGGAAAGCCTCGAACCGGGAGCCGGACCGCCGCCTCGATGCGCCCGCCTGCCGTGCATCAGGATGCGCCCCCGGCCGGAGAGGACCCCCTCTTCGAACCGGATGCGGATCGGACCCTCGCGGTCCCAGGGTCCGAGGCTTCCGAAGACGGCCTTCGACCCCGGAGGTTCCAGGAAGGCGAATCCCTCCTTTCCGTCGAGACGGTAGGCGGGACGTCCCGGTTCGCGGTTCGCCTCGACCTCCACCCGACCGCTCGTGAATCCGAACACGGGCTCGAGCCCCTCGAGGCCCTCGACCAGGGACAGGATGACCGCGCTTTCGCTCCTGAAGTCGGGAATCGCCCCTCCCGCCGCCTGGAACTTCGCCCCCGGCCCGATCGTCAGGATCTCCCCCCCTCCGAACGGGAAGAAGAAGCGGCGGAAGACCTCCGTCGTGAGGCTTTTCGGGAAGCCGAACAGTTCCGGAAGGCGCGCGGATTCCCGATCCCAATCGACGAAAGCGGCCCCGACGAGCCGGCCGAGAGCCTCCCCGCCAGCCCCCTCGAGATCGAGGATCGGATCCCCCTCCGCGCGGAGGCGTGAAGGTTTTCCGTCTGAACCGATCGCGACCGCCAGCCGCCGGGCGCGGAGCGATTGCCCCCCGAACCGCAAACGCATCGGAGAGACCTCGCCGCCCTCCACGAGGAGATCGGTCAGAGCGTGGGGAACGAAGTAGGCCCCCCGGTCGACCCCCGGCAGACGCCCACGCCGGATCCTCGCCTCGAGCGAGCGGCCGAGGACGTCGAGCGGTTTCGCGCCGAGCCGGAGATCCCGAAGGAAGCGCCGGGCGCGGAATTCGATTCCGCCCTCGAGCCGCAGGCGCCACTCGTCCACGTCGATCCTGCGGAAGACGAGGGGTCCCCCTCCCCGGAGTTCGAAGCCCGACCCGAGGTCCCCGGACATCTCGTCCTTCCGATCCCTGAGAACGACATCGGACTCGATCCGGATCCAGGAATTCCCGCCCTCGCCCCCCGACGCCCCGAGGGAATGCAGGTCCGCGCTCAAGCCCTTACCGTCGAGGAACAAGGGACCATCCTCGAACTTAGCCTCCATGCGGACCGGCTGCGAGGAATCCGGGGTATGCACCTCGAAACGCTCCTCGCCCGCGTTGACGAGCAGGCGGGAGACGTGGAGACGGATCGGAGGAGTCGCGCCTCCCCTCCCGCCGGAATCCTTTGCCCGGACGAGGAGCACGACATCCCCGAGATCCATTTCATGGGAACGGTCGAGGGAGCGGTTCCCCGCCTCGTCGATCGCCATCCGCAGATTCGCTCGGGAGGCCCGGAGTTCGAAACGCAACTTCTCCCGCTCGGTCCCTCGCCCGTGGAACTCCGCGTACAACCCGTCGAGGTCATAGGTCCCGTCTTCCCTCGGCCTCGAATCCTCCCAGGAAAGGAAATAGAGCCGGCGCCGTTTTCGGGCCTCCCGGTCCTCGACGAAGACCTCGAGATCCCCCTTCCCCCGGCCGCGGACCCCGACGGCTCCTCCGAGCCCCGGCCCCGTCTCTTCCCGCTTCCCGGTCTTGACCTTCACCTCCCCGGGACCTTCCGGGATCTCGACCCGTGCACGTCCCTCCCTTCCCCCGAACTGGAAGGCCTCCTCCCCGGAAACGATGAAGACCAGCAGGAGGACCCCTCCTCCGAAGAGGAGGAGAAAATGGAGGAGACGACGGATCACGATCCCTCTCCCGGCCCTCCCGGGCGCCCGCAGGCATCGACGACGGAACCGTAGAGCCCCTTCGCCCGGAGGAGGAGTTCGACGACCTCCCGGACCGCCCCTCCTCCGGCGGGAGCACGGGTCACGTAGAGGGCGGCTTCCCGGACCTCGGGACGGGCTTGCGGAACCGAAATCGGGGCCCCGACGCGCCTGAGAACCGGAAGATCGAGCAGATCGTCGCCGACGTAGCAGACCTCGGTCTCGTCGAGTCCGAGGGACTGGAGGATCTCGTCGAGCCGGGCGCTCTTGTCCCGGACTCCGAGGTGCAGTTCCCGGATCCCGAGTTCCGCGGCGCGGGCTCTCACCGCCGTCGAATCCCGGCCCGAGAGCAAGCCCGTCGCGAACCCCGAACGGCGCCAGTGCGCGAGACCGCTTCCATCATGCACGTGGAAGACCTTGGACTCCCTCCCCTCCCCATCGAAGAACAACCTCCCGTCGGTCAGGACTCCATCGACGTCGAGGAGGAGGAGAACAACCTTCGCAAGGACCGCGGCCGCGCCCTCGGGAACCTCTACGGGCTCCGGTATGAACTGGAATCCCTCCCTCACTTCCCCACCTCAGGCGATCTTGAGTTCGAGGAGATCCTGCACATCGACGAGTCCGATCGCCCGGCCGGCCTCGTCGACGACAGGAATCTGGTCGATGCGGTTCTCGTGCAGCAGGTTGAAGGCGTCCACCGCCAGTTTGTCATCTCGGATCGTCTTGGGAGAGGCCGTCATGACCTCGTCGATCCTACGATCCAGGAAGCCCTCCTCCCCATGCTCCAGGCTCCTCCGCAGATCGCCGTCGGTGAAGATCCCGAGCAGGAGGCCCGCCCCGTCCACGACGACCGCCGCCCCGGGACGTCCCGGAGTCTTCGTCATGACGACGAGAGCCTCCCGAACGGTCGCCCCGGACCGGATCAAGGGGTTCCGCTCGCCCCGGCGCATGATCTCCCCCACATTCATCAACTTCCGGCCGAGCGTTCCACCCGGATGGAACCTCGCGAAATCCTCCGGTCCGAAATCGCGGTTCTCCTGGGTGACGAGGGCTAGCGCGTCCCCCAGCGCCAGCATCGCAACCGTCGAGGCGGAAGGCGCGAGCCCCATCTCCCCGGCCTCGAGGATCGGCCCGAGTTCGAGGACAAGGTCCGAGGCCTGACCGAGCGAGGAGTCGGAAGTCTCCGTGATCGAGAGGACCTTGATTCCCGCGGCGCGCACGGGGGGCAGGAGATCCAGGAGTTCCTCGGTCTCGCCCGACTTCGAGAGGGCGAAGCACAGGTCCCCCGCGCAGACTCTCCCGAGATCCCCATGCCGGGCCTCTGCGGGGTGCAGGAAGATCGAGGGGGTCCCCGTGCTGGCCAAGGTGGCCGAGATCTTCCGCCCGATGAGGCCGGCCTTTCCCATGCCGGTGACGACGACCCGCCCCGGGGTCTCGAGGATCAGCGAGACCGCGTGCGCGAACGGGGCTCCGACCCGCTCCCTGACCCCCCGAAGGGCCTCGATCTCCCTCTCGAGGATGCGCTTCGCGCTCGCGATGCGGGCGTCTTCACCGGCCTTCCCCATGCCTGGATCCATGGGGGGAAGAATATATCGAGCCCCGCCGAAAGGCTTCGGGGAAATGCCGGAGAACCGCCCCCCCTCCCGTATTGGAGGGGGGGCGTCGTCATCCTCCTGTTCAGGGCTGTCCGCCGACCTTTCCGGCTCCGCCGTTCGTCACGACCATGCCGAAGTTGTTCGCCGGCTTGTCGACCACGAGCCACTGCTGCCAGAACCGGACCCCGACCAGCACCTTGAGGTTCGGGAACGGAAGGGTTCCGGAAGCGGCGCCGGAGCTGAGGACGGGCTTCGGCAGGATGATGTCGCCCGAGGTCAAGAGCTTGCAACCCTTGGCGCCGAGGACCGACATGTCGAAGGGAAGCGGAATCGCGCCCCATTTCGTGTTCGAGAAGCCCGTGAAGAGAAGGGCGACCGTGCTCGGGCGCGCGAAGGAGAGCTTCGCCGTCCAAGGCTTCCCGATCTCGGGGACTCCCGTCGCGCTCAGCACCGGAATCGCTCCGCCGGTACTGGAACTGCAGTTGACCCGCCACTTCCAGAACTGGGTCGTCCACGGCCCGCTCCAGGAGGGTCCGTTCCAGAAATGCGTGCCCTTCACACCGGTCGTCACGATCGGGCGGAAGCGGTACCCGACGGAGGGGGAACGATAGGCGATGTAGAAGGTCGTCCCCGCGGAAACGTTGTAGGGACTCGTGAAGACGGTCGTCGCCCAGCCCGGGGTCGTCGAGACCTTCATCGAACTCGTGCGGGCAGGAGTCGTCGCGGGCTTCGTTCCGCTCGAGGCGTAGATGTAGGTCGGAAGCGTGACGGCCGACGTGTACTGGCAGTAGATCTGGAAGCCGGTCACGCTCATGTTCGTCGGGGCCTTGACCCGCATCGCGAAGATCCGGTTGGACGCCAGGCCGACCCGGGAGTTGAGCGTCGGAGAGGTCTGGTTCAGGGAAGCGCAGACGGGTCCGCCGCCGCCCTTGCCCGTGCCCTTGCAACCCAGCCCGAAGGTCGCATAGGTGCCGGGAATCGGCGCGGCGGCCGCCTGGGTAAAGGCCATGCCGAAGGGCTGGGTCGAGCCCTGCAGGGTCGTGGCAGTCACCCGGATCACGTATCCGCCCGTGCGGCGCGCCCGGAACTTCGCGACCTCGTAGAGGTTGCGCGGAGTCTTCGAACTTCCGACGACCGTGGTTCCGTCGAGGATCTCGAGATCGAGGTTCGACCAGGATTTCGAGGTCATGACCGTGCGATGCCAGGCGATCGCGACCGCGTAGAACTTTCCGGCCACGACGGGCATCGGCCAGGTCCAGGTCCTCTTCGTCGAGGTCACGCTGCCTCGGCGGTGGGCGAGCGAGGACCGAGCGATCGCGAGGGCCGCGTCGTCCCTAAGGAGGCCCATCCCGTAGGCATTACGCGAGTTGTAGGGAGATTTCGGGTTCTTGGCGGAGATATCCAGGGCCGAGGCCAGCAGGATGGCCTTGGTCTCATCGGCCTTCAAGGTCTTGACCGCGCCCCGGATCAGGGTCGCCGCCCCGCAAACCTGCGGGGAGGCCATCGAGGTGCCCGAGGCGATGTAATTCGAGGTCTCGAGGTTCCTTCTCGCCATGACCGTGCTTACACCGCAGGCCGCGATGTCGGGATAGTAGCGCTGGGAATCGAGATAGAGAGGACCTCTCGACGAAAAGCTCGCAACCCTGTGCGTGTTCGGGTAGACCGCAGCGACCGCCAGGCCGTTCGCCGCACTCTGGCTCCCCCGGGTGCTCGGACCGGAGTTTCCGCCCGCGACGCAGATCATGATGTCCGCGTTGTAGGCGGCTGAGTCCAGGGCCTTCTGGGCGGCATTCAGCGGGTCGGGGCTTCCCGAGTAGGAGTTGTTCGCCGAAACGATATTGTACTTCGTCCGGTTCGCGGCAACCTGCTGCCAGGCCGAGGTGATCGTCGTGGTCGAGGAGCTTCCCCGGACGTTGTTCGCGATCGAGAATCCCACGATCCCGGCGTCGTAGGCGTGACCGTGATCGGCTGCAGTCGTCCCCCAGTTCGCGCCGGCCGCGATGCTCGCGACTCCCGTTCCGTGACCATGCACGTCGTCGGGGGACATCAATCCAACCTTGATGTTCGCGAGGAGACGACTGCCGCCGATCCCCCCTCCGGTCTTGTTGTTGATATTCCCGTTCCGGAAATACGTGCGGTGCGGGCGGCCCGAGTTGTTCATGTTCGAGTCTTGGCCCGTATCCACGATCGCCGTAGCGACCCCCGTCCCCTTGATCCCCTTCGCCTGGACCGCGTCGGCGTTGTGGTTCAGGGAGTTCGTCGCGGTCTTGATCAGAGGCTCCCACTCTTCATCGGGCTCGACGCGCGTCACTCCGGCGAAATCGCGGATTTCTCCGAGCTTCGCGAAGGGAATGTCGATCGCGCAGGCATTGATGAGCCACCATTGCACGACGACCTCCCCGCCCAGGGAACGGACCTTGGCCTCGAAGGCCGCCTGGTCCTTCTTCACACGGGCTTCCATGTCGCGGATGATCGCCTGGACCTCCGCATCTGGACGACCCGCGTAGATCGCCTTCCTGAAGGCGTCCAACGTGAAGCTCCGCGTTCGGAAATGGACGATCCACCGCTCGGTCCCGGGAATGCGACCCGGAAGGCCATGGCGTTCGGCTTGTTGCGCCGGGACGGGAAGGGCCACTCCGTCGTTCCCGGGGACGCCTTGAGCGGCGAGTCCCGAGACCAAACAAAGGGAAAGCACGAGAGTTCGGGGGATTCTTGGCATGACGGGTTTCCGTTCGATGAGGTTCTGGAAGGATCAGGAGAAGGGATGCGTGCCGTCTGGGACCGAGAAAGTGGACGCGATCGGAGGATCCCGAAAAGGGAGAAGACGGACATCGAGATTCTATCCCCGATCCGGTTCCGAAGACCAGAAGATGGACCGGGAGAAGGAGAAAAGCATCGTAGCAAAGACGCGAGGATCCATCATGAGGGTTCCCCGGTAAGGGGATTTCTCCCTGAAAAGGGCTGAGGATTGCGGCGGTGGGGATGGGACGGGACCGTCCCGGGTCCTCGAAGGATTCCTAGAAAACCCGGCCTCAGCGAGGAATCAGAGTCGCCGGAGGATGGCCTCGACGTATTCCCCGGTCGAGGCCTCCCCCCCGAGGTCGCGGGTCACGTGCCGGCCTTCGAGGAGGACGTCCCGAACCGCGTCCCGGACCCGGTCCGCCGCCTCGGCCTCTCCGAGGTGACGCAGCATCAGGCATCCCGAGAAGAGGACGGCGGTCGGATTCGCGACCCCCTTGCCCGCGATGTCGGGAGCCGAGCCGTGAACGGCCTCGAACACCGCGCAGTCATCGGAAAAATTCGCGCTCGGAGCCATGCCGAGCCCGCCGACCAGACCCGCGGTGAGATCGGAGACGATGTCGCCGAAGAGGTTCTCCATGACGAGCACATCGAAGCGGGTCGGGTCGAGGACGAGTTTCATCGCGGTCGCATCCACGATCGATTCCTCGTATTCGATGTCCGGATAGCGCTTCGCGGTCTCCCGGGCGACATCGAGGAAGAGACCGTCGCTGAGTTTGAGGATGTTGGCCTTGTGGACCGCCGTGACCTTCTTCCGCCCCCGGCGTCGCGCCTGCTCGAAAGCGAAACCCAGAATGCGCTCGGAGGCTCGGCGGGTGATGACCCGCTGGCTCTCGATGACGCCGGGAACGACCTCGTGTTCGAGCCCGGAATAGAGTCCCTCGCTGTTCTCGCGCACCACGATCAGGTCGACATCCTCGAAACGGGTCTTGACCCCGGGGAGGCTGCGCACCGGGCGATAGTTCGCGAAGAGGTCCAGGGCCCGGCGCAGGGCGACGTTGATCGAGCCGTGCCCTCCTCCGATCGGGGTCGTCAGCGGTCCCTTGAGGACGACCCCCGTGTCGAGACAGGATTCGATCAGATCCTCGGGCAGGATACGGCCGGTCTCCGCGATCCGGTCCGCCCCCGCGTGCCGGACCTCCCATTCGAGATCCAGACCGGTGGCCTCGAGGACGCGGCGCGCCGCCGCCGTGACTTCCGGCCCGATGCCGTCGCCGGGGATCAGGGTGATTCTGTATGCCATGCTCGCCTCCCCGGCCCCGCCGGACCGCAGATCCGGAATTTTCCCAAAAAAACGGGGGAACCATGCTGCCTCCCGGGCGGAAGGGCCGCAAGGACCTCCCGGACCCGTTCAGGCCTCCCGCTTTCCCCCGTTCCGGGCGAGGACCTCGAGACAGGCCTCGACGAGGGCGAGGGCGTGGGCTCCCGTCCCTCCCAGACCTCCGAGGGAGGCCACGGCTCCCCGCAACCTCCCGAAGGGGGGCCCGGATTCCAGCTCGCGACCCTCGTATTCCCGGACCGCGAGGCTCGCGGCGGCGAGCGTGGCCGGACAGGCCTCGGCCCTCCAGCGAAGGGCGGCGCAGCGCCCGCCCTCGAAGCGGGCCTTCATCCGGAGGCGGTCCCCGCAGACCGGGTCCTCGCGCAGGACCTCGACATCCGCGGGTTCCAGGTCCCCGACGCCTAAGGGTTCGCGCACGAGCCTGCGGAGGGCCTCCTCCATCCGACCTCGAGCCTCAGCGTCCGAAGGCCGGAAGGTCCATGTCGAAGATCGAGGGGGCGCTCCGCTCGAGCGTCCAGAACTCGTCCTTCAAGATCTCGCAGGAGGCGAGGAGCAAGGGTACGAACAGCAGAAGGACGCGCAGCAGTCGGCGTTTCATGTTCCGGCCTCCCGATTCCGGAGATCCTCGAGGATCTCCCTCCACGGAGGATCGCCCGCGGGCTTTCGGAGATCCAGCCCCTCGTCTCCTTCGTTCCGCCAGAGATCCCTCGGATCCTCGCGACGGCGGATCAGCCGGGCCGTCCCGTTGGAGACGAGGACCTCGGCCGGACGCGGCCGCGAGTTGTAATCGCTCGACATCGAGAACCCGTAGGCGCCGGCCCCGAGGACGGCATAGAGGGTCCCGGGCTCCGACTCGGGAAGCGAGCGGTCCCTCCCGAGGAAGTCCCCGCTCTCGCAGACCGGTCCGACGACATCGACCCGCCGCGGCACCCCTCCTTCCGGAGACCGCAGGGGGACGATCTCGTGGGTCGCCCCGTAGAGGGCGGGGCGGATCAGGTCGTTCATCCCTCCGTCCACGATCAGGAAGTCCTTCCCGTGTCCGGGCTTCCATTCGAGAGCTCGCACGAGCAGGAGGCCGGCGTCCCCCAGGAGGTATCGCCCCGGTTCGCAAAGGAGGCGGAGCCCGGCGGGCCCCAGGATCCGACGAAGGCCCTCGCCGAGGGGATCGAGGTCCATCGGTTCGGCGAAGGGGCCCCGGATGCCGAATCCGCCGCCGAGGTCGTAGCATTCGAGACCGAGCTTCTTGCAGGCCTTCAGATCGCACCAATCGAGCACCCGGCGGAGAGCCTCGAGATAGGGTTCGGAATCCAGGATCAACGAACCCAGGTGGACGTGGAAGGCGTGCAGCCTCAGGGAGGTTCCGGAAGAGATGACGCGGAGGCAATTCTCGGCCCGATCCGGATTGAGTCCGAACTTGTCCTCCTTCCTTCCGGTCGCGATGTAGTCGTGGGTCGCGGCCCCGACGTCGGGGTTCAAGCGGAGCGCCACGTCGACCCGCCGGCCCGCTCTCGAGGCGAGGAAGGCGAGACGGTCCAGCTCCGCCTCGCTTTCGACGACGAAGAGTCCGATCCCGGCCTCGAGACCCAGCTCGAGTTCCCAGTCCTGCTTCCCGACCCCGGCGAAGACCATGTCGGCGGGGCGCCCGCCCGCAGCCAGGGCCCGCAGGAGTTCCCCGCCGCTGACCAGATCGAACCCCGCGCCCTCCCGCGCGAGGAGGGACAGAAGGGCCCCGTTGGAGTTCGCCTTGACCGCGTAGCGGATCCCGGGATCCAGCCCGTCGAAGGACCGGCGGATCCGGTCGAGACGCTCCAGGATCGAGTCCGTGTCGTAGACGTAGACCGGCGTCCCGACCGCCGCGGCGATCTCCTCGAGCGGAACCCCCCCCGCCACAAGCCGGTCGTCTCGATACTCGATGCTCATCGCGCGCGGCGCCGCTCCTTCCCGGGGACCGCTCCGCACAGCCCCCGGTAGAGGGCGAGGAGTCGGCCGGCGATCCTGGCCGGATCATGCCGGAGGCGAAGGGTCCGTTGAAGGGCCGGAGGGACCTCCGGGGCCCGGAGGCAGGCCTCGGCCAGATCCTCCCCGAGTCGATCCTCGCGCCCCGGGGGAACGAGCGTGACCCCCGGGCCCTCGAGATCGACGAGACCCGGAACCCTCCGGCCGACGACGGGGATCCCGCGCATCAGGGCCTCGACCGCGGCCAGCGGAAGGCCCTCCCGCCGCGAGGGAAGGACGCAGACATCCGCCGCCGGGAGCAGGTCCGGAGCCCCGGGGTCGGGACCTGGAAAGGCGAGAGGAAGCCCCTCGGCCGCGGCCTGCATCCGGCCCTCGAGAGGTCCCGCGCCGAAGGCGAGCGCGCGGACCTCGATCCCCCGATCGAGGAGGGCCCGTAGGCAGTCGACGAAGAGGAGGGGGGCCTTGATTTCGACGAAGCGCCCGAGAAAGACCGGCACGAAGGCCCGCTCGGGGAGGCCGAGCCTGCGGCGGAGAGCGCGGCGGAGCCCGCTCCCCGGACCGGGGCTCCGGTCCGGAGCCCCCGCGCCGGCCCCTCCCTCCCCGTGGAAGAGAATCCGATCCGGGGCCGGAACCGCGGGAGGAAGGACCTCGACACGGCCCGGGCCGAGGAGCCCCAGGGCCCGGAGTTCGCGCCGGCAGCTCTCCGAGACGCAGCAGACGAGGTCCCGTCGTCTCTTCAATCGGCGCTCACCGGCGCGGAGCAGGGCGGAAGCCGTGGGATTCCCATACCCCTCGAAGACGTGCCCGTGCCAGTGGTGCACGCGCGCCGCGCGCTCCGGGCCCCGAGGGAGGAGCGCGGCGATCAGACCGGCCTTCCAGGTATGGGAGTGGAGGATCCGCGGGCGGAAGCTTCGGACGAGTCGGGACAGGATCCAAAGCGCGCGCAGATCCCCTCCCGGTCGCGGGGTCCTTCCGAGACAGGGGAGCCGGACCCTTCCCGAGGCCTCCGGTCCCCGCCGCAGGGCCTCCTCGATCCCGAGGATCTCATGCCCGGTGTCGAGGGCGGTCTCGCCCTCTTCGAGGAGGCCGGAGACGAGGAGTTCGCGCACGCCTCTCCGCTCGAGTTCGGGCCGGAGAGCGCGGAGCTGCCGGGCGGGGCCCCCGAGGTTGCAACGCCCGAGGATGCGCAGGACCCGGAGGGGTTCAGGCACGGGCCGCCTCCTTCTCCCGCTCGAGCCAATGCACCGAAAGGGCGCAGAGGGAGAAGACCAGGGGGGCGAGGTCGTCCCGGCCCCTCTCCAGGCGACGAAGAAGCTCGAGAGCGGCCCCGGGGCGCCAGGGGGCCCGGCGCTTCAAGGCCGGATCGCCGAGCCATGCGGCAGGCAAGGGGCTTTCCCGGAGCCAGCGGGCGAGGGGGGGACCGAAGCCGCGCTTCGCCCCCCCTCGAAGCGCCGAGGGCAGGCGCCGGGAGAGCAATGCGCGCAACAGGGCCTTGCCCCGAACCTCCCCCGCCGGCCGCCGCCGCCCCCGCATGCGCTCCCTCAACCGCAGATCGAGGAACGGGGCCCTCCCCTCGATCCCATGGGACAGGGTCGCGATGTCCAGCTTCGGACAGAGGTCGGCCGGGAGATAGAACTCGAGGTCGGCCCGGCGCGGTCCCTCCTCGTCGCCTTCAAAGACCCGGAGGCTCCGGCAGATCGCGGCGCCGGCCGGGACGTCCCCCTTCCGGCCCAGGAGGGATCCGACCTCGCGGGGGTCGGCCGTGGCCAGGAGTTCGGCGTAGCTCTCCCCCTCCGAAGCGGCCAGCGCCCGCAGAAGGCGGCCGCGCGGGCCGGCTCCCCGGGCCTTGCGGAAAGGGAAGGCCCAGGCCTCGGGCAGCAGGTTCCGGAAGCGCTCCGCCCAGTCGAAGGCCCGCTGCCGTCGATACCCAAAGAAGAGTTCATCCCCCCCATCCCCGCTGAAGGCGATGCCAACCCCTTCCGCGGCCGCGGCCCGACAGAGCGCATCCAGGGCCAGGATCGACGCGTCGCCGAGCGGAAACCCCGCTCTCACGACCAGATCCGGAAGCCGGGCCAGGCAGCCCTCGTCGATCTCGACGCGGCGCAGCGGAAGCCCGAGCCGACGCGCGACCTCGGAGGCCCTCATCCCCTCGGACCGCCCTCCCCGGAAGTCCCCGGCGAGACAGAACGGGCGTTTCCCGGCCTCGACGAGTTCCAGGGCCAACAGGGAACTGTCGATCCCCCCCGAAAGGAAGAGCCCGAGGCTTCGATCTCCTTCCGTTCGGCCTCGGACGAGACGCCGGATCAGGAGCGCGGTCCCCTCCTCGAAGCCCGCTCCCCCCAGTTCGGGCGGCGTCGCGGCCGGCCGGACCTCGCGTTCCCCGATCCTCCCTCGCTCTCCATAGATCCGGATCCTTCCTTTCGGAAAGACCTCCCCTCCGAGACCGAGGGGGTCACCCTCGGGCGGAGGAGCGCCGAAACGCAGGAAGAAGGAAAGCGCCCCGGGGTCGGGTTCCCCGAGGCCGCCCCCGAGGAAACGGCGAAGCGAAGGAGGAGTCGAGGCGAAGGAGGGGAACCCGGCCCCTTCGCGCACGAAGAGGGGTTTCTCCCCGAAGGGGTCGCGGCCGAGAACCAGGCGCGCGCGCGCTTCGTCGTAGATCGCGAATGCGAACTGCCCCGAAAGGGTCTCGAGCCCCCCAGGCCCGAAACAGGCATAGAGAAGGAGGCAGAGGTCCGCGTCGCTCCGGGTCTCCGGAAAGACGCCGGCCAAGGCGAGCCGCCGGCGGAGTTCCTCCTGGTCTCCGAGGTTTCCGTTGAACCCGCAGGCGATCCGCGTCCCGGCTTCGCCGATCACTCGAGGCTGCGAGGCCCGGGGATCGGTGATCGAAAGACGGCGGCATCCGAGGAGGAACGACCCCATGCGCAGGAGCCGCCCCTGGTCGGGCCCCCTCCAGGCGAGGAGATCCAGGGCGCCCTTGGGGTTACCACGGCTTTCGGGACCTCCGAGGATCCCACACAAGATTCAGGCCCCTCCGACCGCTTCCCCGGAGACCGCATCCCGCCGGAGGCTCTCCGCGAGGTCCCGGAGGATCCGATCGAGTCCGAAGACCGGACGATGTCCAAGGATCGCGCGCGCTCTCTCGAGATCGGGGACGCGATACGTGCAGGGCCTCGACGGCCCCCCGTATCGCTGCGTCGCCGTGACCTTCCGGATCCTCACCGGAAGCCCGAGGACCCTCCCGGTCCTCTCGGCGAGGGCTGCGATCGTCGTCGCCTCCTCCCCCCCGAGATTGACGACCAGTCCCTGCCCCTCCTCGCGGAGGCCCAGGCGCAGAAGACCCGAAACCGCATCCTCGACGTGCTGGAAGCACCGCACGTCCCCTCCCTCCCCGATGACGGGCAAGGGCTCGCCGAGGAGCGCGTACCTCACGAAAGTCGGGAGCACCGGACCGCGCCGCCAGTCCTGTCCCGGACCGCCGACGTTGAAGAGTCTCGCGATGCGCGCGTCCCCCCCCTTGAGCACGAGGGTCCGGCAGAGTTCCTCCGCGCGGAGCTTGCCTTCCGGATAGGAGGCCCGCGGCCAGGCGCCGTGGTCCTCGGGAAGCGGGTCCTCCTCGCGGATCCGCCGGCCCCGGCCGTCGCCGTAGACCTCGGAGGAAGACGTGAAGACCAGGCGCGCGCCCTTGCGGAGGGCTTCCCGGACGAGATTCCTCGTCCCCTCGATCGAGGTCCGGTAGGTCTCGCGGGGGCGTTTCAAGACCTCGACGATGCCGACGACCGAGGCGAGGTGGAAGACGATCCCCCCCTCGGGGACCAGCCTCTCGACCAGGGCGACATCCCGGACGTCGCCGATCCGATCCACGCCCGGCCCGCCGACGAGATCCATACCCTGGACATCCCAACCCTTCTCCTCGAGCCTCGCGCGGAGGCGCGAGCCGATGAACCCGGCTGCTCCGGTCACGAGCACGGGCCGCTTCGCACGCTGTTCCATTTCATCGATCCTTGCCATCTCCGACCCGAAGCCTCCTCCGACGCCGTGTGGCCTGGCTTCTTCCGAGAGCCTCGCCCGGCCCTCCCCCGACCGCAAGCCTCGGCCCCCTCCTTCCCACCGTCCGGTCTTGCCCCCTTACCCCCCCCACCCGGAGCGATCCGAGCGGAAACCCGGGTTCTCAGGAACCCAGGAGGATCCCGCAGGCCGCGACCCTACAGATGTCCCCGGCGCTGCATCCCCGGCTCAGGTCCATGCAGGGCCGGGCCAGACCCTGGAGCAGGGGGCCGAGGGCCGCGAAGCCCGCCAGGCGCTCGGTCAGCTTGTAGGCGATGTTGCCGGCGTCCAGGTCGGGGAAGATCAGCACGTTCGCCCTACCTTCGAGGGGGGAATCGGGGGCCTTTTTCGCCGCCACTTCGGGGACGAGGGCGGCGTCCGCCTGCAACTCCCCGTCGATCCTGCGGGCGGGCGCCCGCGTTCGGGCGATCTCGGCCGCCCGGCGCACCTTGTCGACGCGCGGATGTTCGGCGCTCCCCCGGGTCGAAAACGAGAGGAAGGCGATGCGGGCCTCCTCTCCGGTGAGTCTTTCGAAGGATTGCGCGGTCTCCAGCGCGATCTCGGCGAGATCCTCGGGGTCCGGATCGGGCACGACCCCCGCGTCGGCGTAGGCCAGCATGCGGTCGGCCCCCGCCATCAGGAAAAGGCTCGAGCAGAGCCTCCGGCCCTTCGCGAGCCCCACCGTCCGGAGCGCGCTCCGGATGACCCGGGCGGTCGCGCTCCGGCTCCCCGCCACCGAGACCTGCGCCTTCCCCGTCGCGACGAGGAGGCCGGCGAAGATCAACGGGTCCTCGAGGACGGTCCTCCGGGCCCCCTCACGATCGACGCCCTTGGCCGAAAGCCGGGAGAAAAGGAGTTCGACGCAGGACTCGAGATCCTCGTAGCCCTCGGGTTCGAGCCAGCGCGCTCCCGGGACGTCCCGGGGAACCCCTTCTCCGGCGACGAGGATCGGAGGGGACGCCCCGAGGTCCAACATCCGCCTCGCGGCCTCCCGGACCCTCGGGTCGGAGGGCTCGGGGAAGACGACGGCCCCCCCGTGCTCGAAGGCTCTCGTGCAGAGGTCCTCCAGGGCCCGTTCCGGGTTCATCCCCGCCCCTCGATCCCCTCGAGCAGCGACACTGGCACCTCGAGTTCCATCTCGAGGAGACCCAGGCCGTGGGTCTTACCCTGGGCGTCGGTCTTCAGGCTCAGGGAGCCCCCGCCGCCCAGCGAATCATGGAGGAGGAAATTGAGCGCATGGAGATTCGGCGCGAGGAAGCGTTCCACGGGCCCGAAGGCGATCTCCCGGAAATGGCGCCGGACCCTCTCGGCCGTCAGGTTCTCGACGAGAAACTCGTAGATTTCGGGAGATCGGGCGAGGACCCCGACATTGCTCCCGTCCCCCTTGTCGCCCGATCTCGCGAGCGCGATCCGGGAAAGCTTGACCTTCATCCTTCCTCCTTGCTCGAGGCGCGCGGACGCCCCGCCGCCCGCGCGCCTCACTCGGCCTCGAAGGTCCGGCGCAGGCGGTAGAGGTCCGTCCGGGCCACGTAGGCGACCCGCTCCGGATCCTGCCACCAATCCTCGTCGACCGAAAGGATCCTGCCGTTCAGGGGCCGAGCCGCCGGGCTCAGCAGGAAGAGCGCGAGTTCGGCGCCGTCCTCGGGATCGTGGTTCCGCTCCCGGAGGGGATGGGGCTGCCCGGTCGCCTCCTCCTCTGCCTTGATGCGTTCGAGGTCCTTCGGGCTCCAGGTGAGCCCCGGCTCCATGCAGTTGACGCGGATCCCCGGAACGTCGAGAACCTCGGCGTAGAGCTGGTCCGTGAAACGGCAGACCGCGGCCTTCGCCGAAGCGTAGGCCGTCGCGTGCACCCCGACCATCGGGAAGAAGGCCCCACCGCCGGCGCAGGTCAGGATGTCCCCCTTCTTTCCGGCGAGCATTCCAGGAAGGGCCGCCCGACAGCAGAGATACGTCGAATAGAAATTCCTCAGGAGAACATCCAGCCACTCCTTCGGATTCGTCTCGGGAAGGGGTTGCCCGGCGCCGAATCCCCCGGCGAGGCAGGCGAGGACTTCGACCCGGCCTTCGTTCCTCTCGATGTCCTCGAACAGCCGATCCACCTCGGAGGGAATCGTCAGATCGCAGACGAGGTGGCGGACCCGAAGTCTCCGTTCCCTCGCGAAGGCCACGGTCTCCTCCAGGTTCGTCCGATTCCTCGAGGAGATCACGACCCGCGCCCCCGCCTGAGCGAGCTTCAGCGCGACGGCCCTTCCGATGTTCCACCCCCCGCCGGTGACGAGGGCGACCTTGCCCGAGAGGTCCGCGGTCCCATGGGGATTCCTTTGAGGGCGGGGTTCGAGCCAGGTCGCGCAGGAGGAACCGTCCTCACGCTCGGTCGCTTCGTCCGGGTATTCTTGCTCGCTCAACGGAAGTCGCCTCGATCTCCCGATTATTCCGTCTCCCCTTTCCAGTTCCAGCACAGGGCGGGGTCATGAAACAGCATTGGAAGATCCTGATCTGGATGGCGGCCGGGGCGCTCCTCGGCGGGGTGTTCCAGGTGAGCCTGGAGGCCGAGGCGGAAAGCGGCCTGGTTCTGGACGCGGGGAGGGACGCGGCCGTCGTCCGCGAAGTCCGGGGACCCGCCGTGAAAGCGGGTCTCGAGCCCGGGATGGAACTGCGTTCCATCCTACTCGATCGGGGACGCGCGGGTAGGGAACGAAGGATCCGGATCCGCGGCGGAGCCGACCTGGAGGCGGCTCTCGAGGGGGTCAAGATCGGCGCGGCGGTCTGGTTCGCCGAGGACGACGCGGGAAAGCGGGTCGTCGGGAAACCGCTGACCCTCGTCCTCCGGGAATCCTCTCCGAGAGCGCGCTGGATCGCCCCCTTCGCCTACGGGGCCGCGCTCTTCATGACCCTGCTCAAGATGCTGATCGTTCCCCTGGTCCTGACTTCGATCATCAGCGGAGTCGCGGGGGTCGGAGCGGCCCGCGATCTCAAGAGGCTGGGGCTCAAGACGATCCTTTACTACGTTACGACGAGCATGATCGCCATCCTCGTCGGACTCGTTCTCGTGAACCTGATCCGCCCCGGCGAAGGGGCCGAACTCGGGCTGCCCTACCGGGAAGCCCACGCCGCCGGACGGAGCTTCTGGGACGTCTTCCTTCGCATGGTTCCGACGAACTTCTTCTCCTCACTGGGCGACAACGGGGCCATGCTCCAGATCATCTTCTTCGGCCTCTTCTTCGGAGGCTGCATCCTCGCGACGCCCGCGCCCCACGGCCCGAGGCTGCGGGAGTTCTTCACCTCGGCCTTCGAGGTCATGATGAAGATGGCCGAACTGGTGCTCCGGTTGATCCCGTATGGAGTGTTCTGCCTCCTCGTGAAAGTCGTCGGGGAAACGGGATTCGGGCTCTTCCTCCCGCTCGGCCTCTACATGCTGATGATCGCGGGGGGCCTCTGCCTGCACATGTTCGTCATCCTGCCTCTCCTGCTCCGGGTCGTCGGGAAGATCGCCCCCCTTGCCTGGGGAAGGGCGATGGCACCCGCCCTGATGACCGCGTTCTCCGCATCCTCTTCGTCGATGACCCTCCCCGTCACGATGGAATGCGCCGAGAAGCGCGGGGGCGTCAGCAACAAGGTCAGTTCCTTCGTCCTCCCCCTCGGTGCGACGATCAACATGGACGGCACGGCCCTCTACGAATGCGCGGGAGTCATTTTCCTTTCCCAGTACTACGCCTCGGTCGGCGGGGTCCCCCTCGGAATCGGCGACCAGGTCTTCGTCGTCCTCATGGCCCTGACGGCCTCGATCGGAGCGGCCGGAATCCCCTCGGCCGGCCTCGTCATGATGGTCACGATCCTGAGCGCCCTGAAGCTCCCGATCGAAGGGGCCGCCCTCCTGCTCGCCGTCGACCGCCCCCTCGACATGCTGCGGACCGCGGTCAACGTCTGGAGCGACTCCTGCGGCACCGCTCTCATCGCGAAGAGCGAGGGCGAGCGGCTCGCCGTCGAGGCTCCGGTCGGAGAGACGACCTGACCCCGCCCTCGGAGACCGGCCCCCCGCCGCGTCCTCCCGGAGCGCGGGTCAGGCCAGGCCTTCGATCTTGAGCTTCTGGAGGGCCTGGACCGCCTCCTTCGACTCGGGATCCTTCTGCACGAGATGCTCGAGGAGTTCGTAGCCGAAGCGCTTCTCCTCCTGGAGCCGATCGAGGAACTTGACCCCGAGGTAGAGCTTGTCCTCGTTGCGGAGCAGCCTTTCCTTCTTGATCCGCTGGAAGAGGGGGAACCCCGACCGCAACAGGGTCGAGAGATGCCCGAGGACGGGATCGCCTTCCAGCATCGAGGGGACCGCCGTCCGCTGGAGCATCGTATTGATCGCGAGCTCGTACCGCGCCTCGTCGGCGACCTTGCTTCGACTGCGGGTCAAGGCGTGGAGGATCTGAATCGCCTCCTGGTATCGATGCGCGCTCTTCAGCTTCTTCGCCTCCTGCACGAGCATCGGGGCCGCGAGGTCCGGATCGGCGTTCGAGAGGATCTCATGGAGAATCTGCCGCACGGGATCCTGTGCCTTGACGAGCTTCATGTACATGTCGACGAGCTTCTTGACCTGCGCCTGCGAGAGCTCGGGGGCGAGGGCGACGAGAGCCTTCATCGGGCGCCGCGCCTCCTTCAGGTCCCTGGCGGCGGCAAGCATCTTGAGGAGTCCCTGGCGGGCTTCCTTGTTGCGGCCGAGGGCCTCCGAAACGATCTCGTGCACCTTCGCGTCGTCGGTCGTGAGAAGGGGGAGGAGGTGCTTGGCGGAAGTGGCCGTCTCGTAGTGACCGAGGCTCCGCATCGCGAACAGCCGAACCTCGATCCTCGGGCTGTCGAGCAGCTTGAGCATCATGCTCGACATCGAGGCTCCCTTCGGCACGAAGTCCCCGAGGGCCTCGAGAGCCGGACCCGCGACGTTGTGGAAATCCTCTGAGAGAAGATACGACACGAGCGTGGCCTGTTGCTTCGGAGTCAAGGCCATGCCCTTCAACCCCAGGAGGGCAACCCTGCGGATTGCGGGATCCTTGGACTTCCCGCTGTATTGGAAAAGGAGGGCCCGCAGGTCGGGGTCGGGAACCTTGCCGAGAAGAGTCAACAGATGGAGGGTGTAATCCTTCGCGGCGGACTTGGGAACCCTCTTCAGGCTCTGAACGAGGACCTTGCGCAGCCCGGCCCTCTCCGCCTCTCCTTCCTCCCCCTCGGGGAGGTTTGCGATCTCGTTGCAGAGCACGTCGACTGCGAGACTCGCAAGATTCTGGTGATCGGGATCCTTCAAGATCGCGATCAGCTTCCGCATCGCCTCGGCCCCCCTGCTGCGGCCGAGGATCCGGATGATGACCTCCTTCGTCGTTTCGTCCGCCTCCTCGTATTCCCGGGCCAGCACCTTCTCGGCCCGATCCCCGCTCCGCGCGAGGACCTTGGACACCCGGTCCCGCAGAGGGCCCTCGACATGGAGCAGAGGAATCAGGCCGGAAAGGGCCTGGGCGTTTCCGATCGCGCCGAGGGCCTCGATCGCGTAGGGGCGGAGATAGCCCTCCCCCTCGGAGGCCAGGGTGCTCAGGGCATGGACGACCCTCGCCTCCTTGGGTTGCAACCAGGCGAGGGTCTGGGCGGCGGCCACCCTCTGCTCGGGGGCCCCTTCGGAGAGCATCTGCAGGATTCCGGCGATCGCATCCTTCATATCGGCACCTGCCTTCGCGGAAGGCTCAGCCCTCGTTCAAAACTCAACACACTGGAAAGCAAAGACTTCGGGGAAAAAGCCTCTTCCGCACGCGGGTCGGGGAATCTCCGGAACGAAGAGAGATCCGTTTTCTCCCCTCCGGTTCGGAATCCGTCCGGCAAGTCCTCCCCCGGGAACGACGCACGGCGTTCCCGGGGCGTCCGGCGGAGCAATCGCGCCGCCATGGTCAGCGTCGGAAGCGAAGGCCTGGAACGGTATGATGAGTTCGGGTTTCGATTCTGGATCTCGACCTCCCCCCGCCAGGCACCGGCTCCTGCCGGAGTGGAAAGGAAGTCTTGGAACGGCCGGAGATTATAGAAAGGCTTCCACCCCCAGAAAACCTTCGGACCCAGAGCGCGGGGAAAGCGATGCTACATCCTAACAGCCTGAAAAAAAGAGACTTGCGAGGGCACCCTGACCGGAGGGGACGGAGATCGGTCGCAGATATTCACCGCCTGTCCACAGTTTTCCGAACCGACCGAGGGCCTGCACGGGATTCCGGGTCGAGGACCCGCCCCGCGCCGGCCTCGAACCCTTCCCCCCTTTCGTCCACCCTTTCCCCGGAACGGGTGGAACGCCCACGGTCCGGTCTTGGTCTCCGGACCACCCTCCTCCTGCTCGCCCTCCTCCCTTCCTGCCGGAAATCCGGCAAGGAGCAGGAGAAGGACCTTCCTCGAAGGACCGCCGGAGTTCGAAAGCCGGAACACGCATCGAAGGGCGGCGAGACGATCCGGCAGAAGTCCTATCGTCTTTTCCCGATCCTCGAACAGGGCGGGCTTCCCGACTGGACGGCTCCCCCCCTGCTCGTCCCCGACCCCGCCCTGAAACTGGGCGGACGGCTGATCCTCAGGGAGCCCGGCGCGAACCGGACCCCCTCCCCTCGGGATCTCGCGAAGTTCGAGGCCCTCGGCAAACCTCTCCCGGAGATCCTCGCCCGGAACCTCCGGCTGATGCTCCCGAACACCGAGATCCGGGCGATCGGAAAGCCCGGAGGAGCCCGTTTCCTGTTCATCGACACATCTCTCTTCGGGATCGAATCCCTGGTTCTCCTCCCCGATTTCTGGGACCTCTGCTCCGAGACCCTCGGCGGGGAGGTCCTGATGGCCTTGCCGGATCGCAGCATGTTCACGGTCTTCCGCGAACGGGACCAGGCCCTTCTCGAGGGTTTCGCCCCTCGCTACCGCAAGCTCCATAAGAACGGCGCCGATCCGCTGCTGCCCTGTTTCCTCGCGAGGAAGGAGGGGCGACTCCAGGCCGGCCTCTCCTTCGAGGCCCTGGAACACGAAAAGAAGAAATGACCTCCGCTTCCCGCCGCCCCCCCGGAACGATCGGCCCTCTCGCGTCAGGAAAACGTAAAAAAGAAACGATATTCGCCTCTCAGGGCAGGGGGGGATTGATCCTCCCCCTGAGAGGGCCATAGGCTCGGCAGTTCTCATTTCTTTTCCGATCCCCTTATCCTCCCGTCCGGAGGTCCGTATGGACCGATTCATCCTCTTCCTCGGCGCCGCTCTGCTCTCCTCCTCCCTCCCCTCCCAGATCCACCCCGAAGGTTCCCTGCTTCTACAGATCGAGGGACGTCCCGGAGCCGTCCGGCTCGTTCATGCGTGGAGAAAGGCCCGGGCCTTCCCGGTTCCCCGCAAGCCCCGGGCGGGAGGGCGCATCCTCGTTCTGGACGCGAGGGGAAAACTCCTCGAGGAACGTCCTCTCGACCTCGACCCCTTCGATTTCGATGCAACAGGCGGCTCCGCCCACGTCGTCCTGGGAGACACCCTTCGCTCGAGGGAGATCGGTCTCTTGATCAAGATCGGGGATTTCGGCCGGGCGATGGACCGCGTCGAGATCCGCGGTCCGGGAAAAGGCGGCGAACGCGTCCTCGGCCGCATCTCCCGGGGTGAGATCCTGAAGGTCCTCCAAGGGACCGCGGGGCCCGCCCTCGCCCCCATCGTCAAGACGCAGATGAAGAACGGTCCGGTAGGCAACCGTTACGACATCGTCATCCTCGGCGACGGATACCGGGCGAGCGAGGAGGCCCGTTTCTATCTCGACGTCAAGAACTGGATGGCCGACCTCTTCGGCAGAGAACCCTTCAAGACTTACAAGAGTTTCTTCAACGTCCACACGGTCTTCCGCGCCTCGGCCCAGTCCGGAGCGGATCACCCCGACCGCAAACCCCCGATCTACAAGAACACCGCCTACGACGCGAGTTACAACACCGGCGGAACCCCCCGCTGCCTCTACATCAAGAACGGGACCCTCGCCCGCGCCGACGCGGCTCTGGCGCCCGATGTCGAAGGGAGAATCGTCGTCTTCGTCAACGACTCCCGCTACGGGGGATGCGCGGGCACCTTTGCCGTCTCCTACAACGGAAGTTCCAGCCGGCTCGTGCAGAGTCACGAGTTCGGCCATTCCTTCGGCGGGCTGGCCGACGAGTATAGCTACGGCCGGCCCGGAACCTACCGCGGACCCGAGCCCCGCCAGCCGAATCTCACGAAGGACTCGACAGGGAAGACCAAATGGCCTCTTTGGATCGGGACGAACGGCATCGGGGCCTACCAGGGAGCCGGGTATTACCGCTACGGGCTCTACCGCCCGAAGCTCAACTGCCTGATGCGCGCCCTCTCGGCCCCTCTGTGCGAAATCTGCGTCGAGGAATGCTCGAAGAGGAACTACGCGAAAGTGAATCCGATCGAGAATCCGATCCCCTCCTCCTCCTCGCTCAAGATCTACAAACCCAGAACGAAGGTTTTCACTTTCACGAACCTGACACCCGGAGGGGGGACGATCACTTGGCTGCTGGACGGGAAGCCCGTCCAGCAGGGGGGCACGACGTACACGCTCCTCTCCTCGGGCCTGACGGCCGGGAACCACAGCCTCAAGGTCGAGGTGAAGGACAAGACGGCCTTCGTCCGCAAGGATCCCACGAAGACCCTCGTCCACTCCCGCACCTGGTCGCTCTCGGTCGTCGACCGGAGCAAGTTCCCCGACCTCGTGGTCTCCTCGATCACCGCCCCGACGAGCGCGCCGGCGGGGAGCACGATCAAGATCGTCACGGTCCTCTCGAACTCCGGCGGCGGTTCCTCGGGCCCCTTCCGGAGCGAACTCTTCCTCTCGAAGGACGCCCTGATCGGAACGCAGGACATCTACTTGGGGGCATCGACCGTCACCGGCCTCGCCCTCAACGGGACCACGACCATCACCAGGAACGTTGCGATCCCCCTCTTCGCCCTCCCGGGAACCTGGACCCTCGGAGCCTGGGTCGATCGGGCGAACATCGTCGAGGAACGGAACGAGACGAACAACAAGAGAACGGTCTCGTTGAATCTCGGGGCGTACACGGGTTGCCCGGCCAGTCCCGAGTTCCACATGCCCCTCGCCTATCCGACGAATTCCTACAAGATCTCGATCATCTCAGGTGGCACCGCCCGGCTCGACCTGACCGCCCCCTGTCGCAAGGGCGACTACTACCTCCTTCTCTGGTCGGGCAAGGGAACGAGCCCGGGGGTCCGCCTTCCCGGAAACCACCTCCTTCCGCTCAACTGGGATCCGGTCCTGACGCCCTTCGGGCTCGCGACCCTGAACCTCTACCCCTTCCGGGGGACCTTCGGGAAGATCGGGACCTCCGGACAGGGGCGGGCCGATCTCTTCATCCCCCCGGTCAAGATCTTCACCCCTTTGTCCACGCATTTTGCGGCAATCTTCTTCGACCCGGCCTTCCGCAAGGTCACCGGAACCTCGACGGCGGCGGCCCTCGGCCTCCCCTGGTGACGGCGCTCCTCCCCGCGGAAGAATCGTTTTTTCGATCTTTTCCAGCACCCCGGGGCTTCGGCTCCGTAGGATGCTTCGTCGACTTTCAGGACAGCCCCTCCCCCGCGGTTGGCGGGAATCCCGGCCTTTTTTCTTTTGGAGCCCTCGAGATGACCCCTTTCCTCCTCCCCTTCATGACTCTCGCCCTCTTCCAGGGCGACGCTGTGACCCAAAGCCCGACTCCCGCGACTCCCGTCCTCCAGGGCCGGGAGGAGACGCGACAGGACCCTGAACAGATCCTCCAGGAGGTCTCCGCCGCGATCCAGAAGAAGACCGCAGAGCTGCCCCGACCGAAGAACGGGGACAGCAAGGGAATCGCCGCCTACCGGAAGGCCGTCACCGAGGCCCAGAACGCCGCGGCCGCCGAAGCCCTGAAGAAACACGAGGAGCTGTTCCGCCGGCCCGAGGCGATGTTCGTCAAGGGGCGCCTTCTCCTCTTCTGCGAGAAATGGACGGAAGCCGTCAAGAGCTTCGTAGAGTTCGCCGGAGTCTCGAAGGACCCCGAGAAGAAGACCAAAGCCCTGCTCCTCGCCGCCCAGGTCGAAAACAGCATGGGCGCGGGCGCCAAGGCTGCCTCCAAGATCCTCGCCGGAATCGATCCCGACAATCTCCCCGCGAAGTTCAAACGCTACTATGACAGCTTCGAGCGGAGACTCGAGGCCGATCTCAAACGCGAGAAGCTGAACGGCCGCCCCGTCCCGACGATCGCGGCTTCGCACGTCCTGAAGGGACCCGCCCCCGACGAGTTCTCCCTCGACGCCTACAAGGGCAAGGTCCTCATCCTCGATTTCTGGGCGACCTGGTGCCCTCCCTGCCGCGGCGTCATCCCCGACCTTGTCGAGATGCAGGCCAAGTACGGCGATCGAGGGCTGCAGATTCTCGGCATCACGAAGTTCTACGGAAGTGGCATGGACTTCTCGGATCCCGCCTCGACGATCCCCCACGGCGGCAAGACCGTCCGCGGGCTCGACGAGGAGGCGGAGTTGAAGGTCAACGAGGCCTTCATGAAGAAGTTCGAACTCAATTACCCGATCGTCTTCGCCAAGGGGAACGTCGCCGGTGAGGCCTTCTTCGTCCAGGGCATCCCGACCCTCTTTGTGGTCGACCGCGAGGGTAAGGTCCTCGGGAGCGTCGTCGGAGGCGGGGAGGCCAACCACAAGAAGGTCGTCGCGATGGTCGAGAAGGCTCTCGGCCTCAAGACAAAGGATGGGGAATCCGGGGACTGAACCGGCTCCCCGGCCCGCTCGAGAGGGCGGGCCTTCGCTCAGACGGGACTCGCCCGGCGGGAGAACCTCCGGGTGAGACGCCTGAGACGCATGCCGGTGAAGCGATGGATCACCTCTAGCATGCGCAGGGCCGTGTCGGGGTGGGTCCTCTTCAGGAAGGCGAGCCCGTCACGCGACAGGGCGATCAGGCAGGTATCCTCGAGAGCCGCAATGTCGAGATCGTGAGGCAGCCCGATCAGGGCGGATACTTCGCCGAAGACCTGTCCCGCGCACGCGACCTCGACGGATTCGCCCCCTCCTTCTCGACCTCCTCCGGTCAGCTTGACAACCCCCGAGTGCACGATGAACAGGCTGCGGGCCTCGTCTCCCTGCCTCGCGAGAACTTCCCCGGCCTCGAGGCTGATCCGATGACAGACGCCGGCCAGGGCCAGGAGATCGAACTCCGTCATGCTTCGAAAGGCGGGGAAATCCCGCATCCTTTCGACGAGTTGCATCGTCAGGTCCATGACGAGTCGTCGCAACTGGCGCTGTCGGACAGCCGAAACCCTGGGGAAGGAAACCGCAATCTGGAACCTGGGTTCTTCGTAGAAATCCTCGGAAGGCACGACGCGGCTGATCGAAGCGCTGAGTTCCAGCTCGGGAGCCCCTTCCTCGATTCGAAACTGCAGAGTCAGTGGATCCCCTAGGAACAGGGCGCGGGGACTCGTGAACAACATCCCGCCCGCGGAGAGATTGCGGATCACGCAGCCGGGAACGAGGGTCCCGTCCTGCTGCCGGACCTTCACGGGCCTCGAGACGGCGACCCTTTGATCCTTCCTTGTCTTCGAAGTCATTCCCGCTCCGGACCGGTCAACTGAAATCGTAGAGGTAGGAGATCCTCTCCTTGTGCACGATCGCGTAGGAAAGGTTCTTCAGACACTCCACTTCCTTTCCCAGGTCGGGGTTGAGGCCCCGGACCTGACAGTTCTCCATGACGAAGAAGTTCTGTTCCAGGGCTCCGAGTTCATAGGCTTTCGGGCGGATCCATCCCGCCAGTTCCAGGTCGAGCGTTCCATGCACGAAGGCCCTGACCTTCACGCTCTTCTCGGACCTGTGTTCCCCGGCCAGGGCCTTCTGGTAGAAATCCCCTGAGGTCTCGACCAGCTCGTGGGCGAGGATCAGCTCATGCAGGTTGACATGCAGGCGCGGCGTCTGGATGACCTCGCCGCGATGGAGATCGAACATCATCACGTCGGTGACGGCGACGAAGAGGCGTGAGAACCCGTCAAGCATCTTCGACAGGCGGCTCAACTTGCCCTCCACCCTTCCCTTGATCAGGAAGGCGTCGGTCAACAACAGATCCTCAACCAGCGCGGCCGTACCCATATGTCTCGCCTCGTCCTTTTTTCTCTCCAGGCGCCTTCCGCCGGGAGAGGTCGTCCGTCAGATGCTTTCCGCAAAGGCCTCGAGCGCCTCCCCGGCTCCGTAGAAGGAACCGGCGACGAGAACGCCGAGTCCGTCTTCCCGCCCCCTCCCGGCCTCCTCGAGAGCGGCGGCGATCGACGGGAAGGCGCGGGCCTTCCACCCCGACCCCCGTAGCCCAGAAGCGATCCGGCAAGGGTCCTCGCAGCTCCGCTCGGCGAGCGGAGCCACGAGGAACCTATCGACCAGGGGGGAGAGCCGTCTCAAGCCCTCGAACCAGCGCTTGTCCCCCGCCACCGCGAAGACCATCGTGAAGCGACGGCCGGGCCAGTTCTCCTCCAGGTCCGAGGCCAGGGCTGCCAGGGAGCCGTCCGTATGGGCCCCGTCGACGACGAAGGGCGGGTCCTCGGCCAGGACTTGGAAGCGGGCGGGCGGCAGCAGGACGGAAAGCCGGCCCCAGGCCCCGGCCTGATCGAGGAGGGCCGGGGCCTCGGGACGCAGTCTTCGGAGACCCTCGAGAGCCAGGGCCAGACTCCTGCAATGACAGCGGGCGCGCAGGTCGGTCCGGAGCCTATATTCGCTCCCGTCTTCGAGCCGGAGCCTCCCTTCGAAGCCCCGCTCGCTCCGCTCGAGGGTTCTCCAGCCGAAATCCCGGTTCAGGACGCTCAATCGACAGCCGACCTCCGCCGCCCGCTTCTCGAAGACCCTGAGTGCTTCTCCCTCGGCTCCGGTCAGACAGGGCGTATCGGGCCGGAGGATCCCCGCCTTCTCGGCCGCGACCGAGGCGAGGCTGTCTCCGAGGATCCTCGTATGTTCGAGTTCGACCTGGGTCAGCACGCAGAGGTCCTTCGGAATCACGCTGGTCGCATCCAGACGTCCGCCCAACCCGACCTCGAAGACGGCGAGGTCCGGGTCTCCCTCCGCGAAGCGCAGCAGGGCCACCGCGGTCCAGGCCTCGAACCAGGTCTGCCCCTCAGCCAGGACCGAAGCCACCCTCTCGACGCTCTCCGCAAGATCGTCGAGAGGGCAGGGACGTCCCGCGAAGAGGATACGTTCGCTCAGGTCGCGGACATGGGGGGATAGGAAGGCGCCTGTTCTCCACCCGATCCGGTCCGCGAGGCCCGCGAGGAGCGAGACCACGGTCCCCTTCCCCTTGCTCCCCCCGACCTGGACCACCCGCCGCAGCCGGTGTTCGGGCGACCCTAGGCGCGCACAGAGCCCTTCGATCCCCGAGAGATCGAAGCGATAGCCCTTCGGGCGTTTTTTCCCCTCCCAGTTCGTCAAGGACGCCAGACGGGAAAAGGAGGATTCGAAATTCCGAGACATCGTCGGATCACCCGTTCTCTCGGGAGGGATGCGGGAAGTTCCCCGTTTCCTGGACCGGAAGACGGAGGGAAACAAGCGCGGACGGCCGATATATAACCCGGAACGGGGGAACGATGACGATCCACCACAAAGTCCGGGTCTTCGTTTTCAACTGGGAGGAGGGACGGATCCGCTACCTCCTCCTCAAGAAGGCCCCCAGCACCGAGCATACCTGGGGGCCGGTCGCTGGGCCCGTGAACCTCGGAGAGCATCTCCAGGAGGCTGCGGTCCGGGAGGTCCGGGAAGAGACGGGGATCCTGCGGCCGGTCCATCTCATCGATCTGGAACACACCCAACGCCTCGTGTTCGGAGACGAGGGGCTCGTCGAATGGGAGTTCGGCTACCAGGCCCCGGGGCCGACCCGGGCCCTCGAACTCGCCCCGAGCCCCGAGATCGTGGAATTCCACTGGCTGGATTTCGACCAGGCCTACGACCGCCTCGAAACCCCCGAGGACCGGACCGGTATCGTCCGCCTGCGGATGCGCCTCCAGGCGGGTTGAGGCGACGGATGCCCGGAGAGGGGCGCCGTGCTAGTTTCGGGCCCCGCATATGCCGGCTTCCCTCGACCCTCCGCCGTCCCTCCTCCTCCAGATCCTCTTCCTGGCCGGTGGGGCGCTCATGCTTTGGGGAGGGGCGGAAGCCATGGTCCGGGGAGCCGCCCGGATCGCCGTGCATTTCGGATTCTCCCCACTCCTGATCGGGGCGAGCGTCGTCGCCTTCGGGACCTCGGCTCCGGAATGGCTCGTCAGCTTCTTCGCCCGGCTCGAGGACCGGCCGACGATGGCCCTGGCCAATCTCCTGGGCTCGAACGTCTGCAACCTCGGGCTCGTCCTCGGGGCCACGGCCGTCATTCTCCCGCTCGGCGTCCGCCGCATCGTGCTCCGCAGGGAACTCCCCTACGTCCTCCTGACGGGCGTCCTATTCCTCCTGCTCTGTCTGGACGGCGTCCTGAGCCGGATCGACGGCGTCCTCCTCCTCATCTCCTTCGTGTTCATCTATACGAAGCTCGTCCTCCACGCCAAGAACCTTCCTCCCGACCTCCTCCCTGATGAGGAATCGGCCAGACTCGGAGACTCCACGACCCTAAAGGACGTCCTTCTGACCCTTTTCGGCCTGATCCTGCTGGCCGCCGGGGCGGAGATCTTCGTCCTCGGGGCGGAGGGGTTCGCTCTCGGGATGGGGATGAGCGAGGCCATGGTCGGGGCCACGATCGTGGCCCTCGGCACGAGCCTTCCCGAACTCGTGACCTCAGTCGTGGCCGCGTTGCGGGGTCACGCGGACATCTCCGCGGGCAACATTCTCGGGAGCAACCTCTTCAACCTCTGCTTCGTCGGAGGAAGCGTCTCCCTCATCCACCCCTTCCCGGTCGAGCCCGAGATCCTCACCTTCCATCTTCCCTGGGTCCTCGGAATCACGATCGCCGTCTGGCCCCTTTGCCTCCTCTCCGGCCCCTCTCCCCGGATCTCCCGCCCCGCCGGACTCCTTCTTCTCGCCTTCTATGTGTCGTATCTCTTCGGCAACCTCCCCTGACCCGCCCCGGCATGCTTCCTCGGATCGGATTCGACCTCGACCTCGACCACGACGGGCGGCGCTGGATCTACAAATCACCGGCGCGCTACGGGCGGGCCCTTCTCGAAGCAGGGGCCCTCCCGATCCCCCTCTTTCCCGGCGACCCTCGCCCGGCCCGGGAGATCCTGCGGGACCTCGACGGGCTGCTGATGACCGGCGGGGACGATATCCACCCGAGGGTCTTCGGAGCCGCTCCCGGGGACCTTCCGATGACTCTCCTCCCGGTCGCCCGGGAGCGATTCGTTCTCACCCTGGCCCAGGCCGCTCTGGATCTCCGGATTCCGACCCTCGCGGTCTGCCTGGGCTGCCAGGCCCTGAACCTGGCCGCGGGAGGGAGCATCTGGATCGACCTGGAGGGCGAGGGGGCGACCGAACTCGATCATCGGAACGGAAAGGTCCACCGCATCGATCCCGAACCCGGGGGGCTCCTCTTCCGTTGTTGGAAGGGAAAAAGCCCGCGCCTGCCGAGCCACCACCACCAGGCCGTCCGCGACCTCGGAGAGGGGCTGTCCCTGGAAGCCCGGGCCGAAGACGGCATCATCGAGGCCTTCGGCGGGCGGGATCATCCCTTCCTGCTGGGCCTGCAATGGCATCCCGAACTTCAGGGTTCCGACCCGGGTGGCCGGGATTTGATCGAACATTTCGTCCGTTCGGCCGAGGAACGGAGCGGACGGCGGAGGAACCGAGTTGCGCGACAAGATCCGACGAGAAACCCGTAGGAAACGGGGCATGCTCTCCCCATCGAGTCCGGGGATGCGCATCGCCGTCCTCCTCTTCGCCGCCGTCGTCCTGGGGACGATCGTCTGGGGCGGGCTTTCGCGCTTCACGAGGAAGAAGGAGGGGACGAAGGCCGAACCCCTGGTCCACAGTCCCCAGGTCCCGATCCCCGTCGTCGACAGGACCCTCCTGGCCCGGGTCAAGGACGAGACCAAGATCCAACGCTTCACGAACGAACCCGAGGCATACGAACACCTGCTCGTGACCGCGACCCGGATCGTGCCCGGAACCCTCCGCGCGATGGGGCTCCCGGAGGAGCCGATCCCTCCCGACACGATCCGAAGGAGTCCCGACCTGTGGCGGGGCAAGCCCCTGTTCTACGAGGGGGAGGTCGTCTTCCTGAAACCCCCGGAACCGATCCCGGGCATGCGGGATTTCCAGAGGACGGAAGGCCGTCTCCGAACCGACGACGGAGAAACGATTCTTTTCGCGGTCATCGAACCGATCCCCGAGGGGATCACCCTGGGAAGCTTCGCCCGTATCGAAGGGCTGTTCTTCAAGCTCCGTGACGAGAACTTCCCCGAGAAGGTCGAGAAAGCGCCTTTCCTCGTCGGTCCCGTCCTCCGGCGGGCGTTCCGGAAATTCCCCCCGGTGAAAGAGCTGGATCCCGACCTGCTCGCGACGATCCGCGACGGAACGGACCGGGAGGCCGAGATCATCGAGGACCTCCCCTTCTACCACCTCTGTTCATGGGTCGCGAACCGCCCCGACAAGAGCAAATGGCGCAGATCGCTCCCGGAAATCGAACGGGAGGACGCCGTCCACATGGTCCACGCCGACGGGACGATCCCGAGGGGAGCATCCTTCAAGATCGTTGCCGAACTCCTTTGGGTGCAGATCGAGGCCGCGGAAGCCAATCCCCTCCGGGTCGACTTCTGGACCAAGGCCTGGCTCTACCATCCGACGATCGGGACGATCTACGTCAAGATCCCCGGCCGGGTCTCCAAGACTGATTGGAAGACCGGGGACGATGTCGTCGTATTCGGAGCCTTCATGAAGCGATACCGATACGAGACGGGGGCGACGAACTCTCTCAGGCCCGGAGACCGTTACAAGGACGTTCCGTTCTTCGTCTCGGACGATCTCCTCCCCCTCGTGATCCTCGAGAACGAAGCAAACGTCATCTTCCGGGCAGCCGTGACGGGAGCAATCGCCCTCCTGATCATCATCCTCGGCATCCTCGTCATCAAGGACCACCGCGCGGACCAGGAACTCAGGCGCCACATCCTCGAACGGCGGAGGAAACGCCGTCGAGCCTCCATACGGAAGCCCCATTGAAGCCATGCATTTCGAACTCTCCTTTCCTCCCCGCGGAATCGGAAGGACCTGCGAGGTCCTCTGCGGGAAGGGGAGTCGGTCGTTGCTGTTCGAGCGCCTAGGGTCGGAAATGGGTGGACGCCCCCTCTACGTGCTCCTCGATGCGGAAGTGGACCGGCTCCACGAACGGACCCTTCGCGGGTTCAAGGAGACGGTGAAGAACCGCATCCGTCTCTGGCACCCGGTTCCGGCCGGCGAGGCATGCAAGGACTTCATGGTCCTCCCAGAAACGCTTCGACTCCTTTGTCGTTCGGGCTTGACCCGCGACGCCGTGATCGTCGCCTTCGGCGGCGGAGCGACGGGAGACCTCGCCGGCATGCTCGCCTCCGTCGCCCTTCGGGGAATCGAATGGGTCCACGCGGCCACGACCCTGCTCGCGATGGTCGACGCCGGGCTCGGAGGAAAATGCGCGGTGAACCTCCCCGAGGGGAAGAATCTCTGCGGCGCCTTCCACCCCTCGAGGATCCTTGCGGCGGATCCCGACTTCCTCCGGACCCTCCCGGCCGAGGAGTTCGCCTCAGGTCTCGGGGAAATCGCCAAGGTCGCGCTCGGACTCGATCGGGAACTCTTCGAACTCCTCGAGAACCTCCCTCCCCCCGGCGAACCCGGGTTTTCCGAGGCCGTTCCGGAGATCCTCGAACGCTGTCTCCGCGCCAAGGCCGCGATCGTGTCCGAGGATCCCTATGAGAGGGACGGAGGGCCGCGAATGAAACTCAATCTCGGACATGACCTCGGACATGCGCTCGAGGGCTGGGCTCTCTCCCGAAGCCTTCCCCTCAGGCACGGCACGGCCGTCGCGCTGGGCCTCCGCGAAGCGATCGAGACCTCGCAAGAAGCCTCCGGAGAATCCAAGAGACGCGCTCGGGCCCTCCTCGACCGTCTGGGACTCCCCAGGGTTCTCTCCGATCTCTTTCCCGATCTCGAGGAACCCCGTCCAGGCGATCTCGCCCCCTTCCTCGCCGTCGACAAGAAACGGCGATCGAGGGGCTCTTACCATGTCGAGTGGAGCGGACCCGGTTCCTGCGAGGTCCGCCGCCTCCTCTCCTGAACGGCCATCCCCCGCCGCCCGCTCCCCGGTCCTGGGGCGGGAACATGCTTCGAATCCCCGATCCCAACGGGGTTCTTCCCCTTCCTTCGGATCCGCCGGCCCCTCGCACGAAAGAGAGGGGATTCGATCCAAAACAAAAGGGAGTTCACCATGCATGTCACCTGGAAACCCATCTTCTCCGCCGCCCTCTGCTTTGCCCTCCTAGGTTGCGGAGGCGGCGGGAGTACGACGAGTTCGGCTACGACGTCCGGATCGATCATGATCAAGGACGCAACCTACGCGCAACTCGGTACCTTCAAGGTCACGTTCTCGAAGGGAGTGCTGGTCGGGGCTTCCGGCACGACCAACCACACCCTCTTCGACACGGCGCAGCAGGTGGACCTGCTGACCCTTCAGATCAACAGTAGCTTCCTGGCCAGCGGCGACATCCCCGAGGGGACTTATTCGGGAATGCTCCTCACGGTTTCGGGGATCACCGCGACGGACAAGAGCAACAATTCCCTGACCTTCGACGGGGCGGCGAACCTTCCCCAGGAAGTCCCGATGGACTTCGCGGAGCCTCTGACCGTCGTCCAGGGCACGCCCGTCGAGATCCTGCTCGACTTCGACGTCAAACGCTCCTACACGGAGACGGGTGCTACGACATTCTCGATGACGCCTGTCGTGAAACCGGATCCGGACCCGCCCGCCATGGAGATGGGCTCGATCGACGTGACGATCCTCTCGAAGGACAGCGTAAACGGGACCTTCCTGGCTCGCACGGTCAATCAACCCTACCGGACCTTCAAGGTGAAGGTCGCCAACACAGTCCCCTATGTCGTCAACTACACGTCGGTCTACCTGGGTACGGCCGACGTTCTCGCGAACCTGACGGTCGGAACGAAGGTGACTCTGGACGAGGGGAGGTTCATGAATGGAGTCTTCAATCCCTTCTTCATCATGAAGGGAGGGACCTCCTATCCCTCCAACTTCGCGATCTGCGGTGGAACCGTCACCTCCGTCGACACGACGAACAATCTGATCACCGTCACCCTTGACTTCGCCGACGTCGACATGACCTCGGGTCAGGTCATCAAGGCCAAGGCTCAAGCGAAGCAATCCTTCACCTTCGACTACAAGAACGACACGAACACGAAACTCCTCCTCTCCCGCTACGGAACCCAGACGACCGCCGCCGGGGATTCGGCCGCGGTCGGGATGTGGATCGGGTTCGGGGGAACCTACAACACCTCGACATCCCGGCTAGAGCCCATCCTCGGAATCCTGGAGTCCGACGCCGAGTACAACGGGACCCTCGCCTCGACGCCGACCAACGTCTCCGGAACGATCTGGTCGGTTTCCGTCACGAACCTTACCGCCAACGGCCAAAGCGTCCCGGATGCCACGTATTACTTCGACTCCTCCCTCGGGAAGATGTTCCGCGGCGGCGTTCCGATGACCTCGCTCGCCAAGAGCAAGGCGGGAGACGAGATCAAGTTCCGCCTCGGCTACAACCTCGCGAGAAGTCGCTACGAAATCTCGAAGGGGATCCTCGGGGTCAAGCGGGTCTACGTCCCCGCCTCCGCTCTCAACAAAGGTTCCATCACGGCGACGGGGGATCCGATCACCTTCAAGCTCCAGATCAGCGACAATCAGGCCCTGACGAATCTCGGGAAGACCTCCCCTTTCACGATGACCGTCAAGCTGCCGCTCTCGGCGAACGCCTTCTCCTTCGACCAGAAGACGAAGACGGGGAAGGACCTGAGCATGTCCTCGATGGTCACGACCCTCTCGGGCATGGCCTCGACCTCCTACATCTACATCGACGGCTACTTCGACTCCGGGACCGACACGTTCTACGTGGACGAGCTCTTCCTGGACATCCAGTAAACGAAGCGGGGAGGCGGGCGCGGGGAGATCCCCGCGCCCCGCCCTGGCTCCTCCGGGGTCAGGGACGCGGCCTCAAGGGCGCACGCCCTCCCGAAGAGCGTGGACGGCGGCCTCGACCCTCTTCCTCGTCTCCTCGGGTCCCAGAAGGAAGACGATGTCGAAGAGCCCCGCGCCGGCCGAAGTCCCGGTCAGCGCCGCGCGGAGCGGATGGACCAGGCGTCCGAACCCGATGCCGAGTTCCTCCGCGATCTCACGGGAGCGGGCCTCGAGGGCCTCGGCGGAGTCCCACACCGCGCCGAGGCGATTCAGCCAGGCCTCCATCCACTCCGCGGCCTCGGCATGCTTCGTCAGGTTCTTCCAGGCCTTGTCGTCGTAACGAATCTCGGCGGCCAGGAAGAATCCGATTTTCTCCGGAACCTCCGCTAGGGAGCGGACCCTCTCCCGATAACAGCCGACGATCGCCTCGAACCAGGCTCTTCGTGCGGCGATTTCGCTGGAGGAAGCGAGTCCCGCCTTCTCGATCCAGGGAACGGCCCGGTCGAGGATCTCCCCAGGCTCCATCCTGCGAAGCCAGACTCCGACGAGCCACTCGAGCTTCTCCTCGTCCAGCATCGAGCCGCTCCGGCCGACGTCTTTCAGGTCGAAGCGATCGATCGCCTCCTCGAGTCCGAAGACCTCGGTCTCCGCGTCGGGCGCCCAGCCCAGCCGAGCGAAGAAGTTGACGAGGGCCTCGGCCGGATATCCCGCATCCCTATAGGAGAGGAGGTCGGTCTGGGCCATTCGCTTGCTGAGCTTCTTGCCGTCCTTCCCGAGGATCAGGGGAAGATGAGCGAAGCGGGGGACGGGAAGCCCCAGGGCCTCCAGGAGGAAGACCTGCTTGACGGTGTTCAGGAGATGCTCCTCGCCGCGGATCACGTCCGTGATCTCCATGTCTGCGTCGTCAAGGGCCGAGCACAGATTGTAGAGGGGGCTTCCGTCCCGGCGCAGCATGACCCAGTCGTCGATCTGATCGAGACGGATCTCGACCTCTCCCTTGATCGCGTCCTTCAGGACGATCGTCCCGGATTCGGGCATCGCGAAACGCACGACGTAGGGCCGTCCCTCTTCCATGCGGCACCGGATCTCCCGGTCCTCGAGTCGGCGGCAACGACGGTCGTACATCGAGGCTCCCACCCGCTCCTGCATCCGTAACCGACCTTCCTGGACCTCCTCGGGTGAGCAGAAGCATCGGTAGGCCTTCCCCGATTCCAGGAGCCGATCGACCCGGTCCCGATATCCCTCGAGGCGCAGGGACTGGAAATACGGTCCATGGGGGCCGTCCTTCTCCGGGCCCTCGTCCCAGTCCAGGCCGAGCCATCGAAGGCCCTCCAGGATGTGCGCGAGACTCTCCGCGGTCGAACGCTCCCGATCGGTGTCGTCGATCCGGAGGACGAAGGCCCCCCCCTTCGAGCGGGCGTGGAGGTAGTTGTAGAGGGCGGTCCGCGCGCCTCCGATATGGAGAGGACCGGTCGGCGAGGGCGCGAAGCGGACACGAAGAGGAGTCGTCATGATGCGGGTCTCCGCGGCGGGTCAGCGTTTGTCGAGGCCGAGCAGCTTCCGGATCGCCGCGTCGCCGGCCTTGTAGACGTAGGGGGATTCGTCCTTCTGGAGTTTCTTCAGGGCCTCGAGGATGCGGGGCTCCTTGAGACCAAGGGCCCCGAGAGAGCGTGCGGCGCGCCAGCGCATGTGCTCGTCCTCGTCCTTCAGGGCCTCGAGGAGGCGGGGGACCGCTCCAGGGTCCCCGAGTTCCCCGAGCGCCTCGATCGAGGCCCGGCGCACGCGCGCGGAGAGGCCCCGGCTCTTCGCGACCAGGAGATCGAGCACCTTCCGGTTCTTCGACGCGATCCTTCCGAGCGCGATGACGGCCGCGACTCGTAGGTCCTCGTCGGGGGATTCGGCGGCCTTCATCAGGTCGGGGATGGCCGGGGCCGCGGCCCCGCCGATCCGATCGAGGGCCCGGGCCGCGTGGAGCCTGACCCCGGGGGCCTCGTCGGTCAGGGCCCGGCGCAGCACCGGCACGGCCGAGGCCGCGGCCCCCCCGGCCTCCCCGAAGGCCCACAGGATGCCGACGCGGGTCGAGGTCGGGAGTTCCTTTTCCATCGCCGAGGCCAGCCTCGCGAAGCCTTCCTCCCCGAGCCCTGCCAATGCCACGGAAGCCCAGAGGCGCCTGCCGGGTTCCCGGCTGCCCAGGATCCCCATGATCCGATCCATGTACGGAAGGCATGCCGGTCCGAGCCTCTTCAGAGCATAGGCCGCCTTCTCCTGAACCCTGACGTCCCCCTTCGCGAGAGCTTCGAGGATCTTCGGAATCGCCACCTTCGCGGACGGGCCCACGAGTCCGAGGGCGTCGAGCGCGGAGAGTCTGACCGAACGGTCCTCGTCCTCGAGCGCCTTCACGAGGTCGGGCACCGCGCCCGCCGCGCGCTCCCCGAGCTTGCCGAGGGAGTAGGCGGCCGCCCCCCGGACCTTCGACCGGCGGTCCCGGAGGAGTGCGCGAAGCCTTTCGGCGACCTCCGGGACCCCGGGCCCCGTGTTCCCGAAGATCTCGCAACAGTCGAGCAGGAGCGGGGTGTCCTCCTCGCGCTCCTTCGAGACCTCGAGGAGCCTTCGGATCGCAGGCCCCCCGATCCGGACGAAGATCCCACCCAGCATCGAGCGGAGATCCTTGTCGCCGTCGAGAAACGCCCCGATCAAGGCTTTCACCTGTGCGGGGGTGGTCGGGCGCACGTCGCCGAGCGCGGACAGCGCGAAACTGCGCCGCGAGGGTTCCTCTCCCTTTCTCGTCCAGGGAATCAACCGGGGCACGATGGCCGGTCCGAGGGCCCCGATCGCCTTCGACACGGCGTTGCGGACCTCGAGCTTGGGGTCGGTGACATGCTTCAGGAGGGCGTCCGCGGCGGGAAGGGCCTTCGGCCCGAGATAGCCGAGCGCGAGGGCCACGCCTTCGCGCACGAGAAAGGAAGGGTCTTCCAGCATTTCGATCAGGGCCGGAATCTCCTTCTCGGGCTCCCGCGTCATGAAGAGGGAGACCGCCGCGGCCAGCCGACGGACCCTCGCATTCGGGTCCTTCCGGAGTTTCCGGATCTCCGGGAGGAACTTCCGCGCCGGCTTCCCGATCTTGTCGAGGAGATCGAGGGCATTCCCCCGGATCTCGTAATGCCCGTGCTTCAGGAGGGCGCCGATCGAGTCGACCCTTCCGGCGAGCTTCTTCGGGTTCAAGCGGAGAACCTCGAAGAGGAGGACCTTGAGTTCCAGGGATTCCCCGGGATCCTCGAGCCGTTCGAAGATCGCGGGGAAGGCCCGCTCCCCGAGCCTGCCCAGATCCTCGATCGCGGGGGTCCGGATTCGAGGATCCCGGGCCTCCAACCTCTCGATCAGGAGGGTGGGATCCTGAGCGCGGAGGGCGGGTCCGGCGAGGCAAAGGAGGACGAGGGCCCGAAACGACATCCACGTGTTCATGATCGCCAGTTTTCGGAGGGGGGGCGGCCCTGTCCATACCCGATGCCCGGAACCCGGCCCCGCCGCTCTCGATTCGGCGTGGTCCCGATCCCTCCCGGGGTGATGCCTTCCCTCGGCCCGCGGATCCCCGCCCCGCCCGCGGGCGTCAACGCAGGGCGCGCCAGCGGATCACGAGGCTCGGTGTCTCCCCATCCTCCCCGAGGATCGTCCGCTCGAAGGGCAGGCGGGGGCCACCCGGCCGGACTTCCCTCCAATCCCCAAAGAGGATTCGGCGCCGGAGCCCTCGGCGCTCCATCTCGAGCAGGAGAGGAAGGCCGGTCTCGGGGTCTAGGTAGAGGTCGTAGCGGTCGGCGGTCTCGACCTTGCGCCGGGGATCCGGACCGAAGACCTTTCCGAGCCCCCCCCGGCGCGAAAGCACGCGGATCCTCGAAAAGTCGCGCCCCATCAAGCGCACGGTCTCCCCGGCCTGCACCTGGAAACGACTGCGGTCCCGGAATCCGAACGGGAACCGCAGGAGGAGCCCCCAGACCTCGACCTCGGGTCCGAGGGTCTTTTCGAGATCCGGACGGTCGACGCCCGAAGTCCTCGCCCAGGTCCGGCCCCCGTTCTTCCCGAAGGACAGGCGCTCGTCCCAATCGATGCGGTCGCCTCCGTCGGTCCCCTGGAGTACGGCCTCGTGCACGAAGCGTTTCGTGAAGATCTCCTTCCCGCTCTCGTCCAGCCCGCTTAGATCCCGGCGGATGCGCAGCCGTCCGAGCGCCCTCCAGGCGGCGAATCCGCCGATCCTCCCGAGAACCTCGTCCAGGGCGTCACCCTCGCGTCCCGACTCGACCTGCGGATCTTCGGAGGGGCCGATGCCCGAGGGGGCGGCGGGAGGGAGAAGGGCGGGGGCGGGTTTTCCACCGAGCCGGGCGCGCAATCCCTTTCCCGGTTTCAGGCGGCCCGGGCTCTCCTTGCGGCTTCCCGGCGAGGAGGAAGGCCGGGGATCGGCGGAGTCTTTGCGGGGAGTCCGGGGCAGATCGAAGGGGGCCGGCGGATCGACCTTGTTCTCGAGAGAGCGCCTCGGAAGGACTCGCGACCTGGGCGCCGGGGAGGATCCCCGAGGAGCGGGGGCGGGCCGGGAAGCGGGCTCGACCGGACGGGCCGGGTCGGGCCAGACCTCGGGTTCCTGGGCCTCGAGGCCCGAGGCCAGGCAACAGAGAAGGAGCGGGAGGATCGCGCCGGATTTGGGCATGTCGTACCTCGGCGGCTACCCTGGAACAAACCGGGGAGCGCGTGGTTTCCCCCGTCTCATCGGCAAGATCGGGTCTTGAGTTGAATCGGAGCCTCATGCGGCGACTCTCCTTCCCCATTTCGGGCCTCCTCCTGGCGGCCTGCGCCGGAACCCCCGCGGGGGAGAAGGCCTCCGAACCCCAGGGTCCCCCCCTTCCCGAGGTCGAGGTCCGTGCCCGGCTCGAGAAAGGCCGCACGATCGGGCTGCGCTTCGACCTCCCGGGGGTTCCGTCGAGGCGGCTCCGCGCCCTCGAGGCCTGGGTCGGGGAGGCCCTCGAACAAAGTCCGTACTTCGATTTCGACCTGCGCGGGGAGCACGGGACCACCCTCGTCCTACGCGGCGAACTGCCCTCCCTCGGCAGGACCGAGGGAAGCCTGACGACCGGTCTCGTCCGCGAGGGGGCGCCTCCCCTCCCGCTGCGGGGAGTGCGCTTCGCGGGAGACGACCTGTGCCTCGCCCTCGACCGCCTCTGTCTCGAGACCCGGCTGGCGCTCGGCGAACCCCCAGACTCGGTCCGGAAGGAACGACGTTCCTGCGCCGTCCTCGTCAGCGAGGACGAACGAGTCGCCGAGGCGATCGGACAGGCCTGGACCCTGATCGGCCGGCGCAGGCTCGCTCTCGCCTCGGCCCGGCTCCAGGACGCCCTAAGGCGCGACCCGACCTGCGCCCTGGCTCTCTCGATGGCCGCGGGACTCCGGATGGATCTCGGGCTTCCGAAGAAAGCCCTCGAGCTCGTACTCCGGCTCCGGGAGTGCGAGGGCCGCGCCTCTCCGCGCGCCCTCCACCGCGCGGGCCGGATCTGGCTGATGGCGGGCCGCAACTACGAGGGGCTCCTCGAACTGGCCGAGAACGACGCGCGGGACCGCCCCTTCGATCCGCAGATCCGCTTCACCGCTCTCCTCGGGCTCTCGATGCTCGGCCGCTACGAGGAGGCCCTCCCCGGCCTTCGCGCCCTCGTCCGGAGACTTCCCGACTCCCCCGGGGTCCTCTTCTGCCTGGGGCACGCCTTCCTGGCCCTCGGACGTCTCGACGAGGCCGAGAAGCTCCTCCCCGCGATCCGTCTCCATGTTCCTCCTGCCAGCACCGCCCGCTTCGAGATCTGGCTCCGCTTCGCCCAGGGACGACACGAACTCGTCGAGAAGAAGCTCTCCGAGCTCGTTTCGAACCTCGGTCGCGGTTCCCCCCGCGCCCTTCTCCAGACCCTCTCGATGCAGGCCTCCCACGCCCTTTTGAGGCGCCGGGACGACGAGGCTTCCCGCATCCTCTTCCGGATCCTCGAATCCTTCCGGGCTCGACCCTCCCTTCTGCTCGAGGAGCACCGACTCCTTCTCGACACCGTCTGGACCCTCGTCCGGCTCGGGAAAGCGGAACCCGCGTCCGAGATCCTGCGGCAGGTTTCTCCGCCGCGATCCGCCAAGGCCGCGGAGAGGGGTCCTTCCTTCGTCGCCTACGCGCTGTGTCGTCTCGCCCTAGGGCGCGACGTCCCCGCCCGCGCGATCGAGGAACTCGATTCGATGGGCCTCTCGACCTGGAAGGCCCGCCTCCAGGCGGCCGATCGGATGCGGCGCGGACAACCCCGCCTCGCGCTGACCGCCCTGCGCGCGGCCGAGGCCCGGAGCGAGGACCCGGCCCTCGTCTGGGAGATGGTCGAGGCCTGGAGGGCCCAGGGCCGTCTCGACGCCGCCCTCCCCGTCCTCCGCGACCTCGTCCGCGCCCTCGCCCGCCCTCGGATGGATCTCCCCCATCGCCATCCCCTCGCCTCCCCCGCCCTCGCCTTCATGTATCGGGAAGCCCTTCTCGCCCTTTCCCCACGCTGAGCTCCGCGTCCTCCCTCCCCGTCCTTCGCTTCTCTCTTTCAACCGATCCCCCTCCCTTCCCCGGCGCCCTCCTCCCGGAAAGCGGGGGGATTCGGGAGATCAAAAGGCCTGAAGAAGGTGAAGGCCGTTGTAGAGGGCGTGGAAGATCATGCCGGGAATCAGGCTCTTCGACCTGAAGCGGAGGTGGCCGAGGTAGAAACCGATGAGGAGGATGACCGGAAGGACCGGGGTGAGGCCGTGCGCGACCATGAAGGCGACCGCGGTGATCCAGATCCCGTGCGACCTTCCGTACAGGGCCGCGATCCTCCCGAGGAGGAGACCGCGGAAGGCGATTTCCTCGAAGAAGGCGGGAAAGGCCGCGAAGGAAAGGTAGGCGAGCCAAGGCCCGATCCTCCTCGAGGTCTCGAGAATGGGCTCTTTCAGTCGCAGGTCTTCGTCGAGGAAGCCGACCAGGCCCTGGATCAGGACGGCGAGACCCAGGGCGATCAGAGTCGCGACGGCAACCTCCGAGACGAATCCCCATCGGAAGCGGCGCAGGGGAGCGAAGCTGTATTCGGGCCGCCGGAGGCACGCGAGGAAGACGAGGATCCCGATCAGGGGTTGCCCCAGGAAGGTCGCCAGGTATTCCCTTCCCGGAGGAAGAAGACGATAGAGAAGGAACGGGACCAGGAAGAAGGGCCCGAGAACGAAGGTCAGGTCGAGGATGACCTCACGCAACCATTTCCTCCGATCGTCCTCCCGGGCGTCCTCGAGGGCCCCTTCCTCGAGAGCCGCGTCCAAGCGGATCGAGGTTCCATCGATCGGGATCTCGCCCGGACCCGGGCGGGAGATCGGAGCGGACAGGGGGCCCGAAGACGGGAGTCGAGGGACCCCGATCCAGGTTCCGCAAACGCAACGAAGCTTCGCGCCCGCCAGTTCCGCGAGGACGCGCCACCGGACCTCGCAGGAAGGGCATCGGAGATCCAGGCCGTCCCCGGCCTCGACCCGCACTCCGGGAGGCCAGAAGCGGACCTCATCCTCGGGAACGGGGAGTCCGGGACCCTCCACCGACTACTCTCCCTTCCTTCGGGGCTCCCGAGCCAGGAGACGGAAGCGCACGGCCCCGATCCTCGGATGCATCAGGGCCCTGAAGGCCTCCCGCGACTCCCAGGGAGGAGTGCAGAAGATCCGCCGGGTCTCCAGGGCTTTCCCGCGTTCGTCCTCGAGGACGAGCCAGAAGCGCCCCTCGCTCACGAGCTTCCGGTAGGCCCTCTTCCGCTCGGGATCGGAGACTCCGGTCAAGTACTCGTCGAAGCCCTTTTCGCTCGCCCCGAAACCCTTCTTCCATTCCCCGATGAACTCGTTCCTCGAACCCGCCCTCTCGACCGTGATCTCCAGGTCTCCCGCGAAGGGTCCCGCGTCGAGTTCCAGGTCCCCGGGTCCGGTCCCGAAGAGGGTCTCGAAATAGCCCCTCTTCCACGCGAGACCGACCGAGGCCGCGACGATGAGAAAGGCGATGCTCCCGGCCCGGAGAACCTGCCGGCGGTTCCAGGAGGGGAGTCTCCGCCGCTCCGGATCCCGGGCGAGGTCCCCGGCGTCCACCGGACGCCGCCTCCGGATCACGTGGACCGTCCCTCGGTCCGGCACGTAGAGGAACTCGTCGGTCTCGCTTTCGCCGACCATCGTGCAGCGCAGGGTCGATTCGAACCCCGCCGCCGAGCCCCGGGATTCGGGAAGCCTCGCGAGGATGCGCCTGAGGAGCTCGATCCTTTCCGGCTTGCAGACCCTGGGTTTCAGGATCCGATCGTCGGCCAGAAAGGTGAATCGATTCCCCTCGTAGCTGAGGAGGAAATCCCCGAGTCCGAGGTGCCGGATCTCGGCCGACAGGATCTCGAGGTCCAGCGGGTCCTCCCCGACGATTCCGCGGAACACGCCGTCGAACCACCCGTACCTCCAATCGGGATCCCGAAGCTCTTCGAGAGCCGGTTTCTCACGATCGAGATCCGGAGCCATCGGCGCTCCTCAGCTCGAGGCCGCTTCCCCGAGGAGTCCATGAACCTCGGAGGCCCGCGTCCACTCCTCGAAGGCCGGACACCAGACGAGGGTTTCCGTCGAGATCTCCCCGCGCCTCGATGCTTCTAAGATCGCCTTCCAACGCATCGGTCCGACGCGCTCTTCCCCCTTCGCATAGAACCAGCCCTCTTCGGGAAGACCCTTCGGAACCCGGGAGGGAAGGAGCGGGGGAGGGAGAGAGCTTTCAGGAAGGCTTCCTCCCCCCACGGCCGCGATCGGCTTCGTATCCAGGCCGAGAGACTGGTCATGCACGTCGAGACGCTTCTCGACATGGGAGAAACGCTGATCGGCGCTCATGCGGTCGCTCTTGACGATCTCACGGAGCCTCCGGTTCTCCCGCACGATCCTCTGGAGCCTGCGTTGCTCCTGCTTCAGATCGGGAAGGACGAAGAGGAGCAGGAGCCCGAAAATGGTGAAGAGGCAACCGATGAAAAACCAGGCGACGAAGCTGCGTCCCCGCTGATTCGCGAGCGCCGCGCAACCGAGGCCGAAGGCGCCGTAGATAAAAAGGACGATCCAGTTGTCTATCATCGGGGACCTCGGGCATTGGGTTCGGTTCGAGACCGGAGATCGAGGAGAGCCGATTCGATCTTCGTCGGAGCCATCGAGTCTTGATCCGTTCAAGCGAAGAGGACGAGCCTGAGGTCGGCGACCTCCCGAAAGCCCGCAGCCTCGTAGGCCCGCAGGGCGCGCTCGTTGTCCCGGCCCACGTGGAGACCGACTCGGGGATGGGTTTCGAGGCATTCCGCCGCGGCGGAAGCTACGAGCCTCCGGGCGAATCCCCGCCCTCTGGACTCGGGTCGAGTATACACCCCTTCGATCAGCGCGCCGTGGGGCCCCCGCTGCCCGATCTCCAATTTGGCGACCGGAACCCCCGAGACCTCGGCGAGGCGGGTCCGTCCCTCGAGCATCCGGCGCTCGATCTGGGCGCAAAGGCCCCGACGATCGACCCTTCCGGGGTCGATGCCGAGATCCTCTGCGTTGAGGCGCAGGTTCGCCTCGACCAGCCAGGCGAGGTCGTCCGGCTGGGCCGGGCGGATCGGGAGGGTCTCCCCGAGAGGATCCCCCCTCGAGACGGCCAGGAAGGGTTGGGAACGCAGAAGACGGACCGGCAGCTCGGCCTGGAGCCTCAGGAGGAGGATGGTCATGGACTCGGGGGGGCCCAGGCCGATGCGCGGGCTCTCCCGCTCGGCGAGGATCTCCGGGGCGAAGGCCGAGGCCGCGGAGGGGTACCCGGGCCCCAGGACGAAGAGGCGCTTGCTGCCGAGGAAACAGAGCCCCTCGAGCCCCCCTTCCCCGTAGGCGGCGAGGAAACGGCCCTCGGAAACCGGCTCCCGTCGATGCGGAAGCCGGGAGAAGGACGGCCGCTCCCCCTCGAGGGCGGCTTCGAGGAGGTTCGCGAGGAAGAGGTGGGATGGGTCCCGGATCGCATCCCAGGACAGGACGGCGGGAATGTCCGAGGGTTCGAGTCGCCGGACCACCGTCATCCCCACGGCCTCCCTTCCCGGGAGCCGAGACCGCCCGGCTTCCGAAGCAGGACGAGCCTGTTCGTGTTCGTCCCCTTCCGGTTGTTCTCGACGCCCCAGCAGTTCGAGGTCTTCGTGAACTCCTGGAGGTTGACGAGCACGCTGACCGGTTCGAGACCCGCGGCCGCGGCGGCGGGAAGGATGGATTCCTCGAGTCTGATCTTGCCCCCCCTCACTTCTCCGACCTCGAAGACGACCCAGCCTCCGGGAAGGAGGACGCGGACAAGGGCGCGGAAGACCTCCATCATCTTCCCGATCCATTCTCCGAGACGGGACGGGGTCGAAAGCCGCCGGCCGATCGCCTCGGCGTCGAAGCCGTTGAACCAGCAACGCAGCCAGTTGTCCTTCGCGTAGTCGACGACGTCGAGGAAAGGGGGAGAAGTCACGACGAGCCGGACGGAGGCGTCCGGCAGGCTCTCGAGGGCCGCCGCGTCCTCGGTCAGGAACCGGGCCCGCGCGGCGACGCGGCGCAGGCCTTCGAGGACCTCGGCGTCCAGGCCGCGGCGGAGGGAGCGGCTCTTTCTGGCCATGAGATCGAGAACGTCCTTAGGCTCGGGCCTCAGTCCCCGGCGTTCGTTCAACTTCCGCTGGGTCTCGATCGAGACCGCCTGGTTCGGAGGCATCGTGCGCACCGAGAAGAAACCCGGCGAATGCCCGCTCAGCCTGTTCGTCGCGATCATCCGGAGCCAGCGGTCCGTCCGGTCGAGGCTCCCGCTCTTCTCCCCTTCGAGGAAACGCGACCGCAGCGCGCGAAGGAGGCCCAGGGTCACCGGGTGATAGAAGACCTCGAGGTCGGGCTCGTCCGCATCGGGTCCGGGATCGACGAGATCCCGCCGGTAGAGGGAGAGCCTCTCCTCGACCTCGGACTCTTCCGGGGGATCGAGCCGTGGCTCGCAGAGGATGCGGGCCAGCGGATTGAGGTCGTTGCCGCAGGGGACACGTCCGAGCAGCGCGGCCTCGATCAGGGTCGTCCCCCGTCCCATGAACGGATCCAGCACGAGATCGCCGGGTCTCGACATCCTCCGGAGGAAGAAGCGGGGGAGTTCGGCCTTGAAGCAGGCACGGTAGCTGATCTCGTGCAGGGAATGCCCCCCGCGTTGCCGGGCCGGCCAGAGTTCCCGCCAGACCCTGGGAATGCGCCTCCCCGCGACCTCGAGCCAGTCGACCTTCGTCTCGGCCCTCGTCTTCACCAGCGAAGCTCTCGGGCGTCGAAGACCGGACCGTCCACGCAGGCCTTGGCGTAACGAGCCCCCTCGAAACGGTCCCGCCCCCGAACCTCGACGCTGCAACCGTTGCACACCCCGTATCCGCAGGCCATGACGGTCTCGAGACTGACCATGCACGGGAGGTCCCGGTTCCGGCATTCGGCGGCGACCGCGGCCATCATCGGCTCGGGGCCGCAGCAAAGGACCGGGGCCTCTCCATCGAGCGCATCCTCCCCGACGAGCCTCCGGTAGAGGTCCAGGACCGTGCCCCGGCTTCCCAGGCTTCCGTCGTCGGTCGCGAGCCTCCAGTCGACGAGGCCTTCCTCGAACTCCTCCCGGCCGACCAGGGCCCTCGCGTTCCGTCCTCCGTAGAGGAGAGGGATCGGACCCGCCCCGGCGGCGGCCCTCTCCCTCGCCCAGAGGAGGAAGGGGGCGAGGCCGACTCCGCCGGCCAGGCAGACGGGTTCCTTTCCGCCCATTGGCGCCGGGAAGCCTCTCCCGAGAGGTCCGGTCACCCGGACCCTGGAGCCCGGGGGGGCGGAGGTCAGAGCCGCCGTGCCGGGGCCGACGACCTTCACGAGGAAGCTCCCCCTGCCGAACACGGGGCCCTCCTCCCGGACCTCCCCGGTCGGTTCCCGGAGATCGAAATAGGAGAAGGGTCGCGGCAGCAGGCAGGGCCAATCCCGCACGAGGGAGAGCATCGCGAAGGCCCCCGGACGGACCGTCGGGAAGGGACCCTCGAGTTCGAGGACGAAGTCCTTCTCCCCGAGGCGGCGGACTTCGCACAGGCGATGGACCCGGACCTCCATGCGGGCGAGGATACGCCTTCGCCCCCGGAGAGACAGCACCGGAGACCGGATGCCCGACATGCTTTCCCCCTTCGTCCTCGGCCCCCTCGCGGGCGCGCTGATCGGATACCTCACGAACACGATCGCGGTCCTCATGCTGTTCCGGCCGCACGGGAAGAAAGGTCCGTCGGTCCTCGGACTGCAAGGCCTGATCCCGAAGCGCCAGGCCGCCCTCGCGAAGAAGATCGGAGAGGTCGTCGGAACCCATCTCGTCGAACACGAGGACCTCGCCCGGGCCTTCGCCGGGATCGACCTCGAACCCATGATCCGGGAACTCCTCGACAAGGCCCTGGGGGAGAAGGTCCGGGAACTGGCGGCCCTGCCGATGATCGGGGCCTTCCTGACCGAGGAGCGGATCGCCGGTATCCGGGACGGGATCGCGGCCGCGGTCGCGAAGGATCGGGAGACCTTCCTGGAGCACCTGGAGGCAGGCCTCGAAAAGGGCCTCGACGTCCCGCGCATCGTCGAGGCCAAGGTCGCGGCCTTTCCCGTGGAGAAACTGGAGACCCTCGTCCTGGAGGTCGCCCGCCGGGAGCTGCGGGCGATCGAACTCTGGGGGGCGGTCCTCGGCGCCCTGATCGGGCTCGTCCAGGCCTTCCTGCTCTCGGGCACATGAGCGGGCCTTCCGGAGACGATCGGAGGAGGACGGGGGCCCGAGGATCCGAACCCGTCCCCGCGGCCGGGGCCCTGCTCTTCCACCCCTCGGGGGACGGGCCGCGCTTCCTCCTCCTCCGGAACGCCCTGCACAAGAGCTGGGGGTTTCCGAAAGGTCACGCCGAAGAGGGCGAGAGCCCCCTCGAATGCGCGCGCCGCGAGGTCTCCGAGGAGACCGGGGGGCTCCCCTGGACCAGGATCGAGGGTTTCCGCGAGGAATGCCGCTATCTCGTCCCCGGCCGACATCCGGACCGGGGCGGGAGACCCTACGAGAAGCGGGTCGTCTACTTCCTGGGCAGAGTGGATCCCGAGGATCTTCCCCTCCTCCGCCTCTCGGCGGAGCACGACGACCATCGCTGGCTCCCCCTCGAAGAGGCCCTGACTCTCTTGGAGCACCGGAACCTCCGCGATCTCCTCCACGAGGCGGTCTCCCGCCTGCGTTCCTCCGGGACTTGATCCCCCGGGCCCGTTACGGATCGCCGCCGGAGGCCTATCCTCTGCACGATGAAGATCCCCGGTCCGATCCTCCTCCTCGCCCTCCTCCTTCCCGGGCCCGTCCGGGCTCAGGGGGGAATCCCAAAACGCAACGCGAAGCCCAGGGACCCCTTCAAGGCCCCGTTCCGCTTCTTCGTCCCCCGCTGGAGCATCGAGCTGAAGGGAGAGATCCGGGCAGTCCTGGAGGAGGCCAAGGTCCTCGAACGGATCTGGAGTTCGGCGAAGGACCGCGCCTTCGACGAGGAAGGACGACCGACCTGCAAGACAGGGGGCTTCGAGAAACGGGTCGCGGCCTTCCGGGCCCGCTTGGGGACGATGGCCGGCCACCTCGGGCTCGTACTCCGCGACCATGTCCGCACCGACTGGCGGAGAGCCGCGCACTTCGCCTCGTTCTTCGTCCCCAGGGTCCAGGACAGCCTGGATCTCTTCAGCTACCTTCCCTACGAACCCGATTTCGGCGCGCGCAGGACCGCGATCCCTCGCATCCTCCCCTTCCTCCGCGCGCAGGCGGGACGCCGCGGGGAGAACGGGAAACTCCGCTACAGCTTCGATTACCAGCCCTATGTCGACCTCTGCCGCGTCCGCTGGACTCCCGACCGCAGACTCGCCTTCCGTGTTCTCGGGACTCTCGCGAAGGCCGATCGAGACTCGGTGGCCGAGGCCGCCCGGTTCCTGAAACCATGGATCGAGAAGGCCCTGGTCTCCGGAGACAAGAGTCCGCGCCGCGAAGTGGTCCTGTTCCTGAACGCCCTCGACCCCGACGCCAGGATCCCCTCCTCCCCCGAAGAGGCCGTCGCCGCCTACCGCGGACTGATCCGCAGGCTCTTCCCCGACATCCTCCTGAAGGACGGCCTTTGTGAAATCCGCCCCGGCAGGGATCGGGACCGGCTCGTCGAAGTCGGGAGGGAATGGATCCGCAGCGGCAAGGTCGGTTTTCGAGACCAGGTTTCCGTCGAGGGCTCCCCCCTCGGCGTCGCCTATGGCCTGCGCCTTCGCAAGATCCCCGAACCCGTGGACCGACTCGGCCTTAAAGAGGGGGACCTGCTCACCGCCCTCGACGGCCAGCCCATCCTCTCCCCCGAGGACCTGCTCACCGCCCTCGAAGCCAGACTCCGCGCGGGCGCGAGGAGCCTGGTCCTCGAATGGATCGATGCGAAGGGAAAACGGAGGGCCCGCCGTTTCCTCCTGTTGCGCGACTGAAACACACAGACGCCGTCTTCCGAACGACGCATCCCTTGCGGGGGGGAAGATCGCGTTCCAGACTCTCGTCCTTCCGACGAACGGCCCCCTCGGGCTCGACCTGAGCAACGGTCTCTTCGCGACCCTCGGCCGCTGAACGCCGTCCGCCCCACCGGCGGGGAAGGAAGCAAGCATGTCCGTCCGTTCCGCGATCCTTCCGATCGCCGTCCTCGTCTTCACCGCATCGGGGAAATCCGCTCCGGGACCCCTTTCCACCGGGGAAATCCGCCTTCCCCGGATCTTCGGGGACCACATGGTCCTGCAACGGGACCGTGAAGTCCCGATCTTCGGGAAGGCGGATCCCGGCGTGGAGGTCCTCGCCTCGATCGACGGCAAGAGCGTGAAGACGAAGACGGGCCCCGAGGGCCGCTTCACTCTCCTTCTCCCCGCGCACGGCGCGGGGGGGCCCTTCAACCTCGAGCTGCGAACCTCGACGGGAGCGGCTCTCGTCCTTCACGATCTCCTCTTCGGAGAAGTCTGGCTCTGCTCAGGGCAGTCCAACATGACCTTCGCGCTCCGCAAGGCGAAAGGAGGGGCGGAAGCGATCGCCGGGTCCGAGGACCCGGAGTTCAGGCTCTTCACGGTGAAACGCGAGGCCTCGATGCGACCCCGCTCCGACTGCGAGGGAGAATGGGTCCGGGCCGGTCCCCGGACCGCTCCCGGTTTCTCCGCCGTCGCCTTCTTCTTCGGCCGCGAGTTGCGCCGCGCGCTCAGAGTTCCCGTCGGACTGATCCACGCCTCCTGGGGGGGGACGGCCGTCGAGGCCTGGACGAGCCTTCCGAGCCTCGAAGGGGAGACGGGTGCCCGCGAGATGCTTAGGCGATGGAAGACGATCGACGAACGCTGGCCGGCCCGCAGAAAGGAGTTCGACCGCAAGCTGGCGGCCTGGAGGCTCGCGGTCGGTGAGGCCCGGAAGAAGGGGAGACGCCCCCCGCGGAAGCCCCGCCCCCCCTTGGGTCCCGAGGACAAGAACCACCCCGCCGTCCTCTACAACGGAATGATCCATCCGATCCGCCCCTTCGCGATCCGCGGGGTCATCTGGTACCAGGGAGAACGCAACGCCTCCAGGCCCTCGGAATACCGCGCCCTCTTCCCCTTGTTGATCCGGGATTGGCGGCGCCTCTGGTCCCTGCCCCCCTTCGCATCCCCCGGGGACCGGATCCGCCGGCCGCGGACCTTTCCCTTCCTCTACGTCCAGCTCGCCGCCTTCGAGGCCGGTTCCAGGGATTGGGCCGAACTTCGGGACGCCCAGGCCTCGGCCCTGTCGCTCCCCGAGACCGGCATGGCCACCGCGATCGACGTGGGGAATCCGAGGAACATCCACCCGATCGACAAGGAAACGGTCGGCCATCGCCTCGCCCTCCTCATCCGCGCGAAGGTCTACGGAGAACGCGACCTCGTCTGCACCGGGCCCGTCCTTTCCGGAGTGAAACGCAAGGGGAAGACCCTCGTCCTGAGCTTCCGGTCGATCGGCTCAGGCCTCGTCGCGAAACACCTTCCGATGACCGGTTTCGAGATCGCGGGCCGAGACCGGCGATTCCGCAACGCCGAGGCCCGGATCGAGGGAGACACGGTCGTTCTCACAGCCGAGGGGTCGGCCCGCCCGAAGTACGCCCGCTACCTCTGGTCGAACGCCCCGAAGGCTTCGCTCTACAACGCGGAAGGTTTGCCGGCCTTCCCCTTCCGCACGGACCGCTGACCTCGGACCTCACCGATCGTCGAGAATCCGCAGGGTCGGAGCCTCCCCCCCCTTCCGGACCTCGAAGAACTCCCAGGTGTAGAGCGAATCCTCGCTCACGGGTTCGAGAAGCTGCGCGGCGACACGGGCGAGGGGCTGGTCTGCGGGGATGAGGACCGCCCCGGCGGGGACTTCGATCCCCCGTTCCACGTATCCTCCTTCCAAGCGGAGTTCATGATGCCCTTGATAGAGTCTCCTCGCCCGGCGCAGGCCGTGGATCTCGAAGACCTCGACCCGACACCTCCGTCCCCGCGGGAGGACCTCGAAACGCAGACCGTGCAGGCGGAGAACCTCGAGAACGGCGGCCGGAGGATCGGTGAGGCACCAGGCCTTCGGATAGGGGATTCCGCGACCGGCGAGGAAGGCCGTCTGGACCGGGACCTCCAGGGCCTCGTGAACGTCCATGTCGGCGATCGTGTACCGGCCGTCCGGGCGGCGGATCCTCTCGACCTTCCCGGTCAGGATCGTGTCCATGCGGGGCGGTTCGAGACGCGAGTCGAAACGGAAGCTCTCGATCCCCCGCTTCTCCGCCCTCCGGTCGGCGGCGGCGCAAAGACTCCGGATCTCCCGAGCCTCCCGCGCGCAGGCCCGGAGGCACTCGATCACGAAGGCCCGGGTGACCCGCACCCTGGTCTCGAAATCGAGATGGCTGTAGGCCTCCGAGAGGATCGAGAGGCGATTCCGGAGTCCGTAATAGTTCGTCCCGAACCTCGGGCGATGGTCATAGGTCGCCCATCCGCTCTTCGGGTCCCGCCCCTTCTTGTAGTTCCCGTAGTCGTAGACATGGAAACCATGCCGCTCGAGCATCGCCTCGCGGACGGAGGGCAGCAATCGGCCCCGTTCGAACCGATCGAGCGACGGATCGACGTTGACCGCGAGGGAGGGCGCGTAGGTCAGGTGGAAGCCGTGATAGGAACCGTCCGTCGTATGCAGGTCCATGAAGACCCGCGGATCCTCCCGGGCCAGGAGGGCGACCAGGGCGCGGGCCTCGGCCGACGCGAGCTTCAGGAAATCCCGGTTCAGGTCCAGACCCTCCGCGTTCTCCCTGGTCCCGACCCCCTCGACCGGACCGTTCTGGGTGTTGCGCTCCTTCCTGTCGATCCGGTCGTTCCCGTCGGGGTTGTAGACCGGCACGAAGAGGAGTTCGAGACGATCGGCCCATTGTCGGTGCGCGCCCCCGCATAGCTCCCGGAGCAGGATCTGCACGGCCTCCTTCCCCTCGACCTCGCCGGCGTGGATGTTCGCGTTCACGAGGACCTTCAGGCGTCCCCCTCCTGCGGGTCCGAAGCGTACGAGTACGAGATCCCGGCCCTCTTCGCTCTTTCCGAAGACCTCGGTGCGCAACTCCCTCGATCTCGGCAGCCCCGCCCTCTTCAGAGCCTCGAGGAACCGGGACACCTCCCCGGAAGTCGAGGTCCGCCTCCATCCACTCGATTCGGCAGCGGTCTCGGGCCCGGCCCTTCCCATCTCAGGTCCGCCTCCCACCCCGGGCGGTTCCGTCCCGCCCTTCGGCTTTTCCCCCGTCGAGGTCCGCCCTATACAACCGGAGAGGACGAGCAAGCAGAACGTGCCCGCTCGAAGCGAGAGAGGGGTTCGGATGGCCATCGGATACGACATCCATGTCTTCGTCTGCGAGAACGAGAGGCATCCCCGGCACCCCCGGGGGTCCTGCGCGGCGCGGTCCCCGGGGCCCTTGAGGGAATGGTTCAAGGAGGCCATGGCCGAACACGGGCTCCTCGAGGGGAACCGAGTCAACCGCTGCGGTTGTCTCGACCTATGCGAGCAGGGACCGGCGGTCGTAGTCTACCCAGAGGGGGTCTGGTACCGTCCTCTTTCGGAGGACGACGTCGAGGAGATCGTCCGCGAACATCTCGTGTCCGGGAAGATCGTCGAACGGCTCCTCCTGGAGGGGACCGGAGGAGGTTCCTCCCCGTGAAGCTCGCGACCTGGAACGTCAACTCGATCCGGAGCCGCCTTCCCAGACTCCTCCCATGGCTGGAGGAGCATTCCCCGGACGTCGTCTGCCTCCAGGAGACGAAGGTCGTGGACGAGGAGTTCCCGAAGGCTCCGCTCGAGGCCCTGGGCTACCACGTGGAGGCCTTCGGGCAGAAGGCCTACAACGGCGTCGCCTTCCTCTCGAAGGAGCGACCTCGCGATGTCGTCAGGGGATTCCCCGAGGACGGAGCCGAGGCGCAGAAACGCCTGCTCGGAGCGCGGTTCGGCGACCTCCAGGTCCTGAACCTCTATGTCGTCAACGGGAAGGAAGTCGGTTCCGACAAGTACGAGTTCAAGCTCCGCTGGCTCGACAGGCTCC
>Ga0256830_1000037_pt1 | contig 113934 bp, 102 predicted proteins | sample 128326metaG_FD_190537 | JGI IMG/M metagenome (GOLD analysis project Ga0256830, IMG submission 190537) | Hydrothermal vent microbial communities from Lau Basin, Pacific Ocean - 128-326 | ecosystem: Environmental > Aquatic > Marine > Hydrothermal vents | place: Pacific Ocean: Lau Basin...
GGTGTTCCAACCCTCTGATAGTTGTATCTCCGCTGTAAACGTGTTGCCAGAAACCGTTGCACCCACGCCGTTCACCGTCACCGTGGCTGTATCGTCGTCAATGGTGCCTGTAACGGTTATCGTGGGGGTGGTGACGGTGGCCGAGTCAGCAGGGTAGGTTATGGTTATAACAGGGGCGGTGGTATCGGGTATGGCATAGATTACGGTTATGGATACAGCGGCGGTGTTGCCCGCGGGATCCGTGGCGGTAACGGTGACGGTGTTTGGCCCCTCTGTAAGGGTTATGCCGGAGGCGCTGAAGGTAGTGCCGGTTACCGTCGCATCTACACCGTTCACCGTGACCGAGGCCGTATCGTCGTCTATCGTGCCAGAGACCGTTATGATGGATTCATTGGTCGTAGCACCATCCGCAGGTGATGTTACCGTAATCACCGGCGCCACGGTATCGAGGGTAACACTGACCGAGGCCGTGGAGCGGTTGCCCGCGGGATCCGTGGCGGTAACGGTGACGGTGTTTAGCCCCTCTGTAAGGGTTATGCCGGAGGCGCTGAAGGTAGTGCCGGTTACCGTCGCATCTACACCGTTCACCGTGACCGAGGCCGTATCGTCGTCTACCGTGCCAGAGACCGTTATGACGGATTCATTGGTAGTGGTACCGTCCCCGGGTGATGTTACGGACACCACCGGCGGGCTCTTGTCGATGGTAAAGCTTATCGTGGCGTCGCCGGTGTTCCCCGCAAGGTCCGTGGCCGTCACCGTCAGCTCATAAGCGCCTTCCGTAACTATGGTCGTCCCGCTCACATAAGGCTGGCCGTTCAGGGTGATCGTCTCTGTATCAAGGTTGGCATCGTTTATGGTGATTACCGGCGTCAATTCCTGGTTCGTGATCTGACCGTCAGTCACCCCTGTTATGCTTATCACGGGGGCAATGGTATCAAGGACGACCGTTATCGACGCCATGCCTGTATTGCCCGCACCGTCCACGGCCGTTGCCGTTATCGTGTTCTGTCCCTCGACGAGCTCTATCGCTGCACTGAAGGTACCGTCACCGAGGGAAGCGGCAACATCGTTCACAGTTACCGCCGTCACCAGGCCGTCGGGGTCCGTGGCCGTGCCGGTAACCGTAAGCGTCCGGGTATTCAATACAGCGCCGTCCGATGGGGAGACGATCCGGACCTCGGGCGGCAGTGTATCAGGCAGTTGTACGATCGCCAACGTATCATCCTTCCGGTTGGCAACAAGGACGGTATTGGTGTTCGGGTTTACGTCCAACCCGTGGGGGCCCTTGCCCACGGGTATCGTGTCCGTGACGGTCCTGGTCGCAAGATCTATGATCGTTATGGTGTTGTCCTTCCTGTTCGTAACCACCGCCGTGCCGCTCAGAGGGTTCACGGCAACACCCACAGGGCTTCTGCCTACCTGTACGGTGCCGACGACGGTGTTGCCCGAAAGGTCTATGACAGAGACCGTGTCGTCCTTCCTGTTCGTAACCACCGCCGTGCCGCTCAAAGGGTTCACGGCAACACCCGTAGGGCTTCTGCCTACCTGTATGGTGCCGACGACGGTGTTGCCCGAAAGGTCTATGACAGAGACGGTATCGTCCTTCCTGTTCGCAACCACCGCCGTGCCGCTCAAGGGGTTCACGGCTATGCCATGTGGCTTTTTGCCGACCGTTATGGTGTCTGTCAGGATGCCGGCGCTGAGATCGATTATCGAGACGGTGTCGTCCTTCTTATTGGTTACGAGCGCCGTGTTTCTTGCGGGGTCTACGGCCACCCCAGCGGGGGACTTTCCTGTTCCTATGGTATTGACGAGTGTGTTGCTGTTCAGGTCTATGACAGAGACTGTATCGTCCTTCCCGCCGGTTACAACGGCGATGTTGGTCTCCCTGTTCAAGGCAACGGCCGTCGGTCTCTTGCCCACATGGACCGTGGCCACGGTCAGGTTCGAGGCAAGCTCCACGATCGTTACGTCGTTGCTCTTGTTGTTGGCGACTATGGCGATATCAGTGTCGGGGTTTATTGCTACACCGACGGGGTCCTTGCCGGCAGGGACGGTCGTCGTAAAGACGGCGGTATCCAGGTCGATTATGCTCACCAGGTCGTCTTTCTTGTTCGTTACAACGAGGATGTTGCCGCCGGGCTCTATTGCAACACCGTGGGGGTTCCTGCCGACCTGGACCGCTCCCAGCACCGCACGGGAGTCCAGGTCTATTACCGTTACGCTGTCCGCTTTCCTGCTTGCCACAAAGGCTCGTCGGGTATCGGAGCTTACGGCTACGGAGGCAGGCTCCTCCCCGACCTGAATGGTGGCGACCGGCGCGCCTTGGGCCAGGTCCACGAGGGTTACGGTGTCGTCCTTTTCATTCGTTACCACGGCGGTATTGGTGGCCAGGTCTATCGCCACCCCGGTGGGGTCACGTCCCACAGCCATCGTGGCCGTAAGCGTGTAGGTCTCGAGGTCTATGATCGATATGCTGTCCGTCTTGTGGTTGACGACAACGGCTTCCCTGGTATCGGGATTTATCGCTATACCGCGCGGGTCCCTGCCTACAGGGATGGTGTGCTTAACCGTAAGGTCGGTGAGGTCAAGGATCGTTACGGTGTCGTCCTTGCCGTTCGTTATCGCTGCGATGTTGGCTGCGGCGTCTATACCGACACCGTAAGGGTCCCTGCCCGAGGGCACGGTCGAAACAAGCGCGAGCGTATCGAGGTCGATTATGCTTACGTTGTCGCTCTTTCTGTTGGCAACAACGGCCCGTCTCGTCAGAGGGTTCACCGAAATCCCTTCCGGGTGCTCGCCCACGGAGACGGTGCCGATGACCGTACGGCCGGCGAGGTCGATGACCGTTACGGTGTTGTCCTTCTCATTGGCTACTACTGCCGTGCCGGCAGATCGATCAACGGCGACACCGGAAGGCCCGTCGCCGGTGTGGAGGGTGGCTGCATGGACGGATGATGCGGACAGAAGGGAGCAGATAAATGCGAGGACGCAGAAAAGGGCGAATCTGATGAATGAATCCCGGGGCTTGATCTGCATCTTTGGTCGAGCGGTCCTTACAGAGTTGCTACCATACCATACGACTCATCAACTCCTTCCATACGTTGCGGAACAGATGAGTCCAGCTGGAGGCGGAGCCTGTCGCATAACTACAGCTACGACGCATCACAAAAGATTTCAACTGTACTTTCGGACAGGTATGTCCACTCGCCATAACATGACGCGCAACACGCGCCAGGTGCTTCTTTCACATTTACAAGGCAGGGAATCCTTGCTGCGGAACCGTCTGCCCCCCACACTTCTGTAATGCATCACCAGGAGAGTGTCCGCTCCGGTGCCGTATGACGGTGAGCCCCGGGAAACGACCTTGTACAATCCAGAAACCTCTGGTATACTTCTCTGCGTTCCCACCGGAACCTGCATTACGTCAAGGTGCAAGGCTGATAATACATGAGCATGGAGAAGCAAGTGTTATGGAAAAGGACGAGATCATAAAGATGCTCGGCGCCCTCCTCACGGAAAGACTCCACATAGATCCAAAAAGGAATCCGATACGCATCGAGGTCGAAGGCGACGCCATCGTTATGGAGGGGATGGTCGAGAGGATAGCTTACAAGAAGAGGGCCCTCCTTGCGGCCATGTCCATCGAAGGCACCTCAGGGGTCGTGGACAGGCTCAAGGTAAAGCCTGCGGCGAGGATGACGGACAAGGAGATATACGATCACCTCTTCAAGGCCCTGAGTGAGGAGCCGACGCTCGACCCTTCCGGGGTCGAGATCGATGTCAATGACGGTGCCATTGATTTGGAGGGCAAGGTCCCTTCGCTTAGCCACAAGCGCCTTTGCGGGGTACTCGCGTGGTGGGTCCCCGGGAGCACGGACGTCATAAACAGCCTCGAGGTCGTCCCGCCCGAAGAGGACACGCCGGACGAGATAAGGGATGCCCTGAGGATAGTCCTGGAAAAGGACCGCCTTGTGGACGCAAGCTCCATAACCATAGAGGTGCGGGACTGGACCGTAACCCTGAGGGGTACGGTAAAGAGTGATGTGGAGAGGGATGCGGCAGAGGATGATGCATGGTACCTGTGGGGCGTGAATGACGTCATAAACGAGCTGGAGGTGAGCCCCTCCGGCTGAGTCTAAGGAAACCCCGATCAATTGGTCATTGCGAAGCGACGAAGCAATCTCCAAGTAGTTGACTTCACGAAAAAAGAGATTGGAGAAGATATAAAAAACTTCTCTCCGGCAAGGTTGCTTCGCTCGTCCGTCACATCCGGTGCTTCGCTGCGACCGCGATAAGGGGACGGGCAATAAACCGGGGCTCCCCTAACCAACGGGCAACGGATGCCGGGGTATCCGCAACAACTCCTCGCGCCTGTAAAGACGCAGCAGGTCCCAGCACGGGAAAGCCGCCGCTTCACTGCCCGACAAGGTCCGCCGGATTCTGCGGGCAGCTCCGGCCCTTACTCGACGATCCTTATCTTCACCTCAACCCTCTCGTAAGGTATGTCCCTCGTATCCCTGGGAAGGGATGCGATCCTGTCCACAACATCCATCCCCCTCACCACCTGGCCGAATACCGTGTACTTCCCGTCGAGTGAAGGGGCGTCCTTCACAACGATGAAGAACTGGGAGCCGGCGCTGTCGGGGTCGCTGCTCCTTGCCATGGAGAGGATCCCCCTTTTATGGGAGATGTCGTTGAACTCCGCATCGATCGTGTACCCCGGCCCGCCCATACCATAGGTGGTGGTATCGGTCCCCTTCGTGTTGGGATCGCCTCCCTGGATCACGAAACCGGGTATGACCCTGTGAAATATGGTCCCGTCATAAAACCCCTTCTTTGACAACTCTATGAAGTTCCTGACATGATTGAGCGCCGCTTCCGGAAAGAACCTGAGCTCTATCTCGCCGTACTTGGTCTCGACGACCGCCCTCACCTTCTCCAACTTCTTGATCTCCCTTCTCGTCTTGTAGTCGTACTGCCGCCCGTGGCTCAACGCCGGGACCATCATCAAGAGAACAAGTATCAAAAAAACCTTCCTGAATACCTTCATGCCTGGGTCTGCTCCTTTCGCGAGTGGTAATGTTGTTTTAACCACTTTGGAGACAGGAAATCAACCACTTTTTACTTACCCCCTTCCTCCCGGTCAGCGAGCCACTTCTTAACGTATCTTACGGCATCCTTTCTGTTACGCACGGCCCCGTCTTCTATGCCCCGCGCTATCTTCCTCATTATCTCGCCGACCATGACACCCTGAGGCACCCCGAATGTCTCCATGATCTCATGGCCGCCCATGAGCGGCTTCGGGGGCTTTCTCGTATACACATCGAAGTAGAACTCCAGCATCTGTCCGACACGCTCCCTGAGCCCCGGGTCCTCGCCGCCCCTGGTCGCCCTTGCATCAGCGAGCCCCAGGCACAGAAGATCAAGCCCCGTGTCTCCTCCCACGGCGTTGAAGAAGTGGCTCTTCGCCCTGCGGGAGGGATCGTCAATGGAGGCGAGGGTGAACACCCTGTGGTGGTTCCTTACGATCGTCGCCACGAGCCTTATCACCTTGCGGCCGAACCTGAGCCTCCTCAATATCACCTTTACGAGCTCCTCCCCCTTGACATCGTGTCCCATAAAGCTCAACTCGCCATCTGAAGTCTTCATCGTGGCGGGTTTGCCGATGTCGTGCAGGAAGGCCGCAAGCTTGAAAACGGCATACCTTTTCACACCGGCCACCTCGGATTCGAGGTGGTACCCGAGCAGGGGATACTCGGACACAACAGGGTCTGTGAGGATTCTTTCCGCCTCGCCGAGCGTCTTGAGAGAGTGCGAAAGCAGGTCATAGCCCTGGACATCCCGCCAGCCCTTTATCTCCGGCAGGATATATCCGACCATCCCGAGCTCATAAAGGCTCTCAATGGCCTGGGCGGATCCTGCACAGGAGAAGATCAAAAGGAGCTCATCCCTTACCCTCTCCCTTGCGGCCTCGGCGATAAGATGAGCCTTATCCCTGACGAGGTCCGACGTGGCCTCTTCCATGGAGAGCCTGCACTGCTGCGAAAGCCTCACGGCCCTCAACAGCCTGAGCGGGTCGTCATCAAAGGCCCCCTGCGCCACCACCTTGAGCACCCTCCTGCGCGCATCGTCAAGGCCGCCGCAGGGATCGATCACCCTGACCCTTTCACCGTGCAGTATGTCCGCGGCAGGTACCGCGAGCGCGTTGACCGTAAAATCCCTTTTTTCGAGGTCCATGACGATATCTCCCTCCTTGACCGGGGATACGTCGATTGTATGCTTCACGCCGTCCTTGACCACTACCCTGTAGGTCCGGCTCTCTTCGTCCATCAGGAAGAAGCTTCCACCGAGCCTTCCGGCAAGCCCTTCGGCGAATCCTTTCACATCCCCGTCCACGCAGAGGTCACGGTCTCTTCCCGGACTGCCTTCGAGCACAATGTTTCTCAGCATCCCGCCGACCAGGTAGGCATCTATACCCCTTTCAACGGCCAGCGCGCATATCTCCCTCGTGACGGGGTCTTTTTTAAGTACATCCACCGCCCCTGCGGCCTTGAAAAAAGAAAAGGCCGACAACTGCCGGCCTGCCTTACCACCGCTGTCCTTGACCTCTTTCATAACAGCTCCACCTCTATCAGGTCGTCGTCCCGCGGTATGGGAGACCTTTCCTCCGTGAGCTCCCTTATCTTCTCGGAGACCCCCCTGTATCCGCTGTCGAGCTCCTCGACGGCCCTGAACATCTCCAGCGCCTCGCGATCCTTGCCGGCCGCCTCGTACGCAAGCCCCAGCTCGTACATGATGCCCTTTCTCTCCTCCCGGCTCCTTCCCTTTATCCTGAGCGCCTTGAGGTAATGGTTTATGGCGTCATCCACTGCGCCCACGGCCATGGAGCAAAGCCCGAGCCTTGTTTGCGCCTCGAAGCCGTAGACAGGATCGTTGGCAGAGAGCTTGAACTCCCTCAGGGCATCCTCGTAGAGCTCCATCTCCATGTACGCTATGCCGAGGTTGTAGTGGGTCTCCATATCCTCCCGGCTCAGCTGCTCCCCCATGCCGGCCTTGAATTCCTCGACCGACTCCCCCTCCTCGCCCTCGGTCCATGAGCCAACGAGCCTGTCGATGGCCTCCTCGAGCCCCAGTTCCTGGGTGAGGTCCACATAATCCTCATCGCCTGCGCTTTCCTCACCACCCTGCTTCTCCTCCAAAGAAATTGTCCCTACACGCTTCTCCTCTTCGCTATCCTCCTCAGCCCCGGCCTCGGCCCGCTGTTCCGGTACCGGCGGCTCAGGAAGGACCTCAACAGGCTCTATGATATCGATCTCCTCTATCTCCTCTTCTACCTCCTCCTCTTCATCAAAGGGAACCTCGAAGAGCTCTTCCTCTTCCTCGCCGGAGACCAGATCTTCCGGTACGGCCCGGGCCATGGCCTCCTCCCGGTCTTCCATACCTGCGGCCGGACCCTCTTCCTGTAGAGGCGGCGCCCCTTCCGGTGATTCGCGGTCTACTTTCACAGCCTCTTCGGCCCACTCCTCCAGCGATTCATCCTCCCTTGGCTCCTCGAACTCCGGGAAGTCTATTACAGGCTCCTCATCCAATCCCTCCGGCCCGATGCCCTCCAAACGCTCCTCTTCACCCCCCGGTCCCCGGCCGGCGGGCTCCTCGGTCCGTTCCTGCCGAGGGGCCTCCTCAGTGCGCGGCTCTTCCTCCGCAGGCCCTTCTTCCCCTCCCTCTCCGGCGGCCGATCCCTGCTCAGAGGCTTCCGTGCCCTTTGCGTCCCTGAGCCTTTCAAGCACGGCCCTGGCCTTTTCATCACCCGGTGCGACCTCGAGTATGGACTCGCACAATCCGGCGGCCGTTGCCGGGTCCCCGTTCGCCGTGTATATGTCGAGCAGTTCCCTGGCGTAACGCAGGTACTGCGCATCGTCACCCTTTGTTCTATTCAGTTCGACAAGCCCCTCGAGCACGGATGACTCCCCGGGGTAGGCATCGTAAAGGTCGCGCACTATCTTTTCGGCCTTGTCGAGTTTTCCCTGGGCCATGAGCTTCCTGAATATCCAGAGGTACTCGGTGAGCGCATCGTCTTTATAGCCCAACTTCTTCTGCATGTCGGCAAGCTTTAGCCTGAGCCCGACGTTCTCGGGATCGATCTCCACCATCTTCTTGAGGAGTTCGAAGGCCTCGGATGTCCTTCCCTTCTTCTCAAAGACGTTTATTATGTAGCTGTACTCGGATATGGCGTCGGCGACGAGCCTCTGCCTGGTGTAAAGGTCCGCAAGCTTGTTGTGTACATCAAGGTTCGCCTCGTCGAGCTTCAGTATCTGCTTGTATACGGCGATGGCCTTGAGGTAGAAGCCCTTCTGGGCGTTTATCTTGGCCACACTGCTGTACTCCTTTATGGCGTCCTCTTTTCTGCCGGTCTTTACATACAGCTCGCCCAGCCTCAGACGTATGGATGTATCCGACGGATCCAGATACACCACCGTCTTGTACTCCTCTATGGCCCTTTCGTAGTATCCCTTCTGGATATACTTCTGCGCCCTGCTTATGAGTTTTTCCTTCTTTGCCATATCTCAGGTACAGGTCGACCGGAGTTCATCCTCGATCCTTCCACATTCCCCGTCCATGTTCCATGCCGCACTTGCATACCGCTTCTCTGCAATCGCCTCTTCGAGATATCTTTCGGCGTCGGTAAGCCCCTCCTCCTTGAAGTCGGCGCCGAGGGCCTCCTCCATTCTTCTTGCTATAGCCGCCCTCAGGCGGGACGTCCCGGCTTCGGAGAACTCCCCCACGCACGCCATCCTCTCTGCGGCATCGTCTCCGAAGATACACCCCACAAGGTCCCTGTTGATCCCGAATAGTATCGAGCCGTGCTGCAGAAACGCCCCCCTGAAGCGCCTCTGGGAACTTCCGACGAGCTTTCTTCCCCCTGCAAGGATCTCATGGCGTGCGGGCAGGTGAAAGCATGACGGGTTGTGCCTCGATCTTCCGGCATCCACCGGGACAGAGAAGACCGCGGGGACCCCGATCTCCTCGAGCGCCTTCAGGATGCAACTGCTCAGTGTGCGGTATGCACCGTGAATTCCGGCGGAGAAGAGGGGATGGGTGCGGCCACATACCACGGAGTAGGTCAATTCCATGTGGTGAAGGACCGCCCTGCCGCCGGTTATTCGCCTCACAACCGGCACCCCTGCCACCTTGAACGGGTCGGCGCTTTGAAGCCGGCCGATGGAGAGCGTCGGCTCATCCCATTCGTAGAGGCGCAGAGTGGGCGGGGTGAGACCGCGGTCCGACGCCCTGAGCAGGGCCTCGTCCCTGGCCATGTTTACAACGCCGCCGCACGGCGGATCAAGGATAAGCCTCCATCTCTCTTTTCCGGGCATCTTGCCTTGCCGGCCTCCTGCAAAAACATGTAGTGACACGCACGGGATGCCACCGGATACGGATATGTCAAGAAAACCTCGACAGGAAGTCTATGTTTATATTCCCCGCTATGAAGTCGTGATCCTTCATCACCTCGATGTGAAGCGGGATGTTCGTCTTGATGCCGCCTATTCTGAACTCCTCGAGCGCCCTCGTCATCCTCTTTATGGCATCGCCGCGGGTTTCGGCGTGGACCACGAGCTTTGCGATGAGGGAATCGTAGTGCGCCGGAACGGTGTACCCGCAATATATGGCCGTATCCACCCTGACGCCCGGCCCGCCCGGCACATAGAGCTCTGTAATCCTGCCCGGTGAAGGGGCGAAGGTCTTGGGGTCCTCGGCGTTTATCCTGCACTCGATGCTGTGCCCCTTCATTCGCACATCCGACTGTTTCAGCGCAAGCCTGCGGCCTGCGGCTATCTTGATCTGCTCCTTCACCAAGTCGATGCCTGTGACCATCTCGGTTATCGGGTGCTCCACCTGGATCCTCGTGTTCATCTCCATGAAGTAGAAGTTCTTGTCCTTGTCGACGAGGAACTCCACGGTGCCGACGCTCGTATACCCTATGGCCTTAACCAGCCTTACCGCGGCTTCGCCCATCTTCTTTCTGAGCTCTTCGTCGACGACCGGGGAAGGGGACTCCTCGATTATCTTCTGGTGGCGCCTCTGGATGGAACACTCCCTTTCACCCAGGTGTATCACATTGCCGTGCTCATCGGCCACGACCTGTATCTCCACATGCCTGGGCCTCTCGCAGTACCTCTCGATGAAGACCTCGGCGTCGCCGAAGGCCCCGAGGGCCTCCCTCCTTGCCATGTGAAAGGCGCTGCCAAGAGATGCCTGCGTATGCACGAGCTTCATGCCCTTACCACCGCCGCCGCTCGCTGCTTTTATGATAAGGGGGAACCCTATCTCCCTGGAGACCTCTATGGCCTCCTTCTCGTCCTTCAGCGGCCGCTCGCTCCATGGCAGCACCGGCACACCGGCCTTCTCAGCCTCCTTCTTCGCCAGGATCTTATTCCCCATAAGACGGATGACATGCGACGACGGCCCTATGAACTTTATCCCAGAGTTCTCGCAGACCTCGGCAAAGGCGGCGCTTTCGGCCAGAAAGCCGTAACCCGGATGCACGGCGTCCGCGTCAACAACCTCAACGGCGCTTATGAGGGAGGATATGTTCAGGTAACTCTCCGAGCTCTTCGCCGGCCCTATGCATATCGCACCGTCGGCGAACTTCACATGCAGCGACTCCCTGTCCACCTCCGAGAAGACGGCCACGGTCCTCTCGTCAAGCTCGCTGCAGGCCCTTATAATCCTTACGGCTATCTCTCCCCTGTTGGCGATCAGAATCTTGTTGAACATGAAAAACCTTTCCTCACTGAAAAAACTGTAGCAACAAGGACCCGAAAAAAAACAAACCCCGGACCGGACCTGCGATCCGTCATCCCGAGAAGCTGCTCCTTTAACTTCATCGCAAGGCTTCCTCAGGAGCCTGAACCGGGACAAACGAAGGGGCAAACCCACCGGTCAACGCATGCACCCGACTCGCAACCTTCCACCGCCGGCTTCAAGGAAGAGGTATTGCGGTTCATCCCCGCGTATGTGGGGAACACGCCGAAGCGGTCTATTAGTTGGTCTCAAATCTCGCCGAACACGCAACAATGGATCAGCAAGCCTTCCAGATCCTCTTTGAGGTTGCCGGTGGTTTCACATCCGGGCAGGCCGTACTATTCCACCTCTACGTTGAACAACGGTTCACCGTACTCAACGGGTTGGCCGTTCTCAACCAGCACCGCAACGATCTTGCCGGTAAACTCCGACTCAACCTCGTTCATTATCTTCATCGCCTCGATTATGCAGACAACCTGGCCGGACTTCACCTTGCTCCCGAGTTCCACGAAAGGCGGGGCATCCGGTGAGGGGGCCCTGTAGAATGTGCCGACCATCGGTGAGGTTATGGTCTTGATATTGGACTTCTCCTCTTTAGCCTCTTCCCTTTCCTTCTTCTCCTCGACCGGTGCCGCAGGTGTAACGATCCTCACGGCCTCTTCAGACACCGCTTCGGCCCTCTTGACCCTGACCCTGCCACGCGAATCTTCGACCTCCAACTCGACGATATCGGTGGACTTGAGGAATCTGTACAGTGCCTTTATGTCCTTCAGGTCCATGTCTCCTCCTATCTGAGAATGCGTAGTTCTTTGCTCCCGCCTGTCAACACGTCGCAGCCGTCCTTTTCAACCAGCACCATATCCTCGATACGGACGCCCCCCCAGCCCGGGATGTATATGCCGGGCTCTACCGTAACAATCATCCCTTCTTCGAGCACATCGTTGCTCTTCGGGTTCACAAACGGTCTCTCGTGCACCTGCAGGCCCACCCCGTGACCCGTGCCGTGGCCGAAGCATCTTCCGTACCCAGCCTTCCTGATATAGCCGCGGGCCGTCCTGTCGACATCCCTGGCCCTGACCCCGGCCCTTATCGCATCAATGGCCCTGTCGTGCGCGTCCTTCACGATCGAGTATACTTCCCTTTGCCTCTTCGTGGCCTTGCCTACGGCGTAGGTGCGTGTCTCATCGGACTTGTAGCCGTCCACCGAAACCCCCATGTCGACGATGACAAGGTCACCTTTCCTGATGCATCTTCCCGACGCCTTTCCATGCGGCAAGGCGCTCCTCTCGCCTGATGCCACGATGGTGTCGAAAGACAGAGCCTCTGCACCGGCCTTTTTAACGACGGACTCTATGGTCAGGGCCACATCCAGCTCACTGCGGCCGGCCACTCCCCTTCTCTCAACGGCCTTGAAGCCCTTTGTGGCGACCTCTACGGCCCTGCGTATAAGCCCCACCTCCTCCGTATCCTTTACGCACCTGCATCCTTCGACCACCCCGGAGAGGGACTTCAGCCGGACACCGGACAGCGACTTCTTAAGCAACCGGTAGGTATCGTAGCTTACCGAACCGCCCTCGAAGCCGAGCCTTTTCAGGCCGAGCCTTCCCACTATCCCGGCCACCTGCTCAAAGGAGTTCTCACGGATCCTCACCTTGAGCCCCTTAAGCTCGGCAGAGGCCTGGAGCCTGTACCTCGAATCCGTAAAAAAATAATCACCCCGCTTCGTAAGGAGCAGTCTGGCGCTGCTCCCGGTGAAGCCGGTGAGATACCTCAGGTTGGCAAGGTCGGTAACCAGCAGGCCGTCGACTCCGCGCGGCCCCAGGGATGCCTTGAGGTCACGGATCCTTGCGTTAAAATCTCCCATACGAGCAAACCCGGCGAACCTCACCTCTTGAGTTCCCTGCAGACGTCCCTGGCCGCCATCTTCAGTACATACCTTGCCTTGCCGAGTATGGCGTCGCCGTCAACGACCAGGGCCAGAAAATAGTCCGGGGGCACGGGCCTCAGAAGCACCGTGTTCCCGTCCAGACCTATCACAACCTCCTCGACGTCACCGAGCTCCAAGGTTCTGGACACCTTTTCGATCTCCCCCAATATCCTGACATACTCCACCCCTATGGTCTCGATATCACAATCAAGCCCTGACCTTACGTAGTTACGTACGGCGATGCCGTCGGTCCCCATCATGGTTGCCGCATAACCACCCGGTATACCTTCGACCATGTCTTTGAGAATATCGAGAAAGTCCATCCCGCCCTGCACCAAAAGATCTTCTGTCAGCCTCTCCTCTTATGAACCGATGCCCTTCTGCGCCCGGCCAGATCCTTCAGTCCGGCTATCTTCTCCTTGAGCGCGGCATCCGAGGGATCAGAGTCCGAGAGTATCTTGTAGATCATGAGGGCATCCTCCATGTGTCCCTGCTCTTCGAGCAGTTCGGCCATGGTACGTGTAAAAAACATATCATCTCTCGGATCAAGCCGCTGTTTGCCCATGTTCCTCTTCCGGGTTGATATGATCAGGCCAATTTAAAACTATTAAAGAATCGCCAGTAAGTCAAGGGGAATCTAACAGAAGCCTACCCGCCTGAGCAGGCAGATAACAGGGCAAAGGACTCCTTTATCCTTTCCTCCTCGACCTCCCTCACGACCACACTGCCTATCTCCTCCACCAGGACGAAACGGATCGCACCGGCCCTGACCTTCTTGTCCAGCCGCATCGTCTCTACAAGGTCCTGCCCGTCGATCCCCGGCGCCTCGACCGGAAGGCCCATATCCACGAGAAGATCCCTTATCCTGAGCATCGTCCGCTCCGGTGTAAGCCCCAGTGAGACAGAAAGGGCGGCCGCCATGACCATTCCCACCGAGACCGCTTCACCGTGTTTGAACCTCGTGTAACCGGTCAGGGCCTCGATCGCGTGTCCGAAGGTGTGCCCGAAGTTTAATATACACCTCAGGCCGCTCTCCCTCTCATCCCTGCTTACGACCTCCGCCTTTATACTGCATGAACGCTCTATCGCGGTTACGATCTCATCACCACCCCGCCCGGCAAGCGCCTTTGAGTTCTCCTCCAAGAAACTGAAAAAGGCCTCATCCCATATGACCCCGTACTTTATGACCTCCGCCAGCCCGGCCTTGAGCTCCCTCTCTTCGAGTGTTTCGAGCACGTCAGGGTCTATGAAGACCGCGCGCGGCTGGTAGAACGCTCCTATGAGGTTCTTGCCCAATGGATGGTTGACTCCGGTCTTGCCGCCCACGGAGCTGTCGACCTGTGCAAGGAGTGTCGTGGGAACCTGTATGAACGGCACACCCCTCAAGAAGGTCGCTGCCACGAAACCGGCCATGTCCCCGACCACGCCCCCACCGAGGGCCACGATCGCAGAGCCCCTCTCCATCCTCTCCTCTATCAGCCGGTCGTACACCTTGGACGCCTCGGCGAGTGTCTTGTACTCCTCACCGTCCGGCACCTCGATAACGACAGGTTGAAGGCCCCCGGCCTTCAACGACTCCAGGACCCTGCTTGAGTAAAGTGCGCCCACGGTAGGGTTGGTGATAAGCGTGCACCTGCCGCTGAAACCCATGTCACGCATGGCCCCGCCGATCCTGTCAAGAAGCCCCCTGTCGACGATTATATCGTAGGAACGGTCTTCCCGCGCCCCCTCACCCAGCTCAACCTTTATAGTGCGCATAAAAACAGGCCTCCTTCATCAGGCTTCCTCCCGCATCGACAGGAATCTCCTTATGTCTTCGGTCACCTCCGCGATGCTCTTTTCGGTGGTATCCAGCACCAGGTCCGCGTCCATGTAAGCATCGCGCCGCTCCTGCAGCAGCCTTTCTATGGAGCCCCTGCGGTCCTCGCCTTCAAGGAGCGGCCTTTCATCCCCCTCATCCACCCTGTCAAGTATGGCCTCCACCGAGGCGGTGAGGCAGACGACAACCCCCCATGACCTGAGTAACTCCCTGTTCCGATAGTCCACCACGGCACCGCCGCCTGTGGCGAGGACGACCCCGTCCATGGTCTCTGCGACCGTCTTCAGGACCTTCCTTTCCAACTCGCGGAAGCGGGCCTCGCCGAAGCGGCCGAAGATCTCCTTTATGCTCATTCCGGCATCCTTCTCGATGAGGTCGTCGGCGTCAACGAACCTCAGGCCCATCTCGCGGGCAAGCCTTTTGCCGACCGAGGATTTGCCGGTCCCCATGAATCCGGTAAGAACAATATTCATAATACACAAGATTTGATAAAAGGGGGAACAATAAGCGGTCTGCGGCTAAAAGGTCTTGAGCTGCCTGAGGTAGCCCTTGTAGTTTCTCTTTATCTCACGGACCGAGTCGCCTCCGAACTTTTCAAGGAACGCCCTTGCCATCTCAAAGGCGACCACGGCCTCTGCGACCACGCTGGCCGCAGGGACAGCGCATACGTCGCTTCTTTCGACACTCGCCTCGAAGCCTTCCTTTGTCACTATGTCCACGGACCTCAAGGGCTTGTAAAGCGTTGGAATGGGCTTCATCGCGGCCCTTACGACCACGTGCTCGCCGTTGCTCATTCCGCCCTCTATGCCGCCTGCGTTGTTCGTCCTTCTGTAGAACCTTCTGCCGAGCGGCCAGTAAGGACCCTCTGTACGGCTGCAGGCTTCGCCGTAGAAGATCTCATCGTGTACCTTGGATCCGGGGAGGGAACCGACCATGAAGCCGGCGCCTATCTCAACGGCCTTGATGGCCTGGATACTCATGACCGACATGGCCAGCCTGGCATCGAGCTTTCTGTCCCACTGCACGTGGCTGCCGAGCCCAGGCGGCACCCCGGTCACCACGACCTCGAAGACCCCGCCGATGCTGTCCCCGGCCTTGGCGAGCCTGTCTATCCTCCTTTTGATCCTCCCTGTCACAGCGGCGTCGGGACACCTCACCTCCGACTCCTCGGCCAGGCCGAAGAGCACCTCGGGATCGGCCCCTTCATCCCTGTTGAACCTTACCCCCCCTATCTCCACGACCCAGCTAAATACCCTTATCCCGAACTCATCAAGCAGCCTCTTTGCCAGCGCCCCTGCAGCGACCCTCGCAGCGGTCTCCCTGGCGCTCGAGCGCTCAAGGATGTTGCGCATGTCCCGGCACGAGTACTTCAGTGCGCCCGGCAGATCCGCATGTCCCGGCCTGGGACGCGTCACCCGTCCAGCGCTCCCGGCCCTACCGCCCTCAACCGCCATGACACCTTTCCAGTTTTCCCAGTCGCGGTTACGTATGACAAGGGATACCGGGGAGCCGAGGGTTGAGCCGTGCCTTATCCCTGAAGTTATATCGACCTTGTCCCTTTCGATGGACTGCCTGCCGCCGCGGCCGTAGCCTCCCTGCCTTCTTGCGAGGTCCTTGTCTATATCCTCCGCACCGACGCCGAGCCCCGAAGGCATGCCCTCGACGATGGTCACCAGACTTTTACCGTGTGACTCCCCTGAGGTGAGATATCGCAACATGTGTATGGTTACCTCTCGACTCCAACAATGCTATAAAAAATCAATTTCTTGATGTCATCGAGGCTTGCCCCGGTAAGCCTGAGCCCTGAGCAAAGTGAAGCGGGAAGCTACGGGGTAGCGACAAGGCGTCTCCGACTGTTTGACTCCACGAAAATGCGCAGTGAGTGCGCGCCACCCTCAACTTACTGCGGGTAAGCAGGTGAATATAGAAGAGAACGCTGATTTATTGAAGCTCCCTCGACAGGGAATGCGCCCGCGATACCCGTGCATTGAGCAGTCATTGCAAGCGAAGCGACGCAATCCCTCTGCTTGCAAATAGCGGGGTGAAGATCGCTTCGCCGCTTACACTCCTCGCTATGACAATTCCTGAAACTTCCCGAAGTGTCTCCCTACTATTTAATCAGATGCTCCTGAAAAACAACCTTGCCGGCACAGGCCCAGACAAGGGAGAACCCTCATCCCGTATTCTTACCCTGTATTATAGTCGGGGTGATGAATATGAGCAACTCTTTTTGTGAATCAGAGACGGATTTGTTCTTGAAGAGCCACCCCAGCACAGGAACGTCCTTTAGAAAGGGGATCCCGCCGGAGCTATTCTTTGTATCAGATATGATTATACCGCCCATGACCGTAGTCTCACCGTCCTTGACTATGACCTCGGTGGATGCCTCTTTCGTATATATACTCGGCGCCGTGGCCCCTGTGGGCACGGTACCCACGGAATTTCTCGTGGCCTTTATCTTCATGAGGACGCTGCCGTCCGGGGTGATATGTGGTGTCACCTCGAGGCTCAGCGATGCATTTACAAAGGTGGTCTGGGTGCCCGATGCCGAGGTCGTCTGGTACGGGATGGATTCGCCCTGCTCTATCTTTGCCGCCTTGTTGTCCATGGTGACGATCCTCGGCCTGGATATGGTCTTAACAAGCCCCTCCTGCTCTCCGGCGCTTATGCGCAGGTCGAGGAGCATGGGGTTTGCACCGGTCTTGCCGAGTATGAAACCGAGTGCGCCGAGCGTGCCGGCGTTGCCGGTCGCAGGAAGGTTGACGGCGTAGTTCGTGACACCGACATCCGCAAGAAAGCTCTTCTTCTCCACGGGATAGGTCCCGCCCCCCTCGAGTGTACCGCTCTGCTGGTTCGGCTGGGGTGCCCACTGGCCGTACTCCTCTCTTACGCTTCCGAAGGTGGATGTGTGGACCTTGTTTCCTTTGGTCCTGTAGTCAATCCCCCACTGTATGCCCAGGTCCCTTGCAAAGGTGGACTCTGCCTCCACTATCCTCGCCTCTATTAGCACCTGCGGGATCGGAATGTCCACCTTCTCTATGTAGGCCTTTGCCTCCTCGATGGCCGAGCTTATATCCTTTATGATCAAGGTATTCGTGGGCTCGTGCACAGTGACCGTGCCCCTGTTGGTCAGAACATTCTGGATCTGCTCGGCGAGCGTTGCGGCCTTGTCGTAGTTTATCCTTATGTACTCGGTACGGAGCTCTTCGAGCTTTTCTGCCGCCTTCTTGGCCGCGAGGGCTGCCTCCCTCTCTTCCCTTATCCTCTGCACCGGGGCGACCCTCACCACATTACCTTCCTGTATCTTGTCGAGTCCCTTTGTCTTGAGTATCAAGTCAAAGGCCTGGTCCCACGGCACGTCCTTGAGCCTCAGGGTTATCGTACCAGTAACCTCCTCGGAGGCGATTATGTTGAGGTCACTGACCTCTGCCAGGAGCTTCAAGACATCGGTTATCTGCGCATCAACCATGTCGATGCTTATCCTGCGTCCCGTATACTTCCTTTCGGGCAGGGCATCCTGCCCGGCCGGGGCCTCCTCTTCATCGACCCAAGCAGGTTCGACCTCAGATTTCCCTACATCCTCGACGGCAGCAACTTCCTCGGCCTCATCAACAGCAGGCGGGAAGTCTATATTTATGGTGTTGCCCTCCTCGGTCACCTCGTAAGGCACACTGTCCCGGAGCCTCACGATCACCCTTACGTCACCGACCGGCTCGGTGTACGCCTGGTAGGAGCTTATGGTTACGACCGGTGTGTCCAACTCGGACGCATCAAGGGTCCTTTGAAGCTCATCCGGTATGAGTGAGCCTATAAGGTCCAGTGTCAGGACCTTACCGTCGCGGGACTCCTTCAGCCTGTACTTCGGCTTCGCCGAACTTGCAATGGAAAGCCTCGCCTTATCGGCCAGCCTCTTGAAACTTATGGCCTCAATATCTATGTACTTCTTCTCTTCGACAGCCGGCCCTTCAACCCGAGGCCCCACGGCCACCGCATCCGAAGGCCCCTCAACGGCCTCCTCGGCCGGTGCCCCGGAAACAACCGTCGCTGATACGAACTTTTCGGCCCTGGCCTCTTCGCCTGCGGACACCTCGGAGATGCCGGTATCCGTAACATCACCCGGCTCATTCCCAGCCACAACCTCCTCGGCCGTCACCTCTGAAACAACCATCGCGGATGCAAGCTCTTCGGCCAGAGCCTCTTCGCCCGCAGGCTCACCGCTGGCGCTGGCCTCCGTAACACCACCGGCCTCGCCCTCGGCCACGGCCACCTCGGCCACCGCCTCGGAAGGCCCCTCCAAAACCTCCTCACCCTCAGTCTCCTCTGCCGGTACCGCGGAAACACTCTCAGCCGGTGCAAGCTCTTCAGCCAGAACATCTTCACCCGCAGGCTCACCGCTGGCGCCGGCCTCCGTAACACCACCGGCCTCGCCCTCGGCCACGGCCACCACCTCAGAAGACTCCTCCACAACCTCCTCGGCCTCAGCCTCCTCTACCGATGCCACGGAATCACTCACGTCCGGTGCAAGCTCTTCAGCCAGAGCCTCCTCACCCGCAGGCTCACCGCTGGCGCCGGCCTCCGTAACCTCACCCGGCTCGCCCTCAGCCTCGGCCACCGCCTCGGAAGGCTCCTCCAAAACCTCCTCACCCTCTTCACCGACTGCGGCGACGGCCGATTCGATCGGACTGAACCTGACCACAAGGGAAGCACCTTCCCTGGTTATCGAATAGTACGGGACCGTCTGGAGGGATGAGTCGAATACGAACCTTGTCTTGTCCGGATGTGCCCCCATCCTTACCCTCTTTACGGCAGGCACATCCGCGTCCATTGACTTCTCGTGCACAAGCGTGCCCACATTCAACACATCCAGAACAACCCTGGGAGGATCGCCGAGGCCGAATGCGTTGTAATCACCTATCAAGCCGTCTGCGGTAATACGCACAACCGACACATCTCCTTCGCCGGAGATCTCTACATCAATGATATTGGCGGCCTCGGACAATACCTCCCCTGCATCCGGGCCGAACTCTTCCTCCTCCCCGCGAACGGCCTCATCGCCGCCTGCTGCGGCCTGCTGTTCGGCCGCAGCGGACCGGACATATCCTTCCGCCGCTTCTTCAGCCTCAACGCCGTCGTCCTTACCTTCCGCGCCGGAGACGAGGTCCTGCTTTCGGAATTCGACCAGTATGCTGTCCTCGCCCGCCTTTATATCGGCCACCACCCCCTGCTTGAGGCCTATCTCTATCCTGCCTATCCTCTCTTCACCCTCGCCGTAGGATGTGAGCACGATCCTTGTGATGAAGTCGTTATCAACCTCAATGGGGCTCTCCACATTCTCCACACTCACGGCCGGAAGGTCCAGTATGACCCTCGGGGGGTCGGAAAGCCTGAACGCCGTATACCTTATCGCCCCATCCGCCTCTATCAGGACCGCATCCCCCTTCCTCAGAATACTCACAAGCTCTATGGAGCTGCCTTCAGTCCGGGGCACTTCAACGGAAGGCATCGGTTGCTCGGATGGAACCGCCGTTTTCCTTGCAGCGCACCCGGCCGTAAGCACCAAAGCAGCCGCAAGCAGGCATATGAGACTGCGGAACGGGCGATTCACTTTTATGATGTCCATAACGACCTCCATAAATAATACATAAGCTCCTTTAATTGATCAGATGCGAACAGGCGCCGCAGAACCCCTCCGGCTCAACCCGCCCCCTTCGTCGGCAGGCTCAACTCTATCCTGGGCCTGGACATCACCCTGCCGCTGATGTCCCGGACGACCTCTTCCACAATTATGCTCTTCTCGGAGAATTCCACGATCCTGCCTTCCCTTGTCCCTATGAGGTCACCCTTTTTTACGGTATATCTCTTCCCATCCGGCGCCAGCACCAGAGCCCTCGGCTCGTCTATGCCGCTTACTACGGCCAGCAGCTTGAAGACCCTTATGTCGCAGCACTCAAGCGGGGTCTTGATCCTTTCCGCCTCCTGCGCCTGCTCAGCAAGATAGCTCCGGAACGGGTTGCGTCTCGGTGCCGAAAGATACGTAGACACGGACCGCGAAAGCTCCTTTGCGGTCTCAACCTTTTTGACCTGGGGCCTGGCGGGCCTCTTGAGACGCACGGTGCTTTCCTCTTCCTCGCCGCCGCAGGAATTCAAGAGGACAAGGGAGAAGACAATAAGCACACAATATATGAGCCGGCGCCTAAGCATCTTACCTTACCGTATCCTTCTCCTTATCCGGTATGAACCTGAAGGTTGTCACCACGAAACTCGCCCTCAGCCTCGGGGCAAGGCTCATGAAACCGTCCGGAGCCGCGTGGTTGACGTTTATTCCGTCTATATTCACTATCCTTGGGAACTTGCTCACCTTCTCACAGAAGTTAAAAAGGCTCTCGTACGTCCCCTCCACCTCCATATCGATCGGCACCTCCGCATAAAAACCCTTTGCCACCTCGGGCCGCGGCCTGAAAAGGAGTATCTTGAGGCCCGAGCCCTTCCCTGCGTCACTGATACTTTCAATGAGGTCTGGTATCTCCCTTTCGTTGGGCAACTGGGCAAGCGCGCTCTTCAGCTTCTTCTCCAGCTCCTCCTTTTCCTTGAGGAAGCGTGGTATATCTCTGGCTATGAGCCTGCTCTCCTCGAGCCGTACCGTGAGCTCATCCAGCTTGCCCCTCAGCTCCTTGACGTCATCCTGCACGGGGCTTATGAGGAACTGGTACATGAGCCCAGCTATGACCACATTGATCCCCACGAGGATGAGGACCTTCTTTATCAATGAAAGCTTCAGTATGGCGTCAAGCCTTATCCGGCTCTTGATATCCACGGCCATATCCCTACTCTCTTTCGAGCCTTATGGTGAACTCCACGAGCTCTCTTCCGCCGACGGTGACCTTGGACCTCTGGGCCACCACGAGCTCCACATCCCCAAGCTCTCTGTACCGTTCGAGCCCCCTCATGAAGTCGGCCACGACCTCGTCCGAGCCGGCGAGCCCCTGGAGGCTTATCACCTTCCCCTGGTCAAGCAGCGAACTGAGCCAAGCCCTTTCAGGGATTGCGGTTGCGATCTTCGCAAACAACTCCACCGGACCGGTACGTGCGCTTTCAAGCCTTTTGACCACATCGAGCTTGCTCTGAACGATCCTTTTCTGCTCCTTCAACTTCGACAGCTCGCCGACCTTTTTCTGAAGCATGCGAAGCTCCGCCTCGGCGCTCTCAACATCCTGTCTCAGAAGCGATGCATCGCTCTTCAACTTTAAAAAGACCGCCAGCGAGATCGCGATAACGCAGAACGTTATGAGCCCCGCCACAGTCAGCTGGAACCTAATAGATTCCCGCTTCTTGGCCGCTCTTACAGGGAGGAGATTTATGCGTATCATCTGTCGCCCAACCTCCTTGTGGCCAGCCCTACGGCAACGCCGAAGTACGGTGCCATCTCCTTGAGGTACTCCTCGTCGAATTCCTTTGGATCATAGGCCACACCAATAAAGGGGTTGACGACCTCGACCGGAATGGCCGTACTCTCCTGCATCAACTCCGCAAGCCCCTTCGTCTTTGCTCCGCCGCCGCTGAGGAGTATCTTGTTGATAACGACACCGGGGCTGCCGCCGAGGAAAAAGTCCACGGACCTTTTGACCTCCATGGTCAGGTTGGTGGACACGGCATTCATGACGCTGGAAAGTTCCACTGGCTCCATGGAGCCGGATTCCTTGCCCAGCTTGATATCCTCGGCCTCCTTGAAGCTTATGTTGAAGTTCCTCTGTATCTCCTCGGTGTACTGGTTGCCGCCCATGGGTATCGACCTGGTAAACACCGTAACGCCGCCGGCTATTATGCTGATGCTCGTTATGCTCGCGCCGATATTAACCATCGCCACATTCTCGTCCGGGGCGAATGTATAGTTAAGCTCCATCATGTTCTCCAGTGCGAAGGAGTCCACATCGATGATGACCGGATTGAGCCCGGCCTCCTTTATGACGTTGACGTAGTCATTGATGACCTCCTTCTTTACGGCGACGAGCATCACGTCCATCTGCCCCCTGCCCTCTGTGTCTTCACCGAGTATCTGGAAGTCGATGTTCACATCGGTCATGGGAAACGGTATGTACTGCTCGGCCTCCCACTGGATGGACTCTGAAAGCTCCTCCTCGGTCATCGCCGGCATGCTGACCTTCTTTATGATCACCGAATGTCCGGTCAGTGAGCTTACGGTATCCTTGACCTTGATGGCATTCTCCTTGATCAGGCTGGTTATTGCGCCGGTGATGCTCATGGAGTCTATTATGGAACCGTCCACAATGGCCTCTGGGGGAAGGTAAGCTATGCCGAGCTTCTCCATCTCCCAGCCCTTCTTGGCCTGATTGAGCTTAACTAGCTTTATCGAGCTGGAGCCTATATCCAGAGCAATAACGTCTTTTTTCTTGAAAAACGGTAGATCCATCTCTGCCCTTTCGGATAATTACAGCCGTCCGGCCCCCGGCAGCCTGAACTCAGCGGCGCAAAGAACCACACGGGGCCGTACCGGCTCCTCTCAAGTGAAGCCCCTCGACCCGCCGCGGGTCCGGCGCTTGCTGTGCCTCTTCAATCACAAAAGACCTTGTCCTTTTCCGAGAGCTTGAGCCCAAGGGCCTGGATGATCTTTCTCTTGGTGGCCATCCTGCAGGAGTACCCCTTCTCGATCCTGTCTATGGTGAGATGAGACACCCCGGCCTTGCGTGCAAGCTCGGCCTTGGAAAGCAGCATGCTCTCTCTGATCTTTCTCAGGTTGTTTCTGTTCACCGGCATATCTTCATTCCGATCTTTGGTGTCACCGGAAACATCGCCCGGCTCCGACCGAACAGTATCTTATCGGAAGTTGTATTGAAAAACCTTATGCATGTATATCCAAAATTATGCCAAACTTTAATCCACAATGCAAAATTCGTCAAAATTTTTAAAAATTTTGCATAATTTATACGTAAATTATACTACGGCAATAAAAAAACGGCATAAAAGTACCGGCGACGAAACGGGTTGAGTTCCCTTTATCAGTCCACTATCTGTACCCTGCCGCTGTTTTCATATACCACAAGCCGGTACTGCTCCACCCCGTCCGTGTTCTGTATGCATATAGTGTCGGTTGAAGATGCCTCGGCCGTTCCGTTCGGGTTGAATTCGATATTCATATCACTGGTTCCGTTGCACGCGGTGCCTGTCGCCCAGTTCACGAGCTGATCAAGTGCGGTCCATGGCTTCTCTACGGTCCAGACCGTGCTGCCAGCTGAGGAGTTGCCCCTCTCCAGCCTGTAACGCCTGCCGTCCACATCAAAGAAGACCCTGAACTCGCGGTTGTTGCTCACCGCGAGCTGGCGGCCGAGCCTGAGCTGCGAGAGTATGCCCCATGCAGCCTCCTTGTACCTTATCGTCCGTTGCCACGTGATAAAACTCGGCAGGGCCATGGCAGCCATGACCGCCATTATGGCGATGATGACGAGCAGTTCTACGAGTGAAAACCCCTTTGAATATTCTTTCATGGTATTATTCCCGGCTGATCTCTACGGAAATTTTAAACTTCTGCAACGCGTTGCCGCCGTAACCGTCATCAGCCACCACCTCCACGACATGCTCCCCTGCGTCGTCCTCCTGGATATCCCACTCGATCAGCCCCTTGCCGTCTATCCTCATCCCTTCCGGCGCTACCGAGATGGAATAACTCACCATGTCGCCGTCAGGGTCTTCTGCCTTCACCTGGTAGGTATAATGTCCCTTGAAGTTCTGGGGCGGCGTGGACACGAACCTCGGCGGTGCATTGGGTATGACCACTGGAAGCGGAGTGTATGGATCGCCCCACTGCTCACCGTCATACGGCACCACACGTATGCCTATCCTGTCACCCCTCTTGAAGACGTTTCCTTTAAGGACGGCCCCCCTCTGCGTCAACGCATCCTTTCCGTTTATGATCCACTGATAGTCGAACCTGATGGCGTCACCGTCCGGGTCCTCACCCATAGCCCTGGCCGTTATGTCCACCCCCCTGTATATGGACTTAGGCTCGAGGACGACCTGGGTTACCGACGGAGGGCTGTTGGCTATGGTAACGCTCGCGGTGGACCTCATACCGTCGGAGATGACGACCACCGAGACCTCGTCGCCCTTTTTGAAGCTGCCCTGCTTAAGCCTGTCTCCGGACGCACCGATTATAGGTTCGCCGTTTCTCATCCATACGAACCTCATAGTTCCGACCCCGCCCGACACCGAGGCCTGCAGCTCGGAGGTTACCGTGGGAGACTCCGGCAGTATCCTTACCGAAAGCCGGTGTTCTGCTCCCCGCTCACCTTCCGGTTCAGGGCCCCCTATCGTTCTCCCACCGGTCGCAGCTTCATCACCGCCGCATGAGACAAAGAGCGTACCGCATAAAAAGATCACCACGGCCAAGAATAGCCAGGATCTTAAGTGCTCCATCATCACGGACACCACCCAGCCTCCGCCTCAGGGGGTATTGATAAAGGGATACTTCCACCTTTCGTCCTTGTCCACGTACCCGGGCAAAAGGTATATCTTCTGTGCCTCTATGTTGCCGTACTCATTCAACGGCCCCTCGACGTATATCCACTTATGTCCTCTGAGCCTGTCTGGTGCCGTCTCCTTGCCGTTTTGGGTGTATACCCTGGTATCCGGAGAGAGGTTTACGGTCCACCGTTCATTGAGCACAAGCCTTGCCGGGGATTCGGCAGTAACGAAGCCCTGGACGAACTTGTATGCCCTGTCGTCCACGACGACCTCGTCTTTCTGGGCATTCGCCGCAGAAAACGACAGGAGCAACACAAAGGCTACCAGCACCGCTATCCTTATCCTGTTCATGACTACCACACCTCCCTCCAGTATGTAGGAATGGTTCCTCCGGTGTCGGTCACGTCCGGCGTCACGAGCGCTCCGCCGCTCCCGATGATAGCCGACACGCCGGATGCGGTGATGCCTATCACGACACCGGAAGGTATGCCGGTTCCGATCTCCATGTATCTGTCCGTAGTATCCTTGACCTCACCCTCCGCGGTGTCGTTACTGGTATTCCAGTTGTAGGCGGCCTCGGCGGTAAGGTAGTTCACGGCGTAGACCCTTGCGGTACCTCGGTTACCGGCCTCACAGGCACTCGACTCGCTCGAAGCCGACGGGGTGAAGGTCGTATAGTACGCTATACCGCTTATGACCGTCGCCGGTGCAAGCACCTTCTCGCCGGAGTTGGAGCTCAACTGTATGTACCAGCCGTACGAGCTTCCGATGGAGACCGTGCCGGATGTGGCGTCAGTGAGGTCGCTCTCGGACTTGGCACTGGTCTGGCCGGCATCCTTTACGGCATACAGCCTGTCCACCACCGACGTCGACGTAGGATGCGCCCTGTCGCCCGTGCCGAAAAACAAGAGCTCGTAACCCACCTCGAGGGTCACGACAGGCGCGTAGAATATCTTCCTGTCGGCCGGGGTCTGGAATATCTTGCGACCGGTCCAGTTCGAGGTGCTCGTATCCCCGATATCGAACCTCCACAGGTTGCCTCCGGTATCACCGACATAGGCCCTGTCGGCGTATCCGTTGCCGTCTATGTCAACAACGGATATATCGCTGGGTATGGACTTCGTTAGGGACGCGTCATCCGCATAGGTGTAACCCCAGAGTTTGTATCCGCTGTTGGTGAACGAAGGCGCACCGTTCGCATCCAGTGTCGCCACCTCTATGGCGTATATACCCCTTCCCTTGGTGTTCGTGGCGGCGGGTATGACATCCTCGTTTACGTTGTCATAGCCGGCGCCTATGAAGGCCACAACCTTGGTTGTATCCGTACCGCCGCTGTTCACGAGCACGTTCACTATCTCGGGCTCGGACCAGCTTTCACCGAGTTCCGAGTAATCGGTGTTCGTGCCGGACGGGCTCTCCGAGGCGTTGAGACGCCACATGTAAACCGGATTGTCCGGATCCGTGACATCCAGGGCGTAGTAGTAGTCCCCGCCCCTGCGCTCGCCGAACATGATGACGACCTTGTCGCCGCTCTCTATGTTGCCGTCATTGTCGGCGTCGTAGATATAGGCGGTAGGCGTACCGTCCACGTAGTAGGTGTGAGTTGATCCGGACAGGTATTTCAGGTTCGGAAGCAGGTCCTGAGGGATGAAGGCCCACGCCTCGCTGCCGTCGCAATCCTTGAATGCATGGAGCATGCCGTCGTTACCGCCCACGTATATCATCGTCTTATTGTAGGCACAGTCGTTCTCCTGGGACAGGGAGTAGGAGGAGTAGTGGACAACAAGCGGCCTCGAATGGAGGATGTCCCCCATGATCCAGTCCCTCTTCTCAGTGGTGTCTCCGTTTCCGTTGTCGTCGTAGGCATCCTTTCCGTGTACGTAGTTTATGAGCTTGTCCTTTTCCGTGTCATTGGCCACATCCAGAAGCGAGTAGGTGATGGCCGTGTTGGAGGTTGAAAAGGCGTTGGTCGAGTGGGTCAGGGCCGTGGTGGTGCCAGTGTAGGTGTATATGTTTCTCTCGCTCGACCTCGTAAGAAGCAGCGCACCGGCCCCTCCGGCATCGACATCCGCGCCGTCGGCCGTGGTACTCCAGTAGGATACGGCGTTGTCCCTTATGCTGCCGTCGGAGTTGGTGGCGGGGTCCCCGTTTTTGTCCACGATGTTTCCTTCGCTGTCAAGTCCGTACTTCTTGAGGTTCCCGAGCCAGAATGCATCTGCCTGCGGCTTGAAAAACCCCATGTACACGCGGCTTCCCGAAAAGGTACGGTTTTCAGGGCTGACAGGAAGGACAGGGGCCACAAAGGAGGTGTTGTCCTCGATTATGGTGGCCAGTATCTGCCTGAGTGATTCGCTGAGCCCTGCCGTTGAGCTTGCGGAGTAGTACTCCCCTCCGCCGTTGTAGGCCGTCTCCTCAAGGAGCCTCTCGGCCGAGGGCTGGCCCGAGAGGCCGAAGCCTATGGTGTAGGTTATTATGTTCTGGGTGCCGGTGGTCTTCGGGTCCGTCCCGTCATCCGGCAGGAGGTCGTTGTCGTATATGTACTTCGCTACGTCATCGAGGTAGTCGGAACCCTGGTATGCATAGCTCTTTGTAGGGTCATTGGCCGGCTCGTACCCGTCGCCGTCACAGTCACCGTTGCTGCATATACTCCTCAGTACACTGTCGCGGTCTGTCGTGGACATGCCGTCCGTTATGAGAACGATGTAGTTCTTCTGGCAGCTGTATTCGATGGGCGTGGTATAGGTGTAGCTCCCGTTGAACTCGGTCTGCTCCCCCTTGTAATAAAGCATGGCCTCATAAAGCGTTTCGGACAGTGGAGTCCACGTGGTGGCATCTATATTGTTTATGGTGTTTATGAGGGCGGTCCTGTTTGTGGTGCTGCCGGTGAATATCTCCTCCATGTCCTTTATGTAGGCGTCGTATTCGCTTCCCCCCTCCGAATAACCGTAGCTGTCGCCCACGCCGACTATGTGGCCTCCCTGGGATGTGTTGAAGATCATCAGCCCGAACTTGACACCACTCGTTGAGTTCACAAGGTCCGTAAGAACCTCCTTGGCCACCGCGAGCTTGGAACGGGTCCCGCCGGACTGTGTCAGCCAGTTTATGTAGTTACCGGTGGCAAAGCTCGCCGACCTGAAGCCCCAGCAGTTTCCGTTGGCCTGCAGCCTTCCCTGATAGGTCCCGGTGGTAAGGAGCATGTTTCTGGCCCGCGAGCAACTTATGGTGTTGACGTCCGCGATGAAGTACTGCCACACCTGCTCCACCCCTCTCCACCTGTACACACTGTTCGTATTGCAGGGCTGTCCCTGGCAGGAATCGGTCTGCGGGTATGTGGTGTTGGGATCATACGGGTTCCCTGTAATGATCTCGTCGTTCATGCTCCCGGAGTTGTCGAGTATGATGAGGACGTTGGGCTCTATCACCGCCGTGGAGACCCCGTATATTTCGGTATCACCGGCGTACTGGTCCACGGCGGATGAAACCTGCGCAAAACCCAAGATCGCCAAAAGGCTGAAGACGGTAACAAGTTTCTTCATGATCACACCCCTTTTACGGCTTCGGTACGATCCGTACCACATTCGTCTCTATTGAGACGCTCGAGTTGCCAGTGCCTGTTCCGGTTATGTTTATCAGGTAATAATTGCCCTTGAACTTGGTTATGTCAACGCCGGACCCCCTGGGAGGGTTGCCGCTTGCAAGAAACTGGACGGTCCCGCTGGCATCGCTGCTCCCCACCTGAAGGCTCACGCCGCTCAGTGGAATGTTGACGGATCCGGTACCAACGGTGTTGTATATGTTGGAGTCGGTCTGGGCGTATTCTATCCCCCTTTCCGCAGCGTAGAATGCGTCCTGGCGCCAGAAGTAGTTTCTGGATATCTGCATCTCGGTGGATGTAGTCGAATAGAGAACGGTGCCCAGCACTCCCATGAGCAGCATCAGCACCAGGGCGAGAACCAGCGCCACGCCGCTTTCATCGCTCATCATCTTTTTCAACCCCTCTACCATGTGCATCACCTGTTCCTCAACCTGACCACCGAGGTTACCTCCTTGATCTTTACACCACCGGAGAGCCCTGATGTCCTGGCGGTCTGCCCTGTAACAGAGACCCTCGCAGCCCTCACGAGCCCGAGGTTCGCCGTTGTGTCGACCTCGGTGGTGCTGCCGTCCAGTATGTACCTGAACTGCAGGTTCGATATGTTGGTTGCCACAACGCTGTCATCCGCGGCGTTCGAGTTGACGATCCTCAGAAGGCATGTCTGCCCGGTCGGACACGAGGTCACCGACGGACCGCACCCAGTGGCAGGCCCCAGGCAGTAAAGCACCGTGTTTGGATACGGGTCTATGACGGATTCACCTGTCTTTGCTATCACAAAGCCCCTGTTAAAGAGCGTAGAGCCTGCGTTCGAGCTCGGTGTGAGCGTCAGGCTCGGCGTGGAGCTGCTCTTGGACGCGACCGTGAACCCGAAGTTCACAGGCTGCGACTTGTCCACCGGGTTTATGATCCTCACGATGTCGCCTACGTCGAAGAGGGCCACCTCGCCGGCAGAGGCCACGGTGAAGGTTATGTTCGATGACGAGCTCACAGTCGTTGTCACGGCGACATCTATGCGGGCGAATACGCCATCGGCCGATGCGGTGTTTATCGTCAGAGTGTCCGATCCGTTCTCGCCGGTATCGTTGGATATGGCGTTTATCGGATTCGTTCCCCCTGGCACGAGAACGCCGGCCATCCTCAGGTCCCTGGATATGGAGGCCATGGCCACCCTGAGATTCTGCTGGACCTCCGCCACGTCCTCCTCTATGTTCGTCACCTTGTACTGCACGTTGTAAAGAGAGTAGACAGCCGCGATGACCCCGGACAGTATGGCCAGAACTATCAGCAGCTCCACCATGGTGAACCCGTCTCCGCCGCGGAGTCCTGTTGCGCTGCATCCCTTTTTTTGTACGAGTCGTTTCGCCATAACGACACCATCATATGGAACGTTTGAACGATGTGAGCGTCACCGTCCTGCCTCCGCCTGTAACCGTAACGTCTATCCTGGCCACACCCACAACCGGGGTGTTGGCGGTTATCGAGTACGTGGCGGAATAGGTCACCCCCTGGACGGTACGCGTGGTGGCCCCGCTGTCGGTGTCGAGGTCATAGGTCACGTTCGACTGCGTCGTATCGAAGATCGGATCCGACTCATCCCTCGCCATCAGCTCATCGAGCACCGAGTATGCAAGCCCGCTCTCCACCGTAACCATCTGGGCAAGACGGTTGGAGTCTATGCCGGTGACAAGCACCGTGGCCGTTGCAAGCAGCCCGACGGACAATATGAAGATTGCCACCAAGAGCTCCAAGAGCGAAAAACCTTTATCCGAACCGCTCACCATACAAGAATCCCATCGCATAGAATAAAGACCTTATGTTCCTGACCAGTTGAAAATGCAAACACCGTGCCAGAAGTCAAGTTGCTGATTTTAAAGGGTATTAATGTGTGGCTTGGTTTCTGGGACGCAACTTTTTTCATAGTTTGCGAAAAAAGTTGCGAAGCGGGGAAGAACGTATGCTCAGCCGATGTTGTAGAGCCTTATCTTGTAAAGCAGCGTCCTGTGGCTTATCTCGAGGAGCTCAGCGGCGCGGGTCCTGTTGCCCCCTGTCGCCTCGAGCGCCCTCTTTATGAGCTCCTTTTCAAGCGCGGCCTCGGCCTTTTTTATGGACAGGGTATCCGGCCCCACGGGAAAATGCCCCTCCCTCTCCTTGAAAAGCGGCAGGTTGGCCGGCCTTATCTCGCAGGAGTCCTCGAGTATGACCGCACGTTCCACGACGTTTTCGAGCTCTCGGACGTTTCCCGGCCAATGGTAGGCACGCAGCGCATCCATGGCATCCCGGGTTATGCCCCTGATGGGTTTGGAGTACTTCCTGGCGTACTTCGCGACAAAGAGCATTGAAAGCCCGGGGATGTCCTCCACCCTCTCCCTCAGGGGCGGCACCTTTATGGATATGACGTTCAGGCGGTAGTACAGGTCCTCGCGGAAGTTCCCCTTCCGCGTCTCCTCCTCAAGGTCCTTGACCGTTGCCGCGACAACCCTTGCATCGACCTTTACGGACCTGGTATCCCCGACCTTTCTCACCTCCCCCTCCTGCAGCACCCTGAGAAGCTTGACCTGCAGTTCCTTAGGTAACTCGCCGACCTCGTCGAGAAATATGGTCCCTCCGTCAGCCTCCTGGAAGAGGCCGTTCTTGGTCCTCACCGCATCGGTAAAGGCCCCCTTCACATGGCCGAAGAGCTCGCTTTCAAGGAGGTTTTCAGGGATGGCCCCGCAGTTTACCGCGACGAACTGCCCGGCGGACCTCTTGCCGCTGGTATGGATGGACCGCGCTATGAGCTCCTTGCCCGTGCCGGTCTCACCGGTGATGAGTACGGTCGTGTCGTAATCGGCTATCTTCCTTACGAGTGCGAGTATCTCTAACATCTTCGCGTCCTTTGCGTAGATGTTTCCGTACTCCCTGGCCGCCTCCTCCCTGAGCCTTTCATTCTCCCTCTTGAGCCTTTCCCTCTCCTCGGCCTTCTTTATGGTCAGAAGGACCTCGTCCGGCTTGAACGGCTTTGATATGTAGTCATAGGCGCCGAGCTTCATGCATTCCAGGGCCGTATCTATCGTCCCGTAGGCGCTCATCATTATCACGCACGGGCTTACATCCATCTTTTTAAGCTCGCGCAGGAACCCGAGCCCGTCCATTCCGGGCATCCTTATGTCACAAAGGACGAAGTCGAACCCTTCCTTTTCAAGCGCCTTGAGGGCGCTTCGGGCGTCAGGGCTCGCCGAAGGCTCATAACCCTCCTTCTTCAGTATGACAGAAAGCATATGGCGCATGCTCTCTTCATCGTCTACAATGAGTATCCTCATGACCTCCCTCTCTGCAGGATCACCCTGAAGACACTGCCCTCATCCTCCGTACTCTCCACCTCTATGGTCCCGCCGAAGGTCTTTATGATACCCTGCGAGACGAACAGTCCGAGCCCCGTGCCTTTGCCCGGCTCCTTCGTGGTAAAGAACGGGTCGAATATCCTGCCGATGTCTTCCTTCTTTATGCCGCATCCGCTGTCCCGGAATGTAACAACTACAAACTCCCTCATCCTTCTCCTGCCCATGGCCGCCCCGAAGTCCGGATCCCCCTTGCGCACCTTGACCCCCTTCGCGGGCTCTACAGGTCGGGCTTCCGTAGAGGTCGCGACGACTATGGTGCCGGTCCCGCCCATGGCCTCGGCCGCGTTGAGGAGGATGTTCATGAAGACCTGCCTCAATTTATCATCGTCTATGATAACAGGGGGTATGTCGTCTTTCAACAGAAGCTCGACCTCGACATCCCTGAAGGCGCTGTCATGGGAAAGGAGCGCCAGCGTCTCCCTCAAGAGGGCGTTCACGTCGACCTCGCGCAAAGGCTTGTCCGAGGGGCGAGAGATGTCCAGAAAGTCCCTTACTATCCTGTTTATCCTCGATATCTCCCTTTCGGTCCTCTCGAGGATATCCCTTTCCTCCTCTTCGTCATCGACCCCTTTGCGAAGGATATCGAGGTAGCCGCTCACCGCCCCCAAGGGGTTGCCTATCTCGTGGGCAATCCCTGCGGCAAGCCTTCCGACGGCTGCGAGCGTGGATGTCCTCAAAAGCTCCTCCTGGGTCTCCACCAGCTCGGCGTTCACCCTTTCGAGCCTCTTGATCTCCTCCTCCAGCCTGTCGGCCATCGTGTTGAACTTGGCCGCCAGGCTCCCTATCTCGTCGTCCCTCTCGACCACGGCCCTTCTGTCGAGGTCCCCGGCTGCTATGAGCGAAGCCGTGCTTTCAAGCCTCCTTATCGGCCGTATTATGAAGACCGAGAGAAAGTACACGCCGAGTGCTATGATAATGACCGAATCAACGACGGCATACAGCACTATGAACCTCTGCATGCCCGAAATGGAGGAGGCTATATCCGCGAGCGACACCGTAAACGCCGCATCGAACGAAGTCGTCCCGCCGGGTTTAGCACCGGTCTCCACGTACAAAATGGTCCCCGGCCCCTTGAGCCACCCGCCCCCTATCCTGTAGATCTTTATACCGTCCCCGAAGGAGATCATCTCCCCCTTGTCAGCCGGAAGCCTCCCCTCCGAAAAGACCACGCTTCCGGAACGGTCCTTCACGCGCAGGGCCGATATGCCGACGCTTCTCATCAGCTCCCTGCCGTAACCCTCGAGGGCGGAGGCCTCGCCGCCCTTCAGCGCATCGTCAAGCGTGACGCGCAGGATATCCGCGGCCTTACGGGCCTCAAAGAGCTTGCTCGAAAGGGCGTTCCTCTGGATTATGGAAATACTGAATATCCCCAGAAATCCTATCGCTGCAAGCGTAAGGATGATGATACCAGTAACAAGCTGGGTCCTTATACCCAGAACAGACCTCATAGCCCCAGGATCCTCGTCGTGTACCAATTGACGAGCGCATCACCGTACAAAAGATAGGCCACCGCGCCCAGTGAGAGGAACGGTCCGAAAGGTACCGCGTACTTCGTCTTCTTTCCGAAAAAGAGCATCAGCGAAACACCTGTCAGAGCGCCGGCAAACGAACCTGCAAACAAGGTGAAGAGAACCCCCTTCCAGCCGGTGAACGCCCCTATCATCGCAAGCAGCTTCACATCCCCCATGCCCATGCCCTCGTGGCCGCTGATCAAGTAATAGACCGCCGCTATCAGAAGCAAGAGCCCGCCGCCGAGTGCAACGCCTGTGGCGGACTCCACAATCCCCGGGTACAGCGCCCGGTAAGAAGAGTAGGAGATCGGTACAGAGGCCAAAAGACCCGCAACCACGCCGGGAAGGCTGATAACATTGGGTATTATCCTGTGGTCGAGGTCTATGAAGGTGATGACTACGAGGGAAGCGGTAAAGACGGAATATACGGCCAACTCAGGCGTAAGCCCGAACCTGCGGTAGAGGGCCACCCAGAGAATAGCGTTGAGGGCCTCGACCACCGCGTACCTCGGCGAGATACGCACGTTGCAGCTTCGGCACCTGCCGCGAAGAGCCACGTAACTCAGGATCGGGATGTTGTCGTAGAAGCGTACAGGCGACTCACATGCCGGGCACCTCGAGCCTGGTGAGACTACCGATCTTCCGAGAGGGATTCTGTAGATACAGACGTTAAGGAAGCTGCCGACGGATGCCCCGACAGCGAAGATGAATATGTGTATAAGAGCCTCGGGCAATTGCTGTCCTCAATCCTTTGCATCCCGAATCACGCTGCGAGGTCATTCTAAAGGGTCTCGGGCAGGTAGTTCTTCCTTGTCTCTTCCACCATCCTTACCATGTCACCCGTCACCCTTATGGCCTCCCTGGCATCCCTTTCTGTTATGACCTCCGCCGGTATGCCGCCCGGAATGGCATCAGGGAAGCGTGCGGTCTTGTAGTAGATATCCAGCCTGCCTGAGCTCGACACAAAGTCCTTGAAGCCCTCCTCATAGGTGATGGCCCTCTCCAGCAGTTCCACGACGGAACGCGTCTCCCGGGCATCCTCCTTGTTGAGGAAGAGAAAGGCCCTGAGCGCCTTTGCCGCAGCCTGCTGGGCCCAGAAGCATGCCGGCCCGTGGAAGCCCCCTTCGAGGTTCCACTCGGCGACCTTCAGGTCATACTCGGCCTGCCTCAGCCACCTGTCGGATTCCTTTGCAAGCACTTCCATAAGTAACCTCTTGCTTTTTTTGTCGTACGCCCGCACCTATGTACGGTAGGCGGAGTTGAGCCTTACATAGTCATGGGAAAGGTCCGTGGTCCAGAGCCTAGAGGAGCGACGGCCGGCGTTCAACTCTATCCTTACCTTAACATCCCTCTTTCTGATGGCCCTCTTCGCTTCCTTCTCCTTACCTGTATCGACGCCGCCGCTCATAACCTTAACCCCGTTGAGCGTTACTTCCACCCTGTCGGGGTTGAATGCTGCACCGGAGGTGCCCAGGGCCACGATGATCCTGCCCCAGTTGGGGTCTTCGCCGAAGAATGCCGTCTTGACAAGAAGCGAACCCGAAACGGCCCTCACCGCCCTCTCGGCGTCCGCCCTCGTCGCTGCCCCGAGGACCTCTATCTCAAGAAACTTCGTGGCCCCCTCGCCGTCCCTTACAATCATGTGGGCAAGCTCGGTGGAGAGTTCCTTCAAGAGGGCCGCAAACGCCCTGTACCCGCTTGAGCCTGCGCTTATGCGGGGGGCGCCGGAAAGGCCGTTTGCGAATACAAAGACCGAGTCGTTCGTCGATGTGGCGTCATCGACGGTGATACGGTTGAAGGACGCATCCACGGCTTCACCGAGTGCCCTGTTCAAAACGGTGTGGCCAACGGAGGCATCTGTCACAAAGAAGGCGAGCATCGTCGCCATGTTCGGACAGATCATGCCGGCCCCCTTTGCGATGCCGAGTAGACTCACCCGCGTCCCGTCGACATCCACACGGCCTGAGGCGATCTTGGGAAAGGCATCGGTCGTCATTATGGCCTCGGCGGCATCAAGCCACCCCGAAGGGCTCAGTTCATCCACAAGCCTCGGTACTGACGGGATGATTCTGTCCATCGGAAGGGGCACGCCGATGACACCGGTTGATGCGACAAGCACCTCACCGCCTTTCGCCCCGAGGGCCTTCTCCGTGGCCCTGCACATCTTTTTTGCATCGTCCAGCCCCCTCCTGCCGGTACAGGCGTTGGCATTGCCGCTGTTTATTATTATGCCCCTGGATATCCCGCGTGCGACCCTGCGGATATCGAGGACTACAGGGGCCGCCTTCACCCTGTTTGTGGTGAACACCCCGGCGACGGTGCACGGATGATCGGCCGCAATAAGCGCCAAGTCCTTTACTCCGCCTTTCTTTATTCCCGAAGCTATGCCCGATGCCCTGAAACCGGGAACCGTAGGTGGGGACTTCCTGGAGGGGATGGGTCGTCTGCGCTTCACACTATCTCCCGCAGCACTTCTTGTACTTCCTGCCGCTTCCGCACGGGCAGGGCTGGTTCCTGCCGACCTTCTTTGCCGAGCGTTTTGCAGGGGTCTTCTTCGGCTTTTGCTGTTCCTGCCCCGGGGCGGCTGCATCCTCGCCCCTGTTAAGGACAAGTGACTCTTCCCTGGGCCGTTCCTCGACCTCTCTTACGGCCTCCTCCGCATGCACCTGGACCTTGAAGAGCCTCTCTGTGACCTCGCTCTTGAGCCTCGCTATCATCCCGGAGAAGAGCTCGAAGCCCTCCTTCTTGTACTCGTTCAGCGGATTCTGCTGCGCGTAGCCGCGCAGCCCTATACCGCTCTTCAGGTGGTCCATGGTGAGAAGGTGATCCTTCCACAGGTTGTCGAGCGTATGGAGCATCATTATCCTTTCAACCTGCGAGATTATCTCTTCACCTATGGTCCGGACCTTGTCCGTGTAGAACGACCAGACCCTGTCGTTTATAAGCTCGACCAGATCCTCCCTGTCCCCCGCATCTACGAGGTCCTGCTCACCTATCCTTACCCCGAACTGCTTGAAGACGGCGTCACCGAGCGCCGCGGCCTCGCCATCTTCGAGGCGCGACTTCTCGTCAACGTGGCCCGAGACCAGATCCTCAACGACCTCCGTGGTGAACTCCTTCACCATCTCCCTCAACCCGCTCTGGGAGAGTATCTGGCGGCGGTAGTCGTAGACCACCTGCCTCTGCTGGTTCATTACATCGTCATACTCGAGAAGGTGTTTCCTTATATCGAAGTTGTGCGCCTCGACCTTCTTCTGGGCGTTCTCCACGGCCTTGGAGATGAGACCGTGCTCTATGGGGGTGTCCTCTTCCATGCCGAGCTTGTCCATGATCGATGCGATGCGGTCGCTTGCAAAGATCCTCATGAGGTTATCCTCAAGCGAGAGGTAGAACCTGGACGAGCCCGGGTCTCCCTGGCGCCCCGAGCGCCCCCTGAGCTGGTTGTCTATCCTCCTGGATTCGTGCCTCTCGGTGCCTATTATGTGAAGCCCCCCGAGCTCCAGGACCTTCTCCCTCTCCTTCTCGCAGACGGCCTTCGCCTCTTCCAGGGCCGCCCGGTACTCCTCTGTGGTATCGTCCTTGCCGGCCTTTTCAGCGGCCATGAACTCGGGATTTCCGCCGAGCACGATGTCGGTCCCGCGGCCGGCCATGTTGGTCGAGATGGTCACGGCCTTGATCCTGCCCGCCTGCGCGACTATCTCGGCCTCCTTTTCATGGTGCTTTGCGTTCAATACATGGTGCTTGATGCCCGCCTTCTTGAGCATTTCGGAGAGCCGTTCCGAGTTCTCGATGGATATCGTACCCACAAGGACGGGCCTTCCCTTCTCGTACCATTCCTTTATCTCCCTCACGACCGCCCTGAACTTCTCCTTCTCGGTCTTGTATACCAGGTCCGTGTAGTCCTTGCGGATCATGGGCTTGTTGGTCGGCACCACTATGACATCGAGGTTGTAGATCGAATGGAACTCCGCCGCCTCTGTATCGGCGGTACCGGTCATGCCTGCGAGCTTTTCATACATCCTGAAGTAGTTCTGGAAGGTTATGGAGGCAAGTGTCTGGTTTTCGCTCTCGATCTTGACCTTCTCCTTGGCCTCAACGGCCTGGTGCAGGCCGTCGCTCCAGCGCCTGCCGGGCATGAGACGGCCCGTGAATTCATCGACTATCACGACCTGGCCGTCCTTGACCACGTAGTCTATGTCCCTCTTGAAGAGGACGTGGGCCCTCAGCGCCTGGTTCACATGGTGCAGGGTCTCTATGTGCCTGGGGTCATAGAGGTTGTCTATCTTCAGGAGCTCCTCGACCTTGCTTATACCATCCTCCGTAAGGTATGCCCGCTTTTCCTTCTCATCCACGGTGTAGTGGACATCCTTCTTCAGAAAGGGTATGATCGCATCTATCTTGTAGTACTTGTCCGTACTCGCCTCTGCGGGACCTGATATTATGAGCGGGGTGCGGGCCTCGTCTATTAGGATGGAGTCCACCTCGTCCACGATGGCGTAGTTGAGGTCGCGCTGGACATACTCGTCCAGGCTGAACTTCATGTTGTCCCTCAGGTAATCGAAGCCGAACTCGTTGTTTGTTCCGTAGGTGATGTCCGCGAGGTAGGCCTCCTTGCGGCTGCAGGGCCTCAGGTGGAGGTGGCGCTGGTCCGGGCCTGAAAAGTCCGGGTCATATATGAAGCTCGCCTCATGCTGTATGACGCCTATGCTGAGGCCCAGCGCATGGTAGACAGGCCCCATCCACTGGGTATCCCTCTTGGCGAGGTAGTCGTTCACCGTAACGAGGTGTGCCCCCTTGCCAGAAAGGGCGTTGAGGTACATGGGGAGCGTGGCGGCAAGGGTCTTACCCTCACCCGTCTTCATCTCGGCGATCTTTCCTTCGTGCAGCACCACCCCGCCTATGAGCTGCACATCGAAGTGGCGCATCCCTATCCTTCTTCTTGCGACCTCCCTTACCGCGGCAAAGGCCTCTGGTAATATATCGTCAAGAGACTCCCCGCCGGAGAGCCTCTGCCTGAACCTGTCGGTCAGCGCACGCAGCTCCGCGTCGGAGAGAGCCTTCATCTGCGGCTCGAGCGAATTTATCTTGTCGACTATGGGCCTTATCCTCTTAAGCTCCCTGTCGTTCTTTGTGCCGAAGACCTTTTTTAGAACCGAACCTATCATTTTTTCCTCGCAGGTGCACGGCGCACGCCGTTACAGCGCCCCGTACCGACGCTATTTTCGTACCCGCGCACCCGTCCTCGTATTTAAATCTACTTCAGGGAAGCTCCCAAAGCCTTGCGGGGCTTCCCTGTGATCAAAGTGTGACTGATCGGATTTTTTACCATGATAACACATTCTTGCGTACAATTCCACATAACCGGAAGGGACAAAAAAACCCAGACGGAAAACCTTCCGAAAGGGCTCCTTAATGCGGATCATGCCTCGCAGGGACGCTTCATTCGCTGCAAACACCGTACCGTGCGTGATCGGCAGCGACCCTGGTACTCAGTTCAGGACATACCTGGAAGGGTTTACGTGAACGCCGTTTACCACCACTTCGTAGTGAAGGTGCGGACCGGTGGAACGTCCCGTATTACCCATCACGGCTATCTTGTCCCCCCTCTTCACCTTCTGTCCCACCCTGACGTTGATCTTAGATAGGTGGCCGTAGCGTGTCTTTATGCCGTAGCCGTGGCTGATCTCGAGCATCTTTCCGAGATAACGCATCCTTGTGATCCTCGTCACTATCCCGTCGGCGGGTGCTATAACGGGTGTTCCGACCCTGTTGGCGATGTCCATTCCCTTGTGCATGTGCCTGCGGCCCGTAAAAGGGTCCCTTCTCTTTCCGTATGTCGAGGTGATCCATCCACGTGTGGGCAGTATAGAAGGGGTGGAGGCGAGTATCGAAGACTGCTTGATCAGGAACTCCTGCAGCTCGGTGAAGCTCTTTTCCTGCATATCGGCCTCGATCTCGAGCTGCGCGATGTCGGAGTGCATGTTCTCTATGAGCTCCCCCCTTTTATCCTCTATCGAAAGGAAGTACTCATCGTCCGAGGAGGTGCCGCCCATTCCCATCACCTCCCGGTCGGCCGGGGCCGGCTCCTCGAGGTTGGCTATTATGCGGAGCTTTTTATCGAAGCTCTTGAGCTTGGACATCCTCGTTTCAAGCTCGCTTATCTTCGCGGACAGGCTCTGAAGCTCTATCTTCTGGGACGTGTTTTCCTTTTTTATCCTGTTCAGCTCGCGGACCTTCAACCTCATATTACCGTAGTCCACGGCTATGTATATGCACAGAAGCATGAAGGCGACAAAGGCTATTCTGCCTGCATTGTACAGGGCGAACGGAACCTTGTACTTCTTGGCCTTGGATGAATCACTGGGCAGGAGGAATATGGTTATGAACCGTTTCTTCAAGGGTGAACTCCTTATTATGTCCAAAATTTTAGAAAATCAGCCCTTTGTAATCGAAAAACGGTGAAAACAACGCGATGAAACACCCCTGTTCCGCACAATCCGGCCCCTTGAGCCCAGCCGGTACCGCGCAACTATACATTTGCACAAACCTATTGTATTGTCAAGATTTTTTAATGGTTTTTGTTACTGTTGACTTAAGAAAGATAACAATGTAAATTAGTACAATATGCTTTGAAGCTCCCCCGAGCGGGCTCAGGGAATCTTCTCATGTAAGGAGTTATACGATTACATTTCGCTCGCGATGCATTTTCAAATAAGACAAAAGGAGTGTAATACATTAACATGAATATAGACGGACTGGCGAGTCATGCAAGAATATGGGATATGGTCGCAGGGGCTGGCCCTATGGTCAAGCTCGTTTTGCTGATCCTGCTTCTTCAATCCATCTTCTCCTGGGCCATCATCCTCTACAAGGTCAACCTGCTCAGGAAGATCGAAAAAGAGACATCATCCTTTTACGACCTTTTCTGGAAGAAGAGGGACCTTAGACAGATGTACAGGGTGACCAAGAACTACCCTAACTCACCGCTTACGAGGATCTTCAAGGACGCGTATGCAGAGGCCGGATCGTACATAGAGGCTCCGCCTCGGGAACGGTCCAAGAGCCTCATAGCCATGGAGGGGACCGGGCTTTTGCGGCGGATCCTCAAAAAGACCATCTCGATAGAGCGGGCCGGCATGGAAAAGTCCGCTTCATTCCTTGCCACAACCGGCAGCACGGCCCCTTTCATAGGACTCTTCGGCACGGTGTGGGGTATAATGAACACCTTCAGGTCCATAGGGGCTAAGGGCGGGGCCAGCCTTGCGGTGGTCGCCCCCGGCATATCGGAAGCGCTCATCGCCACGGCCATGGGGCTCTTTGCCGCCATACCGGCCGTGGTCGGCTACAACTACATAATAGCAAGGACGGACCGCATCGCAAAGGAAATGGAGGCCTTCTCCACCGACCTTGTAACACTGATCGAGAAGACGATAGGCGGTTTTGAAGGTCAGGGACGTAACGACGAGGAGGCCTGACAGATGGCGGACAGAAGGATCCTTTCGCAGATAAACGTCACTCCTTTCGTGGACGTGATGCTGGTACTTCTAGTCATATTCATGGTTACCGCACCTATGATGGAATCCGGCATAGACGTGAACCTGCCCAAGGTAGAGTCCGGCCCTGTCGAGGGGCGCCAAAAACCGTTGATAGTCACAATAGACCGCAAGGGCGCGATCTTCATCAACAAGCGAAGGCTCAAGTTGGCCGAGCTCGAACGAAAGCTCCAGGCCATACTCAAGAGAAGGACCGACAGGGTGGTCTACCTGAGGGCCGACGCCTCGGTGCCGTACGGCAAGGTGGCAAGGGCCATGGCCGCCATAAGGAACTCGGGGGTGGAGAGGATAGCCATGATAACCGAGCCTCCGGAGGAGACGGGGAGGTAAAGGGGACGGGTGCAGAGTGTCTTAGGCCAGCAACAACCGGGTTTCGTAAAGATGCTCGTAGCCTCTCTCCTCCTTCACACGGTACTGCTCGCCGCAGCCTTCTTCCTCGTAAGGGGAGAGCAGAAAAGGATATTCCTTAAACCGGTCTATACGACGGTTGAGATCGTGAGCTCCCCTGCCGGGAAACCGGCGGTAAAAACAAAGAGCACACGTAAAAAGAAGGCACACCAAAAGACCGCGAAGAAGACCGTCAAGGTCCCCGCCAGGTCACCCGCCAGGACATCGAAAAAGGCAAAGAAGAAGGTTCACAAGGTCGGGACAAAGAAGGCCGCGGCCAAGGCGGCCCCCTCCCGAAGGGCTGAAGAGGCCTCGATCTCCGGTGCCCTTGCCGCCATAGAGGAGAAGGTAAGAAAAAGGGAGGAGGACGCTCTTGTATCCAGCAGGATAAGGGCGATAGAAGAAAAGAAGAGGCGCGAAGAGGAAGAACTCAGAGAGAAACTCGAAGGGATAAGAAAGGAACTCCTTGCAGGAGCCGATACGGACACGGTCAGCGTCGAGGCCGGCTCAACCGCTTCAAGTGGCGGTGTCACGCGCGAACTCTTCGAGCTCGAATACAAGGAGTACTACAACACCGTGGGCACTATGATCCGGTCCGCCTGGATATACCCGGGCGAGGCGGAAAAGGGGCTGCGGACAACGCTGTCTCTCCGGATCGGCCGGGACGGAGAGCTCAGGGGCGTGAGCATAGAGAAGGGGTCCGGGAATGCGCTCTTCGATGAATCCGCGTTAAAGGCCGTAAAGAAGGCATCCCCGTTTCCGCCGCTGCCTGAGACGATGACCGAGGGGGACCTCGAGTTAGGCGTAAGGTTCTGCCCCGGAGGATGCGACTGACCATGAGATACATAACATCTTGCATGCTCACCGTATTGCTCCTCTTCACGGTGCAAACCGAAGCCCTGCCCAAGGTATACATAGACATAGACTCTCCGGCGGGCAGGAAGCTTCCTGTTGCCATACAGGAGTTCGTGGAGCTCAGGAGCATCTTTTCCACGGCCCCGGGGGTCGACACAGAAGCTATCGGGGGAGAGCTCATGGACGCGCTCGCCGGCGACCTGGCGCTCACCGGTTTCTTTGACATCATAGACAAAGAGGCATACCTCGAAGATCCGGCCACATCCGGGATAACCCGCCGGGATACCGACTTTTCCCTCTGGCGCGCCATAGGGGCGGAGCTTCTCGTAAAGGGAGGGATCAAGGTCAAGGGAGAGAGGCTGACCGTTGAGTTCAGGCTCTTCGACACAATAAGGGGGTCGGAGCTCCTTGCCGGAAGGTACGTGGGAAAACTCAACGACCCGAGGCGAATCGCACACCGCTTCGCGGACGACCTCGTCGAGGAACTCACGGGCAAAAAGGGGATCTTCTCCACCAAGCTCGTATTCGTCTCAGACAGGAGCGGCACAAAGGAGCTTTACGTATCGGACTACGACGGGAGGAACGTCAGACGCGTAACCTACAACGGCTCTATAAACCTCTCACCGAGGTGGTCACCGGACGGCCGCAGGATCCTCTACACATCCTATGTCAACGGACGCCCGTGCCTCTACGTCAAGGATCTGCGCTCAGGGGTGGTCAGGACGGTGGCGGCGCGGCCCGGCTCGAACATAGCCGGAAGATGGTCATCCGATGGAAGCCGCATCGCCTTCACCGCCAGCGGAAAACTCAGTCCCGAGATATTCATCCTGGAACTGGAGACAGGAAGGTACTTCCAGTTGACCAACAACTATTCCATCGACGTATCACCCGCGTGGTCACCGGACGGTTCTATGCTCGCCTTTGTCTCAGATAGGGCTGGAAACCCCCATATCTATGTGGTAGACTCTGGTGGGGGCAGGCCGCGGAGGCTTACATACAAGGGCAAATACAACTCCACCCCGGCATGGTCCCCGGACGGCAGGACCATAGCCTTCGCCGGTCTGAACGGCTCGAGCTTCCAGATCTGGACGATAAACGTGGACGGAACCGGACTGAGACAGCTTACTCACGAAGGGAACAACCTGTCACCTTCTTGGTCCCCGGACGGCAGGTACATCGTCTTTCACAGGGAGGTCCGCGGAGGCGGAAGCTCCCTCTTCATCATGCGCAGGGACGGAAGCGGTGTAAGGGCCATAGATACGGGGACCGGCAACGAGACCTCGCCGTCCTGGTCGCCGTATATTGAATAGACCGGCGGTCTTGCTCCAAGGAGGTGGACTCATGAAAAGACTATTCTTCCCGGCGGTGTTGATATCGGCCATGGCGCTTGCGGGATGCATACAGACCCCCCAGCAGGCGGAATACTACAAAAGGCTCGACGAGCTCGACAGGATCGTAAAGGAGCGCGAGAAGTCGAACAATGAGCTCAGGGACAGGACCGGCAGGTTCATGGCCGATGTATCCAACGAGATGGATATAATAAGGCAGGACTTCGCCAGGCTCCAGGGCGAGATGGAGGAAAGGGACTTCGAGTTCGAGAGGGTAAAGGAGAACCTGGAGCTTCTCGGTGAGACGGTCCGCACACTCGACGAAAGGCTGGCCCGGATCGAATCGGGTGGAGCCGGAGAGGCCGGGCCTCAGCTTGCGGAAGGAAAGGAGGCTAAGGAAGGCAACCTCACACGGCTCAAGGAGTCCATTGAGGAGATAAAGGGCTCTCTGGAGGACCTCCGGGCCAGGATGGAGAAGATCGAAAAGGCAGGGGCGACGGCAAAGGAAGATGAAAAGAATGAAGAAAAGAGCTTGCCCGACCCGGCAGCCCTTTACATGGAGGGTCTCGATCTCGTAAGAGAGAAGAAGGATTACCTCGAAGGCCTTCAGGTCTTCAAGCGTTTTCTTTCGCTCTTTCCGAAGCATGAGCTTGCGGACAACGCCCAGTACTGGATCGGCGAGGTCTATTACGTAAGGGGCGACTGGGAAAGGGCCGTACTCGAGTTCAACAAGGTCATAAAGGAATACCCGCAGGGCGACAAGGTCCCGGCGGCCCTCCTGAAGCAGGGATACTCCTTCGAAAAACTGGGCGCGCTCAAGGAGGCCAAGGTTCTCCTGAAAAGGGTGATCGAAAAGTACCCCAAGAGCGCCGAGGCCGAACTGGCAGAGGATCACCTGAAAGGGATGAAGTAGGGATGCTCCAACCGCCGCCTTGAGCTTCGAGCCGTCACCGTAAGAGCCGTCCTTAAAGGAAAAGATGTCCTCAGAGGTCTCAATCCTCAAATGCAACGAGTACTCCGACGCGGAGGTCAAAGGCGCCGTAAAGGAGGCCGTCGACCTTATCGGGGGTGCGTCAAGGTTCATAAAAAGAGGTGAGAGGATCCTCATAAAGCCCAACCTCCTGGCAGGCAAGCCGCCGGATGCGGCCGTAACAACCCACCCGGCCGTGGTAAGGGCGGCCATAGAGCTCGTCAAAGAGGCCGGGGGCGTGCCTGTGGTCGGTGACAGCCCTGCCGTGGGCAATGCGATGAAGGTCGCCGAGAAGTGTGGAATAGCCCGGGTTGCCAAAGATCTCTCGGTCGATATCATAGACCTCTCCACGGCGGTTACGGTGGAGAACCCCTCCTCCCGCACCTTCAAACGCCTCGAGATAGCCAAAGAGGTCCTCGATGTCGACGGCATAATAAACCTGCCCAAGCTCAAGACACACGCCCAGATGTACCTAACCATGGGTGTGAAGAACATCTTCGGATGCGTGCCGGGCAAGAGGAAGGTCCAATGGCACTTCAGCGCGGGGATCCATGCGGATGACTTCGCTGGGATGATCCTTGACCTGTACCTCCACCTCAGGCCGAGGCTCACAATAATCGACGCCGTCGTCTCCATGGAGGGTAACGGCCCGGCCAGCGGGTCTGCGCGCAGAACCGGGTTTGTCGCGGCATCACCGGATGCCATCGCCCTAGACAGGATAATGGTTGAAGTACTGGGCGCAAGGGTTACGGATGTCCCGATACTCAAGAAGGCCGCTGAATACGGTATTGAGGCCTCGGACCTGTCAACCATAGACGTACTGGGCCAAGGTGTGGACGATGTGAGGGCGGAGGGATTCGAATTTCCACCGCTCATAAGCACGAACTTCGCCTCGGTCCTCCCCGGATTTCTGGACAGGCGGCTCAGAAAGGCCCTCACCTCGAGGCCGCACATAGAAGACTCAAGGTGCAGGCTGTGCGGTCTCTGTGTCAGGGTATGCCCGGCAGAAACGATGACAGAGGCCGGCCGGATCGTCATAGATTACGACAGGTGCATCAGGTGCTTCTGCTGCCAGGAGATGTGCCCGTGGCACGCCATATCCGTAAAGGAGGGATGGCTCAAAAGGCTGCTGCCCGGCATGTAAGAGGATTCCAAGACACAATGAACCACCCCGCTGCAAGCAGCGGGGTGGCAAAAAGCTCTGCTGTAAGTATGGTCGCGCCGTTAGCGGCGTGGAATCAGACCCGCTGCTGGATTGAAAATGAGCATGGCATGTCCATATAATTGATCGATAAGGCACGGTACCGGCCCTCTGACGGGCATAACATGTTTTTCCCCCGGCCGCCCTGTGCAAACACGGGCCGTTGGCTCGACCGTACCGGTCCTCCTGATCGGCCTCCTCCTTGTGAAAGACCGTTGAACGAACCTGTGAACAGGAAAAGACGCCACAGAAAGATAAGACCCCTGACCGTCCTGGCAGCGTTCCTGGCCGCACTCACCGTATTCCTCTTTTTCACCTTCGTTCCGATAGACCTTACAGGCTACAGGCCGCAGATCAAATCATTGATAGAGTCACGTATAAACGGCACCGTCAATGCCGAACGCCTGACACTCCACATCCTCCCCTACCCTAACATAAGGTTGAAGGAGTTCAGCCTCTCAAGCGGCGGCGAGGTCGTACTGAGGGCGCAAACGGTGAAGATGGGCTTTTCGGCGCTCCCGCTCGTCTTCAAAAGGCTCGATATCAAAAGGCTCGTTGTAGAAGGCGCCGACATACTCGTAAGAAGGTACAGCGACGGCACGATCAACCTGCAGAAGATCCCGAAAAAGAGGGTGCTCAGGATAGGCATAAGAAACTTCAAACTCAGGGAAGGCTGGCTCAAGTTCATAGACGAGATGGCGCCCGAAGGGCCGGCCGTCATGGACATGGAACGTGTAAAGGCCTATACGAACCGTACCTCAAGGGGGTTGACGTACAGCGCCGCCGGCCGGCTCCTTCCAGGGACCGTCTTCACCATCTCGGGCGAGGCCACCGGTGACAAGGATACGACAAGGCTTTCGGGAACACTCTCCATAGCCGATCTCAGGATAAAGACCCTATATCCGTACGTCGGGAAGGATGAACACCTCGACGGCGTCTCTGTGGACGGCATACTCGCGGCGGACCTCGACTACTCCTTCTCGGGCAGGTTCCCGTCCATAGAAAGCGGCATCATCAAGGGAAAGGTCCTCTCAAGGGAGGCTGAGCTCAGGTTGGCTGCCTTTGCGAACCGTCCGATTTACGCATCAGAGGGGACCTCCTTCGTCGACATCGCCTGGGACAGGGACAGCACTGTACTCTCTTTAACCGCAGTGAGGTTCAGCATGGACGGATTCGACGTCATGGGGGCGTTCAAACTAACGATGCCTGATAAGGAACTGGAGCTTAGGTTGTCTACATCTCCCGTGAAGGCGGCCGAACTCAAGGAGCTCATACCGCCCGAAGCCCTGCCGCAAAGGCTCAGAGAGACCATGGACGGGGTAGCCGGGCTCAGGGGTAGCCTTACAATAGATGATCTCAAGTTTTCAAACTCGGTTAAGGACGCCGCTGGAAGGACCGACTACCTCAGGGCTCTCGCACTGGAGATGGTGTTTTCGGACATAGGCTTCACCCACAGTAACTTCAAGGGGGCGTTCTCCGGACTGAAAGGTCGTATCTCGTACAAGGACGGAACCGCGGAGATCAGTGATACTCGTGGCTCCTACGGCCGGAGCACGATCGAGAAGCTCGACGCAAGGATCGATGCGGCAACCGCTCATACCCACGCCACACTTGATGCGACACTCGACGCGGGGCAACTCCTGGACGAGTTTGGCGAAACGGCCGGCTTCACCCCCCCCAAGGCGCTCTCGGTGAAAGGGGCTGTGCGCCTGAACCTCTCCTGCAACGGGGTCCCGCCCGGGTTGAAGGGTGAAAATGACAGCGAAGGAATCGTAATAAAGTCCTCCATGGATCTTACGCCCGCGGCCGTCGGATATGGAGACACGTTCAGAAAGCCTGCGGGGTACCCGGCAAGGATAGGCGGTGAGCTTACGGTCACACCAATGAAGGTGGCGACGGAAAGGACGGTGGTGGAGTTCGGTGAATCGACGATCCATGCGGCCATGCTGCTTTCACTGAAAGACCCTTTCTACAGGGTCCGCATCGCCTCCAAGGACATAAGGATCGAGGATGCGGTACAGCTCTCCCCCCTCTTTGTGAAGGGCTCGCCGGCACAGGGCACCGTAAAGATAGAGTTCACGGTCGAAGGACGCGGGAGACGGGCCGGGCCGGCCTACAAGGGCAGGCTGCAGGTTGAGGACGGGCTCTTCAAGAGCACCCTCTTTGCCAAGAGCGTGCGGGACGTATACGCCGTGGCAGAGATCGACGGGAAAAGCGGCAAGATACTACTCGAAAGCATGAAGATAGGAAAAAGCTCCCTGTCCGGCAGGATAGACATGATCGACACTGAAAAGGGCATCATAGACTTCAACCTCCTCTCCGAGAGGTTCAACACAGAAGACATATTCCCTTCCCGGTTCAAACCCGGTACAGGGAAGGCGCCTCTGAACCTGACAGGCAGGGGCAAGATCACCATCAGACAGGGCACCTTGCACAAAACATCTTTCAGAAACCTTTCAGCTGAGATTACGATAAACAGGGACAAGATCCTTATTGAGCCGTTGTCATTCATATCCAACAACGGCCGGATCTCCGGAAAGATAGCCTGCTTCAGGGGAAACAGGAGCCTTAACATAATCGAGAGCGAGTTCAAGGTATCCATGATGGAGGCAGGCACCTTTATAAGGGAACTCGGGGCAAGTAAGGATATAATATCCGGCAGGCTGATGGCCGAGGCAAGGCTCGATATAAGGCGCGGGGCACGGCCTGTCACCGCGGGACTGAACGGAGAGATCAGGGTCCTGAGCAAGGACGGTACGCTGTGGAAGTTCATAGTGATCAGCAAGATATTCTCCATAGTGAACATAATATCCATAAACCAGCTCTTCGAAGAGGGCCTCCCCTACAAAACGCTCTCCGGGACATTTTCGATAAAAGACGGTATAATATCGACCGAAGACCTGCTTCTTACGAGCGACTCACTGAGGATGTCCGCCGTGGGGCGGATCGACCTCACAAAGGGGACCATAGACTCGGTACTGGCGCTTCACCCCTTTGTGACGATAGACAAGATCATAACAAACATCCCGCTCGCCGGCTGGATAATCGGCGGTGAGGAGAGGAGCACCATAACAATGTACTACGAGATAAAGGGCCCCCTTGCAAGGCCCGAGGTAAACGCCATCCCAGTCAAGGGTATGGGAAAGAAGGTCTTCGGGATATTCCAGCGTATCCTTCAGGCCCCGGCAAAGGCCGTTGAGCCGTTGATGAGGGAGCTGCAGGAGGAGGAGGAAGAGAAAAGGTAACATCAAGGGGGGACGAGCCGGTGCATACGACACAAAACAGGTTCTGGAACAGGATCAAGGCAGAATGGTACAGAAAGGGGCTTGAGCATTCGAACATGGCCGATAGGGTGCTCTCGGTCGTACTGCCCCGTACCCGCGGCATGGAGACATTCCTTGACGTGGGCGCCGGATGCGGCACACTCTCCATACCGCTTGCAAAGGCCGGCAAGAAGGTGACGGCGCTCGACCCCTCACCCCACATGGTACGCATACTCCGGGAGGATATAAAAAGGGAAGGGATCGAGGGCATAAGGGTCGTAAACGCGGCATGGGGCGAGGTCGAACTTGAGCCGCACGACGTCATAATATGCGCGAACGTGCCGGAGCTGCTGAAGGACTCGACGGAGTTCCTCAGCGAGGCCAACGAGATGGCCAGGAAGATGGTATTTCTCATCGTGGGCGTCGGCCCGCTTGCGGACAAGTTCTACTACCGCGAGCTGTTTCCCCTCGTCTTCAAAAAGGAGTTCCTTCCCCGAAGCGACTACCTCAAGACATACACCAGACTGCACGAGCTCGGCATATACGCGAACGTGGAGATCATAGAGTACGACTTCGACCAGCCGTTTGACGACATGAACGAGGCCCTGGCCTTCTGGAAGGAGTACATGGGGCTCGTCACCGAAGAACATGACGAAAGGCTGAGGGACTTTCTCAATAAGAAGCTCGAAAGGACCGCGGAAGGGGGGCTGCTTGCAAGGTTTCACAAAAAGAGCGCCGTTGTATGGTGGAAGAAACAAGGTAGAGGCGCAGGCCCTACTTCGTAACAGTATCCGCAAGCAGTACCGACCGTCCGCCTCCGCCCATGTGTACCGCGCGCAAAACTTCGACAGGCTTAAGGCGCTCTGTCCATGTATCCCCTGCCCTGGACTCATCCACGCCAGCCGGCGGAAAACCCCGCTTTGCAACGTTTGATCAGGACCTGAACTCTCCGACCCGCATTGAAAACACCCGACGGCCCCGCAAAAAACATAAATTATCCAGGCACTTTTTCCAGGTCACAGTGAACCGACCACTATGACCCCGCACAGCCGCGGCATCCGCGAAACGGCGAAGGTCACATCCCCGCGGCGCCTAAAGTTTTCCCCATGTTTTCTCGATAGGAATAAAAGGAAGCGTTTCCCATCGGGAGGAAGAATGCATGGACTTAGCTACAATCATCGGAGTGGTGGCCGGTTTAGGCCTGATACTGGGGGCTATCCTGCTCGGCGGTTCCCTCTCGGCCTTCATCAACATACCCGGGCTCGCGATTGTATTCGGAGGAACAATCGCGGCCACGCTCATAATGCAGAGGCTGAACATAGTCATCGGCGCCATCAAGGTCGGGCTCAACGTCCTGGTGGACAGGAGCACCCCGCCTGAAAGCATTATCGAGACCATTATAAGGCTTGCTAAGATAGCCAGGAAGGACGGACTCCTCGCCCTCGAAAAGGAGGAGTTGAACAACCCCTTTCTCGAAAAGGGGATAAGGCTCGTGGTCGACGGCCTCAACCCCGAGGACGTCACAGCCGTCCTTAGGACCGAGCTCATGTATCTAAAACAGAGGCACAAAAGAGGGCAGAAGGTATTCAAGTTCATGGCGGCCACATCCCCGGCCATGGGAATGGTGGGTACCCTCATAGGGCTCGTTCAGATGCTAATGACCATAGATGATCCGTCGGCAATCGGTCCCGCCATGGCCGTGGCACTTCTTACTACATTCTACGGCGCCGTCCTCGCCTTTCTATTCTTCGGACCAATAGCCGCCAAGCTTGAAAACAGGACCCAGGAGGAGAGCAACCGGCTCGAAATGATAATAAGCGGTATCGTAGGTATCATGAACGGTGAAAATCCCAGGATCATAGAGCAGCGCCTGGCCTCTTTCCTTGAACCAAAGTCCAGGACAGCCGTGGTCACGGAGTGATCGGTGATACGTCCGATCATTTACAGATTAAGATGCCGCACGAGGTGTAAGCGTGGATGACTTCGAACATGACATGGAAGATACGGACTCGGACTCCGGGGGCAGCTGGACCACCACCTTCGCAGACCTCATGAGCCTGCTTCTGACCTTCTTCGTATTGCTGCTGTCATTCGCGCAGATGGATGTTATCAAGTTCAGGGACGCACTCGGCTCACTGAAAAATGCCTTCGGCTACGTCATTGAACAGCAGGGGAGGTTCGAAGCGCGCTCCACCACGCTGGTGGAGTATGAGCACGTAAAAAAGGACTCCCTGCTGAAAGACCCGGTAAAGACGTACATCAAGCAGGGTAGGAATGAGCATGCCATAGTAACCAGGCCGGTGTTCGTCCAAACACCTAAAACGAGGGCGAACGAGGCCGCAAGGGGCAGGAACAAGGAGATACTCAAGAGGATAAGAGAGGCCATAGAAAAGCACAACCTGTCCGAGATGGTGGAGATAGAGGACACCGGAAGGGAGGTCTTCGTGAGGGTCAAGGGACAGTTGCTCTTCAACCCGGGCTCTGCCTCACTCAAGAAAGACGCCTATCCGTTGCTCGGCAGCATCATTTCGATAATGGAGGAGTTCCCCTACAATATGCGCATAGAAGGGCACACGGACAACACCCCCATCAAATCAGCCAGCTTCCCCTCTAACTGGGAGCTGTCCACGGCACGGGCCATATCGGCCTTGCGATACATCATGGCATCGGGCAGGATCACCCCTGGACGCATCGGAGCCGCGGGCTACGCTGACACTCGCCCCATAGCATCCAATGACGACGAGAAGGGAAGACAACGAAACAGGCGTGTCGAATTCGTATTTTACATGAATAAGGATGTATAGGTACGACAGCCGCCACCCTCTGTCCGACCGTCAAAAGCTGTGGCTGCTCTTCATCAAGAGCCCTACGCCCAGGTAGGTGAAGATGACTATGAAAAAGCCCAGGAGCGCCGCGGCTGCAAGCCCCCTGCCCTTCCACTCCTTGACGTACCACACGTGCATCGCCCCGGCGTACCAGAACCACACTATGAACGACCACAGGATCTTGGGCTCCCAGAGCCAGTAGGCGCCCCAGGCGAGCCATCCCCACACGGCTCCGGCGAACATGGAGGCCGAAAAGAAGAAGAACCCCCAAAGCACGCCCTTTGATACGACATCCAGAAAGTCGGTACACCTCTCCTCGAGGCTACGGACCTTCTTGAGACCCCCTACGATGTAGAACAGCGCCCCTGCAAAGGCAAGCGTAAAGAGCGCGTATGCCGCAAAGGAAGTGATGACATGGACTTCGAACCAGTATGTCCTGAGTATGAGGGGCAGGGGCCTGGGTGGTGTCATGCGTACGATAGAGAAAAAGAGCGCCAGAACGGCGAAAGGGACGGTCACAAGTGCCGTGAACCTCTCCCTGTAACGCAGCATCACGACGGTGCTCAACGCGGCTACGGACCAGCCGTAAAAAAGCAGCGTTTCGCCTACCGCGGCTACAGGAAGGCGCCCGGTCGAGAAGGTCCGCTCAACCAACACCACCGTATGCAGGACAAGGCCGCAAGATATGAATGCAACCGATGGAACGGCGAAGGCCCCTTTATTCTTTGATCTGTGGTGCAGAAGAAGGGATATGAATCCAGCCGCATAAAGAAGCAGGGAAACGAGCAAAAGATACTTCATGTTGTCTTCTATAGGAGGTTTATCTGCCAGTATAACGGATTATCACGGACTGAAAAAACAGGGGTCCGGCAAGGATCATGAAGAGGGGTTGCCGTGCTTCACCTCTTCCTCCCATATGTAGCTGTGCATCTGCACCTGCAGCCTCACCTTCAGACCGTCCTTAAGTATCCACTCCGCAAGCTCCGAGGGGGCAAGTTTCGGCCTGACCGGTGCGAACAGTATCTTGGATGTCAGGTTCTTTATGTTCTCGTGCATGAACCTCTTTGCAAACTCATAGTCCGCCCGGTCACTGATAACGAACTTGACCTCGTCCTCAGGGGTTATGTACTTGAGGTTTTCCAGCAGGAACGAACCATCCTGGCCGCTCGAAGGGCACTTTATGTCAACGATCTTTATGATCTTGTCATCCAACCCCTCTAGGCTAACGCTCCCGTTCGTCTCGATGAGCACGGTGCGTCCGTCGGCGAGAAGCCTCCTTGTCAACTCCCTTGTCTCGGGCTGAAGCAAGGGTTCACCGCCGGTGACTTCAACAAGCCACGACTTGAACTTCTTGACCTCTGCCATGATCTCGTCTATGCCGAACTCATATCCTTCCTCTGCGCTCCTTGCATAGGTCGTGTCACACCAGTTGCAGGCCAGGTTGCAACCCGCAAGCCGTATGAAGGTACACGGTATCCCGACATAAGTCGATTCTCCCTGAATGCTCAAAAATATTTCACTCACTAACATGGCCCCCCCGCTATCGTCTTTTTGTATTCTCGTCTTTACCGACCTCTTCCTCCGCTGTCCCTGACCTCTTCGGACGGCCGAAGGCCTTGAAACTCCTGGCAAGCTCCCTGAGCCTCTCTTCGGCCAGATGGTTCACCGTACCCTCGGGGAATCTGCCGTCCGGCCCCCTTTCCCCGACCGGCATGCCGGTCAGTATCTCCAGCCCTTCATCGACCATCTCGATCGGATATATGGTGAACCTGCCGTCCCTTACAGCCTCGATCACCTCCTTCTTCAACATGAGGTTCCTTACGTTTCTCTTCGGGATAATCACCCCCTGCTCACCGGTAAGTCCCTTCTCCTTGCAGACATCGAAGAAGCCCTCGATCTTTTCGTTTATGCCTCCGACCGGCTGCACCTCGCCCCTCTGGTTCATGGAGCCGGTGACGGCTATACCCTGCTTTATCGGGACACCGGCAAGGCTCGAAAGAAGGGCGTAGACCTCGGTGCATGTGGCGCTGTCACCCTCTATCTCTTCGTAGAGCTGCTCAAAGCATATCGAGGCCGACAGTGTGAGCGGAAAGTCCCTGGCGAACCTGTCTCCCAGGAAACTGCCCAGTATCATCTGGGATTTGTTGTGGATCCTGCCGCTCATCTTGACCTCGCGCTCGATGCTGACGACCCCCCCGTCACCCATGTACGTCCTGGCCGTTATCCGCGAAGGCTTGCCGAATGCATAGTCGCCGGGGTTGAGTACGGCTATGCCGTTTACCTGACCCACGACCTCACCCTCGGTGGAGACCATCAGGGTGTCCTCGGCTATGAGTTCCCTCAGCTTCTCCTCTATCTTGGAGCTCCTGTAGACCCTCTCCTTCTCGGCCATGTCCACGTGTCTGTCCGTCACCACACTGCTGCCGTCCACCCCGGCCCAGTAACTCGACTCTATGACGAGGTTCTCGACCTCGCCGAACTTCGCCGTAAGCTTCTCCTTGTCGCCCGCCATCCTGCAGGCGTACTCGACCACCCTCGCCACCCCGCTGCGGTCGAACGGAAGGAGCCTCCTTTCCCTGCACCTTGAGGCTACGAAGTGGGCATACATCACTATATTCTCGGCCGTCCTGTCCATCACGTTGTCGAAGTCGGCCTTTACCTTGAAGAGCTTTCTGTACTCGGGGTCGAGGTTGTAGAGCAGGTAGTACAGTATGGGCTCACCGATGAGTATCACCTTTATGTCCACCGGGATCGGGCCCGGCTTGAGCGTGGTCGTGGAGACCACCCTGTACTGCTCCCAGATGTCCTCGATCCTGACCTCCCGGGTCTTGATCATCCTCTTGAGCGAATCGTAGACGAAGATGTTCTTCAGCACATCGAGGGCGTTTATGACCAGGTATCCGCCATTGGCCCTGTGGATGGAGCCTGCCTTTATCATGGTGAAGTCGGTCATGGCCACGCCGTACTGCACCTTGTGCTCTATCCTCCCGAAGAGGTTGTGGTACGTAGGATTGTTCTCGATCACGACAGGTGCGCCCTTTGTGTCCTTGTTGCTCACAACGAGGTTTACCTTGTAGCGTTCAAAGGAAGGTTCTGGCTTGGGCAGCTTCATTCCGAACGGCAGCGGCATCTCCTCCTTCGGCCTGAAGTCGTCTATGTTCCTGAATATGTCCTCCTTGACCGCATGGAGGTATCCTATTACATCCTCGAACTCCTTGTACCTTTCGAAGAGTTCGTTCATGAGAGGATTGACCACGTACTGGACCACCTCCCTGTCCAGGGCGTTTATCCTCTCCTTGGTCTCCTTGTCTATATTCCTTGCCTCTCTGACGACATCGCTGAGCTTGTCCTGGAGGATTCTGGAGTTTTCATCTATCTCGGCCCTCTTGTCCGCGGGAAGCGCCTCATAATCCTTCTGGCTCATCGGCTTGCCGTCCTTTGCAGGGACCACGGCGACACCGCTTACGGTCTTCTTGAGAAGAAAACCCTTTTCTATGGCGAGCTTTTCCAGCCTGTAGAAGAGCGCCCTCGTCCTCTCCTGCTGTCCCTCGATTATCTCGTCGCGATGCTTTTCATAGTCCTTGCTCTCGAAGACCTTTGGTATATCGCGTTTGAGTGTTTCCACCAGATCTTCCATGTCTTCCTTTATTACCGAGCCCATGCCGGGCGGAAGGCTGAGCGCATTCGGCTTGTCCGGATCGACAAAGTTATGGACATAGAACCAGTCATCCGGCACCTGTTCGCTCTTTGCCTTTTCTTCAAGCCGGGCCTTTATGATCGATGACCTGCCCGTACCGCTCTCACCGAGGACGTATATGTTGTAGCCGTTGTCCGCGAGCCCCAGCCCGAAGTCAAGGGCCCTCAAGGCCCTCTCCTGACCTATTACCTCTCCCAGTACGGTAAGTTCATCTGTGGTGGTGAAGGAAAAGACACCGGAATCACAGCGCCATGCAAGCTCATCCGGTTCCAGCGGTTTGGTCATGGACATAACACCTCCGGGGGGATTTGTCTGTTCCGGCTAAAAACGCCGTTAAAGGGCTGTAAGCATCTACGGAAACCCGTGCTCGTTGTTGTGAACCATACCCCTCAACACACCAGCGCCCTCCTCGCACCTGGAGCACTCCACCTGAAGTGTAGTATAGAAGATATGGTACCTTTCGGCAAGTCTTTCGTTGATATCCCTGAGGATTGCGCCCTGCCTGTAGACGTACCGGCCGTCTGTCTCCACACGGGCGCTCAAGGCGTGTATGTTATGGCAGATGCCCCAGACATTGAGGCTGTGCACGCCGAGTACCCCTTCAACCGACCTTATATCCTCGACCACCTCGTTCAACTCTATCCCTCTGGGCACGCCTTCAAGGAGTATGTGGGAGGCCTCAAGCACAACCCGCGTGGAGCCCCCAGAGTATTATCAGGCCGATCCCAGCGCTGATAAGCGGGTCTATGGCATTGAAACCCGTAAACGACATCACCACGGCGGCCGCGATGACACCGACGCTTGCCGCGGCATCCCCTATGACGTGCAGAAAAGCGCTCTTTACGTTCAGGTCCGTTCTGGCGAAGCCGTGAAGCCCCAGCGCCACTACAACGTTCACTACCAGCCCGACCACCGCGACCACGAGCATGCCGGTACTTTCCACCTCCGGCGGGTCCAGGAACCTCATGTAGGACTTGTAGAAGATAAAGAGCGAGATCACGACAAGGCTTGCACCGTTTATGAAGGATACGAAGACCTCCACCCTGTGCAGCCCGTAGGTCATGATCTCGGTGGGTGGAAGGGCCGATATGTAGATGGCGAACAGGTTCAGGGAAAGCGCAACCACGTCCATGAGGACGTGCATCGCATCCGATATAAGTGCCAGTGAGTTGGTAAGGTATCCGCCTGCGAGCTCGGCAATGAATATGACATATGACAGCTGTGAGCACGACCGCGAGCCTGAGCCTGCCCTTTACAGCCCTATCGGTGTCTCTTGCGTCAGCCATGGTCCTGCCTCCAAGGTGACCGCGATGCCTCGATCCGAAGTCCCGCATCGTGCTCGGGAACCCTAAACTGCAAGGAGCGTGACCGGAACGTTCACCGGCCGCTCACCTTCACTGCAACAACAGATCGAGAAACGATCTGCCATCTCCGAGCCTTCCGGCACCGAAGAACCCGCAGATGGTCTGTCCCAGATCGGAAAAGCTCTCCCTCGTGCCGAGGTCCACCCCACTGTTGACCCTTCTTCCGCAGACGAGAAGGGGTACGTACTCCCTCGAATGATCGGTGGACGGGGTCGTGGGGTCACAGCCGTGATCCGCTGTTACAACAAGTATGTCGTCGTCTTCGAGGTTTTTTTTAACCTCCGCGATCCTCGAATCGGCCTCTTCGAGCGCCCTTGCATAGCCCCTTGCATCATTACGGTGTCCGTAGAGCATGTCGAAGTCGACGAGGTTTGCAAGGATAAGCCCGCTTTTTACGCTGGCCAAGGCCTCTTCGACCCCGTCCAGGACCTCCATGTTGCCGGAGGCATGTATCTCCTCCGTAAGTCCCCTGTGTGCGTAGATATCGCCTATCTTCCCCACCCCGACTACAGACAGCCCCCGGCTCTTGAGCCTGTCAAGGAGCGTTTCACCCGGTGGTTCCATGGAAAAATCCTTCCTCCTCGCGGTCCTCCTGAAGGAACCGGGCCTTCCGGTAAAGGGCCTCGCTATGACCCTGCATATGTTGTAGTCGTCCAGGAACCCCCTCGCAATCCTGCATATCCTGTACAGCTCCTCTACAGGTATTACATCCTCGTGTGCGGCTATCTGAAAGACGCTGTCTGCGGAGGTATATACTATGGGCTTGCCGGTCTCTATATGCTCGGCACCGAACCTCTGGATTATCTCGGTACCCGAGGCCGGCTTTGCCCACAGAAAACCGTAACCGGTCCTCTTTACGAACCTGTCCATGATCTCGGGAGGAAAACCTTCCGGGTACGTGGCAAAGGGCCTCCTTACGACCACGCCGGCCATCTCCCAGTGGCCTGTGGTGGTGTCCTTGCCCGCGGAGGCCTCCTTCATCCTCCCGTAAGAGGCAACCGGTCCTTTGACACCTCCTACGGTCTCCACGCCCTCTATAAGGCCCAGGCCCATTGATGCAAGGTTATCAAGCCTCAACCCTCCCACAGCCCTTGACGTGTTGTCGAGGGTGTGGCTCCCCTCGTCGCCGTATAGGGATGCGTCAGGAAGCGCTCCTATCCCGAGGCTGTCGATCACAATGACTACAGCTCTCTTACGGTTCTTCATGACGGATCAGTATGAAAAAACACGGCAGGCACCTCTCCATCGTCCCGGCGGGCGGGCATTCCCCGCAGCATAGCATAGTGTGGGATCAGCAAGCGAATATAACAGAAGTTACTTACAGTTGAAGATTTCCTGCAGCCCGTCAAGGGAAGCTCCGATCGCGGCACTGACAAGGACTCATCCATTATAAGAACTTAGCAGCAATCAAGGGCATTGGCAAGGAGAAACGGCCGAGTGGCTGTGTACCGTCGTTGCCGGCCCCCACGGCTCATCGGTTCTCATGAGGACAAAAGGGCACGGCACCTTGTCGGCGCAAGCGTTATGTGTCCATACCACGGCACGGGCAGTAGATGTGCCTCGGAACGGATGCCTCAAACCGGTTGCCGAGCGGCGACATTATGTAGTATGATGATATGCATGCCCAGGCTCATAACCACCTATATATTCAAGGAAATGACGGGTCCGTTCCTACTGACCGCGGTTGTGCTCTCCGTGACGATACTGCTCGGAAAGGTCCTAAAGCTCGTGGAACTCTTTCTGACCCAGGGGGTCGGCATAAAGTACATCTTCCTTTTCGTTGCCTCGATGCTCCCGTCGTTTCTCATATACACGCTTCCCGCGTCATTTCTCGTGGCCGTCCTCATAGCATGCACGCGGCTGAGCTCAGACAACGAAGTCATAGCATTGAAGTCATCGGGCATAAGCCTCGCGGCCGTCATAAAACCGGTCTTCCTTCTGGCCACGATCGTCTATGTCGTAACCCTCTTAACAAACCTCTACCTCTACCCGTGGGGTAATCAAAACTTCAAACGGCTCCTCTTCGAGGTGGCAACCACCAGGGCCACGGCCGGTATAGATGAAAAGACCTTCTACGACCAGTTCCAGGACGTGATCGTATATGTCGATCACATCCCGCCTCAGGGAGGGGATCTCGAGGGTGTGTTCATCTCCAAACAGACCGAGGACGGACAGAGTGAGATAGTTGTTGCGAAAAGGGGTGTCTTCGTCTCAAGCCCCGAAGACCTCTCCGTCGTACTCAAGCTCGAAGACGGGACCATCCACAGGAAAAGCCCCTCGGAAGAGACCTACCATATGGTGAACTTCTCCGGCTACAACCTTGAACTTGGACTTAGAAAGGGCTTCGCAGGGAAAAATAGCAGGAGCAAGGGGCAGAGGGAACTCTATGTCAGGGAACTGATAGAAAGGGTAAAGGAGTTCGAGAGGACCGGCGGACCCGCCGACTCGCTGAGAATAGACCTTCACAAGAGGTTCGCCTTGCCCGCGGTGGTCTTTGTCTTCGCCCTAATCGGCGTCCCGCTCGGCATGCAGAAGGTCAGGGCCGCAAGGAGCACGGGGTTCGGGCTCGCCATCGGAGTGCTCCTCATCTACTACATCCTTTCAAAGTCGATCGAGACGATGGGGGACAACGGGGTTCTCAACCCCGTTGTCGCGGCGTGGGGCTCTGACATCATCCTGGCCGCCTTGGGGCTCTACATACTCTCAAGGGCCGCGAGGGAAAAGGATATGGCCGTGGCCGCCGCCATCGAAAGGACTCTCAGCGCTGTGTGCGCGAGGATAGGTATCCTTGCGAGGTCGAGGAAGTGAAGATTCTCCAGAGGCACATACTCGTCGAGTTCGGGAAAGTACTGATTGTAACACTGGCATCCCTCATCGTACTATTCCTGATCGTGGACATGGTCGAGAATGCGGACGACCTCGTGGAAAAGGGCGTACCAATCTCCGAGAGCCTTAGGTTCTTCCTGCTCAAGGTGCCTTCGGTGCTCTTCCAGACCTCACCGATGGCGGTGCTGCTGGCCGTACTGATCTCGCTTGGCATACTGAACAGGCAGGGAGAGATAACGGCGATAAAGGCGGGCGGAATAGGGCTCCTGAGGGCGCTCTCTCCGCTCCTGGTGTGCGGAGTGGTGCTGAGCGGGGCGGCGATGTTCCTCAACGAATCCGTCATACCGCTTGCAAACAGCGCGGTAGATTCCATAGAGAGCAGGTGGATCAAAGGGCCGGACAAGGTACACTTCGGGAGCGGAGGATTCTGGTTCAGGTCGTCCAACTCCTTCTACAACATCAGGAACATAAACATAAACGAAAAGAGGCTGTACGGCGTAAACATATACAGGTTCGGCAAGCCCTTCTCTCTCAGGGAACGCATAATGGCCAGGGAGGCGAGCTGGAAGGACGGCCACTGGAGGGGCGAGGACGTACGCATGTGGCGGTTTTCCGAAGGACGGACCATAGACGAGGGGGTGTTCGACGAATTCGTCTTCAAGGGGTTGAAGGGCCCAGAGGAGCTCTTGAGCTTCGAGAGCAGCTACGAGAAGATGACCTTCACGGAGCTCGGCTCCTACATAAGGGGGCTTGAAAAAGACGGTTACGACACGACACGATACAGGGTTGAACTCTACTCGAAGCTGTCCTTCCCCATGGTGAACTTCGTCATGGTCCTCATAGGGATACCCTTTGCGCTGAGGACCGGAAGGCAGTCCGGGATAGCCGCCGGTGTGGGGCTCAGTGTGGCCATAGGGTTCGCCTACTGGATAGTCTTCGGCATAACCAGATCCCTCGGCCAGAGCGCGATCATCCCGCCGGTCCTTGCCGCGTTCTTTCCGGACATACTCTTCGTGGCCATAGGGGCGCTCATGTTCGGTTACGTAAGGCAGTAGGGCCAGCAATGCGGCCGCCGCACCTCCGGCGGGTTCCCTCCCGTAACGGCGCGCAGCGGAGTATGGATCAACCCTTTCCGGCAACCCTCAAGCACAGCTCGTCGAGCTGTTTTCTGTCCACCTCTGAAGGGGCCCCGCTCATCATGCACACCGCCTTCTGGGTCTTTGGGAAGGCTATTACGTCCCTTATCGATTCGCTTCCGGTCATTATGGCCAGTATCCGGTCCAGCCCGAAGGCGATACCGCCGTGCGGCGGGGTGCCGAAGGAGAGGGCGTCGAGGAGAAAACCGAACTTCTCCCGGGCCTCCCCACTGCCCATGCCGAGAAGCTCGAATATCTTCGTCTGAACCCCCTGGTCGTGTATCCTTATGGAGCCGCCGCCTATCTCCTCACCGTTGAGCACGATGTCGTAAGCCTTGGCCCTTACCTCGAGCGGGGCGCTGTCGAGCTTCCCTATATCCTCGTCCATTGGCGAGGTGAACGGGTGGTGCACCGCGTAGTAGCGTTTTTCGGCCTCGTCGTACTCGAACATCGGAAAGTCCGTGACCCACACGAAGCTGAACCCTTCCTTAGGGATAAGGTTGAGCCGCCTGCCGAGCTCGTTTCTTATCCTGCCGAGCACAGGGTTCGCCACCTCCCTCTTGTCGGCGGAGAAGAGGACAAGGTCTCCTTTTTCGGCCCTGACCGCGGCCTCTATCGCCCTCTTCTCGTCGTCGGTGAAGAACTTTGCAATCGGCGACTGCCAGCCACCGTCCACGATCTTCACCCACGCGAGTCCCTTGCCCCCGTACAGGGCCGCGAGTTCGGTGAGCTCATCGAGCTCCTTTCTGGTGAAACCGGCGCATCCCTTTGCATTGACGGCCTTTACAACACCGCCCTTATCCGCCACGGCGGCAAAGACCTTGAAGCCCGCCCCCCTTACGATATCCGTTACGTCCACAAGCTCCAGGCCGAACCTTGTATCAGGGGCGTCGAGCCCGTATCTTCCGACCGCCTCGTCGTGGGTGAGCCTCTCAAAGGGGACCTCAAGCTCCACGCCCAGCGCATCCTTGAACATACGCGCGATCAGCCCCTCCATGCAGGCGATGACATCTTCCCTGTCAACGAAGCTCATTTCAACATCTATCTGCGTGAACTCCGGCTGACGGTCCGCGCGCAGGTCCTCGTCCCTGAAGCATCTGGTTATCTGAAAATAACGATCAAAGCCGGATACCATGAGTATCTGCTTGAAGAGCTGGGGCGACTGGGGCAGCGCGTAAAAGTGGCCGGGGTTGAGCCTCGACGGCACCAGAAAGTCCCTCGCACCCTCCGGGGTGCTCTTTGTAAGCACAGGGGTCTCCATCTCTATGAAGCCGTTCTGAGAGAGGTAGTTCCTTGCGCTCAGACAGACCCTGTGGCGCAGGACGAGGTTTTTCTGCAGCACCGGCCTCCTGAGATCGAGATACCTGTGCCTGAGCCTTATGTCCTCCCCGGCGTCCGTATCGTCCTCGATTATGAACGGCGGCACCGCCGCCTCGCTGAGTATCTTAAGCTCCCTCACCCTTACCTCGACCCCACCGGTCTTGAGCGCAGGGTTCTCGGTCCCTTCCGGCCTCTTAGACACAACGCCTTTGACCGCAACTACATACTCGTTCCTGATGGCATGCGCCCTCTTGTGCACCTCCGCCTGCTCCTCCGGGTTGAAGACGAGCTGCACTATCCCCTCACGGTCCCTCAGGTCAACGAAGATAAGCCCGCCGTGATCCCTTCTCCTCTGGACCCATCCCATCAACGTCACTTCTTTGTCCATGAGGTCGCCTGAGACCTCACCGCACATGCAGCTTCGCCGCCAATCATCAAGTCTTTCCAAGAAACCCCCTCCCTTTCAACGCTGTCTTAAGACCCTCAGCAAACAACAACATCTCTACATGGGCCGCAATCGAACTCTTATACCACACAAGTCCTTTGTTTTCAATTTATTATAAGGAAAGAAGAGGCCATTTTTGACTTGACAACCCGCCCATGTATTCGTCTATAATACAGACCACAACCAAAATACAGACCACAACCAAGCCAGCAGATAAGGGAAATCACCACAAAACTTAAGGAGGCAAGTAAATGAACAAGAGAGGATTTTTGACGCTCCTCCTGGCCTGTATCACCTGGAGCATGATCCTTGTGGGCCCGAGCTTCGCCGAGTACGGCGACATAGTCCTTGACAACAAGATAGAAAGTATGAAAAAGGCCGGGGTTAAACCTGTAGTGTTCCCGCACTGGTTCCATAGAATTAGATTCAAGTGCAAGGTCTGCCACGAGGATATCTTTGTATTAAGGGCAGGCGCGAACGACATAAATATGACGAAGATAATGAACGGCGAGTTCTGCGGCAAGTGCCACAACGGCATGATAGCCTGGGAGCCGCTTTATTGCGACAGATGCCATTCGTATGAAGGCGAATAGTCCGCTTTTTGAAAGGAGGATTTTCGATGAGAGCGACATTAAGCCATAAGATATATCTGAGTCTTCTGTTCCTTATATCCGTTGCTCTTCTGGTCGGAGGCTGTGTGCCTCCAAGCCAGGTGAGCGAGCAACCGGCAGAGGCACCTCCTGCCGAGGAGGTCGCAGCGGCTCCTGCGGAAAAGCCGGCCGCTGCCGAGGCACCTGCACCTGAACCTGCACCGGCGCCCGAGCCGGCGGCCAAACCCGCCCCCATAAAGCCCAAGAAGCAAAAGGTGACAAAGATAGTTGACCCCACCGATCCGACGAGCATTCTGTACCTGGGAACCTCCGGTGAACTCGCCGGTGTGGGGGATCCGTCCAGACCGCCGAGCAAGGCATACCAGATGGGACGCGGATGGCACCCTGCCGCCCTCGAGGCAGAGGGGCTTCCAAAGGACAAGTTCGGCCTCATAGACTGGGCAGAGATAGTCAAGAAGAACCTAATCAAGCCCAAGGGCTCTCTCGACCCCAACGAGGTGGAGATGCCTCCCATGGACCTTGACGTGATCATAGAGGCCAAGGGCGACTACGTCAACGACGTCAAGTATCCGCACTGGATACACACCTACTGGCTCAAGTGCGAGGTCTGCCACGCGACCAAGGGTGGCCCCATATTCATACCGGCAAGGGGAGCAAACAACATGTCAATGGTCGGCATCACCCAGGGCAAGTGGTGCGGAAGGTGCCACGGCAAGGTAGCCTTCCCGCTCACCGACTGCCAGAGGTGCCACACCGTGCCGAAAAAGACATCCAAGAAGTAGCCAGCGATGATAAGAACACTGATATCGCTGACGCTCCTTTTCGTATTGATCCAGGTCGGCGGGCTTCAAGCCGCCGGCCTGGGTGATATGAAGCTTCAGAGCAAGATCCACAGCATGAAGAAGGCAGGTGTGGGGCCAGTGATTTTTCCCCACACCCTGCATGAGAAAAAGCTCAAGTGCCAGGACTGCCACCCCAGGATATTCAAGAAAAAACGCGGTGCAAACGACATATCCATGAAGAAGAACATGGAAGGCAAGTACTGCGGTTCATGTCACAACTCCATAAAGGCCTTTCCCCTGTATCATTGCACGAAGTGCCATACCAACGTAAGGGCGCCTGAATAGGCGCCTTTTTTCATCCTCTTTTGTTCCCGAGAAGCGCAGCTGCGCCGTCATCAACGAGCCACACAACCTCCCCCATTCCGGGCCTCACCCTCTGGGCCGGAACGGCATCGGGTGCGTAATCCCCCTCGATAACCTCCTTCAAGGCCCCGGCTTTGTCGCGGCCCGCAACCAGGAATACGATATTCGACGCATTGTTTACAAGCGGGAAGGTCATGGTCACCCTCCAGCTTCCCAGGGCTTCTATGTAGTTTTCCTTGACAAGCCTATCCTCCTCATTGAGTGCAGCCGACCCCGGAAACATGGACAGCGTGTGGCAGTCCCTCCCGAGCCCCAGGAGCACCATGTCGAAGACTGGGAGATCCACCTCCCCGAAAAAGCGCCTCAACTCCTGTTCGTACTCAAGCGCCGCCTCCGCTGGCTCGAGCTCCCCCCTTATCCTGTGTACGTTCTCAGGGGGTATGCTAATATGTGAGAGTAGCGTCTCTCTCACCATCCGGTAGTTGCTCGCGCTGTCTTCGGGGCCTACGCACCTCTCGTCGCCGAAGAAAAGGTGAACCCTGTGCCACGGCATGTCGTCACGGTATGGTGGTGCGGCGAGCATACGGTATAGGGTTACCGGCGTGCTGCCGCCCGACAGAACCAGGGTGAAGGGGCTTGGCGCCTCTTTCTTCGATGCGAGCCCTGACACCATGGCCGCAGCCTTCCGGCTCAACTCATCGATATCCCTTAAGACATAGAGTGTCATGGACTTTAGTGGAAGCGGCAAAGGACCACGTGGAACGGATCCGGCATCCGCCCGAAAGGGAAAGGATATTAACCGGATACCGCGAGACTCAGCTCCCTGTGTTCGATGAGGGAAGATCCGTAGTTAGCGGCACCTATGAGCGCCGTCTTGGGGTTCATTATCACATGAACCGGTATGCTGGAGAGAAAGTCCCTGAACCTGCCCTTGTCCACGAAGGCCTCCATGAAGAGCCCATCCCCTATGATCTTCATGATCTTGGGGGGAATGCCGCCTCCAACGTATATCCCGCCCACGGCAAGTGTCTTCAATGCGAGGTTTCCTGCCTCCGCCCCCAGGACGGATACGAAGATATCGAGCGCCTCCCTGCACGTCGCATCCCCCTCGGCCTTCTGTGCCTCGTCGGCTATGACCGATGCAGGGTCTTCCTCCTTGAAGCGTTTTCGTATGCGTTCAGGGACCCCTTCCGGTCTCGCAAGAAAACCGTAGATATTTACAAGCCCCGGCCCCGATACTATCCTCTCGTAGCTTACGTGTCCGAAGCTGTCCATCAGGAACGAGAGCAAGCCCATCTCCACCGGGTTGCGCGGGGCGAAGTCCGTATGCCCTCCTTCTGATGCAGAGGCCCTGTACGAGACCCCGTCCCAGAAAAGGACCGCCTCTCCGAGACCGGTACCCGCCGCGATAAGCGCGGCATTGCCCTGCCTGCGAGCCCCCTTGTTGATGGTACACAGGTCCCCTGCAGAAAGTAGCGGCAACCCCCAGCCCGTTGCAACAAGGTCGTTTATCAACTCCACCCTCGACGTCCCCACTATCCTCATGATCTCCCTGCCGTCAACGAGCCAGTCGATGTTCGTCAACCTGCAGGTCTTCTCCTCCACCGGGGCAGCGACCCCGAAGACTGCGGCAAGGATATCGAATGCAACCTCCCCTCGCCGTGCATCCTGAAGGAAGCTCTCTATCACATCTTCAGGGCCCTTGTAGTCGACGTTTGCGAACCTCGACTCCCTGAGGGGCGTCCCGCCGGGGTCCTCTATCCTGAACAGCGCAAGATCCGTCTTTGTGCCGCCTATGTCCCCTGCAAGGACAACCTTTATCACCTCTTTACGGGAACTCTGGGCCAATCCGAACCTCCTTTGTACACTGACAAGGCATGGGTTGCCTTCATTATTTCTCAATAGCTTCCTTTGCGCTCGTCCTCACCGCATGCCCACCGAACTCCCTCCTCAACGCAGCAAGTATCTTCTCGGCAAATGACGCATCCTGGCGGGAACGGAACCTTCTGAAGAGCGCGGTGCTTATCGCCGGCAGACTCACACCGAGTGCCACGGCCTCCTGCACGGTCCATCTGCCCTCGCCCGAATCCTCGACATAACCCTCTATGGACTCAAGGGTCTCGTCCTTCCTGAAGGCCTCTTCAAGCAGCTCAAGCAGCCATGACCTTACCACACTGCCCCTGTTCCAGAGGTGCGCCACCCTGGAATAGTCCAGCTCCACACCGTAGGGTGAGGCGTCTATGAGCTCGAAACCCTCAGCATAGGCCTCCATGAGCGCATATTCTATACCGTTATGGACCATCTTGAGGAAGTGTCCCGCTCCACTCGGACCGCAGTAGAGGTAGCCCTCCGGCGGGGCGAGTGTTTCGAATACAGGCTCAAGATGGTTAAAGACCCTTTTCTCCCCGCCCACCATGAGGCAATACCCCTCCTTCAGCCCCCAGATGCCGCCGCTTGTGCCGACATCCACGTAATCTATCCCACTGCCCTTGAGTGCGGCGCTGCGCCTAATGTCGTCCTTGTAAAAGGAGTTTCCGCCGTCTACTATAATGTCGCCTCTTTCGAGATGGTCCCTGATACCCCCGATGACCTCATCCACCGGGGCCCCGGCAGGGACCATTATCCACACGATCCTCGGTGGTGTAAGAAGCCCGGCAAGATCCTCCAAGGAATCCGCCCCACGGGCCCCCTCCTGCTCCGCCGACCGGACCTTGTCAGGGGTCCTGTTGTAGACCGTGACATCGTGTCCCCCGGCAAGAAGCCTCCTTGTCATGTTCATGCCCATACGGCCGAGCCCGATCATACCGACGTGCATAAAGAGTCTCCTTTTTCATTTCGCTCGTTAACCCAGCGGCCCGCTGCGGGTAATGTGCTCGCGATGCATGGTCAAAGGTCCGCTGAAGAAAAACAAAAGGATTCCACCGTACTGAAAGGCGCTGTCCGCCGGCCGTGGATGGTCAACCTGCCACGGCTGTTTGAAGGAGTGATTCAAAGTCCTTGAAAGACTCTACAAGCTCCTCGGAACAGGTGCCGCGCAGGCCCAGCACGGCCACCGGCCTTTGCCTTGCGGCAAGGGCCTCCATGTCACCCACAGCCTGGGCCAGCTCGAGGTCCCGGAATGTATAGCCCTTGCCCGGGATCTCCACCCCGTCGTACCCCGTGTCCCTGCTTGGTATTATGATAAGAAAGACGCCGTTCGGCGGCCCGCCCTTGTGAAGCTGGCCTGTTGAGTGAAGGTACCTGGGGCCGTAGCCGAACTGTGTCGCAACCTTGAACCTCTCTTTTACGAACCTGCGCATGGAGGTAACGGCCCCGGAGAACTCCTCATCCCAGGGGTCAATATACGGCAACACCGCAAGATAGGAGCCCTGCTCCAAGAAGGCTGTAAACCTCCGCAACGCCTCCTCCGGGGCGGCGGCACCCGCGGTCGCATCCCGCAGAGGACCTGCAAACGAAAGCGTGAACTTGGAGGCTTCGACCGAGGTCTCAAGGGCCCGTGGCGCCTCCCCGGCCTGCATCATCTCCAGATAGGCCCGCGTCCTCCTTTTCGCATCCTCCACATCCGGCTGGTCGAACGGGTTTATCCCGAGTATGGAGCCTGCAACCGCGGTCGCAACCTCCCATCTGAAAAACTCCCCACCGAGACGGTATTTGTCGTCGAGCTCCATGGACAAGACCGGATGGCCGGCGTCCTTGAGCGCATCCAGTTCGGGTAGGCCCTCATCGTCCCCCCTGAGCCCTATACGGACAAAGACCCTGTCAGGCCCGTAGTCGACGGGGGCACCCAAGGGTTCGCCCGTGACCGGCACGAGCCCCTTGCCCTCCTTGCCCGTACTCTCGGCGAGGAGCTGCTCTATCCACAAGCCGAGGACCTCGATCCCTTCTGACACCACCAAGGTGACCTTGTCCCTGCCGGCCTGCGCAAGAACGCCCAGACAGGCACCGAGCAAAACCCCAGGATTTTCGGCTCCATCGACATCCGGCCCGCATGCCCGGACCGCCTCGTCGACACACTCGAACAGCTTCTCCAAGTATATGCCCGTCATGGAAGCCGGGACGATACCGAAGTACGAAAGCGCCGAGTACCTCCCGCCTATGTCCGGCGGGTTCAAGAAGACGCGGCGGAATCCGAGCCTCTTGGACAGATCCTCAAGGCCTGTTCCGGGATCGGTTATGGCGATAAAGTTATCGCCGGGAGATTGCGCCTTGTGTCTGGATACGATGTCATGGAAGTAGTCGAAGAAGCTGAGCGGCTCTATGGTGGTTCCGGATTTGCTCGCAACTATGAAAAGGGTTTTGAGCGGGTCCGTCATCCGCTCCACACGCTTTACGGCCTCGGGGTCTGTAGAGTCCAGGACCAGGAGCTCTGGGTAGCCTGGCATGCTGCCGAACGTATTCGAAAAGACCATTGGGGCCAGGCTTGATCCACCCATCCCGAGGAGTACGGCATGGTTGAAGCCCGCCTCTTTCACCGATGTGGCGAAACGGCCGATCTCTCCGGCCTCGCGCTTCATCGCAAGGGGCACATCGAGCCACCCGAGCGCCCCCTGGATCATATCTTTAGAAGAGTCCTTCCATAAGGTGGGGTTCTTTCTCCAGAGCCTTGCGGAGAAGCCTTCTTCTGCCAGCTTCTCGATGCGGGAAAGCACCTGTGCCTGGAACGGTCCGAGCGAGAGGTCTATTTTCATGACATCGGGCATGATTCATAAATAGTAAACCGCTTTCTGCCCCCTGTCAAGAAACGACACGAAACTAAACGGTCTTGATGAGCCCCAGTGCCCTGGAGACAATGTTCCCGACCGTAAATCCGTACTTCTCGAATAGTACGTTGCAAGGCGCCGACGCCCCGAAGGTGTTGATGCCTATTACGTCCCCTCCGTCCCCGACGTACCTGTGCCAGCCCATCGGGCAAGCCGCCTCCACCGCAAGCCTTGCCCTGACACCAGGCAAAAGTACGGAGTCACGGTACTCCTTGTCCTGTGCATCGAACAACTCCCAGCTGGGCATGCTCACGACCCGCGTGGGTATGCCCTTTTCAATGAGCCCTTCATAGGCATCCAGGGCAAGCGCCACCTCAGAACCGGTTGCAATTATTATCAGCCGCGGTGTTTCCCCGGGTGGATCGGCGATAACGTACGCCCCCCGCTCGAGCCGGCTCGCATCCGAGGATCCGTACCTCCTTCTGTCTATTACCGGAAGCTTCTGACGGGTGAGTACCAGCGCCACCGGCCCCTTCCTGCATCTCAGGGCCGCCTTCCACGCCTCGACCGTCTCGGCCGCATCCGCAGGCCTTATCACCAAGAGGTTCGGTATGGCCCTAAGGGATGCCAAGTGTTCTATGGGCTGGTGCGTGGGGCCGTCCTCGCCGAGGCCTATGGAGTCGTGCGTGAATACGTAAACCACGTGCAGCCCGGAGAGGGCGGCAAGCCTTATGGCGGGACGCATGTAGTCGGAGAAGACAAGAAATGTACCGCCGAAGGGTACGATCATGCCGCCGAGCGCCATGCCGTTCATTATCCCTCCCATCGCATGTTCGCGGACCCCGAAGTGCAGGTTTCTTCCCACACCAGAGCGCAGGAAGTCACCCATACCCTTGAGATAGGTGTTGTTCGACGGCGCAAGGTCCGCAGAGCCGCCTACGAGGAACGGCAGCTTCGGGGCGACTGCGTTCAGGACCTTTCCGGAAGCGCTCCTTGTTGCCATGGGCCCGTCCTCGGGCCTGAACGAGGGTAGGTCTTCAGCCCACCCCTCGTCGATCCTGCCCTCCAGAAGGTCCTTCAGCTCAGCGGCGAGCTTCGGATACTCCTCGGAGTACTTCTCGTACACCTCGTTCCATTCGTCCTCGAGCACGCGCCCGTCTTCGACGGCACACCTGAACCTCTTGAGCGCCTCCTCCGGTATGTAGAAGGCTGGCTCAAGCGGCCAGCCGAGCTTCTTCTTTGTCTCCCTCACCTCTTCTGCGCCAAGCGGCGCGCCGTGTATATCGGGTGTATCCTGCTTGTTGGGGCTTCCGAAACCTATGAAGGTGCGCGCCACTATAAGAGAGGGGCGCTCGGTCTCGTTTATGGCGTCCTGTATGGCATCCGCCACCCCGTCGAGGTCGTTGCCTCCTACCTTCTGTACGTGCCATCCCAACGCCTCGAACCTCTCGGCCACATCCTCGGTAAAGCTGAGATCCGTCGAACCTTCGATGGTTATCCGGTTGTCCGAGTAGAGATATATGATATTGCCGAGCCCGAGGTGACCGGCGATGCTTGCCGCCTCATTCGATATGCCCTCCATCATGTCGCCGTCGCTCGTTATTGCATAGACACGGTAGTCGAAGAGGTTGTAGCCCGGCCTGTTGTAACGGTCGGCGAGGTATCTTTGCGCAATCGCCATCCCCACCCCGTTTGCAAAGCCCTGGCCGAGCGGACCGGTGGTTGTCTCCACACCCCTTTTCGGGTCATACTCGGGATGCCCCGGGGTATGGCTTCCCCACTGCCTGAAGTTCTTGAGGTCCTCAAGGGAGAGGTCGTATCCGGTAAGGTGAAGGAGGGCGTAAAGGAGCATGGAGCCGTGACCGGCCGAGAGCACGAAACGGTCACGGCCCGGCCATTGCGGGTTCCGCGGATTGTGCCTCAGAAACCTCGTCCACAACACGTAGGCCATGGCCGCATCACCCATGGGCATGCCTGGATGCCCCGACTTGGCCTTTTCAACGGCATCAACGGCGAGAAAGCGTAATGTGTTGATGCAAAGTTCATCGATGTTCTTTTCCACTTAAGGCTCCTTTCTCTCATAAAACTTTTTAAGAGGTCCACCTGACAAAGCCGGAAACACACATATTCGCAAAACTGTACGACAACGGAAAAAAAAAAGAAGAAGAGCGTATCATCACATGTCCCCGTCAGAACCGGGCACTATGACACCGCCTGACATGATGACCTTGAAGGCATCCTCCACGCTCATGTTCAAGGGGCGGACGTCTTTTTCAGGGACCGCAAGGTAGAAGCCGGAGGTCGGGTTCGGTGTGGTCGGGATGAACACGTTTATGGTATCCTCGCCGGTCATCTCCTGCATCTCTCCCTTGGTCCTGCTTGTTACGAATGCAAGCGAATAGATGCCCTTTCTCGGATACTCGAGCAGTACGACCCTGCTGAACCCCGCGCTGTCTTTCCTGAAAAACGTCTGCATGAACTGTTTCGTCGCCCTGTAGATCGTTCTGAGGAGCGGTATCCAGTCAAGGATCTTCTCGCCCAGATCTACGAGTTTTTTGCCCAGGAAGTTCGTCGCCACCACACCGACCAGGAATATGCCGACAGCGGTGATCACCAGGCCTATTCCCGGTATGTGGAACGGAAGATACGTATCCGGTCTCAGCGGGACAGGGAGCAGGTATACGATGGAATCTATGAAGTTCACTATGGTCATGAACACATAGAATGAGATGTAGAGCGGAATGACTATGACGAGCCCCGTTACGAAGTATCTCTTTATACTCTTTTTCATACCCCGCCGGCAACGGACTGCTTTACGTCCTTGATCGAATTGTTCTCATCTACATAGACCAGTACCGGATTGTGGCTTCTCGCCTCGTCTTCGGCCATCTGGGCGTAACTTGCGATTATGACCGTATCGCCTTTGGTTGCCAGATGGGCTGCGGCCCCGTTTATACATATCTCGCCGCTTCCCCTCGGAGCGACGATTGCGTAGGTCTGAAAACGGTTGCCGTTGGTTATGTTGTATATCTCGACCTTCTCGTAAGGTAGGATCCCGGCGGTCTCGAGCAGGGATTCATCTATCGCCACGCTGCCTTCATAATCGAGATCCGCATCAGTAACCCGCGCCTTGTGTATCTTGCTCTTGAGCATGATGCGCTGCATGTCCACACTTCCTCCTTAAACGATGCTTTTTCGCGGATAAAAAACCCAAAAACACTTGCCCGAGGCAAGCTGTTTAATTTCGAATTTTAACACAATTCCGGCCCAATATACAATTGTCAATGAGCCTTGTGCCGCCTATTTTGACGGCCAGGACGACCAGCGAGCCTTCATCCGCCTCGCCGAGTTCGTCGAGGGTTACCGGATCGCAGATCTTGAGGTAATCCACCGCGGCCAACGGCTCTTCAGCGATGATCCCCCTCATCCTGCCTATCAACTTCTCCGCATCCCTCTCTCCGGCTGCAAAAAGCTCGCCGGCCGCAACCATGGATCTGGGTATGCAGGCCGCGGCCTTCCGCTCCGCTTCCCCGAGGTACCTGTTCCTCGAGCTCATGGCCAGCCCGTCCCCTTCCCTCACGGTCTCCACCGTGACAATCTCCACATCCATGTTCAGGTCCCTTACCAGCCTCTTTACGATGAGCTGCTGCTGGTAGTCCTTGAGCCCGAAGACCGCCACACGCGGCAGGACGGTGTTGAAGAGCTTCACGACAACGGTTGCAACCCCCCTGAAGTGACCGGGCCTTGAAAGCCCGCAAAGGCGGCGTGAAAGCTCCTCCACCTCAACGAAGGTCTGGTAACCACCGGGGTACATCTCTTCTGCTCTGGGACTGAAGACCACATCCACCCCTTCCTTCCTGGCCAAGGCGAGGTCTCTTTCAATATCCCTCGGGTACCTCGAGTAATCCTCCGAAGGACCGAACTGGGCCGGGTTCACGAAGATACTGACGACGAGCACATCCCCGAGCTCCCGACCCTTTCTTAGAAGCATCAGGTGCCCCTCGTGCAGCGCGCCCATCGTCGGCACCAGCACAACCTTCTTGCCGCGCCCAGCCGCAAGCCTCGATAAAGCCTTCATATCCGCGATCCTCTCGATCACCTTCATCGGTTCACACCCGCCCGCCGATCAGTAGCAGTGTTCACTCGAGGGGAACTCCCCGTCCATGACCTCTTCCTTGTACTCCGCAACCGCGCCTTTTATGACCTCTGCGAGGGCTGCGTATCTCTTAACAAACTTCGGCGGTCTACCGTCGCAGTCGAGTCCCAGCATGTCATTCAGGACGAGCACCTGTCCGTCGCAACGGGGCCCGGCCCCTATGCCTATAGTCGGGATGGAAAGGGCCGCGGTTATCTCTCCCGCGAGCTCCGCCGGCATGCCCTCAAGCACGACGGAGAAGGCACCGGCATCCTCCACGGCCTTCGCGTCATCGAGGAGCCTTCGGGCGTCATCTCTGCCGCGCCCCTGGATCCTGTAGCCGCCCATCCTGTGCACGGATTGGGGGGTGAGCCCTATATGCCCCATCACCGGTATGTCTGTGCCGGTAATGGCCCTTATCGCGGCCGCCGTCCTCACACCCCCCTCCACCTTGACCGCGCCTGCCCCGCCTTCCTTGACGAGCCTGCCGGCGTTCTCAACGGCTCTCTCAACACTCACCTGATACGACATGAACGGCATGTCCGCCACCACCAGGGCGTTCCTGCACCCCCTGGAGACGGCCCGTGTATGGTAGACCATCTCGTCCATCGTCACAGGCAACGTCGTTGTGTAGCCTGCCTCCACCATGCCGACCGAATCCCCCACAAGGACAAGCGGTATCCCGGCGCTGTCCAGTATGCGCGCCATGGAGTAGGTGTAGGCAGTAAGGGCCGCTATCCTTATCCCCTTCTCCTTCATCCCCATTATGCCGGGGACAGTCATCTTCTCCATCTTAATTCCCTCTTTTTTTCTTCAGAAGAAAGCATAAAAAAACCTCCCGCGCAAAGGGACGGAAGGTCTCGAACAGGAAGCCTCGGGCACTATATGACCGCACCCGTAGTGCTTCCAGCAAAATCCTGCCGGTTTCATCCGGCAACCCGTCCCGGTCCTCGGCTAACGCCCGGATCCAAGCGGTATGTAGTGCTGCGTGCCCCCCTTAATGGACTTTATCTCCCTTACCAGGTTGGACAAGTCCGAGGGGTTGTTTACGAAGTCTATCTCGGTCGTATTCACGACCAGAAGCGGTGTATCGCTGTAATAGAAGAAGTACTTGTTGTATGCGTCGACGAGCCTGTTCAGATACTCCTCGCTTATATTCCGTTCATAGTCCTTGTTCCTCTTCCTTATCCTTTCAAGCAGGACCTCGCTTGAGGCCTGCAGATAAATGACAAGGTCCGGCTTCGGTATCCTGGCGTCAAGGAGCCTGTAGACCTGCTCATACAGCCCCAGCTCGTTCTCATCGAGGTTCAGATAGGCGAAGATCCTGTCCTTGGCAAAGAGGTAGTCGGATATGACGTTCGTGTTGAAGAGGTCGCACTGGTTGAGCTCCAGCTGCTGCTGGTAGCGGCTCAGAAGGAAAAAAAGCTGGGTCTGGAACGCATACTTCTTTATATCACTGTAAAAATTGGAGAGGAACGGGTTTGTGTCGACCTCTTCCAGGAGCGTTCTGCCGTTCATCTCCTCTGCCAGGAATTCGGTGAGGCTGGTCTTGCCGACCCCTATGGGACCTTCTACAGCGATATATCGTGCCTTCTGCATGGTGACAAAAAAATTATCTCATGACGGGATAAAAAGTCAAGAACAAGTGCTTTATCCTGTCACATGAAAATGTACAGCGAACTGACGGCCCTCTACCTGAAGGCACCCGCCTCCAGAAGGGACCGTGTAAGGTCTATGTACTCCTCGACCCCGACTGTTTCTCCACGCCTTTTGGGGTCTATGCCGGCCCTCGCAAGCGCCCTCTCAACAGCGGTTGTGTCCGCACCGAGGGCCCTGAGCGCATTGAGGAGCGTCTTTCTCCTCCGGCCGAAGGAGCACCTTAAGACCCTCTTGAAGTAACGCTCCAGATCCGGCGGAACCCTGGGACGATCGAGCACCCTGAGGCTTACTACGGTCGAATCCACCCTGGGTTTCGGCCTGAAACAACCTGGAGACACGTTGAACTCGCACCTCGAATCCGCATACGCCCGCGCAAGCACTGAAAGGACACCGTAATCCTTGGTGCCGGGATCTGCCACGAGCCTCAAGGCCACCTCTTTCTGCAGCATCAGGAAAAGCTCCGTGAACGCCTCGCGTTCCTCGAGGAACTTCACCAGTATAGGTCCGGATATGTTGTAGGGCAGGTTCGATACGACCTTAAACCTACTACCGTTGCGCTTCCTCTTAAGTTCCACGAACGAGACCTTGAGGGCGTCCTCACAGATGAGCTCAAGGTTCTCAACCCCCTGGAACCTCTCTTCAAGCCTCTCACAGAGGAGCCTGTCCACCTCGACCGCCACCACGTGAGCCCCGGCATCCAGCAACGCCGCCGTCAGCGCCCCGAGTCCGGGCCCCACCTCGATGACATCCTCGTCTTTGCCGACACGGGCTAGGGATACGATCTTCCGTATGACGTTCCCGTCGACGAGAAAGTGCTGCCCGTAACGTTTCTTCGGATAGGTTCTGTACATCGACTCTTCCATACGGGCCGTACTTCCACGCGTAATCGGCTGCCGGGCTCTTCTCACTCCTTCCACGAGGGCTGGGCGTTCATGTCTAGACCGCCCCTCTCGCCCCTTTTCAGGAGGTGGTATGCGCAGGCAGCCACCATCGCCCCGTTGTCGCTGCAAAAGCGCGGCGGTGGAACAAAGAGCCTCGCCCCTTCCCTTTCAGCCATATCCTTCAGCTTCTTTCTGAGCCGCGAATTGCAGGCGACCCCTCCAGCCACCACGAGATCGCGCGTGGATGTGGCCTCCAGCGCCCATGCGGCCTTCTCTACAAGCACGTCCACCACGGCCTCCTGGAAGCTGGCGGCGATGTTCCTTACGACCTCCGGCGGCATCTCACCCCCGCCGAACCCCTTTACCTTGTTCAGGACCGCGGTCTTGAGCCCGCTGAAGCTGAACTCGAGGCTTCCCTTGGCGATGAGCGGCCTGGTGAACTCCACGTAGCCCGGATCCCCCTCCTTCGACAGCCTGTCGATGGCCACCCCGCCTGGATAGCCGAGCCCGAGGAGCTTCGCCACCTTGTCAAAGGCCTCTCCAGCGGCGTCATCGCGCGTGCGTCCCAGAACGGTGAAGTCGGTGTAATCTTCGACCAGCAAGAGCGAGGTATGCCCGCCGGAGACGACCAGCGCAACGAACGGAAATGCAGGGACCTCCTTTTCTTCGCCCCCCTCGTCAAGGAAAACGGCCAGGGGATGGGCCTCGATGTGGTTTACCCCGACAAAGGACTTGTCCTTCACGTAGGCCACGGCCTTTGCAAAGGAAAGGCCCACGAGGATCGAGCCTACAAGCCCCGGGCCCTGCGTCACCCCTATGGCGTCGATATCATCGATGCCCCTTTCGGCCCTCTTCAACGCCTCTTCGACGACCGGGATTATCGTCTCGATGTGCCTCCGGGATGCGAGCTCCGGCACCACGCCCCCGTACTCGGCGTGAAGCGTATCCTGGGATGCCACGACGGTCGAAAGGACCTCGCGTCCGTCCCTCACGACGGCGGCGCCTGTATCGTCACACGATGATTCTATTCCGAGGACAAGCATGGTCAACCTGCAGCGATAGAGGCCACTGCTTGCAAAAACGCCTCTATGTCATCCTCTGTATTGAAGTATCCTGGGCTCACCCTCACCGCACCCTTTGGATACGTGCCGGCCATCCTGTGCGCGGACGGCGCGCAGTGCGCTCCACTCCTCACCATGACGGCGAAGTCCCTGTCCAGCCTGGTGCCGACCTCCTCCGGCGCGATGCCATCTATGTTGAAGGTAACGAGCGAGGCCCTCTCGTCCGGTTCGGGCGTGCCGAGGATGGATATCCCCCCTATACCCGCAAGCCCGTCCATGATCCTGCGCACGAGACGAACCTCGTGCTCCCTTATCCTGGCGACACCCTCGTCCAGTACGAACCCGACCCCTGCTCCCAGCCCGCCTATGCCGGGCGTGTTCATGGTGCCGGCCTCGAGCCTGTCCGGTATCTCGAGCAGATCGTCAAGCTCACCGGTGCCGCCGTCCACAAGCGGCTCGGGTTCGACCCCCTCTGCGAGGTAAAGGAAACCCGTGCCCTGAGGGCCGAAGAGCGCCTTGTGGCCCGTGCCGACGAATACGTCCGCGCCCAGGCTCCCGAGGTCTACCTCGAGCGCACCCACGGTCTGGGCCCCGTCCACCATGAGCAGCACTCCACGCTTCCTTAGGACTTCTGCTATCTCGGCCACCGGCTGGATCGTACCGAAGACATTCGAGGCGTGCACCACCGCAACAAGCTTCGTCCTGTCGGTAAGGGCCTCTTCTATCTCGCAGGCCTCCACAAGATCGGGCCTCCTTCCCCTGACCCTCGTGACACTGACCCCCTCCCGCTCGAGCCTCCTCAAGGTCTTTGCCACGGAGTTGTGCTCAAACGATGTTGTGACGACATGGTCTCCGCGCCTCACCAACCCCTTGAGCGCAATGTTCACGGCCTCGGTGGCGTTCTTGGTAAAGACCAGGCGCGAGGCGTCCGGTACGTTCAGAAGCCTTGCCAGCGCCTCGCGCGTCGAAAAGATGACACGGCCCGCCTCAAGTGCCATACGGTGGCTGCCCCTTCCGGGGTTACCGCCTATCTTTCTAAGGACCTCGTCGACCCTCGTGTGTACGCACTCGGGCTTCGGGTATGATGTTGCGGCATTGTCGAGATAAATCATAAGGGGTATGATAACATCCAGGAGGGGATTATGCAATCACGGTCAGCGCCCTCCTGTATCCTGCACTACCGCGCCTTGTTTCCATCGTCATTCCATTCACTGCCCCTGATATCCCTCCGGCACCATCACTTCATCAACGCCCCGGATTTTCCAAAAAAAAAGTGATAAAGTTATTCTCATTAACTGTCGAAAAATAATAAGAAAAACTTCTGTTGCTTAATGTCCCGCTCGCTTTGTTTTTCGCCGTGTGCTCGGGGCTTCCGAGGGGAATGCCTGTCCGGGCGTAATACGCAGACAGTCGCTCGATGTATTTTCACCATGAAGAGGCATACATAAAAAAAGGAGGATCGATACGTGAGCAAAACAGCGAACTTCAGAACCCAGCACAAGGAACTTTTACAGATCGCCACCGAGATGTCGTCTCATTTGAAGGAAAGCGAGCTGGCGAACGATGCAAACTGCGTTCGCAGCCTGCTGTCCAAGCTCGCCGGCAAGCTGACCGTTCATCTGGCAATGGAGGACAAGAACCTTTACCCGAGCCTCCTGAACCATGAGGACGAACGTGTACGCACGACCGCAAAGAGGTTCATAGACGAAATGGGAGGCATCCAGGAGGCGTTTTCAAAGTATGTGCGAAACTGGCCGACCTCCGCCCATATCCAGAAGAACCCCTCGGGGTTCATCAGTGAAACCAAGGCCATAGCAAGCGCCCTTTCACAGAGAATCGCCAAGGAAGACAACGAACTCTACAACATGATCGACAGCCTCGGGTAGACCATGGGGACGGGATAACGAAACAGGCTGGGTTTCCGCCACGCAGCCAAGCTTCAATGTCTTGACAACCGTCGAGTGTATGGTAGTGTATTTGGAGAATGGCGGAAAAGAGGCTCATCAAAAGTCCGGACATCTCAAGGCCCGACAGGATCCCGCCCGGCCAGGTGGTTACGGGGTCATGGCCAGTGCTGCACCACGGCGATGTCCAGGATACGGACACATCAAGATGGACCTTCACCATAAGCGGGCTCGTAGCAGAGGAGACGGCGATCGGTTTCGACGAGTTCATGGCGCTTCCGAGGGTCGAGGTCCTTTCGGACGTACACTGCGTTACAGGGTGGTCGATGCTCGACAACCTCTGGGAGGGGGTGAGCACATCCCTCTTGAAGGAACTCGTCCGTATCGATCCAGCCGCGCGCCATGTACTGGTACATGCCAGCGGTGGATTCGCTACGAACATCCCTGTTGAGGAGTTCTTCCGTGAAGACGTCCTCTTCGCGATCAAGCACAACGGGGAACTGCTTGATCTCGAGCACGGCTATCCGGCAAGGCTCGTGGTGCCGGGGCTGTACTTCTGGAAGAGCGCAAAGTGGGTCTGCGGAGTGGAGTTCCTCGAAGAGGATGTAAGGGGTTTCTGGGAATCACGCGGTTACCATAACCACGGGGATCCGTGGAAAGAGGAAAGGTTCGGGCCCTGATCGTAGGGGCTATGAAGGTGTCGTCGACGATCAAACAGGCAACGGACCTAAGGGGATGGATATGTTGAAAAGGATCTTCTACTCCACCATCGTTGCGTCCGTCTTGACGACCGTCTTTATCGTCGGCACCTCGTACGAACAACCCCGCATGCTTTCCGCCGAGGAGGCGCTGGCCGAGAGCAGGCGCGTAACAAAGGCTCTTTTGGGCGAAACCAAGGCGGCCATGAAGTCATACCTTGAACAGGGTGGGCTGATCAAGGCCGTTCGTGGATGCTCGGTCGCAGCACAAGAGATCGCACGCTCATACAACGAATCAACAGGCTACTACATCAGGAGGGTGAGCCTCAAGTACCGGAATCCCATGAACAGGCCGGACCGCTACGAGAAGAAGAGACTCAAGAGGTTCAACAAGCTCAGAAAAAAGGGGATGCTCCCGGATGACTTCGAGGACTACGAGATAGTCGAGGAGGACGGTGGAAGATATCTCCGGTACATGAAACCGCTAATAACCAAGAAGTTCTGCCTTAACTGCCACGGCTCAAAGGACGAGATCCCGGACGATGTGGAGAGGTTCCTCGCTGAAAGGTATCCCGGGGACCGTGCAACTGGATTCAAGGTAGGGGACGTAAGAGGGGCCGTGAGCGTAAAGATCCCGGTAAGGAATCCGGATCAAGCCGGCCGCAAGGAGGAAAGGATATGAAGCACTTTGCAGCTTATCTCTTTGTATTCCTGCTCATCCTGATCACCTGCACGGATGGCATGGCAGCTGAAGAGCCGAAGGGTGTGACCTCACTCGAGGCCTACAGGATGGTTGTGGCAAACCCCGACGGCACATTCATAGTCGATGTAAGGACCACGGCCGAGTATGAATTCGTGGGACACCCCGACCTGCCCAACGGCGTGCCCAACATTCCAATCAAGTTCTATCCGACCTGGGAGGTGAACAGGGACTTCGTGCGCAAGGTGAAAGAGCGGTACAAAAAGGACGATACGATCATAACCATGTGCAGGAGCGGCCCGAGGGCCCTTCAAGCGGCACGGCTGCTCATGGAAGCCGGCTTCAGCAATGTATATTACATGACCGACAGCTTTGAAGGCGAAAAGGACCCGAACGGTCACAGGACCGTAAACGGCTGGAAGGTGAACGGACTGCCCTATACCTACAGCCTCGACGAGGATCTCATCTACAAGGAACACCCCTGTATCCCGGAATGAAGTCCCGAAGGATAATCCTTGCATCCGCATCTCCCAGAAGAAAGATGCTCCTCGGCGAACTCGTGGGGGACTTCGCTGTGGTCCCGGCGGATGTGGACGAGAGCATAAAACCCGGGGAATCGGCGCCGGAACACGTAAAGCGGCTCGCCCTCGAAAAGGCCCGTACGGTGGCCGCCCGGACAGGTGACGCTACGGTGATAAGCGCGGACACGGTGGTCGTCCTTGACGGCGATATACTGGGCAAACCGTCCGATGCCGGCGAGGCAGGTAGGATGCTCAGGCGGTTGAGCGGCAGGACGCATACGGTGCTTACCGCATTCTGCATCCTTGACGCCGCAACCGGAGAGCGTGTACTGAAGGTGGTCGAAAGCAGGGTGACTATGAAGACGGTCGGAGAGCGTGAACTCGATGAGTACCTTGCAACCGAAGAGTCGCTCGACAAGGCCGGCGCGTACGCGATTCAAGGGGCTGCCTCAAGATTTGTGGAAAGGATAGAGGGCTCGTATACGAACGTGGTTGGGCTTCCGATGGACGAGCTCGAAGATGAACTGAGGGCCATGGGACTGATCTCTCCCGGCCGTTAGGCTAAGAGGGCGAGGCTCACCGCCATGACGATCATACCGGCCATCGCACCGGCTATGGCCACGTGTTCCTTCCTGTACGAATGGGCCACTGGAAGCAGTTCGTCGAAGGATATAAAGACCATGAATCCGGCGACCACGCACATGGTCCACCCGAGTACCGTATCACTCATGAACCGCATGAGCACCAGCCCGGCGGCAAGTGCTCCCACGGGTTCGCTTATCCCGGAAAGAAACGACCACTTGAAGGCCTTCGAAGCGCTCCCCGTGGAGGCGAATACCGGCACGGCCACGGCTATGCCCTCCGGGATGTTGTGTATGGCAATGGCTGCGGCAAGTGCGATACCTGTGTCCACGTCGTTCATGGCGCCGGCGAAGGTCACCATGCCCTCGGGGAAGTTGTGTATGGCCACACCGAGCGCAACAAGTACCGAGGCCCTCCCGAGCCGCCCGGTGTCCCGGCTGTACGACCGAGAGGTGCCGCGCCGGGAAGCCGCCCGCCTTGAATCTTCAAGGATGTAGGTGTGCGGCAGGAGCACATCCACGATGAACATAGCGAACATGCCAGCGAAGAATGCCGTATGGGCCCAGGCGAATCCGATGGCGGCCATCCCCTGCGGCAGGAGTTCTACAAACGACACCAGTACCATCACGCCAGCGGAGAATCCGAGCGTAAAGGCCATGTATACCTGCCCCGGTGTCCTGTAGAATAAGGCTATAGCGCTGCCCACGGTGGTGGAAAGGCCGGCGGCGGTGGTGAGTACCATGGCGGTGAGAAAGGTGCTCTTCTGATCCATAGATACTACTCCGCATAGATACGCCTGGACAGAGTATAACCTCAACGCATATCAACGTCAATCGCACGCAAGATGCAGATTGACGGACGAATACGGCTGTGCTAAAAATACCCACATGAAGAAACAGGCCAAGGACGTAAATGAGTTGAGCGAGGAAGAGGCCCGCAAGGAGGCCGAAAGACTTCGCGATGAGATAAACTACCACAACTACCGCTACTATGTCCTGGACAGCCCCGTCATAAGTGATGCCGAATTCGACCGCCTCATGCGAAGGCTCGAGGAGATCGAAAAGAGGTTTCCCTCCCTTGTTACACCCGACTCCCCCACCCAGCGTGTCGGGGCAGAGCCCGCCAAGGAGTTCGGAACCGTAAAACACACCGTCCCCATGCTGAGCCTCAACAACGCATTCACCGAAGAGGAGGTCGTTGAGTTCGACCAAAGGATAAAAAGGCTCCTAAATACCGAACGTGAAATCGAATACGTCGCTGAACCCAAGATGGACGGCCTCGCCGTCGAGCTTGTATACGAGGACGGTGTCTTCACCAGCGGCTCCACGAGGGGAGACGGCTACACTGGCGAGGATGTGACCCAGAACCTCAGGACCATAAAGAGCATTCCCCTGAGGCTCGTGACGGTGAAGGGCGCCGGCGGGGCCGTGAGAATTCCCAGAAGGCTCGAGGTCCGCGGCGAGGTCTACCTGCCCATAGAGGGGTTCGAGAAGGTAAACCGCGAGAGGGAAGAAAAGGGGGAGCAGCTCTTTGCCAATCCAAGGAACGCTGCTGCAGGGTCGCTCAGGCAACTGGATCCCAGGATCACCGCTTCGCGCCCGCTCGACATCTTCTGCTACGGCATAGGGACGGTGGAGGGCATAAGCTTCTCAACCCACATGGAGGTCCTCGAGTATATCAAGAAAGTAGGGTTGAAGGTGAATCCACTGGTCGAGACAGTACACGGTGTCAAAGGTATCCTCGCATACCACGAAAAGCTCGAAAGGATGCGTGAAAGCCTCGACTACGAGCTCGACGGCATAGTGGCCAAGGTAAACAGCCTTGCACTGCAGGAAAAGCTCGGCGTGCTTACAAGGAGTCCCCGCTGGGCGATCGCCTACAAGTTCGCCCCGAAGCAGGAGACCACCGTGGTCAAGGACATCGTGGTGGGCGTGGGCAGGACCGGAGCCCTCACCCCGGTGGCTGTGCTCGAACCGGTCGAGGTAGGCGGGGTCACCATAGAGAGGGCAACATTGCACAACCAAGACGAGATAGACCGCAAGGACGTAAGGATAGGCGATGCCGTAATAGTCCAAAGGGCCGGTGACGTTATACCGGAGGTCTTCGCGGTAATAAAGGACAGAAGAACCGGCAGGGAAAGGCCCTTCAAGATGCCGGAGAAGTGCCCCATGTGCGGGGCCTCGGTCGAGAGAATAGGTGCGATACACTACTGCACGGGCGGCCTCTCATGTCCCGCCCAGCTGAAGGAGACGATCCGACACTTCACGTCGAAAAGGGCCATGGACATAGAGGGCATGGGAGAGAAGAACGTGGACCAGTTCGTTGAACAAGGCCTCATAAGGGATGTTGCGGACATATACTGTCTCAAGGACAGAAAGGAGGAGCTTCTCGGACTCGAAAGGTGGGCCGAGAAGTCCGTGGAAAACCTCCTTGACGCCATCGAAAGGAGCAAGACCCCGACACTCGAAAGGCTCATATACGCGCTCGGCATACGAGGCGTCGGCGAACACCTCGCCGCTGTACTCGCAAGGGAGTTCGGCAGCATCAAATCACTCATGCAGGCGACCGAAGAGCGGCTTATGTCCATCCCCGAGATAGGCCCGGAGACGGCCCGAAGCATAAGGGACTTCTTCAAGGAAGAACACAACCTCAAGGTCATCGCCAAGCTGGAAAATGCCGGAGTCAGGTTTCCTCAAAAGAAACCGACGGCCCAAAAGGGGAGGCTCGAGGGAAAGACCTTCCTGTTTACCGGCACGCTGATTTCGTTTACGAGGGAGGAGGCAAAGAGGCTCGTAGAGGCCAAAGGGGGTATGACTGCGTCCTCGGTCAGCAGGAAGGTCGACTACGTGGTTGTGGGCGAAGCCCCTGGAAGCAAGTACGAAAAGGCAAGGGAGCTCGGCCTCAAGCTTATCTCGGAAGAGGAGTTCAAGAAGATGCTCGGCCTGAAGGAGTAGACCGCAGGCCCTCGGAACGGTGTCCGTCACGGGCGGCGAGCCTTATCCCCTTGAGCGTGGAACCGGCTTTATAGGCAAGGTCCGACCAGCTCCTGCCGTCGGCGGGAAAGGTCGCCACCCCGGCCTTCAATCTCGACCTTGAACGGCGTTTTGCTTCCCTCAGGGGAGGTAGCAGAGAAAGCTCCTCAAGAAGCCTTCTTGCAAGGGTTTCGGCTCCACCCTTCTCAGTCTCCGGAGCGAGTATGCAGAACCTGTTGTCACCGATGCGGGCGGCTGTATCGGTAGTACGGATACTCTTTGCAAGTTGCCGCGCCGTCACGGCAAGAAGCCTGTTGCTCTCTATGTGTCCCAGGCCGTCGTCGTCCAGATCCATCACAACGAGGGAAAGGTTCCTCTTATGCCTCACGCCCCTTTGAACCTCCCTGTCGAACTGCTCCATGAAGTAACGCCTGTTGTAAAGTCCTGTAAGGCCGTCGATCCGGCCGAAGGACCGTATCTCCTCGATCAACCCGACCTTCCTCACCGCCGTACCGGCATATAGGGTGAGCAGGGAAAAGAGCGAGACCTCTTCGGGATCGAACCTCCTCCGGGCGGAGTCCGCGACCTGAAGTATCCCTACGATCTTTCCGTGTGATGTCAGCGGCGCGGAAAGGACAGTCCGCATTCCTTCCCGCTTGATTATGGTGTTGAAGATGCGGCGTTCACCGGGGACCGGTGCCGTGCGGATGACGCCTTCCGGTTCATCCTCATGCAGATCCCTAGCGCTCGCCTCCTGCCGGTGCTTTTCATGCATGAACATTCCACCGCATCCCTTTGATGCGACAAGGGCCGTCTCGCCCTCGCCACCGAAGACCGCCATAAGCCCTGCCGAGGTCTTCGTAAGTCTTGTGGCGTAATCTACGATCGCATGCGCCATGTCATTCACACTGTGTATACTCTCCATGATGAGCGACAGGTTCTGGATGCACTCGTTCTCGGTGAGCCTTCTCTGTTCCTTCTCGTACCTCTTCTTCCTCTCGATACCCAGCCGCCACATGAGCTTCGAAGAGGCACCGCCTACAAGCTCGGTCTCCGGCCCCTTGAGCCTCTGTATCTCCCTGCTCACGTCATCGGAGCCGGTGGCGTCTATTATCACATCGACTCCGGTCTCAACGACCTCCCTGAAGTCCTTCAATACGGGTATGCCCAGCTCCCTGGCAAGCCCGATCCCCTTTGCCCCAGGGTCCTTATCCGCGACCCACACGACCTTCACGCGATCGTTGTCCTTCAATACATCGAGCAGTGCGGCTCCTCCTCTGCCGCATCCAACGATACCGACGCTCACACCGCCGGCGCCTTCGTTGTCCGCAGCTTCGGAGGTGTTGATCAGAGGATCCAGCACCTCGCTTGCAGACCTGCCGCTGCTCTCTCCGCCGGGCTTCTTAACCACTTTACTCATAACGAGGCTTCACACGGCCCACCCCGACACTCCGGGGCCCCTCCTATCTCCAGGTTGGTCCCGCATACCGCACAATCACGGATGCTATATCAAAGCTTGCGGCGGCAAGCCGCAGGGAGTGCATCCGCTGTGGATCTTCAAAGAGGGCGTCTATCCAGTCGTCGGTTTGACTTTTTCCCTGTACAGCTGTTGTATCAATAGGCATGAATGATCCCCGAAAAGACGGTTGCGGTACCTCAACGATGAAGCCTGTAAAAAAAAACAGATGTCCGGTCATGGGACGGCCGGAGCTCTACCTGCACAGGATACGGTTCCTGCCCTTCCTCTTTGCCTTGTACAGGCATTCGTCCGCCTTGCGCAGGAGCTCTATGTGGGTCTTGCCGTCCGCCGGGTAGGTTGCTATTCCGCCGCTTATGGTAACCTTTCTGTTCGGCATGGGGTACTTGGCGATCTCGTTGAGCACCCTGCGGCCGAATGTGAGGGCGCCCTCCTTCTTGATCTGGGGCATTATGATACAGAACTCCTCGCCTCCGAACCGCCCGTTCGTGTCGGTGATCCTCGAGTTCTTCTTCAGTATCTTGGCTATGTTCTTCAATACCTTGTTGCCCTCGAGGTGGCCGTATGTGTCGTTGTATTCCTTGAAGCGGTCTATGTCGAACATGATTATGGAAAGCGGATGTTTGTGCCGTGCCGCCCTCTGGATCTCCTTCTGCATCTGCTCCATGAGGTAGCGCTGGTTGTGCAACCCGGTGAGGCCGTCGGTTATGCTCAGAAGCCGTGTTTCCTCGAGTGTCTTCACCCTCTCTATGGTAAGCCCGGCATAGATCGTAAGGAGTGAAAAAAGGGAAATGTCCTCTGCACGGAACCTCCTCTTCTTGAAGTCGTTCACATACAGGACCCCCACTATCCTGCCCTCGACCGTAAGCGGTGCGGCAAGGAGGGTTCTTACGCCCTCTTTGAGGAGCACCGGGTTGGGCTTGGGAAACTCCCTTATATCCTGGATAAACAGCGGTCCCTCGTGGTTGAGTATGGTGTGGGTAAGACCGCCTTCCCTTATATCCCAGCGCTCTATCTTCTTAAGCCCCGTACCGAAGCCCTTGGCCGCCACGAGCACCATGTCGTCTTTCTGCTCGTCATAGAGGGCCAGCGAGCCGGCTGGCGTATTGGTCAGCTTGGTCGCATAGTCCACTATCGCATATCCCGCGTCCTTTATGCTGTCTATGCTCTCCACGACGAGGCCGAGGTGATAGAGGGCCTCGTGCTCCTTGAGTATTCTTTCACGCTCCTCAACGCGTTTTCTTCTCTCCTCGAAGAGCTGCCACATGATCTTGGCCGACACACCGCCCATGAGCTCGGTGTCGGAGGATATCTTTTTCCTGAGCACCTCGGCGACCTCTGTGGAGCCGGTGAGGTTTATCACGACGTCGACCTTCTTGTCGAGAAAGACATTGAAATCGGTTGCCGTCGGTATGTTCAGCTCCCTGGCAAGAAGCAACCCCTTTGCGGACGGATCCCTGTCCGCCACCCACTCGACGCTGAGCGAAGGGTTCTCCTTGAAGAGCTCGAGAACGGCCGTCCCACCCTTTCCGCACCCGACTATGCCAACCGTCATCTTCGGCCCGCTGTCTTCGGGCAGGTAAGGCGCAAGTGGAGGCAGGAGCCCTATGCCCACTGCATGATTTACAGCCTTGGTACGGCTCTTAACGTTCAGCTTCCTCATTATGTTCTTGAGGTGGTTCTTGGCCGTCCACTGCGACTTGCCGAGGAGCCTGCCTATCTCCTCGTTCGTCTTCCCCTCCTGCACCCACCGGAGGATCTCTATCTCCTTGGGGGTAAGGGCCGACGCATCCCCCCTCACCTTCATCCTTATCATCCTCTCGGGGGTCTTTTGCTTTACCATCTTTGCCATATGAAGCTCCAGATTCTCTCCCTCGGTACGGATGGCCGAAATTAACGGATCGAAGTCCCACTCAGCCGCCCGCCTGCGCAGCCTGGGAGCCTTCACATCCTAAGGTCTTTAACCGTATACGCCGTTCACCTTTGGTTCGTAAAGGCTATGTCGTCGTAGTATGCAACGGCGCTCGCCCCGGTGTTGTCGGTATCCGTCATAACGGCGACCCCCACCACCTTGGGTGGCTCGCCCTTGAACAACATCCTGTAATCCTCGTAGACATTACGGGCTTCCCAGATCCACCTGCCCTTCAACCCCGGTCCGCTCTCCACCGCGACCATCATCGCCTTTGCGGTATATGCGTTCGGAAGATGTCCCCCTTTTTCAAGCCTGTTCGCCCAGATGTAGTTTATCGCCCGTGAGGGGGCCGTTCCGTACAACACCTGAATGATCCGGTACTTTATGCGCTCAACGACCCCGGCGTCTCTTGGATCGTATTCAAATACCACGTACACCCTTGCGGCGTAATCATCGGTCTCCCTCTTTCCGGCATCACCGCCTTCTATAGTTCCACTGACCCTCCACCTCCATATTAATACAGGATGCACCCTCAGGTCCACATCTATCTCTTTGTAGAGGGCCGAAGCTGATGCACTGCTCTCGGCCTTCAAAAAGCGGTTACCGGGCCCGCTCTCGACCGTATACCTGGTATGCCTCGGTATCTTCGGGAACTCGAGCGTCTTCCAGCCGTAAGGGATGCCGTCTTCTTTAACCGGACCGGAGAAGTCGTCGACGACCAACCTGCTGCCTGCGGCACGGGCCGAACCAGGCGAAAAAAACAAAATGAAAACAACGATTGCGCAGACTCCTCCGATGAAGGGAAGCAGGATGCGCCTTCCCCGTCCCGTCGTCCGGTTCGGGGTGGCAGCGACATTTCCGTTCACACCGATGCCCTCCCTATCAGCGGGCCGCTGTAACGGCTTCAAGCCACGAGATGAAACGCTCTGCGTACCAAGTCGCCCTAATACCCGTCCGTGGACGGCGTACATACGCCAGGGCCATCCGCCTGCAAAAAAGGGCTACCTCGAGTGCCTGTCCGCAACCTTGGTAGCCCCGTATGAATCCGGTTTGGTCACGGCGGCATAGCCGGAACCCGTAACCATCCCGACAACCTCTTTTATAATGTCCCTGGTGTCCCCGCTTGCCCCCACATCGAGGTGTATTTCGACCGGCAGGTCCTTGTATCCATTCTCGGACAGCTTCGTTCTCAAGAACGAGGCGAGCTCTATGCTCATGGTAGCCTCATAGAATATCCGCTGCCGCATGCTGTCCATCTTTTTGAACCGTCTCTTGCGGTAGAAGTAGCGTCCGCCGTGTCCCACCCTGTGCACCACCACAGCGGTCACGAAGAGCGTCTCCTTACCCAGAAAGGAATCAGACCCTATGATCAGATTGTACCTGCTTCCACCCCCCTCCTCCATATATTCGACCACCTTGTCGAACATCTCCTCGGCGGTAAGCTCTCCGAACGTAGGACTGTAAAAATCCTTCTGCGCTGGCTCTGTCTTCCGGGAAACCATAGGTTTGGTAAATCTTACAATAAGCCGTTGAAAAAGACAAGGATTTTTGACACCGCAAGCCCCCTTCAGCCCATGCATCCACCCCATGGGACCCGCTACGACCGACCGTCCTGGAAAAGGAGACTATGCCGAACGAAATGATCTTAAAAATCAGCAACTTAGACCTATTTTTTTTGTGGCAATCCCCTCACTTTTATGTTAATATGAATTGATTAAATTCTAAGCGGAAAGGACGGTACGAGCCTTGAAGAACAAAAGCAAAGATCCCAGGACGGAACAGGCCGCGGTAAAGGAGCAGGCCGGCTATGATGCCGAATCCATCAAGGTGCTCGAGGGGCTTGAGGCCGTAAGGAAGAGACCGGCGATGTACATCGGCTCAACCGGATCGATGGGTCTGCACCACCTTGTATACGAGGTGGTGGACAACTCCATAGACGAGGCCCTGGCCGGTTTCTGCAAGAACATCGAAGTAATAATCCACGAGGACAACTCCGTGACCGTCTCCGACGACGGCAGGGGCATTCCGGTAAAGATCCACCCTGTGAAGAAAAAGCCGACCGTCGAGGTGGTCCTTACAGAGCTGCACGCCGGCGGAAAGTTCGAGAACAAGGCATACAAGGTATCCGGCGGACTGCACGGGGTGGGGGTCACCGTGGTGAACTTCCTGTCGGAGTGGCTGGAGGTAGAGATAAAGAGGGACGGCTCGGTCTACCGGCAGTCCTACAGGCGCGGCAGGCCGATAACCGGGCTTGAGGTTACAGGGAAGACGCAGAAGACCGGCACGCGCGTTAGCTTCAAGCCTGATCCCGAGATATTCGACACCACGGAGTTCAGCTTCGACACGCTCAGCAAGCGCCTGCGCGAGCTCTCCTTCCTCAACGCCGGAATAAGGATATCCATACAGGACGAAAGGACCGGCAAGTCCCACGAATTCCAGTACAAGGGCGGGATCGTGAGCTTTGTCGAACACCTCAACAAGACAAAGACCCCCATACACCAGAAGGTAATCTACTTCGCCGGCGAGAAGGAAGGTGTACAGATGGAGTTCGCCCTGCAGTGGAACGAGGGCTACACCGAGAACATCTTCTCTTATGCCAACAACATCAACACCACAGAGGGAGGCACCCACCTCACGGGCTTCAAGTCCGCCCTCACTAGGACGCTCAACAGCTACGCATCCAGCAAGAACCTCCTGAAGGACCTCAAGGAGTCCCTGCAGGGCGAGGACACCAGGGAGGGGCTTACGGCCGTCATAAGCGTAAAGATCTCCAATCCACAGTTCGAGGGCCAGACGAAGACCAAGCTCGGCAACTCAGAGGTGGAGGGTTACGTAAAGACGCTGGTCAACGAAAAGCTCGGCACGTTCCTCGAGGAGAACCCCTCGATCGCAAAGAAGATAGTCCACAAGGCCGCAGAGAGCGCCAGGGCACGGCAGGCGGCGAGGAAGGCCAAGGAGCTCATAAGGCGCAAGGGCGCCCTCGACAGCGCGGCCCTGCCCGGGAAGCTCGCGGACTGCCAGGAGACCAATCCTCTCTTGAGCGAACTGTTCATCGTCGAGGGTGACTCTGCCGGCGGCTCGGCCAAGCAGGGCCGTGACAGGCGCAACCAGGCCGTTCTTCCGATCAAGGGCAAGATACTAAACGTGGAAAAGGCAAGGTTCGACAAGATGCTCTCGAACGAGGAGATAAGGACGATGATCACGGCCCTCGGCTGCGGCATCGGCAAGGAGGAGCAGGACCCCTCCAAGCTCCGCTATAACAGGATAATAATAATGACAGATGCCGACGTGGACGGTTCGCATATAAGAACACTGCTCTTGACCTTCTTCTACCGCCAGATGCCGTTTCTTGCGGAGAACGGTCACCTCTACATAGCGCAACCACCGCTGTACAAGGTGAAGAAGGGCAAGACCGAGACCTACCTCAAGGACGACGCCGCCCTCGAGAACTTCATCTTCGACTCCATGAAGGACGGCATAACGGTGACCTCCGACGGCAGGAAGACCCCTGTAAAGGGTCAGGCACTCATCGACTTCCTCAGGAAGGCCTCCAGGTTCCGGCGTATCCTGGAACGGATGGGCAGGCGTCACAAGGACGCGCACGTAGTCGCATCCCTTGCCCTCGAGCAGGGCTTCACGCCCCGAGTCCTCGAGGACGAAGAGGCCCTCAGCAGGATCTTCGACACCGTCAAGGCCGGTATCGAAAGGCTCTATCCGGAGATAACACCGGTCGAGTTCAATGCAGAAAAAGACCCTGAACACGGAGGCTTCGCCATAAGGTGCATATCGAAGCGCAACGGAACACGCTTTGAGACCCTCATAGACCGTAACTTCGTATCCTCACCGGAGTTCCAGGAGCTCAAAAGGCTCGCCAGGGAGCTTGTCTCCTACGGACGTCCCCCGTTCGTCGTATCGACCGACAGCTCGACGACGGAGCTTCGGACCTACGAGGAGCTCCTTTCGCACCTCATCGAGTCCGGCAAGAAGGGGCTTACCATCCAGCGCTACAAGGGGCTCGGCGAGATGAACCCCGAACAGCTCTGGGAGACCACCATGAACCCCGAAAAGAGGATACTGCGACAGGTAAAGATAGAGGACACCGTGGAGGCCGACGAGATATTCACCACACTGATGGGTGACCATGTCGAGCCGAGACGCAACTTCATAGAAAAGCACGCCCTCGAGGTCTCAAACCTGGATATCTGACCTGAAACGTGCTATACCTCTTGACAGCCGCCTTGTGCGCGGGCGTATATCCGGCGGCATTAACCAAAGCCCCGTACCTGGAAAGGCCCGGACGCTTCCGGCAGGGCGGGCTGAGGCGGAGTAAGAACTGATACGGAGCGGATATTCCTTAAACGCTCAACCACAGCCTCTCCTCCCACGGGCAGGCCGTGTTGAATCACAGAGGCGGGAGATTTCCGTTATGGCAAAAGACAAATCCCAGAAGGTAGGGCTGTACGTGGATGTGGCGAACATAACCCGCAACGGCGGCTACGGCATGAGATTCGACATACTGAGGGACTTCGCATGCCGCGACTACGGCGACCCCATAAGGCTAAACGCATACGTCGCCTATGACGAGGACCGGGCCAGGACGGACCAAGACTACAAGGAGCGTACGCTAAACTTCTACTCGACGCTCAGGGACTACGGCTTCAAGGTGATAGAGAAGACCGTCACCTGGTTCGTCGACGAGGCGGGCTACCGTTACGGAAAGGCCAACGCAGACCTCGACATGGCGGTCGACGCGTTGCTTCAGTCAGAGAACCTCGACAGGGTGCTGCTCGCCACCGGAGACGGCGACTTCGTACAGGTCGTAAGGGCGCTCCAGAACAAGGGCTGCAGGGTGGAGGCGGTCGCCTTCCAGAACGTATCCTCCCTGCTCAAGAGGGAGGTAGACCTCTTCATGTCGGGCTACCTCATACCCAACCTTCTTCCGATCGATGGAAACGACGGCAAAAGGTGGGGCGAGGTCGGCTCGCGGGTGCGCGGGGTATGCTACACCTACTACCACACCAAGAACTACGGTTTCATGCGTTTTCTCGAACGCATAGGGCCGGGGCTGTGGATAACGGATACGCGCAAGAGCGAATCCCCGTACAATACAGCGTTTGTCCACGAAACCAGCTTCGACCCCTCAATAGACCGCGGGCAACTCCCCAACAGGGAACACATCTTCGAGTTCGACATCGTCAAGGGAGACAAGGGGCTCCAGGCGGCGAACATCGTCAGGATCTATCCCTCACAGTAAGACGGGCCGTTACCTCTTCCTGCCGAATATCCACGCAAGGGCGACCCCGATCCAGTACAGCGCCATGAGCGGCACCCCCATGAGCACCTGGCTGAATATGTCCGGCGGGGTAAGGACCGCTCCGGCCACTACCGACAAAATCAACGCATACCGCCAGTAGCCGGCGAGTGTGCGCGCATCCACCACGCCGAGCATGGAAAGGACCATAAGAAGGAGCGGCAGCTGGAAGGCCATGCCGAAGGCTATGAGGAGCTTGGAGGCAAGGGAAAAGTAGAGGCCCATCGAGAGGAACGGCCTAAGCTCGGCCCCCGAGAAGCTCAGAAGGTACTTGAAGCCGAGCGGAAAGACCACGCCGTACGCGAACGAGACCCCGGAGACGAACAGAACGATGGATACACAGACCAGGGGCAGGAACCAGCGCTTCTCGTTCTCGTAAAGGCCCGGCGTTATGAAGGCCCAGGCCTGGTAGAGCACCACCGGACTTGCCAGGATCAGTGCGCTTACAAAGGCCACCTTCAGGTATGTGAAGAAAGGCTCCACGACCCCAGTGAAGGCCATGAACTTCTGTTCAGGCGGGAGAGCTGGAATAATGGGTCTTGCAAGGAAGGCGTAGATTTCCTCAGAGTAGTAGTATGTAACAAGGAATGCCAGGAATACCGCTATGAGCGACCTTATGAGCCGCTGCCTTAGTTCCCTTAGGTGCCCGGTGAGGGTCATGTATTTGATGTCTTCGTCCATTCACCTTTAATGTCTTCCCCTGTTTGCCTCGTGCCGCTCGTCCGCCATCTTTTCACCAGCCGCGTCTTCGGATGGGTCCTGTTCAACATCCTTCCCCTCGGCTTCCGCCTCTGAAAGCGCCTCCCTGAACTCGCGTTTGACCTTGTTGAACTCCTTGAACACCTTTGCCAGCGCCTTGCCCAACTGCGGCAACTTCTCCGGCCCCAGCACAAGAAGGGCGAGGACCACTACAAGCACTATCTCGGCAAAGCCAATACCGAACATCTTCCGTCACCGGGGCGGCTACTCGGCGGCAGGCGGGATGATGAAGACCGGACAGCCCGCCCGTCTCATCACGCGCTCGGTGGTGCTTCCGAAAAACAGCTTGTCCACACGGCCGCTTCCGAAGGTTCCCATCACGATAACATCGATCTTGTTTTCACGGGCGAACCTAACTATCTCCTCGTAAGGCTCCCCCATCAGCACCGTCTTCTCGTAGTCTTCGACCCCCTTGATGAGCCTCGAGCAGAACCTCTCAAGCATCGCCTCGGCGCTCTCTTTCATGGCGTCGTCGAGCTTTTCAAAGGATAGATGCGGGACGTAGAAGCCCACGGCCTCATCCCTTGTATCGACGACGTGCAGGACATAGAGCTTGGCCCCGTAACGCTCGGCAAGAGAGAGCGCGTAGCTCAACGCATGTTCGGATGCCTCTGAAAAATCCGTGGGCAAGAGTATCCTTTCGATATTCCTGGCACCATTCATATCCGTAGCAACCTCCCCTTCAAAGTAACGTTTTATGCAGAAGTACGGCTCTACCCGTGTGTCGAGACGGCACAGGCTGCGCGTCTTCATGCGACGGCATGAAATAAGTTTATATCTTATTACAAGACATAAAGGCTTGCAATATCTTTCTATATCGGCCGGGCACAATTGACCGTTCCGTGCCGAAATGGTATCTTTCAGGTATGCGTCCTGTATTCAGCATTGAAGGTTCCCAGCGGCAGGCCGCGCTGGAACATCAGGCATAAGGGAAGTTTCTATCGTATTCGCTCGATAACGTCTTGGACATCATCATGGCAAAGACCAGAGGAGCGGTTAGTTCAGTTACGAGGCTCATAAAACACCTGGGCGCAAGATCCTCTCCCCGTCCGCGCCTGGAGAGGGCCGTACGGAACCTCTCAGGCCTGCTGCTGCTTGCGGCCTTTCTCTTTATCTCCTCTCTCTGCGTATCCCTGTTCCACATCGGCCGCCTCGGTTACTCACTCCTTAAATCCTTCCTGTCGCTGTGTCCCGAAGGGCTCTCCTCGTTCGTCTCAAGAAACGCCGTGAGGCTTCGTACCGTGCAGGCATCCACAGGGGTCGCGCTCAGCGTTGTATCGCTCTTCTTTGTTCACCTTCACGCAGATCCGGTGCTAAACCGTCCGCAAACAATACGGGACGCCGAGGCAAACCCACAGGCCTCTTCCTACACACGCCCCCCCTGGATACGCGGAAGGTTCCCTGTGGATATCACCAGGGGTGACACTGAGAGGATGGAGCTCAGTATCACCTTCGACGGCGGATCCCATGCCGGCGATGCGGAGCTCATACTCGACACGCTCAGGCAAAGGAACGTAAGGACCACGATATTCCTGACCGGTTCTTTCATTAAGAAGTACCCCGATATAGTGCGACGCATGGTACGGGACGGTCACGAGATAGGCAACCACACGATGACCCACCCGCACCTGACCGAGTTCACGAAAAACCGCAGCCACAAGACGCTTCCGTGGATCACGCGCGAGGTACTCGCAGGCGAGCTCAGGGAGACGGCCCGACTCTTCACCTCCATAACCGGCAGGAGGATGGCCCCGCTGTGGAGGGCACCCTACGGTGAGATAAATGCGGAGCTCAGGGAGTGGGCCTACGCCGAGGGCTACCTTCATGTCGGATGGACCTCGGACCACGAAAGAAAGGAGAGCCTCGACACCCTCGACTGGGTATCGGACAGCTCTTCGGAGCTTTACCTCACCTCCGGCGAGATCAAGGCGAGGATACTCAACTTCAACAGGGACACATACGGGCTCAGGGGCGGCATAATACTCATGCACCTTGGCACGGCCAGGAAAGATGACAGGCCGGCCGAGAGGCTCGGCGAGATAATAGACGAACTCAGGGAACGCGGCTACAGGTTTGTAAAGGCATCAACGCTTGTTGAGCATGCATCGCGGGCGCCTGCCATGCAGCTTGCAGCCGGCTCGGCTGGCAAGATGTAGGGCGGTCGCCGCGGTCCAGATACGGACAACGCCATTGTCGAACTATGAATGACGCAGGACGATCCGGCCTCAGAGCTCCTGCCCCTTGAGTCTTCCAAGCACCTCTTCCCTTATCTTTTTCGGCTCCGGGAGTTCCCTTTCGAGCCTGCCGTCCTTTAAAAGCGGCACCAACAGGACCTCCCATTGCCCGCCGCACCCGCAGGATGCGGGGGGCTTGCCGAGCGGGACCACCATGCTCCTTGCACAACCGCTGCATCTCAGGACATCCTTCGCCCCTGACCACTTGCCCCGCTTTGCAACGGGCACGCCATCTATCTCCATTATGTCCATCGAATAGTCCACCACAGGTGCATCGCTTATGGAGGTACCCACCCCGAAGGCGTCGACCACGGGCTTTAGCCTCAAAACCTCCTCCTCGTCTATGCCGCCGCTTGCAAAGAGCTTTATGTTATCGTAGCCCCTCAGGTCGAGCTCCCACCTCACCTCCTCGAATATCCTGTAGAAGTCGCCCCTCCTCGTGGCCGGGGTATCGAGCCTCATGGCATGGAGGTTACCCTTCATCGCCTCCGCGACCCTAAGCGCCTCTGTCTTTTCGTCGTTGAAGGTGTCGATGAGCGCGACCCGCTTTATCTCCTTGTCGAGGACCTCGTCGAACGCCTTCACGGCCTCGACGGTGTCGCCGAGGACGAGTATGAGCGCATGGGGCATGGTGCCCATGGGGTCTACGTGCAGCAGCTCCGCGCTCGCTATGACTGCCACACCGTCGCAGCCGCCGATAAAGGCGGCCCTCTCTATCATCGGCGCAATGGCCGGGTGCATGCGCCTTGCCCCGAAGCTTACCACCATCCTGTCGCCGGCCGCCACCCTGATGCGCGCGGCCTTGGTGGCCACGCCGGATGACTGGCAGATAAGGCCCAGCATGGCAGTCTCGAAGACGCATATGTCCTGGTACATCCCCTCTATCTCCATCACGGGCTCCCACGGCCTGAAGAGTTCGCCCTCGCGCATCGAGCGTATGCTCACGGGCTTACCCTCCATGAGCCGGGCGACCTCTTCCACGCCGGCAAAGACACCCCACTCCCAGTTCTGCGGAAGCTTCTTCGCGAAGAACTCGGCCCTAACCCTCTTGTCGACTCCCTTCTTTTTCAGTATCTCGAGCGTGCGCGCGAAGTAAACGTCAGTTACCTTTCCGTTCCTGATGTCGTCCGGGTCTGCTATATGGAACATGGCATCATCTCCTGTTCAGCCTGGTATGGCACTCATGCAATGAACCACTCCGCCGCAAGCGGCGGGGAATCAGCCACCTACGGGATTGAAACCCAGGCTCTTCGAAGCCGTTAGTTGTATGCGACTGTGTGCGCCGGTTCATTCACCACGATGCAAGCATATGGATCTGAAGGATGCGACCGGCTCAAGCGGGCTGCCTAACCGGTCGAAGGCCTCCTCAGGAGCTCCCCCCTCTCTCCCTTAGAAAGGAGCAGGAGAACCATCCCGCCCACGAGTATCATCGATCCGGCCATTATGAGCCATATGCCCGGATCCTTGTGTATGTTCAGGACCACGTAGGGGGAGACCACGTAATCTACAAGGGTTACGGAGGTCCCTCCAAGATCGACCGTGCCCCCAGGACGTGCTATACCCAGGAGCGCCGAGCTCCCGTCCGCTGCGATTATCTCCTGGTACGGGTTTCTGAACCGGGCGGAACGTGAATACGGCCTGCCGCTTCTGTCTATCTCGAGGTCTGGATAGAGGCGGCCCAGCGTGAAGCTCTTTCCCGCGGCCGTGGTAAAGCCTCCGTCGAACTCCACCTCGACCCTCTCGCCGTCCACGTCGAGGACCAGCCCGGTCGTGATCCTTCCCTGGTTCGCATGGTAAAAGGCGATCCCCTTGTATACCAAAGGTCCGTTTATACGCACGGTACCCGTCCGCACCTCGGTTCCGCCCTCGATGAGCGTAAGCCTCGTGGAAAGGCGGTCCAGCCCACCCCGCGGTGTAAAGGCCACATCAACATCATCGAGCCGCACCGATAGATCGGCCGTATGAGGCACCGGGACCGCCCTGCCCTGCGCAAGGACGACCCCGGGGGATCTGAACCCGAAGGTGCTGCCCACGAGGTGTCCTGCAAGCGCCACCAGGAAGCCTATGTGTACGACCTGGGGGAGAAACGCCCTGTAGCCTCTCCTGTTCCTGATTATGACACGGAGCCTGTCCGCTGTACACACGAAGGTGTTGACGGCAAAGAGGGAGATAAGAAGGACCAGTACGAACATCCAGAGCGTAAGCCCGGGAGATTCCGTTCCGTGGCGAAAGAGCCATGGCAGAAAGATTCTGTGGTCGATCTCCTGAAAGAAACGCTGGTTCCTTACGACCGTGATGGAACCCCAGGCGGTGACGATACATACAAGTACCGCCAGTGTGACCGTAAGTCCGGTCGAGGCGAAAAAGCTCCAGATACGTCTCATCATTTGACCGCGGCGAAGAGTGGGAAGATGTATAAAGAGGGTTCTATCACAACCTCCAGCACGTGTCAACAAGTGCCATACACAGGCCGGAATGCGCGGCGTATAACGGCTCCCCCCTTGCTCGTCACTTCAAGCCGGATCCCTTCGGACGCCGAACGCCTGTGTCTTGACCATCCCTGATAAAGCTCTATACTAATACCATGAAGCGGCTCGGACTCTACATCGCTGCTACTCGTCCGATGTTCTTTCCCGCCATAATAATTCCAGTCCTGCTCGGAACCTCGTACGCATGGCACAGTGACGGTGTCTTTGACGCATGGGCCTTCGCGGCCGCGCTTGTGGCGGCGGTATTCTACCATGGAGGAATGAACGTCATAAACGACTACTTCGACCATCTGAACGGCGCCGATGCCATGAACAGAACCCCGCTCACCCCGTTTGCCGGCGGAAGCCGCATGATACAGAAGGGGCTCATGGAGCCGAAGGAGACCCTTTATCTGGCGGTGGTGCTGCTCTCGGCCGGAAGCCTCATAGGGCTCTATCTCGCGTACCTGAAGGGGCCGTTACTCATACTGATAGGCGCCGTGGGGCTCCTGTCGGGGCTTTTCTACTCGGCGCCTCCGCTCTTTTTCGCCGGAAGGGGGCTCGGGGAGCTCATGGTCGGGCTCAACTTCGGACTCCTTACGGTAAGCGGTTCGTATTACGTACAGACCGGGACGCTGAAAAGCGGGGTCTTCTTTATCTCGCTTCCCCTGAGCTTCCTCATAGCCGGACTGCTGTACATGAACGAGTTCCCGGACTACGAGGCCGACAGGATCTCTGGTAAGAGAAACCTTTTGGTGCGTCTTGGTCCCGAAAGGGGCAGATGGGGCGTTCCTGTATTCCTGGGGTGTGCGTATCTCAGCCTGATAATATCCACTCTCCTCGGGTATACGGCGCCAGCCTCGCTCATCGCCCTCGGCTCGCTTTACTTCGCCGTGAAGGCCTCGGCCGGTATAATAAGAAACTACGCAGACGGCGGAAGGCTTGTCCCGTCGATCAAGTCCATAATCCTTGCCCATCTCACGGCTGGTATCCTCCTTGTGCTGTCTAACATCATTTAGCACTTGACTGCCGGCCGAATGGTGCTAAAGTTGTTTTCATCCTGCTGTAGCTTCTCTCCCGTGATCCCCAGCGGTCAGAACGCGCCGGACGCAACCCGGCCCAGACCGATCTTCGGTTTACATCACGAACGGACCTTTTGGGCTGGATGCATAGGCTCAGGGGTCAGCTCAGGCAAAGAAATGCCGCCGCCTTGACAAACCTGCACACCGCACCTATATTCATAAGTGAGGGGTAACGGAAAAGACCGACGAACGTAACCGGAGATATCAGCCCGATGAACGTGATTTTTTCAATACGCCCGGCAAAAAAATACGATACGAAAGGAGGGAGAACGATGGCACTCGAAAAATGGCACCCGCTAACAGAATTGGAGCATATGAGGAAAGAGATGGAGAGGATATGGGACGAGTTCCTGCCCTCACCGAGAAGGGCCGTTCTGACCCCTTGGAAGAGGCTTGTAGGCGAGGGAGACGTCACGCTGCCCGCGATCGACATCATAGACAGGGATGAAGAGATACTCGTCAAGATCGAGATGCCCGGCGTGTCCAAGGAAAACATCGACGTGTCGGTGCAGGAGAACACCCTGACCGTAAGGGGCGAGATCAAGGAAGAGAAGGAAGAAAAAGAGGAGAACTACCTGAGAAGGGAGAGGACCTACCGTACCTTCGAGAGGTCCATAAACATCCCGGTGAAGGTTGCGCCGGACAAGATAAAGGCCGGCCTGAGGGACGGAATACTCTATGTGCATCTGCCCAAGGCAGAGGAGACGAAGCCGAGGAAGATAAAGGTTGAAGTTGCCTGATCCAGTGGCCAGAGGAGGTTGGGGCGAGAAGAGTGCCGCTCAATCCCTACCCCAGCCTCCCTCCTTCCTTACTCCTCTTCGCCCACCGGACAGGCGACCACCTCACCGGCCCGTTCACCACCTCTCAGTGACCTGACCACGCTTACCGCCTCGAATACGAGCCATACCTCCAGGAGAAAGATCGCTGAACCTATCGATATAAGGAGCCAGTTGCCGGCCTCTGCAAAACGCCCCAGGTTCGCTATCATTGACCACGCGCTCATGATGAGCATGAAGATCATCGGAAGCAGCGTGTAGTAGACGGGCTTTCCTATCCTTACGAGATACATCGTGACCGAAAGCAGCGCCAGCCCGCCGAGGAGCTGGTTTACGGTCCCGAAGAGCGGCCACAGTATCAGTCCTCCCTTTCCGCCCTTTATCATGCTCAATGCAAAGGCGCTCACCACCGCCACCGTGGTAGCCGGGTGGCGTCCCTTCAGAAAATCGAGTTTCAGGTCTTCGGCGAGCTCGGAAACCACGTAGCGCTGTATCCTTGTAGCGGTATCGAGTGTAGTCGCAGCGAAGCTTATGACAAGGACCGCGGCTATCGCTGCACCCAGCTCGTGCGGGATGCCCGTAGCTGAAAGGAATGAGGCCCCTCCTTCGACAAAGGCCCCTATCTTGGCCCCGAGCCCCTTTGCCGCATCCCAGCTCGAATAGTGTGCGTTCCACGCCGAAAGCGAGCCGAAGCCGGCGGTGCACGCAAGTATCACCAGCACGGAGAGCACCCCTTCGATGAGCATCGACCCGTACCCTATGAAGGGGATATCCCTTTCATTGTCAAGCTGTTTCACCGTTGTTCCCGAAGAGACGAGGGAGTGAAAGCCCGATATGGCGCCGCATGCAACGGTTATGAACAAAAACGGTATGAGAACGGGCGCGCCCACGGGGTTATGGTTCACCGCGGGGGCCACTATCTCGGGCCTTGCGATAAAAAGCCCCAGGTAGAGGAGCCCGAGCCCCACGAAGAGCTGGTGTGAGTTGATGTAATCACGCGGCTGAAGGAGCACCCACACCGGCAGGGTCGACGCGACGTATGCATATACAAGGAGCACCACGCTCCATGTAAGGACCTCGCTGCCCATAATAAGCGGCGGCATCCTCAACGGCACATGCATGCCGACCAGGACGAATGCGTAGAGAACGACGAGCGCTATGACGGACGCCAGGAGCGTGTTTCCCGATCTCCTGTATATGTAGAAGCCGAGGAGCACAGCCAGGGGCAGCTCCACCCAGACCGGAAGCACGGTGGCCGGGTAATTCACGAAGAGGACGCCTATGACCAGGATGAATACAGCTATGACTATGAGGAGCGCGAAGAATATGAGGAGCAGGAAGAGGGTCCTCGCCCTGGGACCGACGAGCTCCCTTGTGACCTCGCCTATGGACCTGCCCCCGTGCCTTGCGGACACAACCAGCGCGCCAAAGTCGTGCACAGCGCCCATGGCTATAGAGCCGAAGACTATCCAGACAAGAGCCGGAAGCCACCCCCATATCACGGCTATCGCCGGTCCCACTATGGGACCGGCCCCGGCGATGGAGGTGAAGTGGTGGCCGAAGAGTATATGCCTCTTGGTGGGCACGAAGTCAACGCCGTCGCGGAACTCGTGCGCCGGGGTGAGCCTTGCGGGGTCTATCGAAAAAATCCTGCGGCTCAGAAAACGGCCGTAGAACCGGTAGGCCAGTATGTATGCAACGAATGCGAAAAGGGCTACGTATATGGAGTTCATCGGGGCACTCCCGGATCCGGATTCACCTGAATATTCTAACTTAAGGGAGGGTGGAAAATCAATGAGTGGATGCCGAAGTTGTGGGGTATGCCGAGAATTGATCTATTCTTCCTGCCTAAGTACCGTCAGGTTAAATTCACAAGTTCTACGGTTGAGCCTGACGTTGAAAATAAAAAAAGAGACCCGTTTTACCTATCTACAGCCATGTCAACCCCCGCCTCCCCTGGCAAGATAATCCTTGAGGCTGATTATGCGTATCCCCTTATAGGTCTTTAGGCCAAGTATCTCCTTATCCCCTGTTACTATCAGGTCCGCCCTGCCTGCTACGGCGCATTCGAGCACCCTGTTGTCGGGATCATCCTGAAGGACCTTGATTTTCCTGCCGCTTCTCACCATCTCGCCCATCTCCGAGACGACGACGGCCACACGGCTTAGCTGCTCCGCGTCTCGGCTGAACTTCTTGGAAAGGACGCCAAGCAGCTCATCGAGTATCTCCCTTGAGACGACAAGCGTGTCTTCACCCTCAATTATCCTCAGAACGGCTTTTTCGGCAAGGCCGCCCGGTATCGCAAAGGCGGATACGAAGATATTGGTATCGAAGACGACTATCAATTCTTCCCCAGGTATCTTTTAAGATCCCGCTCGGTGAGTATCCCCTTTTCCTTTGCCCGCGCGCTCCAGTAGCCCTGTATCCCGGAGAACTCCCTCTTAAGCCTCTCCTTCCTCGCGAGACGGACGGCATCCTGTATGACCGCGCTTACGCTTTTGCCCTGCTCCTCTGCCATCTCCTCAATCTCTTTCGCCATATCCCTGGGCAGGGATATTGTTTTCTTGACGGCATTTCCCATAATAAGCCACCTCCACTCTGGTATGAAAAAATACTACCACAAAGAGAGGGTAAAAACAAGGCCTCTGCGCTCCTACTGGTCGCTCTGCAATGACGGGGTCGGCAGGGCCGAATATAACGGCACTTAATGTGTTCTCGTACCCGGTAATGACCTTTTTCAAGGACGGGACTAAAAAGGGGGGTCGGCGAGCGCGTAGTTGTTGGCATCCTTATTGTCCACGTTCTGGTTGCCGTTGTTGAAGTTGCAGTTCCACGCGTTATCTGGATCGGCAGAATACTCCGTACCGGACCAGTAGTCGCTGCCGCTTGTCTACCCACTTTTGACAGAATCTTCATCCTATACCACCTGATGGGAATCCCCCAACGGGTATCACACCCTGCACGGCCATGCCTGTTCCATTGTCAGGCGGGGTAGACGCACAATGATCCATCCCGGCACGCTCACCTGAAAAAAGAGGGTCTCCCTCTCTGGCTTTCAGGCAGTTCAGGCCCACTCTTATCCTTACCCACACTCTTAAGCCACCCCTCGTTCTGCCTGCTTATTGAGACCACCTCCTCGACGGCGAATTTAAACGCTTTAAAACCCTTGAGGGCCCTGACCTCCTTGCAGAGTCGGATCAGGATCATCATCTCTTCAATCTGCTCCCGCAGTTCCAGGAGGAGGGGCATTTTATCCCAGGAGGAGTTGGCCTTAACGATCAGGCTTACAATCTCTCGACCCTTGTTCCTGAGTTCCGTGCCCAGGGTATACTTGTGGCAGCGGCTGAATCAGGCAACCACCTTCTCGAAGTAAATGGCTACGTCCATCGCCTTCTTGTAGATAGGCAGATGCTCATACCTGGCCATGGCGTTAGATAAACTCAGAAAAATACGGAGAAAGCAGGGGGGATTCTCCCCCCTGCACCCCAACAAAAGGATCGAATGATCCGAATCACACAATCACCCATGTCGCCGCCCGAACCTCTTTCGAGTCAGGACCAGCCCTGCAAGGCCAGAGCCAAGGAGAAAGATAGTAGAGGGTTCGGGGACGGGGGCAGGAGAACCTCCACCACCCCCGGTAACACCAATCCCAATGGGTACATCGCCGTCACGCACGGCAAGCGCAAAGATGCTGTAGTGCTTAGGGTACAATTCATGGTAGCCGTAGTAGGTGAGGAAGTACCACGCGTAGTAAGAATTGGTAGAATACTCCGTACCAAACCAGTAGGGACCGACTTTGAAATTCTGGAAGAGACCGGTGTTGGTAAGGCCCCAACTAGACAGAATGCGGCCACTGGTGTCTCTGTACCCCAGGTTCCCGAGCTCCGTATAAAAGAGGTGCCCTATCTCGTTGGTCGTGATGTTGTAGCCCCCAGTGGTCGTGCCGTCATAACCAGAGACATACAGGCCATCCACCGTCGTCGGCAGCCGCCAGTCATCATAAACCGTGCCGCCGAAGTCAACGGTCAGGGCATCCGCCCAGTTCACCTGGGTCTGCCACATAGCCGAGCCGTTCGTGTAATCATACCAGGTGATGTCGAGGTCATCGTCATAGATCAGCCGATTGCCCTGGGTGTCCGTGCCTCTGAGTATCAGGGCGGCGTGGGCATGCATCGAAGCCCCCAATACCATCACAAGGGCGACCAGTAAAGCAGATATCCTCTTCATTAAGTTTCACCTCCTTTCTCTCTGGATTTTCGACAAAAAGAGGCTCGACGAATATCTGAAGGGAAACCTCTCCAGATAATCGGGCCTATGTAAAACAGGGCTTACTATCCCTGTTATCCTGTTCTTAAGACAGGTGAGTGAATGCAATCGGGCTGCCATTTATTACATCCTTAGAACAGTTTTAAAACCGGTTATCTCATAGAGGGATTTTTTATATATCACATCAGTACTGTCCGGTTAAATTCACAAGTTCAACGGCAGGCCTGACGCTGAAAAATAAGTTAGGGAGACTCTGATCTATTGCCTGTCTCGTCATTGCGTGCGCAGCGAAATACCGTATGTAACGGGCGGGCGAAGCGACCTTGCCGGGGAGGAGGGATCTTACCTCCTCCAATCTCGTTCTTTGTAAAATGAACTACCCCGCGGCAAGCCGCGGGGTATCAAAATAGTGCTAACTGTGCCGCATGAATCCGTTTATACTCATTTTCTCTGCCTTGCTCTTTGACATATTGGCGAATGGCATCTTCACTACCCTTTCTGCCAACTGTATTAGCGTAATACCCGTCGGTCCAAAATTCGCCTCCCCATAAGTGTTTTTTGACCGATGGAATTCGTTGAAATATCTCGCGCTGTTATGCTCTGGGGAAAGAATCCCGAGCATCAGCTTGGGTCACATAAAAGAAGCATGGTAAAACCCGTTACAGAGACCACGAGAACCATTTCTTTGAAGATTCCTGTTGATTTGTTTGAGAAGATAGAATTGGTAACTCACGCAAAAATTGCAGACACCTTTGAAGAAACTGTAATTCACATTCTTAAACGGGGCTTGGCCGATGTTGCACCAGCGATCAAGGAAGGTCTCTCTCGCCAGTTGAAAGAGCTGGACGAGTTATAATCAGACAACGGGTGCAGGGAGAGTAAATGGAAACCATGTGATTTAAAAACCGAAAGGGGAAAATTATGGGTAACATTAATGATATCAGGGAACTGCTCGAGAGGTTTGAGCACAGAAAGCTGGTATATCACCGATACCGGGAGGATAGCAACATACAGGAAGCAAGGGAGACCCGAGACTGGAAAACAGAAAATGGACCACTCCGGGCTTTAGTCCGGAGTGGTCCGTTTATATCTTATAACACTTCAATACGGTGCATGCTTCAATGTGGTTAAAGTCGCTATCCTTATGTAAAAGCGTCAAGTCGTTCTCCATGCATATGGCGGCTATGATGCAGTCAACGGTCTTTCTTACGGTCCTGCCCCTTTTTCTGCAATCTCTGTAAATCCCGGCCGCTTTCAGGTACGTCTCAATCCCATTCGGTCTATAGATGGGAAATTCCAGAAGATAGTCCTTCACCCTCTTGAAGTCCTTGTCTTCCTTTATCCCCTGAAGGACTTCTGCAAGGATTATCTCAGTTATTGAGATATCCTCCTCGTCTTCTATGAGCCTGTGAAGCGTTCTGCGCTGGATGGAATTTACACCCCTGAGGAAATCCACCCATACGCTGGTATCCACAAGTATCATCCCCTGCTCTTCCTCATCTCACCGAGGTTGCCGGTCCACTTCACCTTTCCCTCGAGAGAAAGGATTTGCTTCCTCTTTATCCTTCGCACGAGTTCTTCGAGGGCGTAATTCACAAGCTCTTTTTTGGTCTTCTTGTGGGTGAGCTTCATGGCTTCGTTCACCAGCTTTTCGTCAAGCTCGATATTCGTCCGCAACATTATGGATGCCCTCCTTTCGATGCTATACACAAAATATAGCAGATTTTTGTGTATAAAGCAAGGAAGGGATTCGCGAGAAAGGGTAAGCCGAAGCCACGGTGAGCCAAAGCCCCGAGGGAAGCGAAGGGGGAAGCGAAGGGGGAAGCGACGAAGCAACCTCTGACATGCTGATTATGGTATGGATGGATTGCCTCGCTGCGCTCTGTTGGACTCACCCCTTTATGTCAGAGTGAAGGGACTTCAGGCCCGAAGCGTAGCAACTCTGGCTTCTGCCTGCGAAGCTTCCTGTTGTTGATTGGAGGAAGTCCGAAAACTTCTCCTCCAGCCTCCAAGGGTTGGTTCATATCAAGAATGGATTCCGGTTACTATTGAAGCTTCCTCAAGCGGGCTCAGGCCTGCCTGTAGCAGGCAGGAAATCTTCTCAGGCAGGGAATTGTCCGGTTGCGGATTCACTCCCCGACACCAAAGCCCCCGCGTGGAATCCCAGCCTGCACTGGTGAACCGCCCGTCGGCATATGCCCACCATGCGTTTTTACCTGCCGTAGGGGTTCTCGTCCGCCTCCCCGGCTATCCCCTCGGCCGCTCCCTCGCTCATGGAGCCGGGAATCCGCATAACCTTCCCGGCGGGCTTGCCCGCTTCTTTCGCCCCCTTGTTCACGCCCTCAAGGGTGGAGCTACAGGCGGCCAGGGATAGAACAGATAGCGCCATCACCAGACAGATAAACCTTCTGAACATATCTACACCGTCCTTTCTTTACGCTACCACGACATCGAACCTACCTCGAACGAATGATGTTTCCCCTCTCTATCTTGCCGCTTATGGAACCCACGGGCCTTGCCTTCGAGAACTTCTCACTTACCTGGAAGACCTCTATCTCGCCCAGCTCTTCCTCCTCGGCCCCGAGCATTTCACCGGTTTCCGGATCCACGAGCTCTTCCCCGACCGAATAGACGGTAAACTTCTCACCTTTTGATACATCGTGCCTCTTGCCGGCGCTTATGTAAACAACATCTCCCTTAACCTTTATGACCCTGCCCTCGAAGGGAAGGTCCTCGAGCTTGGATGCGATGTACTCCACGGCATTGTCTATGGCGATCTGCGTCGCCTTGCCGAGCGGTGTCTTCTTGAAGCCCTCCGTGCCGAAGCTCACGCCACCGAGGTCCACGCCCAGGCTCAATCCACCGGATTCGGCCTTGCCTTCCACCCTGTGGGAGTCGAGGACCTCCCCGGTGGTTGTATCTATCAGGCGTATTATGAGCCCGACATGGGCGTCTCCCCTCTTGCTCCCTATCCTGAAGCCGCCGATGCCGATACCGGTTCCGCTTCCCGAGGAGTTCAACTCGAACTCAGTGATGGCGCCCTTGATGAGGATCTGCGCGCTGGTGAGCTTTCCGGTCCGCGCCGATCTGGACTTCATCGCCCTGCCGCTTGATGCCAGGTCCTGCTCCGCGAGCACGTCCGAAAGGGTCTGCCTCTCGAGCACGACGAACCGGCCGCTCTGAACGAGGGCGTCCGTCAACTGGTCCGCCATACCGTCATCGAGGTTCCACTGTCCGCTCCAGGAAGACTTGTTCTCGAACCTGGAAACGGCCACGACCTTCTTGAGCTTGCCCGCGGCAAACACAGGAGCGTGAAAAACCAGTACGGCGACGAATACCGCCACCGCCGCCTTTACAACCGCTGTTACACCAGTCTTGACGATCATAGTGATGCCTCCTTCTTTGAACCTGTATCTATTCTATCCGACTTGATGCCGCGCCGGTTTTGAAGATGCACCGCGCCCGCACCCCGCAGCTTGCACACACAGGAAGCTTCAATGCCTCTTCGCGGCGGAGGCGGCGGCACACTGGGATAGGCGCTCCTGATTACAGGATCGTGCGGATATCCGTGATACCCTCGTCCTGACGCCCCGGGTATGCATCCCTCGACCCGGTACTTGGACCCGTGCTCATCGCCCCCGCCGGGCTCAATTTCAACACTTTTTTGCGATTTTGTCAAACCGATCTGACAGGATGGTGTGGGCAGGCATAACGACCGCGAGCGCCCGTCAGGGCCGTAACACAAACGGCGGCGCACTGTGCAAGGCATTTATCGATGGGCTGACGAAACCCGAAAGGAGGAAGGTGAAGAAGGCGGCTTAACCAGAAACCCCGCCAGGGGGCGGAAGTGCCGTGTGAAGACCGTCACTGTACACCCTGAGCCCGCTGCAGGGTGCCTCGATACTATCACTGTATAGACATTTGGACACCTCTTTGGCAGACTCGACTATACCCGAATCAAGGAAGGGATTGTTTCTCTTCAACCATTCAAGGGCCTTGTTTTTCTCGATACCGGAAAAATCGGCGATGCGCTCGGATCGTTTATCCAAATAAAGAGTTAGAGCGAGCGCCCTGAGCCTGTCAGAAGGAGAGTCTGTATATTTTGCCTCAACCGCATAGGCCCACGCATAGATAGGATATATACGCTGATAGGTCTTAGCCCATTCCAGAGCAAGGGTGCGGTATTCCTCATATCCTGTATCTTCATAAAGCCACTCGCTTGCTTCTACGATCTGATACCTTGCGAAAAAAGGACGTGATCTTGTTGGTGGAAGTCGGTAAAAGGCGGCCTTTAAATGACGAATCGCTTTTTCATGGTGACCTTTACCTCCGGAAATAAAGGCTTTTGATAAGTGATAATCAAAGTCCTCTCCAAATTTACTTTTGTAGGCTCTCAAATGATTTTCAAACTCCGACAAATTCCCACTCTTGACACTGCTCCAGGCAATATAAGGAAAGGCATAGCTGTACAGGCGGTACGTTCTCTTGCTAAAGAAAGGAAACTTCTCCCTGAAAACTCCTAAGGCTTTGGCAAAATCACCCATTCTGAGGGCATAATATCCGTCAGCGAACCAGGCTAAATGGAACCTGTTCTTCCTTCTTACCTGCGGTTTCCTATCAGGGGAGGCGATTTTCCAGCTTATCTCTTCAATCAGTTCGGCAAGGTGCCGGTTTGGGTATCTGTCGATCATGTGAGTCATCAGGATATATCTCCCGGCGTCGGCAACGGTGACCTTTTGTGTTTTATGGCGTTCTAGGAGCCACTGCCGCTGTCCCTCGTCTGTCGCTCCTTCCAAGCGATGCCACACAAAGGCAGCACTCCAGATCTGCGGTGAATGTTGTTGAATGTCGAGAGAATCGAATAACAACTGCGATTCTTTCTGGTATCCCATTATCCGGAGGAGCAATATATAAAGCATATGGGCCGTATTATCATTGTATCGTTTCGCACATTGGAGAAAGTAGTAGGCCGCTCGATTGTAGTCCCTTTCTATGAGCGACAAAAAAGCAGAGCTGAACATTTCCGCACTCGAACCGGTTTCATAGCTTGCAGACAATCGCAAGAGAGGTATCGCTTCATCGATGGCGCCATGCCACATGAGTTTAAACCCAGCCTCATATGCATAATTTGAGAGAGCTACCCGGTTTACCCTTTCTCCTTCGTTAAAGAGCAAGTATTTCTGGAATGTGGCAAGTGCCTTCTTAAAGTTTCCCTGCTTAACATAAAGTTCCCCAAGTTCAAAATAAGGCTTCCAGACTTCAGGGGTGAGTGCAATGGCTTCTTCATAAAGCCTTATGGCTCCATCCATATCACCTTTTTTCTCCATGTCTTTGGACAGATAGGCGATTCGATCCGGATGACCGACAAAGCGTCCTTGATTGGACTTTAAAAGCATATCAGCCTCTTTGTACATCTCCAAGTCAAGAAGCTTCTTGTGATAAACCTTGAGACTAAGAAAGCTGTCATTGGCATAGAGGAGAGATAATGCGAGATTGTTAAGGTAGTGCTTGATATTGTCATCAAGCAAAGATAGGTCGATTCCAAAAAGGTTTGCCTTCAGCTCTTTTCGATCCGATACCGATAACAAATTGGGCCAATACCAACGCTTTGGATAATCTCCGTCATAAAAAGACTCGGAGCCACAAGTATTACTTGCAATCCTTGACTGCCCCTGTGACCAATAACAGACATTATATTCATTTTCCTTTATCGCCTTTTCGATGTTCACACGGACTTGCCCCCGCTTTTTTCGGGATAGTCCTCTCAGCGTTACGACTTTCAGGTATGTTAATTTGATATGCCCACGATACAGCATTTCATAGCGGTTCAAGGTCTCCACGGCTTTTTCCTTCAAATCTTGCGCAAAAACAAGAAACCTGATCCTTTGCAAAAGATTGGCTTCACCGATGGCATAAAGGAGATCAAGATAATCCCTCTCCACAGGGTGCCATGAGTCATTCGAGCAACAGAACTTTTCGCCCCGGCCTGACAACAACCTGCGGTAATGGTTGTATACGGAAAATTCGACATCCTCATCTTCAAAAAGGTCTTTCCCGACAACCACATTGCTCATTGCAAGGCTTTCAGCAGTAAATCCAGGGATTGGGAATGCCTCATCCAATTTTTGTTTGACCATAAGATTGGATTGCCGAGTCCACCTATCCTTACCCTCGATACGACGTGTTATAATCATCTTCCAGCCAGGAAGGTCATCGGTTATCTTTTCGATGTGTTCCATGGATGGATTATAACCGTAAGACATGCGGAGATCGTTTAATTCAATCTGGGCAAGCAATCTTGTCAACGGTGACTCGATCTGATCAGCCCATCTTTCCAACTCTACAATGTTACCGTCAAGAAGTGCAGCGAGGGCTTTTTCAGCAGGACCTTTAGGTGATTTTTCTAAAACAGCTAAAGCAGCAGGACGACGATGGAGATAAAAGTAGGCCCGTGCTTTCAACAATGCATAGTCGGGAGATTTGGGTGAGACTCCACTCAAGGCCACGAGAGACCGCTCAAAAAAATGTTCTCTCTCAGTAGTATCATCCGGATATAGAGATGTTGTATCTTCGGGATACAGCATACCGAGCAGTTGCAAATAGTAAGAGCTTAAAACAGGTGATTCCGGTTTGGTTCTGACCATTGCCAAGATATTCTCAGGGAGAGACGACTTCTCTGCTCTCTTGTAGAAAACCACTTTGAACTTCTTTGATTCAGAAACGGGTAATTTGGAAACAATCTCGTCCAGATAGTCGCGAAAGGCCTCAGAGGGAAGGTGCTCATCAGAGAATGGAATGTCTTTCCACTCGATTTTGGTCACTTTGGTTTTATAACTGAAAACGCTATCTTCGTCTCTCACTTGAACCAACAGAGTCAGCTTAAGCTTTTCGTCACGATTATGTCCAACATAGCCTCTGATAAGAATTTTAACTTTAAGATCATTGGCCAGCTGGTAAACCTCTCGCTCATCAAATACTCGTTCTCTCTCGCCCAATGCCCTTGCTACCAATGTCGGGCTGGGCACTTCAAGGTTTGTTACACTTTCGATACGATGCGACAGATACCTCGTCATAAGAGAACGGCCTATGCGGTCAATCGCATAGCCTTGAACTTGGAAGGGTACAACCAAGACATCATAGGAATCATGTCTTAAGAGGTCACGATACAGGGCCTTTTCCGACTCGATCCAATCGGATATAGGACGGCGCACCCTCTTAACGTTAGCCAACTCAAAATCTTCCATGATGCCAAAGACTCCAGCGGTATCCGATTTCGGATGCCTGTCTTCCTTATTGTAGGTTGTACCCGGATCTTGTTCAATTCCAGCAAGCTTCGAAGTCACAGACCGGGGCTTAAAAACAGTAACACGTACGTTCAAAGGCGATTCACTGCCGCTCATTGAACCGAATTCACCCCCTTTCACACCATAGGCCTTCATGTTACGGGTGTCTACTTTCCAGTAGAGGTTTTTCCATGTCTCGAGCCGAAGATGGTAAATGGTACGCTTGACCTTCTTCACATCCCAACCACCACCGTATGATATAATAAAACCTCCAGCTGAAATCTGCATGGTGCCGGTTGCAGGCTCGAATGATAAGTAAGAAGATGAGAATCGCAGGATAAAATACCTTGCAGGTGCTCTTTCGTTATCTCCGTCTTCCACAACAACTTTAACTCCTTTAAGGACTTTTTCACTACCTCCCAAAGAACCGAACGTCCCTTCTATCACTTTGTATACCCGTTTAAGTTTTGTGTCTACTTTCCAAAAGAAGCCTTTCCAAAACTTCATACGTACATGGAAAAGATAGGGTTTGAGTTGTTTGACCTCCCAGTCGCCGTCCATCGAAAGCAAGCTTCCTGCTGCATTGACCATCGTGGTGTTGTCAGGTATGTTATAAATAAGGTGGGTATCTGAAAAATTCAGAAAAAACCGATTGGGTGCCTGTGCCGATACCGGTTCGACAGAAAACGACCAGAGAAGAATAGCGATCGCCATTGAGATAACCCAATGTCTACAATTCGCCTTCATTAAAATCCTCCTTTTAGCGAGGCATGACTTTTCTCTCTCACACCGTCAAGGAAAAACACGGCACGGGCGGAGTGAAAAAAAAGACCATCGAAGGGGCAAGCACCGATGAATCAAGCGCTCCGCTGTCAATGGTCTTTCCTGCCTCCTCAAGCCACTTCCCGGCCTTTTTTATAGACCCCAAAGCCTTGTCCTTTGAGGGAGGCATTTTTCTTAACAGGCCTTTTTCCAGGCAATCCTTATATCTGAACGCCATTCCTGTCTCCGTAAAGTATTATCGAGCCGAAAGCAAGAGCATGGTAAAACAGCTCATCTTCCTTTTTCAGCTTTTCTATTTTCCCGTCGGTCAAAAGCATCACCCTGGCCTTGCCGATCTTCTTCTGAAGCGCTGAAGTCAAGGATGCCAACTCCTTTTCCTTTGCCTCCTCAACCCTGATCCAGATATCGATGTCCGAATCTTCTGTGTTTTCACCTTTTGCACAGCTTCCGTACAGTCCGACCGACTTGACAAAAGGATACCTTCTGAAAAGCCTTGCATCGATGCCCTTGATATTAAGCAGAATCTTCACCGCCTTGACAATGGACGAGTCAGCAACAAAAAACTTTCCCTTGCTTTTCTTGAGGACGCCTTCTTTTGAAAGGATATCAAAATACTTGGAGACAAGGCCTTTGCTAAGCTTCAGTCTGGCAGCCACATCACTGACACCAACGGAGCCTGTCCTGAATATGGCCTCTGTCAGTATCCTTATCCTCTCTTTCGTGGAAAACATCTTTTCCATGTTCATACACCAAGAACAGGTTGTTCATAATTTATAAACTTTTTGTTCTCATTTTATGAACAAAAAACATTCTTGTCAAGAGCCGCTCGGATGTAGATGCTTGGTTTGAGGGCCGGAACACAAACGGCGGCGCACTGTGCAAGGCATTTATCGATGGGCTGACGAAACCCGAAAGGAGGAAGGTGAAGAAGGCGGCTTTGGCAAAGACCCACCGGAGGTGTAGTGTAAGGTAAAGACTGTCACTGCACACCCAATCTCTGCGGTATAGAGACTTCGAAGGAATCACTGTCCATAGCACCATTCCGACCCGGTGCAAGGCCCTTTACAATCACCCTTTCTGAAGTCCGATTGCTTCCAAATCCTGTTTACCGGACCTTCAAAGGAGCCGATTATAAAACAAACGCCCGCTGTCAGCAGGTGTCGGGACAGCGGGCGTTTTACTCTTCTCTCGCAAACTCCTTTATCTCGGAATCCTCGCTATCATCAAGCTGTATTGACAAAGATAGCATAGAGGATAATGTGTCAAGGCATGATCCCGCATCCGTCCACACAGCACCTTTTTAAGGGACCACCATTTGCAGGAAAAGCCC
>Ga0256830_1000038_pt1 | contig 113037 bp, 84 predicted proteins | sample 128326metaG_FD_190537 | JGI IMG/M metagenome (GOLD analysis project Ga0256830, IMG submission 190537) | Hydrothermal vent microbial communities from Lau Basin, Pacific Ocean - 128-326 | ecosystem: Environmental > Aquatic > Marine > Hydrothermal vents | place: Pacific Ocean: Lau Basin...
CGCTCGGCGTGTGGGAATGGGAACGGCTTCTCCCGAGCCCGCCCCGGTCGACGCCTCCACCCATACCGGTCCCGACCCCGGCGCCTCCGCCTCCCCGGGAGCAGCAGCCGGAACTCCCGAGCCTTGTGGATCCTCCCCTCGAGGGGGCGGTCCCCGGCGACACCTGGGCGGGGTTCGCCACACTCTCCTGGCCCCTAGACAAGGGCTTGATGTCCGGAGGGGTCACGTCGAAACCCGAGATCACCGAACCATCCTCGACCTCGATCTCCTTCGGGATTCCCTGGATCGAAACGGCGGAATCCAAGGCCGGAACACCAGGGGTCGGTCCCATGTAGGCCACGAGCCGCCGGACGGCGCCTCGGTATTTCCCGGTGACCATCAGCCGGAAGACGTTCTCATCCCCCTCGTCTACCAAGGTGTCTCCGTCGTTGTCCTGTCCGTCGTTCAGGAGCAGGGTCGGCTGGACCGTGAAGGAACCCTGGTTGCCGACCTGCCGGCTGAAGGAGACCCCGTCCTTCAGCATTCCGATCGACGCAAGATAGATCGCCTCGTCGATCCCGCTCTCGGCGGCCCAGAAGGCCCGCTCCTGCTTCACTTCCTCGATAAGCCGGGAATTCCTTCCGGTCATCGTCATGATCGCCGCGCTGGCGAGGAACATCATCGGAATGATGCTGGCGACGAGAACGACAAAGACGAAACCGCCCTCGTTCCTCCCCCGCATTCCGCTTTTCCTTACAGATGCTTCCATTCGAAAGCCTCCCCCGGGGAACGAGTCCCCCTCCGATCCTTCAGTTGTTCCTGAGCTGCACGGTATGGGTCTGCGACATGCGCTCGATCCGCCCCAGAGAGTCCTTCCGCGCGCATCGAACCTCGAAGGTGATCGTCCGTCCGCTTACCGTGAACTTCACTCCTTCGAGATCCTCGGCCAACCAGATCCGCTTCCCGTCGCGATAGAAGAACAAGCGTCCCTCGTCGACCAGGCCGTCGCCGTCGTCGTCCTTCCCGTTGTCGAGTTCCTTCTTGTCTATCACGAATTCGAGTTCGCGCGTATTCGTGAGGTCTTGGATGTTGACCGAGAGGATCCCCGGAGCCGAACGGTACTGGAGGTTCGACCGTTTCTGAACCCCGTCGACCGGAAAGATCCACTCGTCCTTCTTCGGGATGTAGTAGTTCAGGGCTTCCTGGTAGGTCGCAAGTCTCCCCGTCATCTTCGCTTGTTGGAACAAGAGCATGCGCTTCATCTTCGCGGCCTGGATATCCGCATTCGTAGCCCGAGTCTTACAGGAGGAAAGCGAGGCGGGACGCAGCACGTGACGGATCCTCTCTGAAATGACCCGCAGGCGCTCCTCGACCCCCGCACTCTGCTCGTTCGTGCTGACCGAGGTCTGGACGGCTCCTGCCGTGCTGACCATCGCCCCCAGCATCGCGACCAGCACGACCGACACGACGATGATCTCGATCAAGGTGAAACCCGATTGGCGGCAGGCCCGCTCCCCCCCCGGAAACTCGACATCCATCTTCATTTCCGTGCCCCCAACAAGGTCGTCAATTCGAAACTCCGCCGGTCCAGGACTCCGATCCAGTCGACGCGCACGGTCACCCGGTAGAGATCGACCCGGTCCTTGCCCGTACCCGAGGTTTTGTCGAGGACGACGAAGCGGGATCCGGGAAGTCCATCCGCGTCCTTCGGCAGGGCCTTGAGGCCGCCGGGTCTGCCCATCTTGTCCGGAACGTCGAAGCCCGTGTTGTTGAGCGCCAGCACCTGGTCGAAGGGCATCGCCCGCATCGCCTCGAGTTCGTTGCGGCAGGCGGTCACCGCAAGACTGAGTTCACGGTCGACCCTTCGGAGCTTCGAATGCTCGAGGGAGAGGGAAACGATCGCGGTCAGGGCAATGATGGTGACCACCGCCCCCGCGATCAGCTCCACCAGGATGAATCCGTCCTGCCGGTCCGTTTCGCGCTTCATGTCCCCCCAACCCTTCCGGAAGAATAGTCTGGAAATCCAGCCCCTGCAGAGAAATTTCGGGTTTCGGGCCTTCCCTCCTGTTCTCCGTCTGGAACTGCGGCCCTGCCCTCGCCCTCATCGGTGTTTCGAAGACGCCTTTCCCCAAGTCCGGCCCTCGATCCTCCTGGAATCCAAAGGTGTCTCCGTGGATCCTGAAGCGAAGCCTCCCCACTTCTTCCGCACGGAAATCCGAAGCATGAAGGCCTTCCTCATCCTCCTCGCCGGCCCGGCCGCCCTCCTCCAGACCGCGCCGTCTTCCTCCGTTCGCCCCTCCCCGGACAGGGTCCTGCGCGAGCGGATCCGGACCTTCACCGAGGACCGGGCGCTCCTCGATCGTCGATACCCGTTCCGGGGGGGACGTTCTCGGGTCGAGGCCCTCCGAAGGAGGGTCACCGAGGAACGCGCGGTCCTCGAAAGAATCGAGTTCTCTTCCCTCGGCGTCGAGGGAAGGATCGACCTTCTGGCTTCCCTGGACCTTTGCCGCTCTCTTCTCCGAAAGATCGAGAGGGAGAAGGAGGAAGGGGAGTTCCTCAGGTCCTGGGTCCCCCCCGCGGCCCTGTGCGAGGCCCTTTCCGGAAACGGCGCCCGGCTCGAGGATCTCGACCGGAAGAAGGTCCTCGCCGACCTCTCGAACGCCAAGGTCCGGAACGACGCCCTCGTCACCGCCTTCCGCCGGAAGGAGGTCGAAAGGCCCGATCCCGTCTCCGCCCGGCGTCTCGCCTCCGGAGTCGCCCGTTGCCGGAAGGCCCTGCAGCGCTGGCTCGACGGGCGGAAGGCCTTCGATCCAGGTTTCGACTGGTGGTTCACGACCGCGGTCTCCGCCCTGGATTCCTCGATGAAGGATCTGGAGGGAATCTATCGGGACCTCGCGAAGAAGGGGGGAGGAAAACCCGGCATCTCCGGAACCCCGATCGGGAGGGAACGCCTGCTCGAGGAACTCGAACGGGAGAGGATCGCCTACACCCCCGAGGAACTGCTCGAGATCGCGAAGAGGGAAATGGCCTGGTGCGCGAAGCGCAGGGAAGAGGCAGCGAAGGCCCTCGGTTTCGACGCGGACTGGAAGGAAGCCCTGCGGGTGGTCAAGGAGGATTACGTTCCACCGGGAAGGCAGCCGGGCTTGATCCGTGATCTTGCCGAGGAGGCCGTCCGCTTCCTCGAGGAACGCGACCTCGTAACGATCCCCGCCCTCGCGAAGGAGGGCTGGCGTCTCGAGATGATGTCCGAGAAGAGACAACGCTTCACGCCGTACTTCACCGGAGGCGAGGTCATCTCGGTCGCCTATCCGACGCGGACGATGGACCTCGGGGCGAAGTGGATGACGATGCGGGGAAACAACCGGCATTTCTGCCGGGCGACGGTCCACCACGAGCTGATCCCCGGGCATCATCTCCAGGGCTTCATCGCGCGCAGGCATCGCGCCTACCGCCGGGCCTTCCGAACCCCCTTCCTCGTCGAGGGCTGGGCCCTCTACTGGGAACTCCGGCTCTGGGATCTCGGATTCGCGAAAGATCCGAAGGACCGACTCGGCATGCTCTTCTGGAGGATGCACCGGGCGGCCCGCATCCATTTCTCCCTTTCCTTCCACCTCGGCAGGATGAGCGCCGGTGAGGCCGTCGAGTTTCTCGTCAACGAGATCGGCCATGAGCGGAAGAACGCGATCGCCGAGGTCCGGCGTTCCCTCGAGGGGGGCTACCCCCCGCTCTACCAGGCCGCCTACCTGCTCGGGGGGCTGCAACTCCGCGCCCTCCACCGTGAACTCGTGGAGGAGGGGGGATGGACCGAAAGAGCCTTCCACGACGCTGTCCTCGCGGAAAACGCGATCCCGATCGACTTGATCCGGGCCTCCCTTACCGGCAAGGTCCCCCCTCCCGGGGCGGCCCCCTCCTGGCGTTTCTATCCGCTCGATTGAACCCGGGTCCGGTCTCGAACGAAGGCCGCCGTCCTCCAGATGGTCGGGGCGAGAGGATTTGAACCTCCGACCTCTTGCTCCCGAAGCAAGCGCGCTAGCCAAACTGCGCCACGCCCCGATACGCCGGGCTCGGCCGGCGAAGGCCGGAAGAATACCCTTGGGTCCGGGGCAAGCAAGGACCGGGAGTCTGAGAATCCGGGCCCGAATCGAAGGGGGTGCGGAGACCCCGGACTTCCCGTCCGGGCCGAACCGGGCGTAGGCTCTCCTCGCCCTCCGAAGGAGAGAATCGATGATTCCGATCCTGTCTCCGTTCCTCGCGTTCTGTCTCGTTCTCCAGAATCCGACCGCTGCCGGTAAGGGAACCGTACTCTCCCCGGCCGTCGAGACCGCCCTGCGCGAAATCGACCTCCACCGTCTCCAGGCCGCCGTCGCCTTCCTCGCCAGTGACGAACTCGAGGGTCGCGATACGCCCTCCCGCGGGCTCCGGGTCGCGGAGGCCTACGTCGCCGCACGAATGGGTGCGGCGGGGTTGAAGGGCATGGGACCGGGAGGCTCCTTCTACCTCGAAACCCGCCGCGGCTCCTGGAAGCTCCCGCGCGAGGGCCTGGTTTGCAGAGAGGTCTCGGGTCCCGGCCTGCCGCAGATCGGGCTTCTCGACGCAGGCGAAAAGCCCTTTACGTTCCGGGGGAAGTTGGACGAACAGGCCCGCGAGGCGGGCCTACGCATCCTCCGAGCGCCCCCCACCGACGACCTTCCCGCGGCTTTCCGGGGAAGCCCCTTCACGGCCGGGATCCTCCTCCGCCGACTCCGGGGGGCCGCGGGAAACGCGAGGGCGGTGATCTGCAGAACTCCCCGGAACCACCCCTTCGTCCGGATGGCAAAGCTCCTCTCCTCCCGCTTCCAAATGGAAGGAGGTCGAAGGACCCCGCCGGCGCTTCCGATCCTCCTCGTCCCCGACGAGGTCGAACTCCCTCCCGTCCTCGACCTCAGGATTCCCGCGCGCCTGCGGAGGGAGACCGTTCTGCGCAACGTCTGCGGACTCCTCGAGGGACGGGACCCCGAACGGAAACGGGAAGCCCTGGTCCTCAGCGCCCACCTCGACCACATCGGGCTCGGAACGGATCCCAAGGACCCCATCCGGAACGGAGCCGACGACGACGCCTCCGGGGTGACCGCCGTCCTCTCCCTCGCCGATGCCTTCTCCGCCCTTCCGGAACGCCCGCGGAGGAGCCTGATCTTCGTGACCTTCTGGGGCGAGGAGAAAGGCCTCCTGGGTTCGCGGGCCTTCGTCGAGGATCCTCCCTGGCCCCTTGAGAGGATCGTCGCCGACCTGAACCTGGAGATGCTCGGGCGTCCTGAGAAAGGCGCGCGCTTCCAGGCCTGGATGACCGGCTGGCGGCGGAGCGATCTCGGGAAGATCCTGGCCGAGGGTGCAGCGGGGATCGGCGTGCGGATCTTCGAACACCCGAGATACAGCAGCCGGCTCTTCGGGGCCTCCGACAACGCCTCCTTCGTCGCGAAAGGGGTTCTCGGTCACAGTCTCTCGGCGGGTTCCCTCCACGAGGACTACCACGGGCCGGGCGACGAATGGACGAAACTGGATCTTCCGCACATGACGAAGGTCTGCCAGGGGATCTTCCTCGGGGTTCTCAGGATCGTCGAGGATCTAGAGACTCCGAGGAAGCGCTGAATCCTTCTTCCAGGACCTCGGCGAGCACCGCCGTCGCGTAGGAGCCCCGGGGGAGCCGGAAGCTGAGTTCGAGATCCGTATCCTTTCCGTCCGACGCCTCCCGCACACGCGTCTCGAGAACCGGCACCCGGAGAGGTCTTCGGCCCCCCTTCTGGGCCCAGGGCGCGTGGAGGGCGAAGGCCCGGGGATCAACGCCGAGCGCGTCGCAGACCTCGTCCTCGAGGGCGGCCGGGGCGCCCCCCGGCCGCGGCATCTCGGGCCCGGGCAGGGGACCGCTCGGAGAGATCTCGAAGCTCCGCGCGCGCTCCCGTTCCGCCTCGGGATCGAGGACGCGGAACACGGCTCCGTTGCGGTGCAGGAAGGCGAGGTCGCCTTCCTGGAGGCGGTCGAGGTCGGGGAGCCTCCGCTCGAGCACCCGGTTGAAGACCTCCGCCTGCACCGAGGCCGTGCAGAGGGAGAGGAACCTCCGCGGGAGGCGGCGGATCCTCCGCCGCGTCGTGCGTCCCTCGGGCACCCGAAGCCCGATCTCCAGGCAACGGCCGAGGAAGGCCTCCTCCTCCCCGGCGAGGAGCAGGCGCCCCAGTTCGGGGGTCGCGCGCCGCGCCCCGAAGCGCTGGGGGCCGAAGACGTTCGGCAGCCCCTTCCGGGCGAGAACGTCGAGGATGGCCCGGGCCCGTTCCCCGTCCCCCCGCCGGCAGGCCCGGATCCTGAGCCGGAAGCGGTTCCCCGACAGATGTCCGAGCTTGACCTTGTTCCGGTGTCGCGTGATTCCGAGGATCTCGAGACCCTCGATCTCCAGTCGCCGCAGGCCCTCCTCCTCGGCGTGTTCGATCGAGATCGTCTGGACCGTCACCGCGCGCCGATCCTTCAGCCCCGCGTATCCGAAATCGGATTCAGGGCGTCCGAGCGCCCGCCCGAGACGCCGGACCGCCTCGAAGGTCGTGAGCCCGGTCTTTTCGACCCTCAGGAAATGGTGCGTCCCTTCCCCGCAGGGTTCGTAGGCGAGGATCTCCTCGACCCGGAAGTCCTCGGGCTCCCGGGGTCCGATCCCCCGCACGGGATCGAGACCGAGGCGAGGGCGCAGGAGAGGTTTCGGCGGAACCTCCCGCTCCCCGTCCCCCGCCTTCCCGTTCCCTGCGTCCATGGTGCCGGAGTCCTCCGCCTCCTATCCTGCCGGGATCGATGTCGAAAGCGAAGCATGCTCCCCTCCCCGAGATCCGCCTCAAGGTCCGCATGCAGGGCCGCCGGGCGCGTTACTTCAAAAAACAGTGCGCGCGCCCCGGGGGCAGCCTCCCGGCGGGAAGCATGGTCTTCGTCCGCGACCGCGAGGGCCGTCCGGTCGGGACGGCCCTCTACAATCCACGCTCGGAGATCACGCTCCGGATCCTCGACCACGGATCGAAGGCCGCGCCACAGACCCTGATCCTCGACCGCTTGGAACGAGCGCTCGATTTCCGGGAGGAGATCCTCGGCCTTCGCCGCGGCGGCACGGCCTACCGCCTCGTCCACGCCGAGGGGGACGGCCTGCCGGGCTTCGTCCTCGACCGCTGCGGGGAGTACCTCGTCGCCGAGATCAGTTGCAAGGGGATGGAGGCCTTCCTCGAGGAGATCGGCGCGCGCCTCCGCCGCCGCTATCCGAAAGGACGTCTCGTCCTCCGCGTCGACGCGAAGGCCGCGGACCGGGAAGGCCTCGAATGCCGGCCGACCCCGCTCGACGTCGAGGCCGAACTCGAGGAGAACGGAATCCGCTATCTCTTCCGTCCGGGAGGCCGGCACAAGACGGGATTCTTCTGCGACCAGCGGGAGAACCGCCTCGAGTTCGGAAGGATGGCCTCGGGCCGTCGGGTCCTCGACCTCTGCTGCCACGCCGGGGGATTCGCGATGCAGGCGGCCCGCGGCGGCGCCAGGAGCGTCCTGGCCGTGGACCTCGACGAGGAAGCCCTCGCCCTCTGCAGGAAGAACGCTGCGCGCAACGGGCTGCGGGTCTCGGTCCGTCACGCCGACGCCTTCGCCTTCCTGAAAGACTGTCCGAAGGGGGCCTTCGATCTCGCCGTCCTCGATCCTCCGAAGTGGGTTCCGGATCGAACTTCGTGGGAACGTGGACTCCGGCGCTATCTCGACCTGAACGCCCGCGCGATGACCAAGGTCGCGAAAGGCGGCTTTCTTCTGAGCTGTTCCTGCTCGGGGGCGGTGGACGAGGAAACCTTCCTCGGGATCCTCCGGCGGGCGGCCGAACGGGCGGGGAGATCCTTCCGGATCCTTCGCTGCACCGGAGCCGGGCCCGACCACCCGGTCGACCTCGCCTGCCCCGAGACCCGCTACCTCAAGGCGGTCTGGCTCCAGGCCCGCGACTGAGCCCGGCGCGCCCCCTCCGAAGGGAGCGGCCGCGATTCTCCCCGGCCGCTCCCCAGGAAGGATCGTTCGGGAATCAGTACAGGATCGTTTCGCCGCCCTTCGAAAGCCCGAGCTTGTTCGCCGAGGTCGGATTGACCTCGAGGACCTGCCAGAAGGTCGAGGCGCGCTTCAAGCTCGTGTCGTTCGGGATCGGGAGGGCGAAGGAGGCCGCCCCGGTCTTGATCTGCGCGGTCAGGAGGACGATCGGCGGAGAGACGTGGAGGCGCGAACCGGGCACGATCCCGGGGATCCCCGTGAGCGGGATGTCCACCTTCGAGGACCCGAGCATGAGAAGGGCCAGGCTCCCGGTCCCGCCGCTCAGATTGAATCCGAAGGTCGTGGAGCCGGTGATCGGGTAGTTTCCGTTCATGCTCAAGGTTCCGCCGCTGCTCGTCCCATAGTTGAAGCGGCCGTAGATCTCATAGATCGTGTCCGATGTCGCCTGCGTCAGGAGGAGGAGGGTCGGCTTCCCGTTCTTGACGTAAAAATCGAGCCCTCCGGCAATCCCGCCCGGAACGGTGCCGGTGATCGCGAGATCCCCGATGACCTTGTTGCCCGTCGGTTTGAGGTTCACGGTCGACATCTCCGTCGCGGCCACACGGATCGTGGAGTTCGTCGTCGAAAGACGCTGTCCGTACCACCACACGGTCCGGTTTACCGGATCGTAGGCGGCGCCGTAGGTCGAGGGGTGGATGCTCGCCGTCGTCCGGAGGACCTTTCCGGTCTTGTCGAACTCGTAGATCGCTCCGCTCCAGTTCGCCGACCACATCGAGCCCGTTCCCTTGTTTCCTTTCGGGTCGTAGGCGAGCGCACGCGTCGTTCCCAGGCCCGCCGGGGCCTTCCAGTTCTTCGTCGCGTCCCACTTCTTCGTGACGACGTTGAAGGCGAAGACCACTCCTCCGGTCAGGGCGTTCTCGGCCCCTCCGTAGATGTGGAGCAGTCCGTCATACGCGAGATCCCTGATTCCCCAGGAGGATCTCTGGGCTCCGGTGGGCTGCGGATAGAAAAGGACCTTTCATTTCTTCGTCGTCGAATCGAGATAGATCTCGAACAGCATGTGCTGGGTCCCGGACTTCGAGACATCCCGCCGGCTCGTGACCCAGTAGTGGCCGAAGCGGTCCCGAGCGCATCCGAGGATGCCGTTGAACCCCGTCGTGTTCATCGCCGCGGCGATCATCTTTTGGACCTCGAGGCGGTGGGTCTTCGTTGGGAAGAGCGGATCGGGCAGGGGTTTTCCGAGCTGCGCATCGGCGAAGGCGGCCATGGACAAGGCGGCGCAAAGGGCAAGAGAGAAGGAACGCATGCGGACTCCTTGGTCGAGACGATTGGATTGCGGTGGACTCCGCGGGATCCGCTTCCTCCGAGACTCGAGGACCGGGATCCCGGGGGGAAAAGGGAGTCTAGTTTCCCTCCCGGAAACTGGAACCCCCGAGGCGGGAACCTTCGCCCGGCCGCCGGGGGACCGGACGGGGGGGCGGATCCCTCCTCAGCCGCGCAGTTCCAGGCCCCGCTCCGAGGCGAGCCGGCGTACCTTTTCGATGAAGCGCTCCTCGTCCTTCCGGTCGAGCGTCCGTGTGTCCGAACCGAGCACGACCGTGAAATTGCAGCTCTTCCTGCCCTCCGGAATCCCTTCCCCCCGATAGACCTCGAAGACCCGGACCTCCCGCACGAGGCGCGGGTCGGCCTCCCGGAGGAAGGCCTCGATCTCCGCGACCCTCCGCGACTCCTCGACGAGGAAGGCGAAATCCACGGGTTGCGAGGGGAAGCGCGGCACGGAACGATATGGAGCCGGGCTCTCGGGGCAGGCGAGGAAGGCCCGCAGATCCAGGGTGAAGGCGACGACGCCTCCGAGTCCGCCCGACATCCCGCAGCCGAGAGCGTCCAGGATTCCGGGATGCACGGGCCCGAAGGAAGCGACGTCCACCGGTCCCTCGTTCCCCTCGACCCTCCAGAGAGAGGTCCGCTTCGGATGCATCCAGGGGTCGGGGTCCTCCTGGATCTCGGGGGGAAGGAAGCGACGCTCGAGGCGGCGGCAGCAATGCGCGAGATGTCCGCGCAGCGACCTCAGGCATTCCTCCTCGGAACGCCCCCGGTCCGCGAGGACGCCGGCGACCTGGTGGACCTCGCCGGGAAGCCTGCCGGCGGCCTCGCCGCAGGCTTCCCGCTCCTCCCCGGGCTCCTCGGGCCGGTAGCCCTTGCCGACCTCGAAGAGGGCGACCCGGTCCTCGCGCGCCAGGTTGTCCGCCATCGAGGCGAGCAGGCCCGGCAGCACGTCCCGGCGCATCCGGGAGAGATGGGCGGCGATCGAGTTCGTGACCCGGAGCCAGGGAAGATCCGAAAGCCCCAACCGCTCGACGAGGGAGTCGTCGAGGAAGGAATAGTTGTAGGCCTCGAAATAGCCGCAGTCGTAGGCGAGGACCTCGCGGATCCGGCGGAGGGTCCACAACTCGGGATCCCGATACGGAACCACCGCATCCCGGCGCGGGGCCCGTTCGGGAATCCTGTCATAGAGGCGGCGGCGCCCGATCTCCTCGACGAGATCCTCCTCGATCGAGACATCCTTCGTCGCCCGCCACGACGGCACCTCGACCCGATAGGTCCCCTTCGACTCCTCGGACAGGGCGAAACCCAGGGGTTCGAGGTATCCGCGGACCTCCCCGCCGGTCAGCTCGACACCGAGCAACCGCTCGGCCCTCGGAAGGCGCAACGGGACGAAAGTCTTTTCCGGCCGCCATTCTCCGGCCTCCGAGATCGGCCCCGCCGCCCGGCAATCGGGGCAGGTCTCCCGAAGGAGGCCCGCGAACTTCCGGACTGCCTGGAAGGTCCAGGAGGGATCGAGGCTCTTCTCGAAACGCGCGGCGGACTCGGTCCGCAGGCCGAGCCTCGCGGCCGTGCGGCGGATTCTCGTCGGATGGAAGTTTGCGGATTCGAGGAAGAGGCGCCTCGTGCCCTCGGCGACCATCGACTCCCGGCCTCCCATGACTCCGGCCAGGGCAATCGGCTTTTCGCCGTCGCAGATCAGGAGGTCCCCCTCGAGGAGCGTACGTTCCTGCCCGTCGAGAGTCTCCAGCCTTTCGCCCTCCACGGCCTCCCGGACGACGATCGGACGGCCTTCCTCCCTCGAGGCCTCGAGGAGATCGAAATCGAAGGCGTGCATCGGCTGGCCGAGATCGAGCAGCAGGAAGTTCGTCAGATCGACGAGGTTGTCGATCGGCCTCTGGCCGACGGCGAGCAGCAGGCAGCGCATCCAGAAGGGAGCCCGGGTCCTTCGAACCCCCTCGAGCACGAGGCCCAGGTACTTCGGACAGGCCCTCGAGCGGACCTCGATCCGAAGCCCGAGGCCCTCCCCGGGGATCGGGAACACGAGCCCCTCGTCGAAGGGACGGAGGGGCCGGCGCAGGATCGCGGCCAGCTCGCGCGCGAAGCCGTAGTGCCCCCAGAGATCGGGACGATGCGTGATCGACTTGTTGTCAATCTCGAGGAGCGTATCGCGGACCGGGAGGACCTCGGGCAGCGGACGGCCGACGGGCGCCTTCGGATCGAGCACGAGGATGCCCTCGTGCTCGTCCGAGAGGCCGAGTTCCCGCTCGGAACAGATCATCCCCATCGAGACCTCGCCGCGGATCTTCCCCTTCTTGATCTTCGTGCCGTCCGGCAAGCGGACGCCGGGTCGGACGACGGCGACCTTCTGCCCCCGGGCCACGTTCGGAGCCCCGCAGACGATCGACAGGGTCTCGGGTCCCCCGATGTCGACCTTGCAGAGGGAGAGCTTGTCCGCTCCCGGATGCTTCCCGTGCTCGACGACTTCCCCGACGAGGATCTTCTCGAGGGAATCCCCGAAGGAGAGGACGGCCTCGATCTCGGCCGTGCTCCGCGTCAGGTCCTCGGCGACCTCGGAGGGATCCAGGCCCTCGAGGTCCACGTAGCGGCCCAACCACTTCAACGAGATCAGCAAGGCGGCCTCCTCGGACGCGGTCCGACGCTCAGTTCCTCGGGAATTGCCGGAGAAAACGCAGGTCCCCCCCCGTGAAATCCCGGATGTCGTGGATGCCGTAGCGGACCATGACGAGCCGCTGGAGGCCGAGGCCGAAGGCGAAGCCGGTCCAGGCCTCGGGATCGATCCCCCCCGCCCGGAGCACACGAGGATGGACCATGCCGCAGGGGAGCATCTCGATCCAACCGCTCTGCTTGCAGACCTTGCAACCCGCCCCTCCGCAGAACGGGCAGTTGACATCCAGTTCGAAGCCGGGCTCGACGAAGGGGAAGTAGCCCGGACGGAGCCTTACCTCGACCTCGCGGTGGAGGATCTCCCGCAGGCAGGTCTTCATCGAGAAGATCAGGTGCGCGACCGAGATGTCCCGGTCCACGCACAGCCCTTCCATCTGGTAGAAGGTGTGCTCGTGGCTGGCATCGACCGCCTCGTTGCGGAAGCAGCGACCGGGGACGACGACGGCGAGAGGGGCGCCGAAACGCTCCATCGCCCGCACCTGCACCGGGGAGGTGTGCGTCCGGAGGCAGTTCCCGTCCTCGAGCCAGAAGGTGTCGTGCGACTCCCGGGCCGGATGGTCCTTTGGGATCCCGAGGGCGTCGAAGTTGTACCACTCGAGTTCGACTTCGGGCCCGTCGAGCCAGGAGAACCCCATCCCCGTGAACACGTCGACGAGTTCGTGCGTGATCTGCGTGATCGGGTGGAGGTTTCCGGAAAGGACCTCGATCCCCGGCTCGGTCGGATCGAAGGCTCCCCCCTCGAGCCTGGCCTCGAGGGCCGCGCGTTCGAGTTCCCTCCTGCGCCTCTCCAGGGCCTCCTGCATCTCGCCCTTGAGGACGTTGGCGGCCTTACCGAAGGCGGGGCGCTCCTCCGGGGGGAGCTTCGAGACACCGCGCAGCTCGAGGGTCAGCGCGCCCCTCTTGCCGAGGAAACCCGACTCGACCGCCTTCAGGGCCTCGAGGTCCGAGGCCTCGGAGAGGGCTTCGTCGAATCGGTCCCGCAAGGCGGCGAGACGCGGATCCATGGTCGTCGCCTCCGCCGTCCGGACTCAGCCGGACAGGGCGGTCTTGGCCTTGTCGACCAGGGACTCGAAGGCCTTCGGATCATGGATCGCCAGTTCGGAGAGCTGCTTCCGGTCCAGCTCGACCCCGGCCTGCTTGAGGCCGTGGATGAAGCGGCTGTAGGACAGCCCGTGGTTGCGGGCCGCCGCCGTCAGGCGGGTGATCCAGAGACGCCGGAACATGCGCTTCTTCTGCTTGCGCCCCTTGTAGGCGAAGGCGTCGCTGCGCAGGACGGCCTCGGTCGCCGTGCGGATCAGGCGATGCCGCCCGCCGACGTAGCCCTTCGCGCGCTTCAGGATGCGCCGCCTGCGGGCGCGGGATGCCGGACGTCCGCGAACACGCATGGCTCAGCCCTCCCCCAGGAGACGCCGCATCGTGCGGGCGACCTTGGCGGGAACGACGAGCGCGGCCTTCCTCAGGTTGCGCTTCCGCTTGCGGTCCCGCCGGACCATCATGTGGCTCGTCAGCATGTGGTGGCGCTTGACCTTGCCGCCCTTCGTGATCTTGAAGCGGCCCGCCACCGACTTTTTCGTCTTGGCCTTCGGCATCTTGATTCTCCTCGAAGGATTTTCCCGTGACCGGGATCCTAAGGACCCCGGCGTTCCGGCGCGTAGCAGGCGGCCGATCACCTGGTTCCCGTCCGCCGAAACGAGGGGAGGATCCTAGGGCCCGGACCGCGAAAGGCAAGGGGTTCGAAGGGCCTGAGGCCCCGGCCGGTCAGGGCCTGGGGCCTGGACCGGGCTCAGGCCGTCTCCTCCCAGGGGACCTTGAGGCGATAGCCCCGCTCGAACTCCCGCTCGAAGTCGAAGCCGTCGGCGAAATCCTTCCTCGAGTCCTGAGCCCTGCGCTGCAGGAGGCCTTCGCCCACGAGGTTGAACACGATCTCGCCGAAATCCTCCGTGCAGCGGACCCCCCACTGGTGGAAGACCTCTTTCGCCATCGGACCGAAGCGTTCGCGGGCGAGGTCGCGGATCCCGCGAAGCAGCTCCTTGCCGCTGATGTGGCGCTCGCGCCGGCCCGCTTCCTTCATCCGTTCGAGCGTGAAGTCGAGGGCGTCGAGGACGAAGTCGTAGGCCCGCCTCCCGTAGCGGGGATCGCGGCGCCGGATCGCCTGGATGCGTTCGTCGAGTCCGTCTGCCATACGCGGAAGGGGCCGGAGGGCCCCGGGATCCTCTGTATCGGCTCGATGGCAGCGGGACTTAAGGGCCGACCGTCGAAATCTCCGACAGCATGGGACCGACCTACAAGATGTAGTCGTCCTCCAGGGAACGGAGCACGATTTCCGCCCCGAGCCCGAGATCCAGGCGGGCCTTCGCGCGCAGAAGCGCCTCCGCCCGGGCCAGGGCCCCGGCCTCCGGAAAACGGGTTCTCAGGGCCGCGAGACAGAGATCGCAGGCGAAGGCGGCCCGGGCGCGCTTCTCCTCCCGGCCGGCCTTGCCCCCCTCTCCTTCCTCGAAAATGGCCTCCAAGCCCTTCGATTCCTCCCCCCCTCGCCCGGCGAGCAGGGGGCGGATCCGCGGCAACCAGCCTTCCTCGACGATCCGAAGCGCGGTTCCCGGGCTGCCTCCGGCGAGGCGGACGAGATCCTCGACCTCGGAATCGGACACGAGACCGCGGGCCCGGATCCAGGCCCGCAACCCGTCCTCGGGAAGAGGGGGGACCTTGTAGGACTCGACCCTGGAGCGGACGGTCGGAAGGAGGGCGTCGGGCCGGGTCGTCGTCAGGATCAACCAGGCGCCGGGCAGGGGTTCCTCGAGGGTCTTGAGGAGGGCGTTCTGGCCCTCGACGCCGAGAGCCTCGGCTTCGGCGCAGAGGGCGACCCGCCCGCGGCCCGAGACCGCGGCCTTCCCGAGGTCGCCGACGAGTCCGCGCACGAGGGCCACGGGAATGCGGGCCTTGCCCTCCGGACGCTCGAGGACGAGGAGGTCGGGATGTCCCCCGCGTTCGGCCTGGCCGCAGGGGACGCACCACCCGCAGCCGAGGAAGGAGGGTCCCTCCCGGCAGAGCAGACCCTTTGCGAGGGCCAGGGCGAGCCGCCGTTTCCCGACCCCGAAGGCCCCGTGCAGGAGCCAGGCGTGCGGGAGGCGGCCGGACTCGAAGACCCGGCGAAGCCGATCTCCAAGTCCTTCCCTCCCGTCGAGGGGCCAGGATTCAACCATGGCCTCCCCCTCTCCGCCGAGGTCCGAGGAGATCGTCGAGAGCCTCCCGGAGGCGCGCGGTCACGACCCCCGGCTCGCCCCGGCCGTCGACCGGACGGACCAGGTCGGGCATCTCCCTCGCGGCCCGGGCGAAGCCTTCCTCGACCCGCCGGAGGTAATCCTCCCCCCGGTCCTCGAAGGCGTCTCCGCCCGCGCCCCGGGTCTTTCGCCGGCGGGCCGCCTCTTCCGGACCGAGTCGGATCCAGAGGATCCGGTCGGGAAAACAGTCCTCGTGGAGCCAGCGGGACATTTCGAGGATGCGCTCGGGATCGAGCCCCCCGGCCACTCCCTGGTAGACCCAGGTCGAAAGGAACGAGCGGTCGAGCAGGGCCAGGATCCCCTCGTCCCTGCAAGGACGGAGACCTTCGAGGACGAGGGCCCGCCGGCTCGCCGAGAAGAGCAGGGTCTCGAGCAGGGGGTCCCGTTCCGCCGGTCCCCTCTCGAGGAGCAGGCGGCGCAACCCCTCGCCGACGGGACTGCCCCCCGGCTCGCGGAAGATCCGGACCTCGAAACCCTCGTCCTCGAGCCGCGCGGCCAGGGCCTTGCATTGGAGGGTCTTCCCGGCCCCGTCCACCCCCTCGATCGCGAGGATCGGCGCCGGCCCCTTCACCGGCATCGCTCCACCCTCTTCAGGAACGCCGGATCGGAGTCGAGGCGGGCGCGCACCTTCTTCAGGGCGTAGTGGACCGAGGAGGCGGACTTCCACCCGAGCCGCCTCGCGATCGAAGCCCCGCTGAGCCCCGCTTCCCGGGCGAGGTAGGCGAGGACCTGCCGGGCGGTGCTCGACCGGCGGTCCGTCTCGCCGTTGCGCAGGGCCTCGCGCTCGCAGCCGAAGCACTCCGCGACGCGGCTCTCCAGGGAAGCGACCAGGCGCTCGAACTCCTGCTCTCCCGGTTTCCCGGAGGCCGTCCCGAGTCCGGTTCCCGCGGCGAGTTCCCCGAGGATGTCGCCAAAGCTCCCCGAGCGACGAACGAGGGCCTCCCGCTCCGCCCCAGGGCGGAGGCCGAGCCTCTCGGCGAAGCGGCGTCGCAGTTCGAGCCCGGGCTTCCCGACCTCGACGACGAATCCCCCGAGGAAGCGGGAAGAGAGCTTCGGCCCCAGGCGGTGGATCTCCCGGGGATGGTGGCGGCCGGCCATCAGGAGCAGGCATCCTCGCGCGCGGAGTTCGTCGCAGAGGCTCGCGACCTCCTCCTGGGTCCGGAACTTTCCTTGCAGCCGATGGACCTCGTCGAGGACGAAGAGGCGGGCCCGGGCGAGTCCGCGGCGGAGGGCGGGCAGCCCCCCCTCCCGGAGACGGCGGGCGATCCGCCCATGCAGGTCGAGGGCGTCGAAGGTCATCGCCGGGACTCCGGCCCGGCGGAGGAACCAGCGGATCAGGTAGGTCTTGCCGACACCGGGCCCCCCGAAGAAGAAGATCGGATTCATGTCGGCGAGCAGGGGATCCCGGCGTTCCGCGAGGCCCCGGAGGAGGAGCCAGGCGGTCCGGTTCCCCGCGTCGACGAGAGGGCGGTCCCGGAAGGGATCGGCGGCCGGGTCGTCCTTGCGGACGAAACGGAGCCTTAGATCCACTCCGAGGATCGCCGACATCGTCTCCTCGAGCCTCCGGCGCAGCCGCCGCGAATGGGCGAGCCCGTTCCGTCCCGGATCGACCCGAAGGTCGACCCGACCCTTGACGAGGCGTACCGCCCGCAGGCCCTGGAGGAAACGGCGCTCCTCTCCGAGGAACTCCGGAGCGAGCATTCCGGCGGCGCGATCGAGGATCTCTTGGATCAGGCGTTGCATGCGGGAACAGGAGCGGGGAGGTGGCCCGGAAAACCGGGATCGCCGGGTTCGGAGGGATCCCGAGGGAGGACGGCGGTCGAACGGAACCCCGTGAAGATCCGCGCCCCTCTCCCACCTCGGATCTCCGGGAGAGGTGAGCCTAGCGAGGGTTTCCACGAGGGCAAACGACCCTTCGCATTGGACTCCTCCCCGATCCCCGCCGAGGCGCCTGGGCCGCGGCTGATCCCGGAACAAACTCGGACCGCGGTTCAGCTTCCGATCAGGAAATGGGCCACGTCCCCGTCGCGCATCAGGTAGTCCTTCCCCTCGACCCGGAGCTTTCCCGCGGCGCGGATCGCCGCCTCGCCGCCGTGGGTCTCGAGGTCCTCGATCGAATGGATCTCCGCGCGGATGAACTTCTTCTCGAAATCACTGTGAATCACGCCCGCGGCCTGGGGGGCGCGGGCCCCCTCGCGGAAAGTCCAGGCGTGGATCTCCTTCGGTCCGGCGGTGAAGAAGGTCCGCAAGCCCAACAGGTGGTACGCCTCCCGCACCAGCCGGTCGAGTCCTGCCTCCTCGAGCCCCGCCTCGGCCAGGAAGGCCTCGCGCTCCTCCGGGTCCAGCTCCGCGAATTCCCCTTCGATCTTCCCGGAGAGGGTCACGATCCCCGCAGAGGTCGCCTCGGCGTGGGCCGCCAGGCGGCGGAACTCAGGGTTCTCCTCCGGCCGAGCGGCCTCGTTCTCGCCGACGTTCGCGACATAGAGGACCGGCTTGGCGGTCAGCAGGAAGAGCGGGCGGAGGAACGCGGCCTCCCTCGCGGACAGGTCGAGGGATCGCGCCTGCCCCCCGGCCTCCAGGTGCGCGCGGACCTTTTCGAAGACTTCCGTCTCGGCCCCCGCGGTCTTGTCCCCGGCCCTGGCCTTGCGCGCCGTCCGGTCGAGCGCGCGCTCGAGGGTGTCGAGATCCGCCAGGGCAAGTTCGGTTTCGACGATCTCCACGTCGGCCACGGCGTCGAGTCGTCCGTCGACATGGATGACCTCGTCGTCCTCGAAGCAACGCACGACGTGGAGGACGGCCTCGACTTCCTTGATGTGCCCGAGGAATCGGTTTCCGAGCCCCTCCCCCTTGCTCGCCCCCCTCACGAGTCCCGCGATGTCCACGACCTCGAGTTCGGCGGGCACGACCCGCTCGGTCTCGACGAAGGCGTGGATCCGCTCCAACCGGGGGTCCGGAACGGGGACGACGCCGATGTTCGGGTCGATCGTGCAGAACGGAAAGTTGGCGGCCTGGGCCCCGGCCGCGGTGATCGCGTTGAAAATGGTCGATTTGCCGACGTTCGGCAGACCGACGATGCCGCATCGAAGGGTCATGGTCTCAGTCCGGTCTCAGGTGGACGCGCGACAGGCGGATCTTGATCGGATGCCGGAGGAAACCCTCGACCTCCGAGCGGTAGGCCGAGGCGATCGGCGTGTACACGAGGGGCACGAGGGGGCAACGCTCCCTAAGGATGTCCTGCATTCCCCGGAACAGGGCTTCCCTCTTCCCCCGGTCCGACTCGCCCTTCGATAGCTGCAGCAGCTTCTCGAAGGGTGGGTCGGCCATGCGGGAGTAGTTCGTCCCCCCGATCAAGGCCTTCGACAGGAGGGACCCGTAGAAATTGTCGGGGTCGCCGTTGTCGGTGGTCCACCCGATCAGGGCCATCTGATGCTCGCCGAGCTGGAGTTTCTGGAGATAGCTCGACCAGTCGTACTTCCGGATCGAGACTTCGAGGCCGACGGTCTTCAAGGAATCGCGAATGATCTCCGCGACCCGGTCGGGCTCCATCAGGTAGGGCCTCGGGTTGTTCATGACGAAGAGGCGGACGGAGGTCCCCGCGGCGACCCCGGCCTTTTCGAGGAGGCGGCGCGCCTCTCTGGGATCGAAGGGTGGGGCGACGTCCCCGGCATAGAACGGGACGCCCGGGGGAAGCAGATCCCGCGCGGGTTCCCCGTAACCGTAGTACCCCCGCTCGAGGATCCGGGAGCGGTCGATCGCCATCGCGACGGCGCGCCGGACCAGGGGTTTGTCGAAGGGCGGGCGCTCGTTGTTGAGCGTCAGGTAGCACACGTTCAGGCCCGGCCGCACCTGGACTTCCACCCCCTTCGACTTCCTGAGCAAGGGGATGTCCTGGAAGACGACGTCGTCCGTCATCTGGATCTCCCCCGAACGCAGCCGCTCCATCCGGCTCGGCCAGTCCTTGATCTGCGTGAAAACGATATGGTCGAGGGCGGGGGCGGGACTTCCCCACCATCCGTCGAAGCGTTCGAGGACGACCTTGACATCCTGCTTCCAGCTCCGGAACGCAAAGGGGCCGGTGCCGACGGGAGAGACCGCGAAGGCCTTCCCCCTCTCCTCCAGGGCCTTCGGAGAGACGATCGAGGCGCAGAACATCGCGAGGTTCGGGATCAAGACCACCGAGGGTCTCTTCAGGCGGATCCGGACCGTGAAGTCGTCCACGACCTCGATGCCGGCGACTTCGGAGAAGTTGCCCCGATAGGGGGCCTGGGCGGGAGGATGGGGTTTCCCGAAGATCAGCCGGTCGAGGGAGATCTTGACGGCCCTCGCATCGAGCCGGCTCCCGTCGTGGAAGCGGACCCCTCTGCGCAGATGGAAGACCCAGGAAAGCCGATCCGGGGCTTCCTTCCAATCGGTCGCGAGCAGGGGGAGGATCCGGGAAGGCTCCTTCGGATCCTCGGAGAAATCGACGAGGGTCTCGAAGACGTTGTCGAGGACTTTCGTGCTCTCCCCGTCGCTCGCCGCCGCGGGATCGAGGGTGATGCTGTCCTTCCCCCGCCCGTAGACGAGGACCGCCCTCCGGCTCTCGGCCTTCGTCTCCCCGCCGGCCTCCTTCCCGCAGGAAAAGGGCAGGACCAGAGACAACAGACAAAGCGCCGGCGCGAGGCCGCTGTTCGAACGGCACGACATGGGCGGCCACCATAGCGGTGGGTCCTTCCCGTGGAAGATCCGGGAGGCTCCGCGATCCCGGCCGCGGAGACAGGATCCCCGGCGGACGAGGAGGGTCCGAAGCCTCGTGCAACCCGGAGGGATTCGGACCGGAATCAGCGGGTCCTGCGGACCCCGCACAGATCGAGACGGATCGGGTGCAGGCTGAAGCCCTCTACCTCGGGGGCCAGGGCCACGGTGACCGGCGCGTGGGCCAGGGGGACGCAGGGGCACTCCCTGGCGAGGATGGCCTGAATCCTCTTCAGGATTTCCGAACGTTTGTCGAATTCGGCCTCTTCCCTGGCCTCCTGGAGGAGGGCCTCGAAGCGCGCGTGCCGCATCCGCACGAAGTTCGTCGCTCCGATCGCCTCCTTCGAGAGGATCGGGCCGTAGAAATTGTCAGGATCCCCGTTGTCCGAACTCCAGCCGACCAGGGCCATCTCGTGTTCTCCCTGCTGGAGCTTTTGGATGAAGCCGGCCCAGTCGAGCTTCTCGATCTTGACGACGAGACCGACCTTCGCGAGTTCGTCCCGGCAGAGTTCCGCGACCCGTTCGGGATCCCCAAGGTAGGGCCTGGGGTTGTTCATGACGGTCAGACGGACCGGCTTTTTCGGGTCGACGCCGGCCTCTTCCAGCAGGGCCCGCGCGCGGTCTCGGTCGAGCCCCGGCCAGGCCTTCTCCGAATGCCCGGGGACCGTCGAGGGCAGGAGGTCGTAGGCCGCTTCCCCGAAGCCCTGGAATCCGCGCGCGAGGATCTTCGAGCGATCGAGGGCCCGCGCGACCGCCTGCCGGACCCGGATGTCGGTGAAGGGCGGCCTCTCGTTGTTCATCGCGAGATAGCAGACGTTCATCCCCTTCGTCTGGACGAGGCGGACCCGGGCGTCTCCGCGCAGGGATTCGAGATCCTGGAGCCCCAGGTTGTCGCCGATCTGGATCTCGCCCGAACGCAGGCGTGAGAGCCGCATCCTCGGATCCGCGACCTGTGCGAAGACGAGGTCCCGGACTCCCTGCGCGGGCGGCTCCCCCCACCATCCGTCGAAGCGGGTCAGGCGGATCGCGACATCCTGCTTCCACGAAACGAAGCGGAACGGCCCGGTGCCGACCGGGTTCCGGCCGAAGGCCTTGCCCTCCTCGCGGACGGCCTTCGGGGAGACGATGGACGCGCTGAACATCGCGAGGTCGCGGAGAAACACGACCGAGGGCTCCCGGAGGAAGAAACGGATCCTATGCGGACCCAGCACGCGGATCTCCTGGATCCTCGCGAAGGTCGAGCGGTACGGACAGAGGGGTGGGGCTTGCGGATGGCCGGGGTCGAGTATTCTCTCGAAACTGAACTTGACGGCCTCCGCGTCGAAGAGGCTTCCGTCGTGGAAACGGACTCCCTTGCGGAGGCGGAAAGTCCAGGCCAACCGGTCGGCCGTGCATTCCCAGTCGGTCGCGAGACTGGGCAGGAGGGTCGACGGGCGGGCCGGATCGTCCGAAAAGCGGACGAGACCTTCGAAGATCTGGTCGATGACCTTCGCCGACTCCCCGTCGGAGGCGGCCGCGGGGTCGAGGGTCAGGGAATCCTTCGCTCGCCCGAAGACGAGGACCCCGCGGTCGGTCTTCGGGAGCTGGCCCTCGGCGGGCGTTTCCGAGCCCCGGAGCCTTGATTCTCCGGCCTCCACCGACCGAGAAGGCGGGGCCTCGCCCCGCGCCGCGGCCCGGACGACCCCTTCCCTCGAACAGGCCCCGGGGAGCCCGGTGAAGGCGGCCAGGGCGGCGAAGCAGAAGAGAGCGGCGAGGGGGCGCGCACGCATTCCGGACCTCCGGTACCTATGGAATCGGAAGTGTCGATCTTACCACGAGTTCCGGCGATCCGACAGAGCCCGCCGCCCCGCTACCGGACGACCGAGCCCGGTTCCAGGTCGGTCGTCACGGGTGCGAGCCGACCCTCGCGGTCCTCGGCCATGAGGAGCATCCCCTCGCTTACGAGTCCCATCATCTTGCGGGGGGCGAGATTCGCGACGACGACGACCCTTTTCCCCTCGAGGTCCTTTGGCGCGAGATGTTCGGCGACCCCGGCGAGGATCTGGCGGTGTTCGAATCCGAGATCGACCTCGCAGCGGAGGAGTTTCCGGGATTTCGGCACCTTCACGGCCGAGACGACCCGCCCGGCCCGCAGGTCGATCTTCGCGAAGTCCTCGAACGCGCAGGGCGACTCGAGCGGGACGTAGCCGGAATCCTCTTCCCGGCCCTCCCCGCCCCCCTCGACAAGCTTCGCGACCTGCACCTCGACCTCCTCGTTCGCGATCTTCGAGAAGAGGATTCCGGCGTCTCCGAGCGGGGCGCCCGCCTCGAGGAGCGGATGGGCGGCGTCGTCCCAGGTGAAGCATCCCTCCCGCGACGGGGAGCCGAGCCCTCCGCCGGGCCCGCTGTCTCGGAGGCCTTCGAGGCCGAGCTGAGCGCGCAGGCGCCGGCACGAGGCGGGAAGGAAGGGATCGAGGACGACCGAAAGCGTAGCCGCGCACTGCAGGGCGGCATGGAGGGTGGACGCGCAGACCTCGGGTGCCTCCTTTCGGGTCTTCCACGGCTCCCTCTCGTTGATGTAACGGTTCCCCTCCCTGGCGAGCGCCATCGCCGTCTCGAGGGCCTCCCGGAAGCGGAATCCCTCGATCGCTTCCCCGACCCGGGCCGGGGTCTTCGCGCATGCCTCGAGAAGGGTCCGGTCCTCGGGTCCGCCTTTTCCGAGGGGGGGGACCTTCCCCCCGAAGGCCCGCAGCGCGAAGGAATGTGTCCGGTTCACGAAGTTGCCGAGGGTATCCGCCAGTTCGTTGTTGACGCGGGCCTGGAAATCCCTCCATGTGAAATCGGTGTCCTTCGTCTCCGGAAGATTCGTACAGAGGGCGTAGCGGAGGTAGTCGGCCGGGAAGGCCTCGAGATACTCATGCAGCCAGACCGCCCAACCCCGGCTCGTCGAGAGCTTGCGCCCCTCGAGGTTCAGGAACTCATTGGCCGGGACGTTCGCGGGCAGGACGTAGTCCCCGTGCGCCTGGAGCATCGCCGGGAAGATGATGCAGTGGAAGACGATGTTGTCCTTCCCGATGAAGTGGACGAGTTCGCTGTCCCCGTCCTTCCACCAACGCTCCCAGGCCTCGGGCTCCCCGCGGAGTTCGGCCCACTCCCGGGTCGCCGAGATGTATCCGATCGGGGCGTCGAACCAGACGTAGAGCACCTTCCCCCGGGCGTCGACCGAGGCTTCGGCCGCGACGTCCTCGGGCACCGGGACCCCCCAGGGGAGATCCCGGGTCACCGCGCGGTCCTCGAGCCCCTCCCGCAGCCAGGACCGGACCTGCCCGAGGACGTTCGGTTTCCAGTCCTCGTGCCCCGAGAGCCAGGCCTCGAGAGAGGACTGCATCCGGCCCAGCGGGAGGTACCAGTGCGTCGTATCCCGGACCTCGGGCACGGCGTCGGTGATCGCGCTGCGGGGATTCTTCAGCTCTCTGGGGCTAAGCGAACGCCCGCAGCTCTCGCACTGGTCGCCGTAGGCGTCGTCGTGCCCGCAGGCCGGACAGGTCCCGCGCACGAAACGATCAGCGAGGAACATCCCCGCCTCCGGATCGTAGAGTTGAGCCTCGGTCTTCCGCACGAACACCCCTGTCTTCGCGAGCTTCCGGAAGAAATCGCGGCTCGTCTCGTGGTGCAGGGGCGCGCTCGTCCTCCCGTAATGGTCGAAGCTCATCCCGAAGCCTTCGAAGGCCTCCCGCACCATGAGGTGGTAGCGATCCACGATCGCCTGGGGTTCGACGCCCTCCTCACGGGCCCGGAGCAGGATCGGCACCCCGTGCTCGTCGCTCCCGCAGATGAAGAGGGTCTCCCTCCCACGCAGTCGCTGGTAGCGCGCGTAGATGTCGGCCGGAAGATAGGCCCCGGCCAGGTGGCCGATGTGCACCGGCCCGTTGACGTAGGGCAGGGCCGAGGTGATGAGGATCCGCGTTTTTTTTTCGTCGGCCATGATTCCTTGATCTTCCGCCGCGCACGAAACCCGAGGGGACATGCGTCCCCCCGGGGGGAAGCCGTGGAGCTTCGGCCCGCCGAGAATAGCAAACCGTCAGGAGGGGGGGAGTTCGACCTTGTCGCGCTTGCGGTAGACGAGACGCAAGGGGATCTCCTCCCAGTCGAAGGCCTCGCGGAGGCGGTTCTGGAGATAGCGGTCGTACTGTCCGGTGAAGAGGCGGGGTTCGTTTACGAAGACGAGGATCGTCGGCGGATGGACGTCGACCTGGGTCGCGTAGAATAGGCGGGGCTGCTTGCCGGAATGGCGCGGGGCGTGGGCGCGCCTGGCTCTCTGCAGGACCCGGTTGAGCTTCGGCGTCGGGATCTCCCGGCCGGCCTGGGCGTGGAGTTCGGCCGCGAGATCCAGGGTCTCCTCGACGTGTCTCCCCTCCAGGGCCGAGAGGAAGCAGATCGGGGCGTAGGAGAGGCCGGGCAGTTCCTGGCGAAGGTAGGCCTCCCAGCGTTTGGGATCGAGCTCCCCCTCCTCCACGACGAGGTCCAGCTTGTTGCCGACGAGCACGCAGGGTTTGAAGTTCTGCTGGATGAAGGCGGCGAGTTTCTTGTCGACCTGGCTGACCGCCCGGCGCATGTCGAAGAGCAACAGGACCGCGTCGGCCCTGCGGATCGCGCGTTCGCTCCGGCCCAGCGAAAAGAGTTCGATCGCGTCCTGGACCCGCGCCTTCTTGCGCAGTCCGGCCGTATCGATCGCGATCCAGCGCCGCCCCTCACGCTCGAAGGGGACATCCACCGCGTCCCGCGTCGTGCCGGGGATTTCGGAGACGATGACCCGCTCTTCCCCGCACAGGAGATTCACGAGCGTCGATTTGCCGGCGTTCCGCTTGCCGACGATCGCGATCTTCAGGCCCCCCTCCTCCGCCACGGACTCCTCGGAGTCGGGAAGGAGGTGGACGATCGCATCGCAGAGGTCGGAGATCCCAAGGCCCTCCTTGGCCGAGACCTGGAGGGGATCCCCGAAGCCCAAGCGGTGCGCCTCGAGGGCTTCGAATTCGTCCCTGCGTCCCTCGACCTTGTTCGCGACGAGGATCACCGGCTTGCGCAGCTTCCGGACCCGCGCCGCCACGTAGTCGTCCATCGGCGTGAGCCCGGACTTGGCATCGAGGACGAAGAGGACGAGGTCCGCCTCCTCCATCGCGATCTCGATCTGGCGCGTCACGTGCTTCTTCAAGAAGGCCTCGTCGACAAGACCCAGGCCGCCGGTGTCGACGACCTCGAACTTCCGATCCGCCCAGCGCAGCTCGATCGAGACCCGGTCCCGGGTGACTCCCGCGGTCGGCTCGACGATCGCCACGCGCCGGCGGGCCAGGGCGTTCAGGAGGCTCGACTTCCCGACGTTCGGGCGGCCGACGATCGCGACATTCGGAAGTCCCATGTCCTCGTTCCTCCGGCCTTAGGAAAGCCCCAGCATCCGGTGAACTTGTGGAAGCACCAGGACGGAGAAGCCGCGCTCGAGGGCCTCGGCGCTCTGCGCAAGCAGGTAGTCGGGCGAAGGTCCCTCTCGGACCTGTCCACAGGGGGTGACGAGCTGGAGGACCAGGCGGAAGGAGGCCCGAAAGGGCTCGAGCCTGTCCAGCGCGGCCTCGAACTCGGGGGGTTCGCCCTCCGTTCCGCACAGGACGACCTTGACTGCAACATCGGTGCTCCGCGAAACGGCGGCCTCGAGGCAGTCGAGATGGCCCTCCGCAAGGTCCTTCCCGCCGACCGCGGCGGGGAGCTTCCAGTCCATCGAGAGATGATCGACGAGGGGAAGGAGCCCGCGCAGGACCCCGGCGTCGAGGGCGGCGGTCTCGAGATGCGTCTGGAGTCCCCGCGCCCGCACTCCGCCGAACAGGGCGGCCGCGAAGGCCGGATGGAGAAGCGGTTCCCCTCCGGTCAACGAGACCCATTCGGGGCGCGGGGCGAGGTCACCATCCAGGAGTTCCAGGATCCGCTCAGGGGTCGCGGGGTTTCGTTCCCTGCCGAGGACCCGACCGAGGGCGTCCTTCCTCGCGAAGAGGCCGGGGACCTCATGGCTCTCGACCGTGTCGCACCAACGGCAGCGGAGCGGGCATCCGGCCGTGCGCACGAAGAGGGTCGGCCGTCCGACCATCGGCCCCTCCCCCTGGAAGGCGGAGAAGATCTCGATCAGGGGAGCCTGGGCGGACACGCCGGGATCCTCTCCGCCTAACGACCGCGCCGGGCGAGATCACGCAGGATCTCGATCCCCTCGGCGAGCTTGTCGTCCGGGGCCGCGAAGGAGAGCCGAAAATTCGTATTCCGGTTCGAGAACGCGGACCCCGGCACGATCAGGAGCTTGCGCTCGAGAGCGGCTTCGAGAAAGTCCTTTTCGCTCCAACCCTCAGGATAGGCCGGGAAGGCGTAGAACGAACCCTCCGGGCGTTCGATCCGGAAGTCCTCCTTCAAGCCCTCGTAGACCAGGTCGCGCTTGCGGCGGTAGGCCTTCAGATGGGCGCTCATGTCGAGATCGAAGGCGGCCAGCGCACCGTGTTGCAACGGCGCGGGGCAGCAGACGAAGGTGTACTGCTGCAAGAGCTTCATCGCGTCCAGCACGTCCTCGGGCCCGACCGCCCAGCCCAGCCGCCAGCCGGGAACCCCCCAGGTCTTGGAGAAGCCCCCGAAGACGAGGCAGCGGTTCCAACGTTCCATCCGCGGCACGAACGACGCGAAGGGGAAGTCGTAGGAGAAATGGTCGTAAATCTCGTCCGAGAGGACCCAGAGTCCGTGAGCCTCGGCGAGGGTCAGGATGCGGTCGATATCCTCCTCCCGGAGCATGCCGCCCGTCGGGTTGCTCGGCGAGTTGCAGAGGATGGCCTTGGTCCGGGGTCCGACCCGAGCGGCCATCTCTTCGAGATCGGGCCGCCAGCCCTCCCCGTCCCGCTTGGGGTAGAGGTCGTAGGTGCGGACCTCGGCCCCGACGAGGGCCAGCACGTTCCGGTACATCACGAAATAGGGATCGGGGATCAGAACCTCGTCCCCCGGATCGAGGAGGGCCATCATCGAGAGGAGGAGCCCGCCCGAGACCCCCGAAGTCATCAGGACCGACTCGGGCCGGGCCCCGCGCCGGGCTTCCAGATGGTCGAGGACACGCTCTCCCAGGACCTTCAAACCCTGGGTAGGGGTGTAGCGGTTGTACCCGGCGCGGATCGCGCGGATCGCTGCCTCCTTCATCTCCTCGGGGGCGTCGTAATCCGCCTGCCCGATCGAGAGGTTGATCGGATCCTTCATCGTCGCAATGAGGTCGAACATGCGGCGGACCCCGCTCCCCTCGATGCGCCCCATCCGCTTGGCCAAACGCTGCTCGACGCTCATCCTTCCGACTCCTCGCTCCGGTGGAATCCCGGCCACTCCGGCCCAGGATTCCGGCCGCCGGGACTCCGGTCAACCCGTCCAACGGCCGCCGGAGGACCCAAGGAAAAGGCCGCCGCCCGAAGAGGCGCCGGCCCCGCTTCCTCGAAGGAGGTCCCGATCGGAGGAGGGCTCGATCCCCTCCCCTCGTTCGGGCCCGGCCTCAGGACTCTCCGCCTTCCTCTGCCTTCTTCTCCTTCTTCTTCTTCTTCCCGGCCACGGCCTTGAAACGGGTTCGCACCTTCGGGAGACCGTAGACCGACTTGGACTCGTCCCACCTCGCCTGCTCCGCGAGGATCGACAGGCGCTCGATACGCTTGAAGACGTTGCGGACCTTGATCAGGCCGGCCGAGGTTTTCAGGCTGGAATGGATGGACATCGCTCAGGTCCTTGTTCGAGGGCTTCCCGGGCGGGAAAAGGCGGAACAGTCTAGCGAAGGGCGGAACCCGCGCAAGAGGCGGGAGGGAGCGGATCTCAGCGGGTGCGCCCCTCGAAGATCTCCCCGCTGACCGTCGAGAAGTCCTTCGTGAACTCGCGCCTCCGGACCGTGCCGAGTCTGCGGAGGCTCGCGACGAAGTCGGCGAGGCCCGCGCCCCCCAGGCCTTCCGGAACGACGACGTAGACGATCAGCTCCTTGCCCCGCCGCCCCATCCGGGCATCGAATCCCCGGCTGCGCAGGAAGGCCTGCATGCCCTTGGCGTAGCCTCGCTGGGTCTTCGAGGGATTGCGGTAGCTGTCGATCCTGAGGGCGCGAAAGCTCCGGAACTTCGCGCCCGCCTCGCGCTCGGCCTCGGAAGCGGGCTTCGCCGTCCCCCCCTTCTCGGAACGGGAGCGATTCAGGGCGTTTGAGGCGAGGGCGAGATCCGGGTCGGGAGCCTCGGGCACGTGCATCCGCCGGGGGCCTTCCCCCAGGCCGCGGACCCCTACGGAGAGCCTCCCGGCTCCGCCTCCCGGGGCGGCTTCGGCCGGCCTCCCCCCGAAGAGCGCCCATCCTCCCCAGAGGAGGAGGAAGAGCCCGAAGGCCGCTCCCGGCCAGAACCAGGGCCGGGCGAGAAGTTCGGAGAGCCCCGGTACCCGGGATCGAGGGACGGGGGGGATCGCCCCCTCGCCCGCTCCCCCCGCGTCCTTACGGCCTCGCAGGCGTCCGGATCGAGCGCTCTGATCCAGGGTCCGGGTCGATTCCCCGTCCGCCGTCTCCCCTTGAACCTCCCGGAGAACGTCCAAGATCGTTCGGTTGCGTCGCATGCATCCCTCCCTTCGGCCCGGCTACGGAAATTCCCGGGTACCCCAGGGATCGTGGGTCCCACCACCAGACGCCACCATCCCTGTCCGCCGATTTCTCCATATTAACGCGGAATCGCGCGCCTTGGAACGACATTCTTCCCCCGGTTTCGCGGGGTCCTTCCGGATCGGAAGGGCCGGGAGGTTCGAGGAGTCTCTCAGAGCCCGCGGGGATCCGCCCGCTCAGCCCTTGCGCGGCCCGCTCGTCCCCCCTCCCCCGCCGGGGTCCGCGGCCTCCTCGAGGATTCCCCCGGACCTCGAGAACTCGAGAATCCTTCGGCGCAGCCCGGGATCCGCGAGGGTCCCGGCCCTCGCTCCCCCGGGCAGGTAGGGTTTCACAAGTTCCCCCGCCTCCCGGATCCGCCCGAGGGCGACCAGGGATTTCAACAGGTAGAGGAGGGAGAGCCCCGGATCCATCCCGAGCTTCTCGGCGATCCGGAGAGCGCGAGAGAGCGGAGGGACCGCCTCCTCGGGCGCCCCCCGGACGAAGCGGACCATGCCAAGCTTGCGAAGGGCCCCTTCCTGATCGGGAAAGAGTTCGAGGGCCGAGGCATAGGCCCGTTCGGCCTCCTCGAGTTTCTTCTCCTTGAGCTGCGCGTCCCCCCGCTCGATTCTTCTCAGGAACTCGCTCTTACAGACCTCCCGGACCGCGCCGACCGGGTATTCGGGGGGGGCGAGATCCAAGAGCTTCCGGAACCTGCGAAAGGCCTCCGGCTTTCGTGCCGCGAGTTCGAGGTAGCCGATCTGCTTCAGGAGGTCGAGCCGAAGAGTCGCCGCGGCCTCGTCGCCCGGATCCTGGGCGCAGGCCTTCGAGACCCGGGCCAGGGCGGGGAGGTAGCGCCTCTCGGCCCGCAGGAGGACGGCCTCGAGATAGGCGAGGGCCGGAAGGCCGGGATCGAGACTCGCGGCCTCCCGGACGAGGCCGGCATATGCGGAAGGCGCCTCGCGGGCGACCTTGCGCCGCGCGAGGGCCGCGAGGACCCGGGCCAGGGCCTTGCGCAGCCCGGGATGGAGCGGCCGTGCGCGCAGCGCGCGCCGATAGAGTCGCGCGGCCTCCTCGAAGCGCGAGGACTGCTCGAGGATCAAGCCGAGCCGGGCGAGAAGGCGCGGGGAGCCCGGGTGTCGGCTCAGTCCCTCCTTCAACTCGCGGACCGCGCCCTCGATCAGGCCCTGGGCCAGGTAGATCTCCGAGGCCGCCAGCCAGAGTTCCTCCTTCGGGGAGAAGCCGCTCCGGAGGAGCCTCCGCTTGTACCCGACGAGGGCGCCGAGGGCCTCGACGCTCCTCCCCTCGCGGGAGGCGAGGAGCGCCTTCGCGAGGGCGACCTGCAGGGAACTCTCCGCCTCGGGACGCCTCGAGGCCTTCCGAAGCAGAGCCCGCGCCTCCTTCTCGACCGCCCCGCCCCCTTCCGTCCCGGCCCCCCCCGACCTCTTCCCGGAACCGCGGGCGAGAAGCCGGCGGGCCTTCCAGGCGAGGGCTTCGGGATTTCCGGGATCCAGTTCGAGGACATCTTCCAAGAGGGGATCGATCTCACTGCTCCGACCGGCCCTCTCGAGGGCCTCGGCCCATTCCAGGCGGAAATCCCTCCTCCAGGCCCAGTGCAGGCCCTCCTTCTCCTTCCCGTAGAGGAGATCCACCCGTCGGGTCAGGGCCCGGGCCTGGTTTACGGCCTCCGCATCGTCGCCTGCCCGCTTCGCGCAGCGGAGGAGCTGGACCCCGATCTTGAGCTTGTGGAGGTCCTCCTCCGCATGGAGCGCGGCCTTGCGGAAGAGGCGGCGGGCCTCCTTCCAGGCCCCTTCCACCCGGGAATCGAGCTTCGCGAGGCCCAGGTTGTAGAGGGCGACGGAGTCCTCGGGAAAGCGTTCGAGGTTGGCCTTCCAGAGGGCCGCGGAGGAGGAGAAAGCCGCAGCCCGGCTCCGGGTCGCCGGGAGGGCCAGGAAGGCGAGGGCGCAACCAAAGACGAGAACCGCGGGGGTCCGGAACCGGGCGGGGACCGCGGCCCCGAGCCCCGCGAGGACGACCCCGGCCCCCAGGAAGGAAAGGTGTAGGTAGCGGTCGGCCGCGGCCGCGGCCGTGGCGGGGAGGAAGTTGTTGAACGGGAGGAGGGCCGCGAGCACGAGGAGGAAGCCGACTCCGAGCCTTCGGGAGACCCCCCGTCCCCGCCACGCGGCCAGCAGGGCGATACCGCTTCCGAGAGAAAGGTAGAGGGCCTTGATCCAGACCCCCTTGGAGAGTTCGGCGAGGAAGGCCTCCCTCGGGTAATGCACGGCCGGGGCCTCCGGAAGGACCAGGAGTCCGAGATAATGGAGGAAGGTCCCGGGGACGGCCGCGAGACTCCCCTCGAAGCCCATCGTCCCGGCCTTGCGGGCCAGCAGGTCATGATGGAGCCCGGCGAGCAGGCAGATCCCGGCGAGCCCGAGAAGGGCCGCCCGGCTCCTCCGGTTCCAGCCGACCCGGCCCAGGGGGAACCACACGAGGACGGCCAGGAACGGCAGCACGAGGGCGGTCCCCTTCGAGTAGACGGCCAGAAGGCCGTAGAGCCAGACCGGCCAGATCGCCGTCCCCTCGGGGCCGCGGAGGCGCACGAGCCCCGCCCGGAGGGCGAGCAGGGTGAAGAAGGCCGCGCAGAGGTCCTTGCGACCCGTGATCCAGACGACGCTCTCGGGCAGGACCGGGTGCAGGATCCAGGGAAGGGACGCGAAGACGGAGACGAGCCTCGGAACACCGAGTTCGAGGAGGAGGCGGACCAGCGACCAGGCCACAGCGACCGCCCAGAGCAGGGAGTGGAGGTGATACCCGAGCGTCCGCTCCAGCCCGAAGAGGAGGCGGTCGATCCCGAGGTCCAGGGTCGTCACCGGAAGATAGACGTCGGCGATCGGCCGGAACGGATCCAGGATCCGGAGGAGGCCTTCGAACCACCCCATGTGGAAGGCCGGATTGCGCAGGATCGTCCGGTCGTCGTCGTAGTTCAGGAACTCCCCCCGGAGGCCCGGTCCGAAGGCGGCCAGGGCGCAAAGGAGGAAGAAGGCCCAGACCGCGAGCCGGAAGCCCGGGGAAGGCCTTCCCGCTTCGTCCCGATCGGGGGGACCAGACGTACCGCTCCGCAACGCGACTCCTCGAGATCCGCTCTGACCGGGAACGAGGGAGGGCGCCCTCGGCCGGAACCCGGAAAGGGGAACGATCCTGCCAGAGCCGGAAGCGGCTGTCACCGGGGCTCCCCGTGGAGGCTTGCCCCCGGAAGGCCTCGAGGCTTTGCTCGGGAGGGTGTCCTCCCCACTTCCTCCGAACCTCGCGCACTGGCTGAGCCTCCTGGGCCCGGAAACCCTCGTACCCCGGGCAGAGGTCCGGACCTACCCGGCCGGGGGAGAAACCCCGCCCTCTCCCGAGCCCGCCCGCGAAGCCTCCCTCGCCAGGCTCGAGGCTCTCCGGGAGGAGGCCTCCCGGTGCACGGCCTGCCCGCTCCACGAAGGGCGCAAGAACAGCGTCTTCGCGGATGGGGACCCGAAAGCTTCCTTGATGTTCATCGGAGAAGGCCCCGGGCGAGACGAGGACCTCCAAGGCCTCCCCTTCGTCGGGAGGGCGGGGCGGCTCCTGACCGACATCATCGAGAAGGGTATGGGGCTGCGGAGGGCCGAGGTCTATATCGCGAACGTCGTCAAGTGCCGCCCTCCGCAGAACCGGACCCCGACTCCCGAGGAACGCGAGGCCTGCGGCCCCTTCCTGATCGAACAGATCCGCTGCGTCCACCCCCGCGCCCTCGTAGCCCTCGGAGCCACGGCCGCCCGGTATCTTCTCGCGACCGAGGCCCCGATGCGGAGGCTCCGGGGCCGGATCCACATGCTCGAGGGGATCCCCCTCGTCGTGACCTGGCACCCCGCCTACCTCCTGAGGCGCCCCGAGGCCAAGCGGGAGACCTGGGAGGACATCCAGCGTGTGATGCGGATCCTCGGCCTCTCCGCGCCCCGCCGGCCCGGAGGACACGGTTCGTCCTAGTCCCCCGCCCGCAGAGGTTTCCGGGCGGTTCCCGAGTTGACCGGGCCCCCCCTCTCGGCTAGCTTCCCCCCCCTTGTCCCTGCGGAAACGGGTATTTGCACCGTCGTGAATATTCGATCCAAGGGCACTCCGGGGCTCCCCGGGGTCCCGGCCCGACGCCGTCCAGCCCTCGGACGGACGGAGGTCTCGCCCCAGGTCACCTCCGGATCCGAAAAAGGCCGAGCACGCAGGTTCCACGCATGAGAACGAGCCTTTCGATGGTCCGCGAAGCTTTCCTGCTTCTTCCTCCTCTCGGTTTCGCCTGTCTCCTCTCGTTGAGTTCGGGCTGCTCCGGCGCCGCCGAAGGGCGGTCTCCCGAAGATCTGGCCCTGGAGGGCGGAACCGCAGTCGTCGCGGTCGATCCCGACTCCGGCGAAGCACTCTCCGGAACCGCCTCCCCCGCGGAGAAGCAGGAAGGGCAGGGGAACGTCGCCGAGCAGCGCCGCCGCTTCCTCATCCGCGAGCAGATGAAGAAGGCCCGCCGAGCGTGGGAACTGAAGCTCTGGGACGACGTCGTCAAGGCGACGGCCTCCGTCCTGCAGCTCGATCCTTCGAACGAGGACGCCCGCGATCTCCTCCGGAAGGCCCAGACGATGCTCGGGGACCGGGCTCCTACGGTCGCGGATTTCTCCGGTGAAGCGCATCTCCGGGCCGAGATCGAGAAGCAGAGGGACCTTCTCCTGGCCAGGGATTTCGAACAGAAGGGCGACCTTGCGCTCGGACAGCAGCAGTTCGACCGGGCGATCGAGAGCTACGAGCGGGCTCTCTTGACCCTGCGTTACTCTCCGTGGTTCACCCCCGGATCGACCGACGAGAAGCGGATCCGTGCGAAGGGGACCCGCGCCCGCGGGGAGAAGAGCGCCTGGGAGAAGAAGCTCCGCGAGGAAGAGGCCCGGGATGCACGCAAGCGCCTCCTCGCCGAGGAGCGGCGCGAGCGGATCCGCCAACGGGTCCGGGTCAAGTATCTCTTCGAACAGGCGAACCTCGCCTTCCAGGCCCGCCAATACGGCAAGAGCGTCGAGTATCTTGACGAGGCCCTCCGGATCGACCCGTTGAACGGGGACGCGAAGGCCCTTCGGGATCTCGCGATGCGGGCCCGCCACGATCAGAACATGGACGAGATCCACCGCCGCTGGCGCCGGGAATGGTCGTCCACCTTCGAGGGGCTGAACCGCTCGGACATCACCCAGGTCGAGACGATCCGCCACGACCTCGAACACTGGCGGAAGGTGGCCGCCCGCAAGCATCTCGAGTTCTCGAGCACGAAGATCGAGGTCGAGCCCGAAGCGGCCGCCATCCGCAAGAAGCTCGACGAAACGGTCATCGACCATAATTTCTCGGGAACGGCGATCGAGGATTGGGTCGACTACTACCGCCGCGCCACGGGGATCAACTTCATTATCAGCCCGAAGGTCACCGAACTCGGGGAAGAAGAGACGACCCTCGATCTCAACCTCGGCAAGCGCTCGGTCGCCAAGGCCCTGAACCTGATCGCGACGGTCCGCCCTCTCCAGTGGACGATCCGGGACGGCGTCGTCCACATCATGACCACCGAGGAGAAGGTCGGGAACATGATCCCGCGGATGTACGACGTCCGGGAGATCATCAATGAGATCTCTCACCATCCAGGGAAGGACCTGATCCTGCAGACGGGCGATACAGAGACCGAGGTGGAGGAGATCGACCCCCTTCCGGTCGTCGTCGACATCGACGCCCTCCAGTCCCTGATCCGGGCCAATGTCGAACCCGCGAGCTGGGACGCTGACGGCGCAGGCATCACCGCCACTGGCTCCGCCCTGATCATCAACCAAACCCCCGAGGTCCACGCGAAGATCGATTCCCTCCTGAAGGACCTGAGGTCCAACTCCGGGATCCAGGTCGACATCGAGGCCCGCTTCCTCAGAGTGGAGGACAACTTCCTCGAGGAGGTCGGCATCGACTTCCGCGGCCTCGGGAACCAGAGTTCCAGCGGGAAGCCCGGCATGGGCCTCCAGAAACAGGGGAATCGAACCGGCTTCGGCTTCGACGACTACGGCCGGAACGTCTCGACATCCGAACCCGGAGAGATCGGCTCGGGCTTCGAGCCGGGCATCTTCTACGACGACGGTTTCGACGGCGACCTCTACGCCCGGACCGAGAACCTCTTCGACCGGGCGCTCGGCGGCGGGCCCGAGGGCCTGAGCAACGGCGGGGGCCTGTCCTTCCAGTACACCTTCCTCGACGACACCGAACTCGAGACCATCCTCCGCGCGGTCGCGAAGAAGGAACGCGTCGAGCAGATCGCCGCCCCGCGGCTCCTCGTCCACAACACCGCGCGGGCGAACCTCGAGGTCAATCGGCAGTTCACCTATATCCGGGACTTCAACGTCGAGATCGCGCAGTCCGCGGCCGTCGCCGACCCTGTCGTCGGAGTCGTTCGGGACGGGGTCGTCCTCGACGTCCGGCCCGTCGTCTCGGCGGACCGGAAATACATCCTGATGGAACTCCGGCCCACGGTCGCGACCCTCGCCCTCCCGATCCCGACCTTCTCGACGACGCTGGGTGTAGGCCAGCCGGTCTCGATCCAGGTCCCCCGGATGACGATCCAGAAGGTCCGCACGACCGTCACCCTCCCCGACGACGGCAAGCTCCTCCTCGGCGGCATGACCTCGGTCCAGAAGCAGAAGTACGATTCCGGAGTCCCGATCCTCAAGGACATTCCGGGCCTGAGCTTCCTCTTCAGCCGCAAGGGGACCTACCACGCCCAGAAGAAGATCCTGATCCTCCTCCGGGCGAGGATCGTGATTCCCGAGGAATCCGAACCCGTCGCCTTCGGCCGCCGCTGAAGGGCCGGCGAACCCTAGGGGCCCGGTTCTCCTCCCGTGAGAGGCCGGGCCCTCCGCGCGTACGGCCCTCCCGACCCCCACCCAACATTCTCGTGGGAAGCCGTCCTGGCCCCGGGCTGAACCCCCGCTAGAATCCTCCGTTTGCGTTTCCGGGGATTCCCCCCTCCCCGCCCCACCGTCCGATGCGAGCATCCGGAGCCACTGAGCGATGTCGAAGGGATCCCTCACCCTGCTTCTCTCCCTCGCCCTGACCCCCGTCCTTTCCGCTCGCGGCGGAGCGCAGGACGAACTCGAACGGGAAGTCAAGTTCACGAGACTCCTCGCGAAGAACTGGGGTTTCATCGAACTTGCCACCTCGAACCTAGAGGACCTCCGCAAGAAGGAATCCTCGGGGACGAAGGCCCAGAAGCTCCTTACCCGGCTCTCGGCCGAGGTGCTCTATCTCGGGGCCAAGAGGCTCCCGGACCTGAACCAGAGGGAGGCCGCGCTCCGCCAGGCCATCGAGAAGTTCGAGGATTACGAGTCGAGATACGGGAACGAGGAAGGGGGCGCCGAGGTCCTTGTCTCGATGGCCGAGGCCTGCGAGTTCTTCGGGAACTATCTCTCCGAGGCGATCCAGGAAGCGAAGGACCCCGACAAGAAGAAGGCCCTCGAACAGGAAGCGGTCGAGGTCTTCACGAAGGGGACCCGCGCCTGCAACAAGGCCATGGACGCCTACGAGGACCGCAAGGAGGAATCGACCGACGCCAAGCTCAACTACTACCTTTCCTGGCTCCGCAAGGGGACCTTGATGATCGGCTGGGCGAAGACCGTCCAGAACGACAAGGAGATCAAGGCGAAGGACGCAATCCAGACCCTCGAGGACCTGGTCTTCGACGTCGGCGAGGAGACCCCGATCGGGATGATGGCCCTCCTGAAGATGTCACAGACCCAGGACATCCTCGGCGAGACGGAGACCGCGATCGAACAGTTCAAGGACACGATCGTCGTCATCGGCGATCGGCTCAAGGACGCCGAGAACCCCGTTTCTCCCTCCACGGGTCTGCTCCTCTTCCGGATCCTCGAAGAGGCCTACGCCCGCCTGACCGCGATCTATCTCCGGGAAGGGCAGCCCCGGGAGGCCATCGAGGCCGTGGACGAACTCCTGAAGCTCTCGGCCGACTTCGACCGCGTCCCGGGCAAGGGGATGGGTTTCACCTATGGGGACGAAGCCCTCCTGAACGGGGCCCAGGCCCTCGTGGATTCCGGGGACGCCGACGGCATCAAGACCGCCCTCGAACGCTCCCGGGACATCGCGAGGCGGCATCCGAACGATTTCATCGGTCTCCGCGCCAAGAACCTGATCAAGTCGATCCTCGAACTCTCCTCGGCCTCGGTCTCCCCGGAAGCCCTGTTCCAGGCCGCCTCGGGCGATTTCCAGGCCGGCAAGTACGACAGCGCGATCCGGGGGTTCAAAAAGGTCCTCCTGAACCTGAAGAAGTCCGAGGACCGCCAAACCTACGGTCTCAAGGCCTGGGGGAAGATCGGGGAATGCTTCCGCAAGCAGGGGCGCGCCCTCGAGGCCTGCTACGCCTACATGGAAGGCCTGCGCCGCTTCGGCGGCGAGGACGAGAAGACCGCGACGAGGATGGTCGACTACCTCCGGCGCCTCGCCCTCCGCAAGAAGAAGACGACGGGCGACAAGATCTTCCAGAGCCTGATCGACGAGGCCAACACCCTGGCGCTGAAGCACGGAGGCAAGAGCCGAGACCGGGTCCTCTGGGGCCAGGCCATGACGGCGATGACCGAGAACCGCCCGAAGGAGGCCCTTCGCCTGCTCGCGCAGATCGGCAAGGACTTCATCAAGTTCGAACTCGCGAAGGTCTGGACAGGGATCGCCCACTACGAGCAGGGGGACTTCGAGGAGGCCCGCAAGGAACTCCGCGCGTATCTGAAGTGGAAGGACGACCCGTACAACAAGCTCTCTCCCGACCAGATCGACCGGAAACAGGTCCGGGACTCCGCGGTCGCCCAGGCCCTCTTCTACCTGGGGAACATGACGGCCGAGGAAGCCTTCGGGGTCGGCAAGCGCAAGGGGAAGAAACCCGAGCGCGGCAAGCTGGGAGATGTCGTTCGAGCCTTCCAGGGCTTCCGGGAACGCTACAAGGCCCTGATCCCCGACCTGACGATCACCGCCTCCTTCCATCTGATCAAGGCCTTCATCGAACTCGAACAACTCGAAAAGGCCGAGAGCGAATACAAGAAGCTCGGAGAGGACTTCCCGAAGGCTCCGGTCCTCGGGGGACTGGCCTACTTCCTGTTCCAGGCCAGGAAGGACCGGGTCGCGGCCGTGGATCAGGAGATCGCGACCCTCGCCAAGAAGGGTCCCAAGGTGAAGGACGCCCTCGACGACGCCCGAAACCGCCGCCGGGGAGAGGTCCTCAAGACCCTGGCCTTCGCGAACACCTATCTTTCGATCGAGCGGAACCCGAACTACGGGCTTCTCCGGGACGCCTCGAACCTCGCCTTCTCGATCGACGAACTCGACCAGGCGGAGATCTTCCTCCAGAAGATCCTGGACGTCTACGGGAACAAGGCCTCCTACAAGAACCGCATCGACGTCTTCATCAAGCCGGAACTCGCGAAGATCAAGCTCGGCAAGCTCGAATTCCGGGAGGCCCTGAAACTCGCGGACGCCGGCCTGAAGGCCCGCCCGAACAGCCACAAGCTCAAGCTCCTGAAGGCCCGGGCTCTCGGAGGCTGGATCGACATGAACGACAAGGGGGAAATCCAGAACCCCGGAGGCCTCGAACGCTTCGAGGAGGCCTACAAGCTCCTCTATTCGAAGGAGGGCTACCTCAAATACATCAAGAGCAGCAAGGTCAAGAAGTACAGCCTCGAGTGGTACCGCTTCCAGCTCGACTGTCTCGACATGGCCCTGAAGGTCGCCCGGAAGGGGAACTCGGACTACATGCGCTTCGCCCGGAGCTTCTTCAATATCGCCCAACAGTCCACCGACGAGTTCAAGACCCTCCGAAAGCTCGGTCCGGAGGGGGAAAAGCTCTACCGGCTCTTCCTCAAGCTGCGGCCGTGACCCCCGAGCGCGAAGAGAGGACCCCGAACATGAACTCGAGAAGATCACATGCGAGGAAGACAATGCTTCGCCTCCCCACTCTTTCCCCCGCTCTCGCCCTGAGTCTCGCCGTCCTGCTCCCCGCCCCCCGGCCTCGGGCCCAGGGGAAGGTCAAGATCAAGGACATGATCGTCAAGGTCAACGGCCAGAAGATCCGGAACGTCGAGATCCTGAAGGAGGGGCTCCTGGAGACGACCTACAAGCGGCGCGGCAAGGAGGCGAAGGTTCCCACCGGAGAGATCGAAGGCATCGAATGGAATCCCGCCCCGGAGAGCTACGCCCGCGCGCTCCTCGCCTTCGAGCGCGGGGACTTCTATTTGGCCGCGAACCTCTTCTCCGAAGCCGCCGATCAGGCCGGCCGGGAGGCCTTGAAGGCACACGCCTCCTTCCGTTCGGGCCTCTCCCTCGCCCGTCACGCCGCGCTCCAGCCCAACCAGGCCGCCACCGCCTCCTCGGTGCTCCGCTCCTGGGTCTCGGCCCACCCCGACCACAAGAACCTCCCCGACGCGCAGCTCGCCCTCGGCGAGGTCCAACTGCTAGGCGGCATGACCGACGAGGCCCTGAAGTCCTTCCAGGATCTCGAATCGCTCGTCCAGGCCAAATCCCTGGATCCGGCCTGGATCGCGAAGGCCAAGTTCGGTCAGGCACGAGCCTTCGCCGCGAAGAAGGACTTCCGCCGGGCCCGGAGCGCCTACGTAGCCGCCTCCTCGACCCTCGGCACCCTCGACATTACGAAGCCCGACATCGCCGACCTCCTCGTCAAGGCCAAGATCGGCGAGGGAGAGTGCTACCTCGAGGAGGGCCGCTTCGACGAGGCCCGCAGTTTCTTCCGCCGGCTCCGGACCTCCGCGGCCTCCTCGAACCCGGCCATGGAGACCGCGGCCCTCTGCGGGGAGGCCCAGGCCCTGTTCCGGACCGGAGCGGACAAGAAGGACCCGGCGATCCTCAGGCGGGCGCAGATCCTCTTCGCCCGGGTCTCCGCGGCCGATCTCCTCGAGGGAGAGACCGCCGCCCGCGCCCGGTATTTCCTGGCCCACACGATCCTCCTCCTAGGAAAGGAGCGGGAGGGCCCGGACTTCTCCCAACGCGCGAACCAGATCCTCGAGAGCGTGGCCAAGGGCTTCCCGAACAACGTCTGGGGATTGAAGGCCCAGGCCGAGTTGAAAACCGCGAAATAGCCCCACCCTCCTCGGCCCGTACGCGGCCGTCCCCCTGCCTCGGGGGAACGATCGAGACCGGGTCCGGCCGAGGGGCGGAACGGGAAATCCGACGCTTCCTCCAATCCCGGCCCCTCCCCTCTTCCCTCGAGGCCCCCCCGGCGTCAAACTATCGGGCCTTGTTCTCCCGCCGGCGGACCCCCCGCGGGCGGGACCGGCGAACCCGGGACCCAGGTCCCCCCATTTTCCCTCGAGCCGGCGAACCCAAAGGGTTCCCGCTCGTTCCTAGCTCACAAGGGAAGCGTTCCTGCCCTCAGGAAGCGGGCGATCGTCCCCGGCGTCTTCCCATAGGACATGGAGAGAATCAGCGGTCATGAAAATCCTTCCCTCCTTCGCTCGCGGGCGTCTCGCCCTAGCTTCGCTTTTCGTTCTGGGATTCCTGCCCTCCCTCGCTGCGGCGGCCGCCCCGCTGCAGGAAGAGGGCGGTGACGGAGAGGCCAAGGCGCCGAGCCTGCTTTCCGACATCATCGGCAACGCCGGGGTCATCGGTTGGTTGATCATCATCCTCTCGGTCGTGGCCCTGGCCCTGATCATCGAGCACTTCATGTCCGTCAAGCGGGAGAAGCTCGCGCCTCCCCACCTGATCGACGAACTCGAAGCGCTCTTCGACGAGGAGAAATTCCAGGACGCGATGGAGGTCTGCGAGGCGGAACCGACCTACCTGACGAACGTCGTCGGCGCCGGCCTGTCCAAGCTCGGGCATTCCTTCGAGACGATGACGAGCGCGATCGACGAGCGGGCGAACGAGGAGGACATCCAGCTCAACGCGAAGGTCGGCTGGCTCTCCGTCATCGCCGCCGTCGCCCCGATGATGGGCCTCCTCGGGACCGTGAACGGGATGGTCATGGCCTTCGGGGAGATCGCCCTGAAGCCGACGGTCAAGCCGAACGACCTCGCTGCGGGCATCAAGGGGGCGCTGATCACGACCCTGCTCGGCCTGATCGTCGCGATTCCCGTGACGACGGCCTACGTCTTCTTCAAGAACCGGGTCACGATGGCTTCTATCGAGATCGGTGCCATCGTCGAGGAGCTCTTCGAGCGCTTCCGGACCAAGGCCTGAAACGGATCCGGGCCGGGATTTCCCGGCCGGGTCCCCGACTCCGGAGGAAAAGGAGCGAGGGATGAGCAAACGCGACCGTGGAGACGGTGAGCCCGACGTCGAAATCGACATGACGCCGATGATCGATTGCATCTTCCAGCTCATCATCTTCTTCTTCCTGATCATCGACCTGCAGAACCAGGAACTCGAGCCCCTCAAGCTGCCGAAGGCCATCCACGCGATTCCCGACGAACCGCCCCCCGGGCAGGTCCGCCCGATCCTCAACGTCCTGCAGGACGGCACGATCGTCTGGAAGAGGAAGAAATACTGGGTTCCGCAATACGGGGAGAAGAACTACGCTGAGCTGAAAGGTCTCCTGCTCTACTGGATCAACGCCAAGATCATGAACAAGAAAATGGATCCCGTCCTCAAAAGGGAGCTCGTCGACGATCCACTGTTGATCCGCGCCGACAAATGGACGGAGATGCATTACATCGCGAAGATCATGGAGACTTGCGGGGACAAGGACGTCCAGATCTGGAAGGTCCAGCTCGCCGTCGGCGAACCCAAGGACAAGAAGTCCAAGAAGGACTAGGAGGAGCGATGGCGAGGAAGCGCAAGAAGCAAAAGGAAGAGAACCTGATGAACATGACGCCGATGATCGACGTCACGTTCCTGATCATCATCTTCTTCCTCTGCCTCGAGTTCAAAACCCTCGAGGGCAAGCTCAACACGAACCTCCCGAAGGACATCGGGGTCAACACGAGCATTGCGATACCGATCGAGAAACTCGATGTCTACATCACCTGCCCGAAGGGCGGCTGGGGCAAGGAGGTCCCGGACAAGATCGACCCGCGCCGCTTCGAGGTCATCGGCCACAAGGTCCATTGGATGGTCGGGCCGACCCGGGTCGACACCCCCCAGGAACTCGAGCGCCTGTTGAGAAAGGAGGCCGAGCGGAAGGTCAAGGATCCGAAGACCCTCAAGCTGAAGACCAAGCCGATCACGATCAATTTCGGTCCGGGCGTGGCCTATCAGGACGTCACGACCTTCGTCGACATCGCGATGGACGCCGGCTTCACCGAGATCACCTTCGGGGGCGGCGGCGGGACCCGTAAGTCCCGGAAAGGCTCCAGCAAGGGCTGATTCCCGCGAGCTTCCCGCATGCTCTCCGCACGGGCCGTGACCCTCAAAGGGTTCACGGCCCGTTCCCTGCCCTCCGAGGGGGGTCTCGAACCCGCCCCAAGTCCAAGTCCCACGGGAAAAAAGGGCTTTTCCGGCCCTCCTCCCTCTGCTAGTTTTTCGCCTCCTTTCCAGATCGAGGGGAGCCTCCCCTCCTCGCCTTCGCGCCGGATTCCCGTCCTCCGGACGTTCGGCCGGGGGAGCTGGATGGATGTGTTCCCAGGTCCTCCCCCCGCCCAGGCGGAGAGACAAGACCAGGTTTCGAAAGGCCGGAAGATGTCCCTGGAACTCTCGCGTTTCCTTGCCGGTTCCCTGTTCGGGCTGACCCTCCTGTCGTCCTCCTGCACGACGACCCAGGAAGAACCTGGGGCCGCTCCCGAGAACCCGCCCTCGGCGGAAGCCGCCACCATGTCCTCGAAGACCGGGAAAACCTCGACCGCGGGGACGCAGGGAACGAATTCCGCCGGCGGGGCGCGGAACCAGGGAACGCAAGGGACCCTCCAGGCCCAGCACAGGAATTTCCTGATCGGGCGCTACATGGACGAAGCGAGATCCCTGGTCGCCCGCGGCCGCTACGACGACGCGAAACTCGCGCTCGAGCGCGCCCTGGACATCGATCCCGACCGGCCCGAGGTCCTCCGGCTCTACCACGAGGTCCAGGTTCAGCTCGGCGAGCGGACCGGGGAGGTCCTCGGATACCACGAACACATGCAGCGGCTGGCCGAGATCCGCATCCAGAAGGACATCGCCGAAGCCCGCCAACTGATCTCCGAGGCCGGCGAGGACCTCGAAGCGGGACGCTACGAGGCGGCGATCACAAAGCTCAAGAAGGTCGGCCTCCGAGTCGAAATCGGGACTTCGATCGACTGGAAGGAGATCCCCTCGAAGGCCCGGGCTCTCCTGAAGAGGGCGGAGTCCGAACGCGACGAGGCCGAGCGGGCCGCACAGGAAGCGGCCCAACGCGAGGCCTTCCTCCGGCTTCGCCGTCAAGAAGAGAAGGAGCAGGCGCGCCGCAAGGCCCGGATCGACTTCCTCCTCGCGAAGGGAACGAAGGCCTTCGAGGAACGGGATTTCCGCAGTTCCCGGGATCTTGCGGACGCGGCCCTGGAGATCGACCCACTGCACGAGGTCGCCCGCCGGCTCTACAGCGCCAGCGAACGCGCGCTGCGCAACGAGGCCCGTGAAGGCTACCTCGTCGCCAAGGCCCGCGAGTTCAAGAAGTTCCTCGAGGCCAACGAAGAGCGGAAGATCCCCTACACCGACATCCTCGTCCCCCCCGATCCCGGCTACTGGGCCAGGATCAGCAAGATCCGCGGCATCGGCTCGACCGCCGCGGGGGCCGTGGCCGAGACCCTGGACCCCGAGACCGCCGCCCTCCGCAAGCGACTCGACGAACTCAAGGTCCCGAAGGGGGCCGAGTTCACGGATGAATCCGGCGGCTATATCGAGGTCCTCGATTATCTCGGGAAGATCACGGGTCTCCCGATCCTTCCCGACCCGGAAGCGCGGGAGACGATCGAAGGGAACGCCCTGACCCTCACGATCAAGCTCGAAGCGCCCCTGAGCCTCCGGAACTTCCTGGACATCATGGTCAGCCGGAGCGACGGTGCGCTCGCATGGACGATCCGGGAAGGGGCTGTCATCATGACGACGAAGGGCAAGGCGCTCGGAAAACCCGTGCCCGCCGTCTACCCGATCCAGGACTTGACCTTCGGCCTCTCCAACTTCGCGGGTCCCGTCCTGAAGGATCTGCCCGTCTCCGGCGAGGAAGAGTCCGAGGACCGTCCCCGCGCGGGTGGTGTCGTCGGCGAGAAGCTCAAGTTCATCGACGCCGAGGCCTTGACCAGCCTGATCCAAAGTTCGGTCGCCCAGGGAACCTGGGACGGGGAGGGCGTCTCGATCGAGGCCACGGAGACGAACCTCATCGTCGTGCACACCCCCGAGGTCCAGCGCAAGGTCCAGCAGTTCCTCGACGATCTCCGGAAGTTCTCGACCAGCATGGTCACGGTCGAATCCAAGTTCCTCCGCGTCGATCAGAATTGGCTGCAACAGTTCGGAGTCGATTTCCGCGGTCTGGGCGGCGCCAATGCGAAGGGCCGCGTCGCCGAACTCGACGACATCACGAACGGCCTCGACGACAACGCCTCCCGCGGACTCGACAACTCAGGGACGGGAGGCGTAAACTCCCACCCGATCTCCGGCTTCTTCTACGATGACGGGCTCGACGGCGACTTCCGCGGTCGGACCGAAAACTTCTTCCAGAACCCTCTCGGCGGCCTCCTGACGACCAACGGCGGCGCGACCTTCGGCTTCACCCTCCTCGACGATGTCCAGCTGAACATCCTCGCCCGTGCGGTCGAGAAGAGCATGGACGTTCAGATCGTGGACTCTCAGCTCCTGACCGTCCTGAACGGCCAAAGGGCGAACATGTCGGTCATCAACCAGACGACCTATATCCAGGACTTCAGCGTCGAAGTCGCGCAGGCCGCCTTCATCGCCGACCCCGAGATCAACGTCGTCCAGGACGGTGTCGTTCTCGACGTCCGCCCGTCGATCTCCTACGACCGGAAGTACATCACCCTCGACCTTCAACCGACGGTCGCCGAGCTGGCCCGCCCGATCCCTACCTTCACGACCTCCCTCTCGGGATCAACCCTCCCGGTCACGATCATGTTCCCCCAGATGACGGTCCGCAGCGCCGCGACGACCGTCAAGGTCCCGGACGGAGGTTCGGTCCTTATCGGGGGCTTGAACGAGGTTCTGAATCGGGAGCGGAGAGCCGAGGTTCCTTGGCTCGCCCAGCTTCCCCTCGTCTCCTTCCTCTTCAAGGAAGAGGGGACCGTCGAGGAGAACTCGAGCCTCATGGTCCTCGTCAAGGCCTACATCGTCGACGTCGAGGAGATCATGAAGAACGGGGGGCGATGAGCGCGAAGAAAAAGCTCCGCGCCCTCTTCTTCGACATCGACGATACGCTCTTCTCGACCTCGGTCTTCGCTGAGAAGGCCCGCCGGGCCGCCGTGGACGCGATGGCCCAAACCGGGCTCCGTGTTTCCAAGGACCTCCTCCTGAAGGAACTCGGAGAGGTCGTCGAGGAGTTCTCCTCGAACTACGGCTACCATTTCAACAAGCTCCTCCTCAGGCTCCCCGAGGGTTCTCTCGAGGGTCTCAACCCGGCCCTGCTCGTCGCGGCCGGGATGGTCGCCTACCACGACACGAAGTTCCGGGAATTCAAGGTCTATGACGACGTCTACGAGGTCCTCAAGGCCCTTTCCGAAACAGACCTCGTGCGTGGAATCATCTCCGCGGGACTGACCGTCAAGCAGGCGGAGAAGCTGATCCGTCTCCACATCAACGAGTTCTTGACCCCGAACGCGATCTTCATCACGGAGCAGGTGGGGATCAGCAAACCCAACCCCAAGCTCTACGCCAAGGTGTTGCAGACCCTCGATCTCCCCCCCGAGGAGACGATGTATGTCGGGGATCGGCCCGACCACGATGTCGACCCCTGCAACGAACTGGGTATGATCACGGTCTGGAACCGGCGGTCGGGCAAGCACAGTAGGTCCCGAGGCAAGACCCGTCCCGACTACGAGATCCGGGACTTCTACGATCTCCGGCGCATCCTCCGGGAAGACTTCGGGATCCCCGCCTGACCCACCGCCGGCGGACAGGGAACGACCCGCAGAGAGACGCGCAACGGAGTTCAGACCGCGATGACCCGAACCAGGATCCTGCGCCTGAAGATCAACGGCCACGAACGTGAGGTCGCCGCCGAACCCAATGCCATCCTCCTCGACGTCCTCCGGGAAGGGCTCGGGTTGACCGGGACCAAGCGGGGTTGCGACATGGGGACCTGCGGCTGCTGCAACGTCCTTCTCGACGGACGCCCGGTGAACTCCTGCCTCGTCCTCGCCTGGGACTGCGAAGACCGCGAGATTACGACAATCGAGGGTCTCCTCCCGGAGGATCCCGGCGCCCTCCATCCCCTCCAGGAGGCCTGGGCGGAGACCGGGGGGAGCCAGTGCGGTTTCTGCTCGCCCGGTTTTATCGTGACCGCCGAGGCTCTGCTGCGCGAAGACCCCGAGCCCACGGAGACCCGGGTGCGGGAGGCCCTTTCCGGCAACCTCTGCCGCTGCACGGGCTACAAGAAGATCGTCGAGGCGGTCCTGAAGGCCGCGCGATCCGGACGCGGCGTGGAGGTCGGATCATGACCCACCCCCATGACATCCCGAACCAACCGCGGAGACTCCTCGGAAAGAGGATCCCCCTCGTCGACGCGAAACGGAAGGCCACGGGACAGGCGGTCTACACCGACGACATCCGGCTTCCCGGCACCCTCGTCGGGAAGATCCTCCGCTCCCCCCACCCCCACGCGAAGATCCTCTCGATCGACACGGGAAAGGCCGAGGCCCTCCCCGGGGTCCACGCCGTCCTCACCGGCCGGGAGGCGCCCGCCCGGTTCGGAGTCCTCCCTGTCTCCCAGGACGAGACGGCGCTGGCCGTCGACAAGGTCCGCTTCATCGGAGACAACGTGGCCGCCGTCGCGGCCGAGGACGAGGCGACCGCGCTCGAGGCGCTCGGGCTGATCGAGGTCGAATACGAGCCCCTTCGGGCCTTCCTCGACATGGAACAGAGCCTCGAGCCCGTTCCCGAGGAACTCCGGCTCCACACGAAGACCGTCGGCGGGACGAACATCCACAAGGAGGTCTCCCAGGAGTTCGGCGAGGTCGATCGGGCCTTCGAGGAAGCCGCCTGGAAGAAGACCCGCGACTTCCGTTTCATCGGCGTCACCCACGCCTTCACCGAGCCGATGTGCACGCTGGCCTGGTTCGACGCAGACGACCGCCTGACGATCTGGTCCGCGACCCAGGTCCCGCACTACCTGCATCGGGCGCTATCCAAGGTGCTCGAGATGCCGATGCACCGTATCCGCGTCGTGCGTCCCTGCGTCGGCGGCGGCTTCGGGGGGAAGTCCGACCCCTTCCCGCACGAGATGGTCGCCGCCCTCCTCTCGAGGAAGTGCCGCCGCCCCGTCAAGATCCTCTTCGACCGGGAGGAGGTCTTCTACTCGAATCACGGCCGCCATCCCTCGAAGATCCGTTTCGGGCTCGCAGTCGGAAAGGACGGGACGATCCGCGCCCTCGACATCGACGCACTGATCGACGGGGGCGCCTGGGGCTCCTTCGGCGTCGTCACGACTTATTACAACGGCGTCCTCGCCAACGGCCCCTACCGGGTCGACAACTTCCGCTACCACGGGCGGCGGGTCTACACGAACAAGCCTCCCTGTGGCGCGATGCGCGGTCACGGGGCGGTCAACACCCGCTTCGCCTACGAGGTCCTCCTCGACGAGGCGGCCCACGACCTGGGCCTCGACCCCGCCGAGTTCCGGCTCCGAAACGCCCTTCCCCCGAACACGAAGACCGTCAACGAGTTCCGGATCACGACATCGGGGATCCGCGAATGCATCGAGCGAGCGGTCGAGGCCTCCGAATGGAAAAGGAAGAAGGGGAATCTCCCCTTCGGCGAAGGCATCGGGATCGCCGGGGGGTTCTACATCTCCGGTTCCGCCCTTCCGATCCACTGGGACGACATTCCCCAGTCCACGGTCCATCTCAAGGTCGATCTCGACGGCGGGGTCACGATCCACAGCATGGCCGCGGAAATCGGGCAGGGCTCGGACACGATGCTGGCCCAGATCGTGGCCGAGGTCCTGGGCCTCGACATCGGCTTCTGCAGGGTCCGGACCCACGACACCGACACGGCTCCGATCGATCTCGGCAGCTATTCCTCCCGCGTGACTTTCATGGCCGGGAACGCCGCCCGCCAGGCCGCCGAGAACTTGAGAGCGCGCCTGCTCCGGGCCGCCGCCGACCTGACCGGCTACCCGGTCGAGGTCTTCGTCCTCCGGGAAGGGGAGGCCGTCAACGTCACGAGGCCCGAGATCCGCGTGCCCTACCTCGAGGCGGTCCGCCGCGCGATGAAGGAATGCGGCGCCTTGCAGGCGACCGGTTCCTACCGAAGTCCGCCGATGGGCGGGAAATTCAAGGGGGCCGCCGCCGGCCTGTCCCCGACCTACAGCTTCCAGGCCTTCGTCGCCCAACTGAAGGTCGATCTCGAAACCGGCAAGCCGAGGGTCCTCGACGTCTGGGCCGCCCACGACTGCGGCCGGGCCTTGAATCCCCTCGCCGTCGAAGGCCAGATCGAGGGATCGGTGCACATGGGGCTCGGCCAGGTGCTCTCCGAGGCCTTCCTCTACAACGGGGGCAACGTCCTCAACCCCAACCTCTGCGATTACCGGACCCTCTCCCCGACCGAAACCCCGCGGATCCACCCGATCCTCGTGGAGACGAACGACCCCGAGGGCCCCTTCGGCGCGAAGGAATGCGGGGAAGGCCCCCTCCTCCCAGTACTTCCCGCGGTCGCGAACGCCCTCTACGACGCGATAGGCGTCCGTTTCTACGAACTCCCGATCACGGCGGACCGCGTCTTTCGAGCCCTCGAGCGCCAACGGAAACGCCGGGCCGTAAAGGACCTCGCCGCACGATGATCCTCCCCGCCTTCGAACTTCACCATCCGACCAGGCTCCCGGAGCTTCTCGAACTCTGCCGCACCCTGCGAGCGGAGGGGCGGGATTTCGACTTCGTGGCCGGAGGCACCGACGTCCTCCCGAACTACAAGAACCGGTTGAACCCGAAGGGCGACCTCATCTCCCTCGCCCGCCTCGAGGGATTCGACGAGATCGAAACGAACCGCATCGGAGCGAGAGCCAGGATCGCGGACCTCGCGACCTCGAGTGTTCTCGGCGAACACTGGCCCGGCCTCGTGGAGGCCGCCCGGAGTATCGCCTCCCCCACCCTCCGCAATCTCGGGACCGTCGGCGGAAACCTCTGCCTCGACACGCGCTGCCACTACTTCAACCAGTCCGAGTTCTGGCGCCGGAGCAAGGGCTACTGCTTGAAGGCCGACGGGGAGGACTGCCTCGTCGTTCCCCAGAAGAAGATCTGCTACGCGACCTATTCCGGCGATCTCGCCCCGGTCTTCCTCGTGCTCGACGCCGTCCTCGATCTGGCCGGACCCCAAGGGGAACGCTCGATGCCCCTCCGGGAGTTCTACGCCTTCGACGGGATCCGCCGCTTCCGCAAGGAGCCGGACGAGATCTGCCTGAGGATCCGGATCCCCAAGGAGTCGGAGGGGCTCCGGACCGGCTACCGCAAGCTCCGGGCCCGCGACGTCCTCGAGTATCCGGTCATGGGGGTCGCGATGGGGCTCCGGGTCGCGGAGGGGGCGGTCCGGGACCTCCGGGTCGCCGTGACGGGCTCCGAGGCGATCCCCCTCCATTACGGGGACCTGGACCTCGGAAACGGGATCCCCCCGGGCGAGGAAGGCGCCGAAGCCGTGAAAAGGGCCCTGCTCGAGTGGGTCAAGACCTACCGGAACGTCCCCTTCCCTCCCGGCTACCGCCGCGCGATGGCCGGGGAGTTCGGAAGGGAACTCTTTATGACCCTGGTCTCGGCCTGAGCCACCCGACCGCCCTACCCGGAAGGACGCCCGGCGGGGAAGATGCGCCCCGGCTCAGGGCTCCTCGAAGCGGAGTTCGACCCGAAGGTCTTTGCGGAGACTGCGAAGGACCGGACAGGACGCGGCGGCCTTTCTGAGCAAGTCCTTGGACTCCTGCGGCAGGCCGGCCGGCCAGACGAAGGAGACCTCGAGCGTCCCGATGCGGCGGAGGGGATCCTGGACCATGTGCTTGACGACCCTTCCCCGGGATCAGGGTTCGAGCCGCAGGACGACCTCCTCCCGCGGGAAGGCTTCCCCTAGGACGAAAGCCTCGACCCCGCGCTCGGCCAGGGCCGCGAGGACCTCGTCCCGCCGGGAGGGAGGGAAGGCCGCGAGGAGCCCGCCCGAGGTCTCGGCGTCGAAGCAGAGACCGGCGAGGGGTTCCGGGACCCCCGGCTCGACCCGGCAGTCCTTACCTAGGTAGGCCCTCGTCCGGGCCGCGCCCCCCGAGAGGAGCCCGCTCCGGGAGAGTTCGAGGGCCCCGGGGAAGACCGGGACCTCGGAGGCGGAGATCCGGAGCGAAACCCCGCTCGCGTCGGCCAGTTCCTTCGCATGTCCGAGGAGCCCGAATCCCGTGACATCGGTCGCCGCGCGGAGTCCGAGTTCCACCAAGGTCTCCCCGGCCGCGCGGTTCAGGGTCGCCATCTGCTCCATGGCCGCGAGGGCCCTGTCCTCGGAGAGCCGCCCCTTCTTGAGGGCGGTCGTCACGGCCCCCATGCCGATCGACTTCGTCAGGAGGAGCAGGTCTCCGGCCTCGACCTTGGCGTTCGTCAGGATGTGCTCCGGATCGCAGGTCCCGGTCACGGCGAGGCCGTACTTGATCTCCGCGTCGGTGACCGTGTGCCCTCCGGCCAGGATCGCCTCCGCCTCGTCGATCTTCTCCTGCCCTCCGGCCAGGATGCGCCCGAGGAGGTCGGGGGAGAGCCCCTTCGGCCAGCCGACGATCGAGAGGACCGAATGCGGGCGTCCCCCCATCGCGTAGACGTCGGAAAGGGCGTTCGCCGCGGCGATCCTCCCGTACCATTCCGGGTCGTCGACGACCGGGGGGAAGAAATCGACGGTCTGGACGAGAGCCAAGCCATCGGCCAGCCGGACGATGCCGGCGTCGTCCAGGGTCGAGGGCCCGACGAGGAGATCCGGGGAGCGGGCCGGGGGGAGATGGGTCAGGGCCTGCACGAGGTCCCGGGGATCCATCTTCGCCGCTCAACCGGCGCAGGAGGCGTATCGGGTCAGTCGTTCGTCGCGTTTCCAGAAGGCCATGTCCGCATCTTTCCGGGATCTTCGAATGACTTCTCTCCCCCCGGAACGGGGGACTCAGGAGGAGGCGTCCCCTCCCGAGGCGAATCCCTCGAACACCCGCACGACTTCCCCCGCGTCCCCGGGCTCGAGGGAACGGAGATCCAACCAGAGCGCATCCTCCTCGACCCGTCCCCAGATCGACGGACGGGCGAGACGCAGGCGCCGGGCGAGTTCGCGGGGGGACCCCCCTCCCGTGGACCCGAGGACGACCGCGAGGCTCGCGATCGATCGGGCGGGCGTCGCGCCCGACCCTACGTAGGCCGGGCTCGGGCGCAAGACGGCTTCGAAGGAAAGGCTCCGGGCCGCCGGGGCGAGAGCCTTCACGAGAGCCTCGCCCTCGGCTTCCAACTCCTCGAGCGGGCGGAAGATCGCCCGGAGCACCGGGATCTCTTCCTTCGGGTTCCCGTGGAGGTAGATCCTCAGGGTCGCTTCAAGAGCGGCGAGCTGGCACTTGTCGCAGCGCAGGGCCCGGTAGAGGGGATGGGAGGCCGCCCGGTCGACGGCCTCCTTCCGACCGGCGAGCAGGCCTGCCTGGCAGCTTCCGAGGAGCTTGTCCCCCGAGAAGCAGACCAGGGCCGCCCCTTCCTCGAGGCTTCGCGACACCGGTCGTTCCCGCCCGTCATGGGGGAGGGGTTCTTGGAGGAGGTAGCCGGAACCCTGATCCTCGAGCACCGGCAATCCGTGTTCCTCCCCCAGCGTGACGAGATCCGCGAGAGGAACCGAGGCCGTGAAACCCTCGATCCGGAAATTGCTCGGGTGGACCTTGAGCAGGGCCCGGGTCTCGGGTCCGATCGCCCGGGCATAGTCGTCGAGCCGCGTGCGGTTCGTCGAGCCGACCTCGACCAGGCGGCAGCCGGCCTGGGCCATGACTTCCGGCATCCGGAATCCGCCCCCGATCTCGACGAGTTCGCCGCGGGAGACCGGGACCTCCCCCCCGCGGGCCAGGGCGTCGAGCGCAAGCAGGGTCGCGGCCGCGTTGTTGTTCACGACGAGGGCCGCCTCGGCCCCGGTCAACCGCCGCAGAAGCGCGGCCACCGCCCGCTCCCTCCTTCCCCGCTTCCCGCTCTCGGGATCCACCTCGACGAGGGCCTGCCCCGAAACCTCGACCAGGGCCGCGCGCGCGGCCCTCGGAAGGGGCGCCCGGCCGAGGCCGGTATGCAGGAGAATGCCGGTCGCGTTGACGACGCGCCGGTGGGCCGGAGTCTCGAGGCGCCGGCGGACCTCGGCCAGGGCTCCGGCGAGGCCGCGGTCCTCGAAGAGGGCCTCGAGATCCGGACGCCCCCCGGCGAGGAGCTCCCCCCGCAGCGATTCGAGCAGGCGGCGGGCCGCTTCCCGGGCCAGGGGCCCCGGAACCCCCTCCTGCAGCCGAAGGCAGCGGTCGACGGAGGGGAGCCTTCGCAGCAGGGCCGAGCGGTCGGGTTCTTCGGCTTCGTTCATCGCTTCCTGGGGATCGAGGTCGCCAAAGGATACACTCTCCCCCTTCCCCGTTCCCCGGAGTCGTCCCCGAAGCCTGGTCTCCGTGCCGCCGATCCTCCCCCCCGAAACCGTTCCCGAGACCGCTCTCGAGGCCCTGGCGAGGAGTTGCGGACTCTCCCTCCCCCTGGCCGAACTGCTCTGGCGCCGCGGGCATAGGAGCCCCGAGGAGGCTCGGGCCTGGCTCGACGCCGATCCCCGCGGTCTCCACGATCCATTCCTGTTCCGGGCGATGCCCCGGGCCGTCGAGCGGATCCGGAAGGCTCTCCGGGACCGGGAGAGGATCCTGATTCACGGGGACTACGACGTCGACGGACTGACCGGCACCGTCGTCCTCCTCTCCTTCTTCCGGATGCTCCAGGCCGAGGTCGACTGGTTCATCCCCCGCCGGGACCAGGGATATTCCTTCTCCGAGGCCTCGATCGAGAAGATCCGGGAAGGCGGGCACAGGCTCTGCATCTCGGTCGACAACGGAACCGCGGCGGGCCGGGAGATCGAGGCCATCCAGGCCCTCGGCTGCGACGTCCTCGTCACCGACCATCATGGGGGAAGCGGGGATCCCGCGCCCGCCTTCGCGATCCTCAACCCCAGACTCGAGGACGCGGGGTATCCCGACCCCCACCTCGCCGGCGTCGGCGTCGCGTTCAAGCTGGCCTGGGCGGTGGCCGAGTCCTTCTCAAGCCGGAGGATCCTTTCCGAGGAGTTCCGCCGCTACCTGCACGACGCGGCGGCTCTGGTCGCGCTCGGGACGGTCGCCGACATCGTCCCCTTGACCGGGGAGAACCGCATCCTCGTCCGCATGGGCATGAAGGCCCTGCGCCACACCGGCAATCCGGGGCTTGCGGCCCTCCTCGACGTCCTAGGCCCCGAACGCCGCACGATGTCCGCCGAGGATGTCTCCTTCCGGCTCGGCCCGCGCTTGAACGCCGCCGGAAGGATGGGACACGCCGACACGGCTCTCCGCCTCCTGACAGCCTCCTCCTACGGCGAGGCCCGGCGTCTCGCCGACGAACTCGAGCGCATGAACCGGCGGCGACAACAGGTCGAGGCCGCGACCCTCGAGAAGGCCGAGGCCTTCCTCGCCTCCGCCCCCGGCGGGACCTCGACCCCGGTCCTCCTCGCCTGGGGAGAGGACTGGCACCTCGGCGTCCTCGGCATCGTGGCCGCCCGTCTCGTCGACAAGTACCGCAGGCCCGCCCTGGTCCTGACCGTGAAGGACGGCCTCGCGCAGGGATCGGGACGCAGTCTCGGAGGCATCGATCTCCGCGCCCTGCTCGAGCGGGTCTCGGACCGCCTCCTCCGCTGGGGGGGGCACGCCCGCGCCGTCGGACTGCGCTGCCGGGCCGAGGACTGCGAGGGACTCCGCGAGGCCCTGCGGCAGGCCCCCCTCCCGGGCGTGAACCGTCCCGAAGCTCCGATCCAGGCCGAGGTCCGGGCCCCCCTCGCCCGCTGGTCCTCGTCCGAACTCAAGGCCCTGGCCCGCTTCCGCCCCTTCGGGGAGGGGAACCCCCTGCCCCGCTTCCTCGCGACCGGCGTCCGGATCTCGAGGAACGCGCGCCGCATCGGACCCGGCGGCCGGGGGCTCCTGGGCACCGCGATCCAGGACGGGACCGCCCTGTCCTTCCATGCCCCGGTCCTCGGCCACCGTCTCGAGGAGTTCCTCGGACGGCCCGGACCCTGGACCCTCCTCTACACGCCGCAATTCGCCGCGCGACCGGAGGCGGGACCGATCCAGCTCCACGTCCACGCGATCGAGGCGGAGGCCTCACGATCCCGGTCCCTCCCCGCCGAAGAACGAGCATGAGCCTCCAGGAACACGGCGAGCCCCCCGCCCGCGGGGGTCCGATCCGTCGCCTCTACGACTGGACCCTGCACTGGGCCTACACCCCCTACGGGAATCCGGCCCTCGCCGTGCTCGCGTTCATGGAGTCCAGTTTCTTCCCGATCCCCCCCGACGTCCTCCTTCTCCCCCTGGTCCTCGGACGAAGGGATCGCTGGCTCCGTTTCGCCTTCCTGTGCACGGTCTTCTCCGTTCTCGGAGGTCTCTTCGGATACTGGATCGGCCACGCGCTCTGGGAGGACGTCCCCTGGATCCAGCAGACCTTCTTCTCGATCCCGGGGGTGACGCGGGCCGCCTTCGAAACGGTCGAGGATTGGTTCGCCGCCTACAACTTCTGGATCGTCTTCACCGCGGGGTTCACGCCGATCCCGTTCAAACTCTTCACCGTCACGGCCGGGGTCTGCGGGGTCGATCTCCCCCTCTTCCTCCTCGCGGCCACGGTCGGTCGCGGCGCACGTTTCTTTCTCGTGGCCTGGATCCTCCAGCGCTTCGGACCGAAGGCCCGGGAAATCCTAGAAAGGCGTTTCGGCCTGATGACGATCTGCTTCGTAATCCTGTTGCTCGGAGGATTCCTGATCGTCAAATGGATCCTTTGAGAGGGAGCGCGGGTTCATCATGCAGGAAAGACTTGGAACATGGCTTGCAACGTCGTAACCGGAGGAGCCGGTTTCATCGGTTCCTGCCTGGTCGCTGGCCTCGAACGGAGCGGCGGGGAACCGACCGTCGTCTTCGACGAACTCGGCCGGGGATCCAAGTGGCGGAACCTCGCCAAGCGTGAACTCGAGGCCCTCCTTCCCCCCGAGGCCCTCCTGCCCTGGCTCGAGGAGCATGCCTCAAAGGTCGGCCGCGTCTTCCACCTCGGCGCCGTCTCCGCAACGACCGAGACCGACGTCGACCTCATCCTCTCGCAAAACTTCCACCTCTCGACGAGGCTCTGGGAGTTCTGCGCCGCCCGGGGGATTCCCTTCTTCTACGCATCCTCCGCGGCGACCTACGGCGACGGTTCGCAGGGCTTCGACGACGATTGGAGTCCGGAGGCCCTGGCCAGGCTCCGGCCCTTGAACCCCTACGGCTGGTCGAAGCACCTCTTCGACCGTTGGGTCTCCCGGAGGATCTCGGAGGGAAGGCCCGCGCCCCCCTCCTGGGCCGGGCTCAAGTTCTTCAACGTCTACGGACCCGGGGAGAACCACAAGGGGGAGATGCGAAGCGTCGTCTCGAAGGTCTTCGACGCCCTCCGGGACGGGCGGCCCGTCCGCCTCTTCCGCTCCCACGACCCGCGCTACCCGGACGGCGGGCAGTGCCGGGACTTCGTCTGGGTCGGCGACTGCGTCGAGGTCCTGCTCTGGCTGGCCGCGCAACCGGACCGCCGCGGCATCTTCAACGTCGGGACGGGCAGGGCGCGCTCCTTCCTCGACTTCGTGAAGCCCGTCTTCGAGGTCCTGGGGCGAAGGCTCGAGATCGAATTCATCGACACCCCTGAGGGGATCCGGGAGAAGTATCAGTACTTCACGCAGGCGGAGATCGGACGACTCCGGAAGGCGGGATACGAACGACCCTTCCTCGATGTGGAGGAAGGGGTGCGCCGCTATGTCGAGGAATACCTCGCGGCGGGGGACCCCCACCCCTGATCGGGCCGGGCGGACCGCACCCGCCGCCTGCCCTGCGGTCTTTCCGACCGATCTCCGGCGGATCCCCGCGCTCTCCCCGACCGGTCCCGGTCAGCGGCTCGCCTGGAAGGCGAAACGCTTCTTCAGGCCCACGAGGTTGTAGGAGTTGCGGAGCACGGAGAGGAGACGCTCCCGGGAGAAGGAAAACCATTCGTTCAGGAGATGACGGCGGTCGACCCCGGCGAGCCCGGCCTCCTTCTTCCCCGCGAGGCGGCAGACGTAGAACACCCCCTCGGTCGCATCCTCGAGCACGTCGCTGACCCGTCCCTCCTCCAAATCCCGAATCGAGGGTTCGGCTTCCAGGAAGGCCGCAGCCCCCTTCACCTTCAAACTGAAGAGCGGGTCCGAGGACGCGTCGTCGAAGAACGGGCCGAGGGTCCGGATCTCGAGTCCCGCGACCTTGGCGGCCTCCGCGAAGGCCTCCCCGAGTTTGGGGGCGATCGCCTCGACGATCTCGGGATCCAGCTTCTTCTCGATCTCCTTGCGGATCGACGCGCGTTCGTCCTCTCCGCGAGAGAGTTCCTTCTCGAGTTTCGCGAGCTGTTTCTTGAACAAGGGGATCGCCCGCTTCACGAGGTCGGGCGATTCGAGCATCTTCTTCTTCTCGGCGATGTCCTTCTCGAGGCTGCTCTTCCATGCCTCGAATTTCTTTCCGACCTCCTCCTCGATCCGCTTGCGGATCGAGGCGACCTTTTCGGGAACGAGGGCCTCGGCCTTCTTCCTCATGAGTTCGAGGAAGCGTTCGGCCCTTTTCTTCGCCTTCTTCTTGGCTTCCAGCTTCGCCCAGGTCTTCCGGGCCTCATCCCTGATCGAGGCGAGGGGCTTCAGGACGTTCATCTCCCGTTCGAGGAGATGGAAGAAGAACATGCCCTTCTCGGCCGTCTGCACGGCCGACAGCATCCCGACCTCGGAAACGCTTCCGAGGGCCCAGAACCCTTCCCATCGTCCGAGGACACCGAGTTCCTTGTATTCCTCCGGAGCCTTCAGTTCCCCGGGCTCGAGAAAGGTCAGCCCCTTCCTCCCCTTCGCGATCTTCTCGAACCAGGCCTTCAGGTCGAAGGAGGAAGCCGCCCCATCCTTGGAATCCTCCTTCCCCTCGCTTCCGGTCTTCTCGCCGGCTTCCTCGCTGGCCTTCCGGGCCTGATCGAGGAGGCGCTCGACGACCGCCTCCAGCTTCATCCGGCGCTTGACGTCTTCCTTGACCTCCTGGAAGGGTCTGTACTTCGCCTGTTCCGGGGTCGGAGGGAGCATGGGTTGCGGCTTCGCGGGGGGCTTCGTCGTTTCTCCGCCCCCCTGTCCCCCGGAGCCCGCCCCGCCCTGGGGATCCTGGAGGAGCCCGCCGTCCTCGTCGCGCTTCCCGCCCCCGTCCCCGGAGGCGTCCTTACCCGGTTCCTTCCAGTCGGGACGGACATAGAGTCGATCCCGATCGAAGTTGTAGCGGGTCTCCAGGTCCTCCTCCGAGGGATCCTCGTAGTCCTTCAGCTCTTCCGCGAACTCCTCGAGCTTCGCCTCGGCCTCGAGGAGGGCGACTCCGTCGAAACGGACGTGGACCGGGTCGACGAAGCCGTATTTCGTCTGGTCGTCCTTGGACAGGGAGGCGATCCAGGCGGAGAGCTTCCCGTCGTCAGGCGGATTCTCGAGGAGCTTCTTCTCGTCCTCCTTGCTCGAGAACTCGAGGTACTGGAGTTCGAGGAGCTTGCGCTTCCTGCCGAGGGCCTCGGCCTGGGCCGCGGCGCTCAAGTCCGTCCCCGCGAGTTGTTCGAGATGCACGAGGATCGAGATCTTGAGGCCCTCCCGGACGAGGAGCCGGAGGGAGGACTCATCCCCGACCCCGAGGGCCCGGGCCAGCTGGCGGGGGTCTCCCCCCACCTTCGAGACCAGCTCGAGTACGGCCTTGTCCGTCTCCTCGTCCGAGACGTCGATCCCCCTCTCGATCGCCACCCGGCGCAGGATCGCGAAGACCAGGGTCGGATCCTGGGTGAAGTCGGGCTCCAGGTCGGCGAAGACGAAACTCCGCCAGGGAAGCTGCATCTGGAGGAGTCTCGCCTGCATCCGGGCAAGGCTCATCCCCATCTGCTGGTCCTCCATCGTGAGTTCGATCGTCTTCGACCCGTTCTCCCCGACCGGGACCAGGATCGTTCCGAGGCTCGGCTGGCCGAGCCGGGCGACGTAGGCGTAGATCGCGCCCGTGATCGAAAAGGTCACGAGGGCGAAGAGGGTCAGGGCGAGGAACAGGGGTCGCTTGTATTTCTCGAACATCGTCTCCCCATAGGGGGTTCGGGCAACCGAAGAAAGCGGGCCATGATAGGCTCCCGGCTTCCCCCGGGAAACCCGAGCACGGGGGAAAGCCCGAACTCAGATCCGACCCTGCTGGAACTCCCGGAGGGAGGGAAGATCCTCGAGGGAGGAGAGCCCGAAACGATCGAGAAAGGACCGGGTCGTTCCGTATTGGAACGGGGCGCCGGGAACCTCCGCCCGTCCCAGGACCCGGATCAGTTTCCGGTCCAGGAGGGCCCGGAGCATCGGGCCGACCTTGACCCCGCGGATCGCCTCGATCTCGGCTCGGATGACGGGTTGCCGGTAGGCGATGATCGCGAGGGTCTCGAGCGCGGCGGGGGTCAGGCGCTCGACCCGGCGCAGCCTCTTGAGCCGCAGCAGGAAGGGGTAGAACTCCTGCCGCGTATAGAGTCTCCAGGCCCCTCCGTGCTCCCGGCATTCATAGGGGCGGCCCTCCCGGTCGAGCCGTTCCTCGAGCGCCTCCAGGGCCTCCTTGACCCGACTGGCGGGGACCCCCAGCACCTCGGAAAGCCTCCCGAGGCCCAGGGCTTCCGTCGACGCGAAGAGGACCGCCTCGAGGGTCCGTGACAATCTCCGCTCGTCCTCCTCGTCCCCTTCCATGAAGGGATGGACCGCTGGAACCTCCTCCCCCCGCTCGGAAAGCCGGATCTCCGCGTCCTCGAAACCCTCTGCCTCCGGGTCGGGGTCCCGAGGGGACGCGGCGCGGGATTCCCGGCCTTCGGAATCGGATCGGGTCGGGCTCTCCGGGGCGGGGACCTCCGCCGGCGGCGGAAACGCGGACCCGACCGGCGCCTCGGGAGGAGAGGGGACCTCGTCCTCGAAGGGACGGTCCGGATCGGCCTTGCGGATCATGCGCTCACGATACCAGGGGAGGAAGTCGAAGACAGCCGTCATCCCTCCTTGAGAAGGAAGGCCGTCATGTCCTCCGGCCGGATCGGACGGCGGGCCAGGTCCTTCTGGATCTCGGGCCAGACCTCGGAGAACGGGCGGGGATCGGGAAGGGTCCGTTCGAGCACTCTAACGAAGGCGAAGAACCGCCCCGATCCCCGCTCCTTTCCGCCGAGCTGGGTCGAGGGGAAGGGGAGGAGGGGCGACAGGGCCCCGGCGGGCACCCCTTTCGCCAGACGCACGTAGATCCCCCCCCCGGAGAGGGGAAGCCAGCGCAGCAGACCTCCGGCCGGTCCGCTCGGATGGACGGAGGAGGCTCGCGCGACGACCCGGAAGTCGGCCCCCGCGGCGATCTTTTCGCGAGCCTTGCGGGCCTCCTCCGCCGCGCCCACGAAGATCCGGAGGCGGAGGATTCCTCCGCGGCGCTGGGCGTAGCGGAGGGCGTAGGCGCGCAGCCCCCTCCGCCAGGCGAGGAGCGCGATCCGCCGGCGCAGGGAGGGCAATTCCTCCCCGAAGGTCGCGGACACCCAGTCCTCGAAGGAGAGTCCTACACGGCCTTCCCGCCGGAAGCGCCGCTCGAGACGCGCGAGTTCGGAGCGCAGCGCGAGCCTGAGGTCCTCCTTCGGAACGAAGATCCGATGGCGTTCCGCGAAGGCCCGGACCGCCTGGTCCAGCCGACAGAGTTCGAGGAGCTCGGCGACGGTCTTCGGGTCGCGCTCGGCGAGGCGGTCGAGGAGATGATGGGCGCGGATCTCGCCCTCCTTCCCCCTGCCGAGAACCCGATCCTCGGACCCCATGCCGGTCATCGCCTCGAGCGAAAAATCGGGAATCGCCCCCCCCGGATCGACCTTCCTTCCCGCCCGCCCTTTCGGGAGGGCTCCCGCCTCTTCCAGGTCCTCCTCGGCCCTCACGGCCACGGGCGCCTCGACCCGCCCCGCCCCGGGGGGAGGAGGGATCCTCGTCCCCCCGCATCCGGCGAACAGGCCCCAGACCAGGAAGGCCGCGCCCCCCCTCGTCCTCATTCCGATCAACGGAAGCGCAGGATGCGGAAGAAACGCGTCCCGTGGCAGGTCGGGCAGGTCAGCTTGAGGGTCCGCCCCCCCTGGGGTCCCTGGGTTTCGAGATACCCGTTGCTCCCGCAGGTCGGGCAGGCGCGGAGGTGCGCGGACATCAGTTCGTAGTCGCCCCCGTTCTCGGCGTAGTAGGCCATGATCCATTGCTGGCGCTCGAGCGAAGTAGCCCGCTTCCACCATTGCTCCGGGGTCTCGAGATTGACGGCGCCACCTTTGCCGCCCCCCCCCCGGTTGACCCGCTTCAGGAACTCGCGCAGCCGCCGTTCGATCTCCCGGATGCGTTTCGACTTCCCCCCCTTCGGGCCCGCCTTCTTCTTCGCGATCTGCTGCCCGATCTTCGTCCCCTTCAACACCCCGTCCTTTCCGAGGACCCAGGAACCCGTTCCGTAGTTCGCCTTGTGCTCCTTGAGCCCCCTCAACCCCATCCGCTCGCGGAAGAAGGTCTCGACCTCGCTCTCCTCGAGACCGTACTTCTTTGCGATCCTGGCTCGGATCTCCTCCCCGATCTTCTCCTGCGCGAGGGTCTTGGCCTGCTCGATCCCGAGACTGCGGTCGGTGGCCGCGATCTTGGAGAGGGTCAGCAGGGAATCGAACCAGGCCCCCGCCACCTTCCGGACGAGATAGGCCTTCCTCGCCTCCTCGAGCTTCTTCTTCCGGTTCTCGAACTCCCCCCGGAGGGGACTGTCGGGAAACCTCTTCTCGAACTCTTCGACGACCTTCCCGGCGCCGGCGAAATCCTTGCGGTTCCGGAGGATGTTGATCTTGGCGAGGAGATCGGCCTGCTCCTTGTTGTTCAGAAGGGTGTCCACCTTCGCGATCCGCTGGTCGATGACCCCGGCCTGCTTGCCTCCGCCCAGTTCCTTGGCCTTCAGCAGGTGCTCCTTGGCCCGGGCGTAATCCTCGACCCGGATCAGGTAATCCGCGAGGAGGGCGTGCTTGTCGGGATCCTCTCCGGGATCGATCTCGTTCCTCTTCCTTTCGTAGATCTGATCGGGGGTCAGGACTTCACGGATCGGGACCTCGAGGGTCTCGGGGATCCCTCGGAGATCGGCGACCCGGACCTTGTAGACGAGGGTCTTCTTGCGGAGGACGATCGTTCGTCCGTCCCGGGAGACGAGTTCGCCGACCAGGGTCTGGCGAGTCCCCCCGGGCCGTTCGACCTCCACCTTCAAGGCCTTCGTGAGGACGGCGTTCCCTGCGGAGGGATCGATCAGACTCCAGGCCTCGCGGATTCTCACCGCGTCCGGGGCCGCGAGGTCCGACCAGCGCAGTTCGAGGAGACCGCCGGTGTCCGCGCGCCGGAAACTCAGTCCGTTCTCGTCCGCGTGCTCGATCTTCCCGATCAGCAGTCCTCCCCTGCGCAATCGGATCGTGTCCGCCCGGAGACAGGCCGCGCAGAGGAAGATCGCGAGAAGAAGGACCCCCGAACGCCCGAAAGGTCTTCTGTTCATTTCCGTGCTCCTTCCAGGATCTCGCGGATCCTGACCGGAAAAGGTTTTCCTCGTGTCACGAGGAAGCGGAAGTTCTCGCCGACCTCCCTGCCCTGCCGTCGCCACCGGACCGAAACGAGGACGTAGACCTCGCCGGGACGGTCGGGATCGATCTCCGCTTCCAGATCATAGACCATGCCCGGAAACTCCGGCAGCGCGAGCCCTCGCCGTGGAGGCGGCAAGGCCTCTCCGAGGTCCCCGATCCAGGCCTCCTCGACGACCCTCTGTTGGACGGCGCGGGCGAGCCTGGAGGCGTCGTGGACCAGTTCGGCGCTCCGCTCCAACGCGATCCCCCGGGAAAAGACCCCGAGCGCGGTCGTGACCGTGAAGGCGAGGATCATCAAGGCCGCGAGGATCTCGATGAGGGTGAACCCGCCCTCCCCTTTCGACGGAGGAACCGGTCGGGATCTCGAGGACCCGGACCGTCCCCCTCCCGAACGGAAGAAAGGCGAGGAGACCGGAGTTCGAGGGGATCCGCGGTTCTCATCCATTCCAGGACTCCCTCGCGAGCGGAAGGGGCAGGACGAGAACCCCGGTCCGCCCGACATGGATCCGGGCCCCCGCGGGATGGCGGCGGGGTCGCGTTCCCCGCCCTCCCCGGCTGAGTCCGGAGAGGCGGTTTCCGCGCAGGCTCCGGTACCGGATCCATTCGCTGCGGATCTTGATCCACGCGTAGGGTTTCGGAACCGGCAGGGATTCGGGGCGATCGACGAGGATCTCCTCGTCGCGCTCGCCGAGTTCGGAGCGGAGGCGCGCCGTCCGCGCGGCCCCGGGCGGCGCGTCCACGACGACCTCGATCCGGACGGCGGAGGGAAGGATGTCGTCCAGGGGGTCGGAGAGACTCCGGGCGTCGAGGTCGAGACCGAATCGGAGCACCGGGTGTCCGTCCGGGAAGCCGCCGGCCCGGGCCGAATCCCAACAGGTCTCCGGCCCCCGGTCGGAACCCGGGGCCTCGTCGAAGCTCGTCGTGTACTGGGATTTGAAGAGGTAACCGAGATGGAGGAGTCCGGTGAGGAGGGGCTCGTAACGCGGCCCCCCCCGTTCCCGGTCGTCCGGATCGAGGTCGTCGACCCAACGGCCGCCTCCCTCGTCTTCGAGGAGACGCACGGCCCGTTCGAGGACGAGGTAGGCGCCGTCCTCCTCACCGGTCGGACGGACCCGGAGACAGACCTCCGCGAGCGGGAAGACCCGGATCTCGCCGAGACGCAGCCGGAGTTCGTTTTCGAGTTCGGCCTCCCCCGATTCCCTGCCTTCCTTCCTCCATTCCTCGATCCACTTCTCCCGGAGGAGGCGGACGGCCTCCATCGGCGCGGGTTGGATGACCATCCGGATTCTCGGAAACCAGTCCTTCCGCCCGGGATCCCCCTCGGCGGCCTCCCCGGGCGTCCTCTTTCCCGAGGGCTCGAAGGGGAGGAAGTCCGCCCGGAACCGTCCGGCCGTCGAGACCCGGTCCCCGGGTCGATAGGCCGCGAAGAGTCCGCTCCTCCCGGTCGTGTAGTTCCGCCCCAGCAGGGGGGCCATCCTTCGGAGGTCCGCGGAAGCGTGCGCGAGGGCCGCCGAACAGCGGGCCTCGAGGGCCGCTTGGCCCTCCCCCGTCTGCCAGATCCGGAGGCTCTCGGTCAGGAAACGCGTCAGGAACAGGAAGAAGAACGCGAGAATCCCCATGACCAGGAGGAGTTCGAGCAGCGTGAAGCCCGAGGCGCAGCCGGGCCGTCCCCCCCTCTCGATACGGCCCCTCACCGACTCGCCTCCTGCCGGAAGATCCTCGTCGGCGCCTGGTAGGAAAAGGCGAAGGTCTTGATCGCCGGGCTCTTCTTCCAGGCCGTCGCGTTGAAGAGCACCGGCTGGAAGGCCCCGGCCAGGTAGCGGACCCCGAAACGGAAATCCCAGAGCGAACCCTGCGCCAGGATGCGCCGCCCGAGCCTCCCATCCTTGCGCCGGGGATCCCGGAAGCGCCAGAGGCCGAAGGTCCCGTCCGGAGCCGAGAACGGGACCCTTTCGTCGACCCGGACGCTGAGCTCGAGGTCCATCATGGATTCGGGGATCTCCTCCTCCCAGGTCACCTCCGTCAGAAAGACGTCCGGGGCCTCGAAGCCGAAACCGAACCACGCCATCTCCGGATCCTCGGCCTGTTCGGCGTAGCGGTCCCAGTAGCGGATCGGCCAATGGATGACCATGTCGCCCTGGGCATGACCGGCGGGAGTCGTCCCGTAACGGCCGCGGAAGAGTCCCTGTCCCGCATTCCCCCCCTCGGAACTCGCGGCGACCCGGACGGGCATCTCGAGGAGATTCCCGCGCGTCCAGGTCCAGTGCACGAGTTCCTGACCGATCAGGGCGGTCCCGGTCGAACGCGGGAGGCGGGCGGGCGCCTGGACGAGCAGCCCCGGGGTGTCCGCCTTCATCTGGGCGGTCAGGAAGGTCGCGGGCCGGCAGGAGAGGAAATAGACGGGTTCGCCCCGGTCGTGGCTCGCGGGGGTCGTCCCGAGCAGACCCCGCCCGCTCGGGGAGAGCTGGACCCGGCCGCCTCCCCGGTCCTCGCCGACCGCGCCCAGGACCTCGCGTCCCACGAGGAGGAGGCCCCCCGACCCGAGGTCCGCGAGGATCGGAGCCCCCCTTCCGAACCGGATCGAAAGGCTCGTGTCCGAGGGACCTACCGGGGCGGTGAGCGTCCCGAGGATCTGGTCTCGACTCCCGTCGGAGATCGGGAACCGCCGCAGCCCGACATGACTCTGGACGTCATCGAGCAAGCCCCGGAATAATGGAAGATCCTTCTGAAGCGACGCTCCGAGGCTGGCCTTGTCCGAGAGGTGCATCGGCAGCTCCCCGCTCGGAAACTTGACGATCCGGTCCAAGAGGCGGGTCTCGCCGCGGAAAGGCCCCCCGATCAGCGGGATACCCGCCCCCCGGTCGAGGGCCACGAGGTTGCCGGGGGGGCCGAGGTTCGGACCCTGCGCTCGGCGCCCCCTTCCGCGGCCTCCCGCACCCCCCCGACCCCGCCGGTAGTTCGTCCGGAACGAGGGAAGGCGGACCGCCCAGGTCACCCGGTTCCACTCCGCGGCTCCGGGGTCGCTTGTCCCCGCCTTCAGGAGGGCGACCCGATCGCCCCGTCCCGGTCTCCCGAGATCGAGGGACCGTTCGAGATCGTCGGCAAGGAGGGTCCGGAAGACCGGAGTCACGAGACTCCCCCCCCCGTGCGAGTGCGTGGCCGTCCGGGTGAAGGGGTCCCCGCGGAAACCGAAGACCAACCTCGCGAGATAACTCGGTCCGTCTTCCTCGGGATCGGGGTCGCCGATCTCCGGACGCGAGCTTCGCGGCGGCGTCGGGAAGGTCAGGGGGGACCCGGGGGCCGGTCCGACCATCGACCGGGCGTCGCCTCGGACCGAGGTCCTCCCCGTGCTCCGCGTGAGGACCTGCATGAGCCTGCGCACCGCCCCGCGCCGGGTCCTCAGGATCATGTCGCCGCGAACGTGGTCGTAGCGGATCCATTCCAGGTCGTTCTCGGCCGAGGGGTTCCGGAGCTGGACCCATTCGGGGTGCTCGCGGGGGGAGGGATCGACGAGGGCCAGACCCTGGATCGAGACCGAGATCGGTACGACCCAGGTGAAGAGCTGGGGAAGCTTGTCGGGATCGACCTTCGAGCCGAAGAAGCCCTTTTCCCACTTCGTCACGAAGCGGCTCGGACCATCGGAGAACCAGGTCCCCCTCCCCGCCCGGAGGTCGGGGGGGAGTTCGCGGATCCCCCGTTCCGCCAGCGTCAGCCTCGAGCCGTCAAAACCAGAATACCGGATGATCTCGACCCCCCCGACCCGAGTCGTCTCATTGGTCCTCGTGTCGGTGAAGGTGTAGGGCCTCTGGATCAGGAGGGCGTAGCCCCCGTTCCGGTCGAAGCCGGGAAGCCTGGTCCCGCCGCTCCCCCCGAGTCCGGGCACGGCGAGGGTAAGGCTTCCCCGGAACTTCTCGTCGATCCCGTCCCCGATCTTCCGGCTGTAGGAACCCGAGGTGATCGAGATCACGTCGTCGTTGTTCGTCATCCGGGCCACTCCCCACCGCTCGAGACTCGAGGAGCCGAGCCGTCCTTCCCCCGGGAGGAGGATTCCGTCCCGGACGAGGGGGTTCGCGTATCCATAGAGTTCGATCGAGGCCCCGGCGGGATGGGGATAGATCGGAATCGACGTAATCGGGAAGGAAGGTCTCTTCCCCTGATTCCGGGCGTAGGCCCACTCGAGGAGATCGACCCGCACCGCCCGCCCCCCTCTCGAGTCCTTGGGGTCGAGGCTGAGTCCCGTCCCCGAGATCCCGGTGTATTCGATCAGTTCGTTCCCGATGCGGACGACGCCCTCCGGAGGCATGTCCTCGAGGTCGACCCCGGAGACCGCCGCTTTCAACTCCGGAAGGACGACGTCCCTCGGCACCCGCACCCCGCCCCGCACGGAATTCTGCAGGAGGGGTGCGAGGTCCAGTTCCGGAAGGTCCGCGTTCAGGGTCCCGAGGAACGAAGCCTTCCCCTTCAGGGCTCCGTCGGTGAAGAGGGCGATCCCCGAGGGTTTCCCGGACCAGATCTCGAAGGCCAGGTGGAACCAGGTCCGCGCCTCGATCCCGTTTCCCTGAAGGGGCACGGTCCACCGGAGCGCGTTCTCCCGGGGTGCGGTCGTCCCCGGATCCGGATCGACCCCCGCCGCGTCGTAGACGCGCAGACTGATTTCCTGGTCGTTGATCAGGACCAGGATGCGGTTGCGGAACGGATCCGTCCCCGAATAGTCGAAGAGCACGGCCTCGCTCAGGGTCTCGGGCTTGAACCATGCGGAGAGCCCGAAACCGATGCCCCGCCGTGCCGAGTCGTCGAGGGCCATCGGCAGGAGTTCGACCCGTCCCGAACGCAGGATCTTGAGGAACGTCGAGAGAAGACCGGCCTTCGGGTTCGAAGGGATCGGGACGAGGGGATTCACCCCGAAGAGTCCTTCGCGCGTGATGTCCAAGCCCTCGGGATTCGAGGAGGTCTCGAAACTCCAGACACGGTTCAGGGGGCCGAAGTCCGGAGCCTGGGCGATCGCGAGCTGGATGCGGCTCTCCCCGGCCCGCGGAGAGGGGAAGCGCGCTTCCTTCCCGTGAAGGAAGGGCATCAGGTGCGGGGGGGACATGTCCGGGGGTTCCCCGGACGCCCGGCCCAGCCGCATCGTCGTATTCATCGGGTCGCTCCTCCAATAGGGGCGGCCCCGGTCGAGGCGGTTCGCCTCGTCGAAGTGGACCTGGGTCGCATAGACCCGGTCCACGACCCTCGAGGGTTGGGGGAAGGCCGTTCCCCGGATCTCCCGACGGGCCATCGTACGCCCGGAAAGGCTCCGCACCGCCCCCGCGGCCCGGAAGGAGACGAGCCCCGAGGATTCGAAGACGATCGGGATCCCGGCCTGGGCGAGCCTCGCCTGCCGTCCATTCACCATCGTCGCGTAGAGATCGAAGAGTTCGGGATTCGAAAGCAGGCCGTCCTCCTCGACGGCTGGGCGCAGGACCCGCCGAAAGAGGTCCTCGAAGCCCTGGAAGGGCCCGCCGCCCTCGGGGGCGTCCGGATCGGGTTCGCGCTCCGCGAGGATCCGGCCGGCCAGCGTCCGGGCCGTCGAGGGAGACAGCGGGGTCCGGACCACGGTCCGCCCGTGGAGGGCGACCCCCGGCCGGGCCCGGGTCCCCGCGAGGATGGCCTCGAGGACTTCGCGCGGGGCGGTGTTGACGTTCACCGGAGCCGGAAGCAGGGGTTCGACGATGGCCTCCCCCTCCTCGGCGTCCAGGTGGAGGACGCGGTCGAGATCCAGGATCCAGGATCCCCCGAGATCGGCGGAAGTCCGCCGCCCTCCCCCCGGGCGGTGGCGGACGACGAGGGCCCATTCCGTGAAGTCGCGGAAACGGACCCGCACGACGGCCCCGGCCGGGAAGGAGGCCCCGTCCCGGACGACGAGGTTCCAAGTCGTCCCGGCCTCCAGTCGGTTGAACACCCTGGCGCTCTTGCCGAGGGCCCGCCCGTGCGGGCGGCCCGAGTCGAAGCAGAGGACCCGGCGGAGGAAGGTCAGTTTCTCCTTCGGGATCCCTTTTCCCTCCTCGGTCTCGATCGAGGCGAGATCCCCGATCGCGGACCAGGGACGGAAGCGGTCCCGGATCCGTCCGGCCTCACGATCGAACTGGCCGGTCACGAGGGCGCGGAGGCGGATGTCGACGACCATACTTCCTTCGGGGTGCGCCGCCGGAGGTCCGTAGGGATCGGGAGGGGCGTCCTCCTCGCTTCCGTCCCCCGAGGACTTGCAGCCCCTCGTCAGGCCGCTCAGGCCCTCCGGGGTCTTCCTCGTGTATTCGATCAGCTCGTTCCCGATCCAGACCCAGCCTCGTTCGTCGAAATCCTCGAGGTTCGTGACGGGGATCAGGTCCTCGTCCTCCGCCGAGAGGGGACGCTCCAGCACGCCCCACCATCCGCAGAGGTTGCCCCAGACCTGGAGCGGGGCGGTCGGAGCGTGGATCCTGGACTGGAGATCCAGGACCTCTCCGGACTGGATCCGACTCGAACCGAGGAGCGATCTTCCCTCGACGTCCTCCGGGCGTTCGAGTCCCTCCGGGAACTCCTCGAGACCGTCGGAGCCGGGGGTCGCATCCAGGGTCCCCTGCCCGGCGCCGACCCGGGCGAGGAGCCGATCCCGGGCTCCCTCCGCGAGGAGTTCGGCCTCCCGGGAAGCGGCCTCCTGATCCGCGGACTGGAGTTCCTGGCTCATCCCGAGGAGGAAGGGACCGATCAGGGCCATCAGGATCCCGAGAACGATCAGGACCGCGACCAGGGCGAAGCCGCGGGAAGGGACCGAACCCGGGTCCCGGCCGCCGGAAGGCCCTCCTGTCGCCGGCCGCCTCACCGCGGCATCCCCCCCGCATCGAAGCGGATCTCCTCCCGCTGATCCTCGAAGGTCAGGAGAAGGATCGGAGCATCGGGATGGAGCCTCCGGTCGAGCCTCCCGTCGGGGGCGAAGACCAGGCTCTCGGGAGCCTGGATCCGCAGGCCCGGGGGAAGATCGACCCGGGCGATCTCCGTGAAGGCGTCATACACGACCTCGTCGACGATCCCGTTCGCCGGGTCCGAGGGTTCGGAGATCGTGAACTCCCCTTCCCGATCCAGCCAGATCTCGTTCCCGAGGTCCGCGACCGCCTCCTCGACCCCGTCCTTCTCGAGGACCAGGCGCTCCCCGTCGGAGAACAGCCGCAGATGCGTCCAGGCGCCCGGGAGGACTGGGCGGAATCCCTTCAGGAGGACCCGGCGGCCCGGCTCCCCCCGTTCCCCGGTCAGGAGGACCGCGGCCTCGAGGACCCCGGAGGGGGCCACACCGAGGGAGAGGCTCCGTCCCAGACGGAAGAGGATGCAGCTCTCGACGGATTCCGGTTTCCAATCCGCCTGCAGCGAAAAGCCCCGGCGGGGATCGAGGGTCCGGGCCTCGGAGGCGGGGAGGAAGAACCCGGGCTTCCCTCCCTCTCCCGTCAGGACGAGGCCGTTCCCGAAACGTCCGCGCCCCTCCTCGACCCTTCCGGCGAGGATCTCCCCTCGGGGTCCGAACCCCCTCGTCTCGAAGTTCCACTCGGCGACCGGAACGAGGGCGAAGGCGCGGACCGACACCGAGCCCTCCTCCGGATCCGTCGTCCGGATCGTGACGCGGGTCGAAGCCCCGAGAAAGCGGGCGCGGGCGCGGGCCGCCCGGAGGAGGTCGCGGACCTGGAGCGCCGCCCGGTCGAGGGGATTGCCCCCCGCCTTGAGGAACCCGACGCCGATCCCCATCAGGACCGAAAGGATCATCATGACCGCAAGGAGTTCGAGCAACGTGTAGCCCCCCTCCTTCCTTCGCGACGATCCTCGATCTCGATCAGTCATCCTCTTCCTGGATCACGAAGTTCGCGACGTCGTCCCTGGTGTTGAACACCCCGTCGGGCCCCGCGGAGAAGAGCTGGAAACTGCGGGGATGGAACCATCTGCCGTCCCGGGTCCGCCATGCCTGCACGACCTGCTCCTCGGCCTCCTCCGGATCCCCTTCCTCCCCGCCGCCCATCCTGTAGGTCTGCTCCTCCCCGTAGTTGCGGTGATGGAAATAGGCGATCGGATTCCCCCAGGGATCGAGGAGTTCGACCTTCTCCTTGCGGTCGAGGCGTCCGAGAACGGTGTCGGAACGGTCCCCGTCGGTGTTGCCGAACCAATCCTCGTGATCGCTGAGGCCCGGTTCCCTCGAATCCATCCGGTGGAGGAAGACGAGGAAGGACTCGATCCCCGGGTTGACCGAATCGCGGGGAACCTTGATGGTCCCGTCCGGATCGCGGAAGTCGTCCGGAGGATAATCCCCGAACCTCCGCTGGGACTCGTAGGCCCGGGCGGCCGCGGCCGCCGCCTCGATCCGGAGGCCGCACTCGTGGATGCGTGCGGTTTGCTTCCCCTCCACGAGCTGGGGAACCAACACGACGAGCAGCATCGAGAGGATCCCGATGACGATCAGGAGTTCGATCAGCGTGAAGCCGCGGAGTCGGTCGGGGTTCGTCGCGTCGCGCATGATCGCCCTCACTGCCTGCGGATCAGATGGAAATCGTCGAAGGAGCCATGGAGGCGGCTGCCGCTCGGCCCCTCGACGAGCAGGTCGAAGAACAGGGGCCTGCCCCGGGCGGTCCTGAGTCTCGCGAGCTTGCGGCGCATCACTTCCCTCCCGTCGATCGCGAGGAGGACCTCGACCGTCGCCCGGCGGGAATCGTCGGACTTGACCAGACGCACCTCGACGTGGACGGGATCCCCTCCCCTCCGGGGACCGACCCCCTCCGGGAAATCCTCGGCCAGCATCTCCTCCGGCTCTTTCTTCTTCCCTCCCCCACCTTCGAAGACCGCGGCGTAGGGGCCGTTCCGGCGGAAGCCGAGGAGGATCCGGAATCCGCTTCCGGCCTTGCGGCCGCCTTCCTCGGGATCCTCGTCGGTGATCCTGAGGGCGAGGGTGCGGCCCCCGAAGTCCTCCGCGACCCGGAGGTCCACCCCGACCTCGACGAAGTCCTGCACGTCCTCAAGGGTGTAGCGGCAGAAGCCCGGGTTCTCGCCCCCGGAACGGCCGGAGACCCGGAGCCTCCCCTCGCTCTGGGTCCAGGTCAGGCGCGTCTGCCCCTTGCGGTGGAGGACCCAATGCCGGGCCCGCGTCGAAGCGTCGAAGCCGTCCTGGAACAGCCTCTTGCTCCTGTGGTCGAGGATCCGGGCGAGGACGTCGTCGACGTAGCGCCGGTAGGGATCCTCCTTGTCCCGGAGGACTTGCTGGAGGTCCCGAAGAAGACCGAGGGCCTCGTCGGTCCGACCCTGACGGTACTGGATCAGGGCCTGGAAGATCCTCGCGTGCACTCCCCCCTTCGGGTCGAGGGTCTCGGATTCCTTGAAGGCGCGCCTCGCATACTCGTTTTCCCCGAGGGCGTAGCGGATGACGCCCGCAAGGTCGTGGAAGATCCAGGCCTTCGTTCCCCGCCGTGCTTCGACCTCGAGCATCCGGTCGGCGAAATGCGAGGCCCGCCGCAGCTGTTCGGCGGCGTCCTCGGGGGACTGCAGGGCCTGCTCGTAGAGACACAGGGCCATCTCGGCCATCGCCTGGTAATACCCCCGGCCTCCGCGGAGGCAGCGGTCGAGGGCCTCGAGAGCCTCCGTGTAGCGCCCGTTGCGGCGGTGGATGCGTCCGGCGAGGTAGAGCGCATAGGGATCGGTCGGATCCCCCGTCAGGGATTCCTGGATCCGCGTCGAGGCCTCCTCGACCTTCCCCTCGAGATCGAGGAGGAAGGCCAGGGCGGCCCGGACCCTGGGCCGATCCAGGCTGCTCTCCTTTTCGGCGGAAGAGAGATCCCCCGGAGGGGAGCCGGCCCTGAGGGCGGGCACGAGAATGCCGAGATCCGGTTCCACGCTTCCTTCGAGGGCTCCGGAGGCTTCGCTCAGGCTCGCATAGGCGCCGGCGTCGTCACCCTTTCCGGCCAGCGCGATCCCCTGGAGGAACTTCAGATACGGGAGTTCGAGAGCGGGATCCATCGCCTCATGGATCCGCCGTTCGGCCTCCTCCCAGTCGCCCACGGCGAGGAGACAGGCAGCGAGCATCGAGCGGATCTCGAAGATCCGCCGCGGGCGCATCGAGGGGACCTCCCGCTTGCGGGCCTCCCGGGCCATCCGGAGCGCTTCCTCGCCCCTTCCCTGGCGGAGATAGAAGGCGGCGAGGTCGTGGAAGCCGCGAGGGTCCGTGGGGTCGCGGTCGATCGCGGTCCGGAGGGAGGACTCCGCCCGGTCCTCGAGCCCGAGAGTCAGATCGAGGGCCGCGCGATACCGGTGCACGAAGGCGTCGTCGGCGAAGGACCCGCCCTTCAACTCGGCGTCCAGGAAGGCGGCGAGGTCCTCGAGGAGCCCGCTGCGGAAGAGGACCTCCGCGAGGAGTTCCGGGCCCCGGCGTGCGTGCGGCGCATCCTCCATGTAGATCCGGGCCTGGACGACGGCCTCCTCGGGGGCCTGGGGATAGTCCCGGTACTCGTTCAGGAGCCGCAGAATGAAATCCTCCCGATCCTGGAGTCCCGGCCCGCCGGCGGGAATCCGCCTCTTCTCCATCTCGATCCGGTTCTTCAAGGTGTCTGCGAAGGTCACCTCGCGCACCTGCTCCGGGGGCACCGGAATCGGCGCCCCGAACTTCGGCTTGCCCTTGGCCGGATCGTATTCCTGGAAGAGGACGGGCCTCTTGAAGGGACCCCGCAAGGTCAGGAGGTCCGCCGGGTCCGGGCGGCCGATCCCGTATCTCTGGGGATCCCGGAGGAAACCCCAGAGGGGCCGGCTGTCCCCGACCCGCATGAGCTGGTCGAAACCGGCCTTCCAGGAAGCGGTCGGATCCTCCTGCGGCACGCCGGCCGGATCCTCCCCCTCCTCTCCCGCCTCCTCCGTTTCGGAGTCCTTCCCCCCCTCCGTTTCGTCACCCGTCTTCGGGGCTTCCCCTTGCCCCCCCTCCGGCGTCTCCGTCCGTTCCTCCCCCGGGTTCTCCGCGGCCTCCCCCGCGGAGGCGACGCGGACCTCCCCGGGCCGGAGCCGGAGGAGATAGAGGTGGGCGGGATCGGGACCCGGCCGGGTCGGAGGCGGCAGCACGGGGAAGGCGCCGTGCGGGAAGGGAGGGGGAGGCAGGTCGAGGGGCGGAAGGGGAACGGTCTCCGAGGGCTTCAGGAACAGGTCCCGCGGAGCATCCTCAAGGGTCCTCGGGGTCCCGGAGACCCAGACCCGGACGGGCATCCGGGGTTCCTCGTATTCGAGCGAAGTCAACCGCAGTCGGGAACTCGGCTTCCGGCTCTCCCTCCCGGTCCAGAGGAGGAGGAGAAGGGCCAGGGTGATTCCGAAGAGGACCTGTTCCTTGTTCGGGCGGAAACTCATGATCCGCCTCCCGAGAGGGCGACCAGCGTGCACTCGACGAGCAGGGGCTCCCCGGGTTCCCGGCCGACATCCTCGATCGAGATCGACTCGCAGAGGAGAGGTCGCGACCCGCCTTCCCCCCCGTCCCCGAGGAGATTCTCGAGGAAGGATTCGAGGGTCAGAGAGTCGGCCCGGAACTTGATCCTCGCCGTGATCCGCTCCCCGATCCCCGGAGACTTCGAGGTCACGCGTGGCCTCCGGTTCCGCCGAAAGCCTCGGCCACCCTGGATGCGGAGATTCTCGACGGCGGTCAGACCGTGGTGGAAGCCGGGCAGGGTCACGACTCCTTCCGAGGCCCGCAGGAGCCTCTCCAAGGCGTCGGAAAGGATGTCGAGCCCAACCAGCACGCGGCGGATCTCCTCGCGGTCGACCGGGGACTGGCTCGGCAGGCCGAGGTCCTGGGCTAGGAAATCGACGTTGGCCGCGTCCATGCCCCGCTTGATCTCCTCCCGCACCTTCGAGGTCAGGCTCAGATAATGGAGCGAGGGGTCTCCCTTCCCCTCGAGTCGGAAGGCCTCCCGGGGCCGATACAGGGTCCGGTTCCGGGCCTCGTCGAGCCGCGCCCTCAAGGTCTCCCCGGTCTCCCGGGCGGCGCGCAGGTCCTCCGCGCCGTACCACTTGCCCTTGCGGAGGGTCGTCTTCGCCCGGGTCAGGGACCGCCGGGCCGGGCCGGTGTCGTAGTTCCCCCGGATCCAGGAATCGGCGAGGAAGAACAGCACGACGCCGGCGAGGACTCCGAGGATCCAGTTCTTGCTCTCCTGCCAGAACTCGTTGAGGTCCATGTCAGCGGTTCTCCTCGCCGGTGGCGGCCTCCGCGGCCAGGAAATCGACGGTCCCCTCGAAACGGAAGCCCCGCGAACTCGTCGTGCTGTCGAGGAGTTTCGGGACCTTGGCGCTCAGGGCCTTCTTGAAGGCCGCGTAGACCGATTCGATCGGGCGGCCGCTCACCGGCTTCCCGCTCCCCTTGAAGGAGAGCAGCGGCCGCTTCGGCGCGCGCCGGGCCTCGCCCTCCTTGCCGGAAACCGCCCAGGGGGCCGGACCCTCGAAGGTCTTGATCTTCCGGATCCAGAAGTCCTGGGGAAGGGTCTCCCGCATCGCCCGCAGGAGGCGCACCGTCCCGTGGAGGGGCACCGCCTCCCTCGCCAGGACTTCGAGTTCCGCCCGCATCTCGTCGTTCTTGCGGATCTCGGCGAGGGTCCGTTCGTGCAGGCCTCGGATCCGCTTGACCTTCCCGACGACCGACCTCTCGATCCGTTTCGTCTTCTCGAAGGTCTCGGATAGGGTCGAGACCTCCGCGCCCAGATAGACCAGGGCGAGGACCAGGGTCGCGATCGTGAAGACCGTCCGGGTCAGGAAGCGGCGTTTCCGCTTCACGGCCTCGGGCAGGATCTCCATCGCGTAGAGTTCGTCGAAGCAGGGGGCCGCGGCCAAGCCGAGCGCGAGGACGATCTCGGGTCCGAGCTTCTTGCAGAGGGCGCCCTCTTCCGGCGGGAGCGCGCCGAGGTCGAGTTCGATGACCGGGTTCCAGACCTTGACCGGAGCCTGGAGGCCTTCGGCCAGGAAACGGTCCATGCCCCGGACCTTCGCGCCCGGGCCGCAGCACAGCACATCGTCGAGTTCGAGGTCCTGGATCTGGATCTGCGACCGGCAGAAGGCCAGCGTGGAGCGCAGGGCGGCCAGGATCTGTCCGGAGACCCCGGCGACCGCATGGGCGACCTTCTCCTCCTGGGAAGACCCGTAGGAGCCCTTCGCGGCGGGGTCCAGGTTCAGGAGTTCGTTCCGGATCTTGACCGCACGTTCCTCCCGGACGTTGAAGTTTCCCGCGATCGCCTGGTCGAGGATCCCGAGCCCCCCGCTGACGGTTCGGACGAAGAGGAGGGACCCGCCCCGGACGAGACAGAGGTCAAGGGAAGTCTCGCCGATCCACGCGAGCAGTTTCGTCTTCTCGTCCTCGACCGGCCCGACCGCGAGGAAGGCGTTGTAGAGGGCGATCGGATCGGGAGTGAAGGCCTCGACGGCCCCCTTCCAGAGCCCGACCTTACGGACGCGTTCTTCGAGGACCGAGGTCTTCGCGAGCGCGAGAAGGATCGTGTCTTCCCCGCTGAGATCCTCCGAGGCGGGGAGGAGGTTGTAGTCCGAGGCGAGGCTCTCCCCCGCCTGCCCCGCGATCTCCTGGACCTCGAAGTCCATGAGTTTCGCGAGCTGCCAATCCGGGACTGCCGGCACCTTCGAATACTTGAGGGTCAGGTCACGACCGGAAAGTCCGACGGTCACCTTCCCGATCGGGCTCGAAGCCCGATCGTCGAGGAGTGCGCAACGCAGGGCCTGGAAGGCGAAGCCCTTTCTCTTCCCCGAGAAGAGGATCGCCCGGCGACCCTGCCAATCCAAACCACTTCCCTTGTTCGCCATGCGCCGTCCCCTCAGCCGTCCTCGAGGCTCCGCTCGAGGGCCTCGATCTCACCCTTCATCTCTTCCGCAGCCTTCGTCCCGGGGCAGGAACGGCACAGGTCCCGCGCGACCTCGAGGGCGAGCCGGACCTTGCCCGCTTCCTTCAGCGCGCGGTAGACCGCCAACATGCGGACCGAGTCCTCCTCGGCCTTCGATTTCCGCAAGACCTCGATCCGTGCCCCGACCTTGCCGGCGAGTTCCTCGAGCGGCCCCTGGAGTTCTGAGGAGCCGTATCCCTCGATCTCGGCCTTCAAGCGCCGGAGCAGATCCTCGTAGAGGGTCAGGTAGTCGAGGTTCGAGGCCTCTTCGAAATCCTTTCCAAAGCGGGTCCATACGCGACGGGCCTCGTCCAGGATCCGGGCCCGCTGCAGGGCCGCGGTTCGAACCGCCGCGTCGTAGAACGGCACGCGACGGAGAATCTCGGTGTAGGCCGCGAGCGCCTTCCCCCGGTCCTTCTCCTGGAGGGCATCCTCGGCCCGGCTCAGGAGCTGTCTGGCCTCTCCGATCTCCTCGGTGAAATCCAACTGGAAGAACACGCCCCCGCCCGGGTCGAAGCTGAGCCGGAGGGACCCGTCCCCCGAGTCCTCGACCCGCAATCCCCTTCCCCGCTCCGGCAGAAGGACCATGCGGTGCAAGCCGTCCCCGACCGCAAGGGCCCGGAAGGAAGCCTCCTCGTGCCGCCCGGAAAAGCGGTCGAAGCCCCGGGCCTTCCCGTCCTCGCCGATCGGGTCCAGGAGATAGCTTCCGCCCTCCAGGGCCGAGGCGGTCAGGTCGCAGACGAATCGCCCTTCCCCTTCCAGGCGAAGACGGAAACCCTTCGGCTCCCCCTTCCCCTTACAGGCCGTGAAGCCCGCGGCCAGCGGAAGGAGCGCGACCCGCGCGAGCGCGGAGAGGGCCGCGTCGTCCTTCCCGGCGGGGCGGAACCCGGCCCGGCGGAGCACGAGGTCCTTACCGACCGCGATTCGAAAATCGCTCCAGCCCGCGTCGGCGGCCTCCACGCTCCGGCCGGCGATCTGGAGCCGGGTCTCCTCCGACGGGGTCTCGACGAGGGCGAGATCGTCGAAGGAGATCCCGCTCCCCTCCGCCGCCCGGTCCCGGGCCGCCAGGACGACGAGGAAGGGGGACAGGAGGGGAGTGTTCCCAGGCCTCCTCCCGACGTATTCCAACTCCTTCCAATCCCCGCCGTCGCAGGTGACGAAGGCCCCGCCGCCGAGGAAGGCGGGCGGGGACCAGGAAGGCCTCCCCCCCTCTTCCTCCTCCTCCTCCCCGGAAGCGGCCCCCATCTCGTAGCCGGCGAGGAAGATTCCGACCCTCGTCCCCTTCTCTCCCCGGACCCAGACCGAGAGACGGAACGAGGATTTCCGGCCCGCGGAGAGGGGCGAGGCCAGGCTAAGAACCGCGAAGGGTTTGGGCTCTCCCCCCTCGAGGCCGGCCCCCAGGTCGACGGCGAGGGCGGAAGACCCGGTCCGGCCGGGCCTCCCGACCCGGAAGCCGGCCCCCGCGGGATGGGCGATCCAGGCTTCCTCGGCCCCGGAGTCCTCGAAGTGCGCCGCCGCGGCCGGAAGGAGGTTGCCCGGAACCTCGACGACCGGAAGCCCCCGGGAGGTGCGGGCCTTCGTCCCTTCGGAGGACAGGTAGAACCAGGCCCCCCCTCCCGCCAGGATCAGCAGGAGGGCGAGGATCGCGAAGAGCGCGCCGCTGCGCCTCGAGCTGCGGGCCAAGGCGGTCTCGTCGATGCGCAGTCCGAGGTCCTCGTCCGGGAGAGCCCTCTCCTCGTCGACGAGGGAGAGGCGAACCCCCCCGATCTGGAACGCATCCCCGTGACCGATCGGGAGTTCTCGGATCTTCTTTCCGTCGACACGGGTTCCGTTCGTCGAATCGAGATCCGCGAGGATCAGGACATCTCCCTCCCACCGCAACTCCGCGTGGCGCCCGGAGATGTTCGCATCCGAGGGGAAGGACAGATCGCAGTCGGCCTTGCGGCCGATGCTCAGATTCCGCCCGGGAGTGAGCGGAATCCTCTGTTCGGGGGAAGACCCTTCGAGGACGCGGAGAACGTATCTGGCCATGCGCTCCTGCCGGAAACCGGGCCGATTTGGTTGCTGGGGTCCGGGGCTTCCAGACCTCCGGCGAGACGAAGGCCGACCCCCCTGCCTGGGGCGGGCAGGACCCATTCTCCCCTGAACCTAGAGGGGAAGGGAAAGAGTGTAACCGGCCCCCCGGGCGGGCTCGACCCTTTGGCATCCGGAAGCCCGGCCTTGTTACACTTCCCGGACCCGATGGCGGACCGGTATTTCCTCCCCGAGTTGCAGGCCGGCAGGCATGTCCTGCCCGCTCCACTCTCCCGCCATCTCGGCCGGGTCCTCCGCCTCCGTCCGGGCGCGAGGCTCCGCTTCTTCGACGGGAAAGGGGGGGAAGCCTGGGGGGAAATCCTCGGTTTCGCCCCCGAGGGGGCCGAGGTCCTTCTCGACCCCCCGTCCGTCGCGGTCCCGGAGCCGGTTCGGGAGCTGACCCTGGCCTTCTCCCCACCCAAGGGGAAGAGGATGGAGCGATGCCTCGCTCACGGTACCGAACTCGGAATTGGGAGATTCCAGGTGCTTCGCTTCGAACGCACGCAGGGATGGGCCGTTCCCCGGAGGATCCCCGACCGCTGGAAGCGGATCCTCGAATCCGCGGCCGGGCAGTGCGGCCGCGCGGTCCTTCCCGAACTCCCTCCTCCCCGGGAGTTCGGGGACTTCATCGAGGATTGGGCCGATTCCGGAAGGGAATGCTGGTTCGGGGAACGGGGAGGGGAACGACTCGAGTCCCGGGCGGGGAGCGAGCCCCTCTGCTGCCTGATCGGTCCCGAGGGGGGGTTGACGGAACGCGAGCGGGATCTCTGCCGGGCAAAGGGAATCCGTCCCCTGGATCTCGGTCCCCACGTCCTCCGGGTCGAGACCGCGGTTCTGGCGGCCGCGGCCCTGCTCCGGCACCTCCGCCCGGCGCCGCCATGCCCCTGAGGATCCTCCTCCATCGCTTTCGGATCGCCTGGTCGCAGCAGGTCCTGGCCGGCCTTCTCCTCTCCCTCCCCCTGGGCGCCCTCCTCGGCCTGGTCACGATGTTCGAACGCCCGGAAGCAGTCTGGTTCCCGCCCCTCGAATCCTTCCTCCTCGCGACCGCCCTCGTCCTCCCGGACCTCTGCGGCCTGGCCGCCCTGGCGGGCCTCCAGTGGCACCTCCATCGATGGCGTCTCGACGGAGGTCTGCGCGCGAGCCGTTGCGGACCCGCCCACCCGATGTCGGTCCGACTCGCACCGGTCCTGGCCCTTCTCCCGTTCCTCCTCCTCCAGGATCTCGGGATCCGGGAGATCCGCCCCTGGGCGGCCCGTAGGATCTGGACCGGGGCCTCCCTCGGAGGCTTCCCGGAGGGCGAGCATGCCCGCCGCGCGGTGCCTGCCCTCGCCTCGAGGAGTCTGGGGCTCGGCCTTTCCCTCGAGGCTTCGTCCGGCGGGGTCCTCCGAGGCCTCCGCTTCTTCCTTCCGCTGCGGGACGACCGCGTCGCCTTCGGTTCGGCGGAGAGGCTCCGGTGGCGCGCCGAGGGCCGTGCGCTCCGGCTCGAGTTCGGGAATCTGCACCTCTACCGTTCCTCCTGGCCCGTCCCACCCGGCCTCGCCCCCCTCGTCCTCGAGCGGGCGGCCCTGCGCATCGAGGGCGGGCTCGGACGCCCCCGCGGCGCCCTCCCGCCGGACATCCTTCCCGACGACATCCTCGTGGATCGGGCCGCGGATCTCGCGATCCTCGCCCTGCGCGAGAATCCAGGCAGCGGGACCGCGGCGGGGCGTGAGGCGGACCGGAAACGGACGCTCGCGCGACGACGGGCCCAGGGCTGGGGCCTCCGCCTCGCCCTTGGGCTTTGCCTGCTCCTCGGGACCGCCTTCGGGACTCCCCTCGCCGGGATTCCGGCCCTCCTGCTGCCCTGGATCCCCCTCGTGTTCGCAAGACCTCTCCTCGCCCCCCTGGTCGCAATTCCGGCCGGAACCGGCTTTTTCTCCGCGTGTACCGCCCTCCTCCTCCTCTCCTGGCTCCTCCTGAGGGAACGGGGATGATCGGACGGATCGACCGCCGCCTCGCCTTGCGGACCCTCGGCCTCGGATCCGGGTTCGCCGTCCTCTTCCTCGCCCTTCTGTCCGGCGCCGCGCCGATCGGAGACCTCCCTCTCCGCGGACTCCTTCTCTTTCTCGCCCTTCCGGCCTTCGGCGCCGCCTCCTTCGTCGTCCTCCACGAGATCCACAGGGAGGGTTCCTGGCTCGCCCTTCTCGGCTCGGGTCAGTCCCCGTTCCGCCTGTTCCTTCCAATGGGAGCCGCTTCCCTGGCGCTCTGGACGATCACCTGCCTCCTCCCGGGCCCCGGGCCCTCGCCCCCCCCGGGAGAACCGCTCTCCTTCCGCCTGCCCGCGGGATTCTTGGCCGAGCCCGGACAGGGGGGACTTTGGATCCACCGGGCTTCCGTGATGAGGGAAACCCCGGAACCCGAAGGAACGGTCCGGCTCCATCTCGGCCCCGACGGCCTGTACGACGACCGACCCCCGCGCCCGGGGGAGCGGCTCCCGAAGGGAAGGGGGGAGGAGCTGCGCCGTGCGTTCCTCGAAGCCTCTCCCCTGCAAGGCCTGCGCCCCTGGACCTCCGGGAGCGCCGCGCTCCACGCCCTCTGGCTCTGGCTGCTCGTACTCGTCCCCTTCCAGCTCGGCTTCCCGATCTGGAGGAGGCGGCGGGCCGGACCCGTCTTCGCCGCCGGGCCACTCGCCCTGTTTGCCGCGCAGGCGGCCTGCGGGCTCCTCCTCCTCGGCGCGTTGCGTTCCTGGATCCCGCTGGAGGTCGCGGTCCCCGCCGCGGCCCTTGCCGCTCTAGGGGCCTGCTTCCTCTGAACCGCTCTCCGCGGTCGCGACCGGGATGGCGGGCAGACTCCAGGTCGACCGGAGATTCTCTTCAGGCAAGGCTTCCGCCTCTCCTTCCGAAGAATCCCCCACCTCGAAGATTTTCGCGGCTTCGTCCACCGGGCGGGAGACCTCCGGGGAGGCATGAGGAAGCAGGACGAAGAAGACGGCCCCCCCGTTCTTCCGGTTCCGGCAATCCACGAGCCCCCCGTGCATCGTGATGATCTCCTTCGAGATCGGAAGTCCGAGCCCCGTGCCCTTCGGCTTGTCGGTCAGGGTCATGCCCCCCTGTTGGAAACGGTCGAAGATCCGCATCCGGAACCGTTCATCTCCGATCCCCGGCCCCCGGTCCAGGACACGGAAGAGCAGCCCCCCCTCGACAGCCTTCAGCTCGGAGCGGACCTCCTCCCCCTCCGGCGAGAACTTCCAGGCGTTCGTCAGGAGATTCGTCAGGACTTGGTGGAGGCGGTCCCGATCCCCGTAGTAGCGGACTTCCTCGTTCGGGAGGTCGACGGAGAAGAGGACGGCCTTCTCCCTGCAGAGACCGTTCAAGGACCGCACGACTTCCATCACGAGATCCCGGAAATCGAACCACTCGAGCTTCCAGGACATCTTCCCGGCCTCGATCTTGGCCATGTCGAGGATCTCGTTGATCAGGCGGGAGAGCCGGTCCGATTCCTTGACGATGATGCCGAGGAACTCCTTCCGGAGTTCGGGGTCCTCCTCCTCCCCGTATTCGAGGAGGATCTCCGCGAAAGAACGGATGCTCGTCAAAGGAGTCCGCATCTCGTGACTGACCGAGGAGAGGAACCCGTCCTTGGCCTGGTCCAGGGTCTTCAGTTCCTCATACGCGCGGCGGAGTTCGGATGTCCGCTCCTGGACCTTGTTCTCGAGGGTCCGGTTCTGCCGCTCGATCTTCTGCCGGGACCTCGCGAGCTGCCCCGCCATCTCGTTGAAGGTCGCCGCGAGTCGTCCGATCTCGTCGTTTCCGTCGACGTCGACCCGGGTGTCGTCCCGGCCGAGTCCGAGCTGGGCGGCGGCCTCGTCCAGATGTTCGAGCCTTCGCAGGGGCCCGGACATCAACCAGAGGATGACGAGGACCATGACGAGGAGCAGGACGCCGCCGACCGTGAGAATCGAATCGGTGAACTGGCTCAACGCGCGAACGACGGGTCCATGGTCGGCCCAGACCGTCAGCATGCCGTCAGGGATCTCCTGCCGCGCGGGTTGCGGGGGATTCCGGCCCTCTCTTTCGAGGAAGCCCATACCCCCCTCGCCCAAGACGACGGGATCGGCGCCCAGCGGGACCTGTACGACCTGGAACCTCTCAGGATCCTCGAAGGGGGAACCGCCCTCCTCCAAGCCGGGAAATCCTGCGAGATCCCGTTGCTGATCGAGGAAGAGCCTCATGCCCTTCCCCCCGGCGGTCCTCGTCCGGATCTGCACGCGGTACACGGTCAGGTCCAGGTCGAAGAGTTCGTCCACGGCCAGCCGCGCGCGGTCGGGATCGCCGGTCTCGAGAGAGAGGAAGACCCGACTGTCCCAGGAAAGGGCCTTGGCCAGCCCCTCGAGCCGGACCTTCTCCATGGAACTCAAAGTATGGTTCACGAGCGTGACCGAGTACTGGGCGAAGAGCACCAGCACGACGGCCGTCAGGAGGAAGACCGGGAACATGATCTTCCAGCGCAGGCTCGAACTCCAAAATCCCATCTCAGGCTGTCTTTCGGCAGAAAGGCCCCGGTTTCTTGCCCCGGGCGGAGACGGTCAGAAGGCCATCCGGAAGTCGAGATAGAAGCGGAACTCAGGCGTCCCTCCCATCGGGAGTTCGGGCCGGTCGACATCGAGGAGGTTCCAGAATCCGAGGCCGAGTTCCGGGCCCTGGGCTCCGAAACGATGGGCGACCCTCCCCGTCAACATCCAGGACGAGGGGATGTCCGTGATAGGACCGGCGAGGACCCCGAAGGGGATGAGTCTCCTCGCAGAGAGGAAGGAGGCCGAGATGTCCACGCTCGTCCGCTGCTCGAGGAACAGGGTCAGACCCGTCTTCACGGTATGGGGGGTCGTGAGGTCTTGCCCGCCCCCCTCGTCCTGCTGGTATCCGTATCCGATCCAGGCCTGGGCCTCGGGAGAGAGGAGGAAACGGCCCTCGGCCTCGAAGCCCCGCGTCCTCACGTTCGCCAGGTTCCCGTAGGTCAGGACACCGGGCGAGAGGATCGTGGTCGAGAGGAGCTTCCGCCGGCTCACGTAGAACCCGCTCATGGAGACCCGCACGCGGTCTCCGATCTCGCCCTGGTAGTTGAGTTCGATGTGCTCGTTCCGGGCGGGCCGGATCTCGGGGTTTCCGAGAATCCGCACGACCCCGTTCGGCGTTGGAAACCGCAGGTCGGCGTAGGCGTGGACCTGGCCGGGATTCCTGTACCCTCGTCCCATGTCGAGTCTGAGGAAATGCCCTTCAGTCAGTTCCTGGACCAGGCTGAGAGCCGGGGAGATGTGGAGCCGGTCGCCGGTCGGATCGTTCTCGACCCGGCCGGACACCCAGACCGACGTCGCCTCGAAGGGTTCCCACCGCAACCTGAGGAACGCGCCTGACTGCCAGTCCCGGACGTTCCGATCCAGCGAAGCCGGAGAATGGCTGTCGATGAAGCGGGATTCCAGGCCTCCCGTCAGGACGAGATCTCCGCGATCGAAGAAATCCCGTTCGAAACGGACCGCGGCCTGAAAGATCCGGTTGCGGTCCGAATCGACGATCTTGAAGCGCGTGACCTGGTGGCCGAGGTACAGGTTGACCCGCATGCCCTCCCGGGCATACCCGACACCTCCGTCGATCAAGTCCTCCTTGCCGAAGATCCCCGGGGGAACGACGAGGGAAGCCTTCCGGCTCCGGATCACGTTCATGAAGAGATCGAACTTCCCTCCGTTCGCGAGGTCCTTTTCCGCCTGCAGTCTCGAACGGCCGAGTTCGAGACCTTTGCCCTCCTTGAGCCCGCCCGCCGGAAAGCGGAACGTGTCGGACTGTTCGTAGGCGGCGGTCGCCTTCAGGGACCAGCCGTCCTCAAGGCGGGCCGTATACCTTCCTTCGACGAAGCCGCTGTTCCGGTTCCCGAGCCCTGTATGAATGTAGTTCCCGTCCTCCTTCGGGGAGCGGGTCTTGATCGAAATGACGCCGCTCGAGGCGTTGGCCCCGTAGAGGGCTCCCGCGGGCCCCCGTACGACCTCGATCGACTCTATGTCGTCGATCAGGACAGGAATCGTCTCCCAGCGGGTCGAACCGAAGAAGGGATCGAAATAGGGGGTACCGTCGACGAGGACGAGCATGTTGTCGCTCGTATAGTTCAGGTTCCCGCGCGCAGCGATCGAACCGTAGTTGACCGAGAGCCGGGCGACCTCGATCCCGAGGATCCTCCGCAGGAGTTCGGGCACGCTTCGGACCCCGGAACGACGGATTTCCTCCCGGTTCAGGACACGGACGATCATCGGGCTCTTCTCTCGCCGGACCTTGGCGCGCCCCGCCGCCTCGACCTCCTGCTCGGGCTCGAAGAGGAACTCCTCCTCGAGGCCGATCGGGACCTCCCTCTGGTCGTCGATCGACTGGAAACCGGAAAGCGGAGGAGAGGGGAAGGCCGCGCGGACCGAGGCGGGAGCCCCCCCGAGGAGCGCCAGGGCTCCCAGGCAGAGGGCGGCCGGGTTCCTTTCGGTCCGGATCGTAGATTCGAAAGTCCTCATCGCCTCTTCCTTGCGTATTGAAAGTTCGTCCAGGTCTTCGAATCCCGAACCCAACGGTAGGGGGCCGGAAGGGGGGAGGATTTTCCATCCCCCTTGGGGCGCGTACGAAGGAGGTCGGCCAACGCCCGGCCGTAGGCCTCCGTATCGAGTTGGAGGAAGCCGGCCGCACGACTCTTGAGATGGCCCTTCCTCAGAGAAAGCACGAACAGGTCCTTCTGGATCAGGATCCGTTCGAACTCCGCATCGAGCCGGCTTCCCGGCATCGGCGTCGTCCGTGGATCCGGAAGCAGGATGATCAGTTCCGAGGAATCCGGGAACGAGGAAACGGCCTTCAGGACCTCGGCGGGCTTGCCGATCGGAATCGGCCGCAGGGAAAGCCCCTTTTTCTTCGCCTTTTCCACCAGAGTCTTCCATGGACTTTTCCCTGCGGACTTCGGAAGGAAGACGACCGCCCGATCCACCTCGGGAAGGTCCCGGGCCAGCATGTCCGGAATCCGCAGGGGATCGAGATCCATCGGGGAGAACCAATCGGCCTTCTTGAAGCGCTTCCGGCTCAGGCTCAGGACCCCGGCGACCGCGAAGGGATGTTTCCCGAGGAAGGGAAGCGCGCGGACCGCGGGGCGTCCCCCGAATGCCAGGACGATCGCGGTCTCGGGAAGATTCTCCAGGGCTCCGGGGGAAAGCCTTCCCTTGGAGTTCAGGACGACCGGTCCCAGGATCCGGCCCTTCCAGGACGCCGCGAAGCTCCGGGCCGTCGCCGAGGCTTCACGGTAGGGACTCCGAAGGAAGAGGACGGGGGGGAAATGGACCGGGCATTTCCGGTCCTTGCAGGGGGCTTCCTCCCCATCCACGGCCCCCGGCGCCCTCTGCTCCGGTTGCGTCGCCCCTCCCGGGGGTTGGAGGAGGAGCGATCCCGGCGCTCCCCCGAGGAGGAACGCCAGCATCGCGGCTCGGATCTGTAGGGAGGCGTGGGACAAGGAACGAATACTGCGAAGGTTGGAATGCAGGCCGTCAGACCGGGGTGGCGGTCGGAGCCGCCGCTTCCTCGGCCTCGACGAAGATCCGCCCCCTCCGCAACCTGACGAACAGCGAAGCGCCCGCCTTCAATCCCCGTTCGAGGATGCAGTCGGCGATCCGATCCTCGACCTCGCGCTTGATCAGACGCCGGATCTCCCGCGCGCCGTATTCCTCGCTGAACCCCTCGTTCGCGAGGTGGCGCTTCAATCCTCCCGACCAGCGGACACGGATCCCTTTCGCCGAGAGGAGTTCGGAAATGTTCTGGAGCATCAAGGACACGATCCTCGTGCACACCTCGACGTCCAGGGGATTGAAGACGACGATCTCGTCGATGCGGTTCAGGAACTCGGGGCGGAAACTCTCTTTCAAGGCTTCGATCGTGATCGAGCCGTGATCGATCGATTCGAGGCTCCTTCGGTCACGGTCGAAGCCCATCCGACCGCGGATCTTCTCGACCGCGTCCACACCGATGTTGCTGGTCATCAAGATCAGGCAATCCGAGAAGGAGATCGTCTCCCCCTTGCTGTCGGTCAAGCGCCCCTCGTCGAGGATCTGCAGGAGGAGGTTGTGGACCTTCGAATGCGCCTTCTCGACCTCGTCGAAGAGAATGACGCAGGCCTTCTTCTCCTTGACCGCCTCGGTCAGGAATCCCCCCTCGGAATGTCCGATGTATCCGGGAGGGGAACCGATGAGCTTCGCGTACTCATGGGGAAGCGCATACTCGGAGCAATCGATCCGGACCAGCCGACCGGGGCTCTGGAACAGGGAGGAGGCGAGGACCTTGGCCATCTCCGTCTTTCCGGTCCCCGTCCTTCCGACCAGAAGGAAGGTGCCGATCGGGGTGTTCGGCCGCTGCAGGCCGATGGCCGCTTTCTTGACGGCTTTCGCGAGCAGATCGACCGCTTCCTCCTGCCCCAGCACCCTCCGCCGCAAGTTTTTCTCGAGGGCCTGGACACGCTTCGTGTCGAGCGGAGCCTCTCCCTCGCCGGCGGCCTCATCGCCGTTCTCGACCGGAAGGCTGACCTGGTGGATCTCGAGGGAGGGGTTGACGTCGATGCAGACCTGGTAGAGCAGGTCCTCGATCGTCAAGGGATCGAAGTCCTCTTCGAGGAAGGCGAGTCTCTCGGCGACCTCTCCCTCGTAGTCGGGGAGACAGACGCGGATGACAGAGCGGCGGTATTCGCTCTTGTTCCGGATGGAGCCCGGATCGAGACAGGCCAGATCTCCGTCCTGGAGGACCCGAACCCGGATGAACTCGTCGAGCAGGTCGAAATACTTCAGGACAAGATGGCTCTCCGTCGAGGTCACCTGGCTCTCCCTGGTTCGCATGACAAGGAAGGAAGAGGAACGGATCCTCTCGCCGATGGCCCCCTGTTCGGTCCTGAACGCGTCCGAACTTGAACCTCGACCCTCGGACGGAACCGGAGGAACCGGGAAGGCCCCGGAGGAGGGAAGCTCCGGCGGCCTCTCCCCAGGGAGGAGGGCCCTCCTGCGAACCCGCGGGGCCGGGACGGAGAGACCGGCTCCGCGGGAAGGAAGGGGTCAGTCCTTGATCGGGATCTTGCGGGCCCGCTTGCTCTCGACCTTCCGGAGGCGGATCGAAAGGATTCCGTCCTCGAGCCGGGCCTCGGCGCTCTCCACGTCGACTTCCTCGGGAAGCTCGACGACGCGGCGCATCCTCGTCCTGCAGACCTCCTCCCGGTGCCAGGTCCCTTCCTCCTCGATCTTCTCCGGTCTCGCGGTCAGGCTGACGACCCGCCCCTCCAGGTCGAGGTCGAGGTTCTCCTTCTTGATGCCCGGGAGTTCGAAACGGAGCAGGAAGCCTTCGGGATCCTCCTTCAGGTCCATCGCGGGCCTGCGGGTCCCGGGCTCCGTGCTCGTCGTCCAGGGGGCGACCTCCTCGTGGAGACCGAGAAGCCGGTCGAAACGCCGGAACAGATCCTCGAGCGGAGTCGCCATCGGCATCAGCGATCGAGTCATGATCTCCTCCTTCTGCAAGGTCTTCGTCTTCCAACCCGGCGGGTGCGTCCGCGCCGGGCCCGAGGAACGTCCGGGTTGAAGTCTCAAGACGCATGCCAACCCTGAGGGACGGCCCCAAACCCTTGAGGATCCGATGCTTGGATTCCCTTCCGCGCGAAGGCGTGTCTCCAGGATGCCGGTAGTCCTGACAGGGGGCTGTCAAGTTGGCGGCGCTTCCGCCGTGGAGGGCCGGGCTTCAGGCCGGACCGAGGACTTCGAGTTCATGCACCTTGAGGTAGTCTGCCTCCGGCAGGCCGAGGAGGACAGGATGGTCGAGGGCCGGGGGCAGTCTCCCCCGGTCCCGGACGCGTTTTCCCGCGAGGGCCGCGGCCTCCGCGAGCATGTCCCGAAAGGCCTGGGCGGGCATGTGCGCACTGCAGGAGCAGCTCAGGACCCAGGCGCCGTTCCCGGCGAGGGCGAGGGCCCGGGCATTCAGTTTCCGGTAGCCGTGGCGGGCCCGCTCGAAGTCCCGTTTCGCCGGAGCGAAGGCCGGGGGGTCGAGCACGATCCCCTGGAACCGTTCCCCGCGCGCGGCGGCTTCCTTCAGCCAGCCGAAGACCTTCGCCCTCGTTGCGCGGATTCCCCGGAACCCGTTCCTTTCTGCGGCCGCCTCGAGCAGGGTCAGCGCGGAGCGGGACTGGTCCACCGCGAGGACCTCGGCCGCACCTCCACGAGCCGCGTGCAGGGCGAAGCCCCCGCTGTAGGAACAGAGGTCCAGCACCCGGAACTCCCCGCAGCCTTCCCCGGCCCGCCGGCGGCAGAGATCGAGGACACGGGCGCGCGCCGGCCTCTGGTCGAGGAAGTAGCCGGTCTTCTGTCCGGTGAAGACCTCGACCGGGATCTCGATCCCGTGCTCATGAATCCAGACCCGTTCCTTCCGGCGGCCGTGGAGGAGTTCGATCCGTTCGGGGAGCCCCTCGAGTCGGCGCGTCCTGTGGTCGTTCCTCGCGACGACCTGGGAGGGTCCGCAGAGTTCGACGAGAGCGGGCACGAGGATCGGGAGGCAGAGCTCCATCAAGGCGGTCGAGGTCTGGACCACGAGGGTCTCCCCGAAGCGATCGACGACGAGGCCGGGAAGCCCGTCCCCCTCGGCGTGGACGAGACGGAAGGCGTTCGTCGCTTCGGACAGGGGGGCGCGGCGCGCGGCCGCGCGCCGGATCCTCTCGGGGATCCATGCCTCCGGCCGCGGGTCCTCGAGTTCCCCCGGGGAGGCGATCCGGCGCAGGGCGATCTTCGAGCGGGGGGAACAGATCGCCCAGCCGAGTTCGACCCCGCCCTTGCCGAGGACCCTGGCGACGGCCGGCTCTCCGGGGGGCTCCGAGGCGAGGTCGTCCCTGTAGATCCAGGGATGCCCGCGCTTCCATCGCGCGAAGCCCTTCGGGCTCAGGACGATCTCGCCGATCGAAACCCTCATCGCTTCCGGACGAGTTCCAGGAAACGGGGATCCCCGCGGAGGGAGAGGAGGTCCTTGTCCTTGGCGGCCCAGTCCCGCTGGCGGTTCCTCGCCTTCCGGGTCGGATAGTTCGTCTCCAGGTCGAGCGCGAGCCAGTGGAGGGCCTTCTCCTTCTCCCCGAGAAGGGCGAGGCTGCAGGCGAGGTTGTAATAGACCGCGGGGATCGGATCGACGCGGGCGAGTAGGGCCCTCGCCTCCTCGCTCCGAGCGTCCCGCGCGAGATAGCAGGCGTAGAGGACGCGATTGAACGGACTGTCCTCGAGTTCGAAGGCCTTCCGGCAATGTTCCCTCGCGACCTCGAGCCGGCCGAGGACGACGTTGTTCAGAACGGCCATGCTGACGTGTCCGGCCGCGAGTCTCGCCGCATAGTAGGCCGACGCGCTTTTCGGGTCGGCGTAGAGATCCGGCGACTGCCGCACGTCGCGAAGCCTCGCCTCGAAGAAGGCGAGATACTTCTTCAGGAGGGCCTCGGCCGTCCCCGCGTCCCGCCGGTCCATCGCGAGGGAAGCCCGCTCGAAGAGGAAGCCCGCCCAGGCCTGCTGATTCTCCTGGACCCCGCTCGATTCGAGGGCGGCGATCAGCCGGTCCATCAAGGCGAGGGCCTTGTCCTCCTCCCCGATCCGCGACCAGAACCGGAGGAGGGCCGCCGTCAGGTCCGCGTAGACCCGCTCCCTCTCCTTCGCCGCGGGGATCGGTCCCGTCGCCGGGAGCACCCGTTCGGGGAGGGCGGCCGCCAGGCCGTCGACGAGCCAGAGGAAGCCGGCCTCGGCCTCGGCCAGCCTGCGCCCGCGGACAGCCGCCGGGAGCCTCTCCTGCGTCCCCAGATTCCCCTCGAGCGCCCGGGTCAGGAGGTCCCGGGCTCCTCCCGGCATCATCAGCGCGAAATCCAGTTCGCGGTTCGGCCCTGCGAGATCCTCGTCCCACAGGGACTCGAGGTCGTGGAAGGCGACCAGGGCCCGGCGCATCCAGAGCCTCGCGGCTTCCTCCTTCCGGTCCAGGTGCGCGAGGGTCCCCCCGAGCAGGGCGAGGGCCAGGCGCTCCCTCCCCGCCATCCGGCGCAACCTCTCCAGGCTTCCGCCCTGCCGGAGGAACCGCCGGTAGCGGGCCTCGAGATCCCGCTCCGCGATCTCCGGGGGAACCCGCCGCCTCCAGGCCGCGAACCAGCCGAAGGCGGGGATTCCCGACAGGGTCTCCGGGTATCCGTTCGCGGGCTGCACGTGGAACCAGGCCCTCCGGGCCTCCTTCCAGCCGGCCTCCAGGATCGGTCCCTCGTCCTCCCCCGAGAGATGCTCGAGGATGGCCCGGAGCCTCCATCCGACGCCCGCTTCGGCCCCCTGCAGCTCCGCTATCAGGACCTCGCCCTCCACCCGGCGACCTTCCTCCGGGGAGCCCAGGTCGCAGACCGCGATCTCGAACTCCTTCAGGAGGGCGTCCCGCCTGGTCGGGTCGGCGAGGTGGACCCGATGCCAGAGGCGGACCCGTTCGCCGTGGCTCTGGATCTCGAGGAGTCTCCGGTCGGCCTCCTGTAGGGCGAGATCCACGGCCTCCCGGATCGAGGCCTCCTTCGATCCCACCCAAGGATCGAGGGCGCCCTCCAGGCAGAGCTCCGGCCGCTTCCCGCAGAGCGGGAGCAATCCGGCGGCGAAGGCCCGTCCCCCGGGTTCCCGGAGCCAGGAGAGGACTTCCGGAACGAGCGGGGCGGCCTCCGACAGGGCGGCGATCGTCCGGGCCATCGCTCGGTCTCCGGCCCGGGGGAAGTCCCGGTCCGGCCGTTTCCGGAGGATCCGGAACAGGGTTCTCGCGACCCCGATCCGGTTCCAGGACTTCAACCCCTCGAGGGCGGCTCGGGCCGCCTCCCCGCCACCCTCGACGAGATCGAGTAGGGCTCCGACCCGCTCCCCCTCCTCGTCGAGGAAGCCGGGGAGGTCTCTCCGGGCGAACCACCGCGCGGCCCGAAGCCGGGCCGCGGGCCCGAGATCCGGGAGCAGGCCCCGAAGGGAGCCGCTCGCCGAAGCCGGCAGGAGTTCGAGGCAGAGGTCGACGACCCGAGGGGCGAGTTCCGCCGGCCGGGGCTCGCGTTTCCAGGCCTCGAGCAGGGCGAGCCCGGCCCGCGCCCCCCCCTTCCTCAGCCTCGGGGCGAGACGGTCCCCGGTCCTCGGATCGGCATGGAGGAAGGCCCGGGCAATTCGCGCAAGATCACGGAGTCCTTCCTGGGGCGACCCCGGCTTCCGGATCGAGAGGGCCGGCCCTGGGGAAGGCGGAACTCCGCGCCCCTCCCCCCGAAGGATCGGAAGCGGAGCGAAGAGGAGGAGGAGAGCGAATTCCCGTCCCGCGCCCCTTCCCCGGGTCGCCTCACCGCGACGCTCAATCATCCCCGGTCTTCCCGGTGCTCCGGGTCCAGGAGAAACGCCGGAATCCACGGGCCGCGGCCCCCTCTTCCCGAAACCCCTCCTTCCGGAAGAAGGCGCGCGCAATCCCGTTGCCGTCCTGGACGACGGCCGTCAACCCGGCCCAGCCCCTTTGCGCGGCGATGAGCTTCACCTCCTCGAGAAGCAGGCCTCCGAGCCCCCTTCCCCGGGCCCCGGGAACGACCGCGATCGAAAGTTCGATCGGCTCGCCCCTGAGGAGCAGGGGCGGCGCCGCATCGAGGAGGGCGAGCCCCAGGATCTCCCCCGTTGGCCCGCACTCCAGCACCAGGACCTCCCGCCCCTCCGGTGCCTGCTCCGGGATCCGGCTCGGGTCGAAGAAGGGATCTCCGGCCAGGGCCTTCCTCAGGGAGAGGGGCACCCGCCGTTCCTTCCGGATCCGGTAGGAGGAGGGTTCGTTCATCGGGGAGAGGGGACCGTGAAACCGCGGGGGGACAAGAACATACCGACCTTGACTGCCCGGAGCGAAGGTCTAGACTCCTTCCCCCTGTTTCCGGGCGAGTTCCGGGAACGGGTTCTTCCCTGGCCGGCCCGGGGGGTCTCTTCGACCGATCTCTTCGACCGAGAAGACGCCGCCCGGCCGAATGGAGCAAGGACAGCGCCCTTCGCCGCGTCTCCGAGGGCGGCGGATCCCGGACGATCGAAGCGGAACGGATCCGTCGGGGCTCGGGGAGTGCCGGGGGTCTGTCCTGATTCTGCAATTGGGGCGAACGCCGACAAGAATGGGCTCTGTGAGCCCTGGACTGGATCTCCAATGAACGCCGACCTCGTACGCTATATCGACAGCATCCACCGGGACCGGGGGATCGACAAGGAAGTGCTCTTCGTCGCCCTCGAAGACGCGTTGATCACTGCGATCAAGAAGCGCTACGAACTCGACGACGACTTCGAACTCCACTTCGACCGCCAGACCGGGCGGATGGAATCCAACTACGAGATCCAGTTCGAGGAACTCGGCCGCATCTTCGCCCAGACCGTCAAGCAGACCTGGTTCACGAAGATCCGGGAAGCCGAACGCGACGTCATCTTCCAGGAGTTCGAGGGGAAGAACCGCGACATCGTGACCGGGATGATCCAGCGCTTCGAGGGGGACACGGTCATCGTCTCCCTCGGAAAGGTCGAAGGAGTCCTCCCGCGCTCCGAAAAAGTCCGGGGAGAGAGCTACCACATCGGGGAACGGATCCGCGCCTTCGTCCTCGACGTCAAGAAGGTCGGCCTCAAGGTCAAGATCACCCTTTCGAGGACCTCGACCGGTCTCGTCCGGCGGCTCTTCGAACTCGAGGTGCCCGAGATCCTCGAGGGCATCATCGAGATCCGGAAGCTCGAGCGCGAACCCGGATACCGCACGAAGTTGGCCGTCAGCTCCTCCGATCCGCGTGTCGATTGCGTCGGCGCCTGCGTCGGCGTGCGGGGGACGAGGATCAAGTCGATCATCGACGAACTGGGCGGGGAACGGATCGACATCATCCGCTGGACCGACGACCCCGAACAGATGCTCCGCAACTCGCTCCAGCCCGCCGAGGTCAACCACATCCAGCTCGACTACGCGAACCGGAAGGCCCTCGTCCTCGTCGAGGAGGACCAGCTCTCGCTCGCGATCGGCCGGAGAGGGCAGAACGTCCGCCTGGCCTCGCTGCTGACCGGATGGCAGATCGACATCATGACCCGGGCGGAACTCGAACGCACCCTCGCCCAGGAGGAGGAGGATGCGGCAAACGCCCCCACCGGGGAGGCCGGCGCGACGGACGATTCGACCGCGGAGACCGCCGAGGCGGGAATGAACGGAGACTCGGCGGCGGAGGCCGCCGAGACCGGAGTGGAAGGCGATTCGACAGAGGAAACCGCCGAGGCGGGGACGGAAGGAAACCCGGCGGCGGAGGCCGAGTCCACCGAGGACGGGCCCGCCGAGGCGCCGGAGACGCCCCCGGACTCCACGGAGGCGGATCCGAAGGAACATTCCTCCATGACCGACGGCGTTCCGGCGGGCACGGAGACCACGGACGAGGGTTCGGCTTCGAAGGAAGCCGGCGGCGGTGAAACCCGGGCGGAGGAGAGGGCCACCTAGGCCCCGGCCGCCTCGGGGCCATCCGAGCGTTCCAACCATTCGAGGTGCATTCTTGGCCAAGCGTAGGGTATACGAGCTTGCGAAGGACTTCGGGATGAAGGGTCCGGAGTTGGTCCGGATCCTCCAAGACCTGGGCTTCGACAAGATCAAGACCCATATGGCGGTCTTGGACGATGCGGACCAGATGTTGATCGAGGTCCGCCTCGGCGCCTTCGGGTACAGCAAGACGGCGACTCCGGAAACCCCGAAGAAGAAGGGACCGGTCAAGAAGAAGACCGGACCGATCAAGAAGAAGGCTCCGGTCCGCAAGAAGGAGCCCGCGGAGGCGGAGGCCGCGGCGGAGGCATCCCCGATCCGCAAGAAGCTTCCGATCCGGAAGAAGGCCGTCGCCGCGGAGGAGACCGTCGCGACCGAGACCGCGGCGGAGAACCGCGCGGCGGTGATCGAGGCTCCGACCGTCGAGACCGAAACCCGGATCGAAACGCCCGAGGCTCCCCCCGAGCCCCTTCCCGAGACCCAGGACCGGGAAGCCCCGGTCGAGACCGCGCCCCCTCCCTCCCCGCCGGAGGAGGAGGCCGGAGCCGAAGCCGCGGAGGTCCCGCCCCCACCGCCTCCCGCAGCGGAGCGGATGGAAGAGGAGAGGGCAAGCCCGGTCCTCGAACCACCGACCCGCCGGGCGGAACCCGCGCCGACCGCCGAGGGCTCCGAAGAGGAAGGAGCGGAACCCCCTTCCGAGGAGAAGAGGGAAGAGGACGGATCCTCCGCGCCGGTCGCGGACGAGCCTCAGATCCGCCGGCTCCCCCAACCCGAACGGCGGGCCAAGATCCTGGGCCGGATCGAACTTCCGAAGGAGACGATCGCCGACGCGACCCGACGCTCGGCCCCCGGAGGGCCGCGGAATCCGGCCAACGTCGACCGGAACCTGCGCAAGGCCGCGATGGAGCAGTTCCGCAGCCGCGGCGCCAAACGCGGTCCGGCCACGACGCGCCGTCAGGGTCCGGGCTTCGGTATGGGACGCGGTCCGGGCGGAGGGCGCGGCCGGAGCGGGGCCTCGGTCCAAAAGAAGAGGAAGGATCCGCTCGCCCCGCCCCCTGGCATCGATCCGACGAAACTCGTGCAGGTCGAGGCTCCGGTCTCGGTCAAGAAGCTCTCCGAGGCTCTCGGACATCGGGTCAACGAACTCCTCGTCGTCCTCTTCCGCCTCGGAGTCCGCGCGAACATCAACTCCTACCTCGACAAGGACCAGGTCGAACTCGTCGCTCTCGAACTGAACCGGAACGTCGAAGTCGTCGAGGAACGCGCAGCCGAGGACGAACTGCTCGCCTCCCTGACCGAGGATGCGGAGAAGATCACCGACAAGGAGAAGGAGACCCGGCCGCCGATCGTCACCTTCATGGGCCATGTCGATCACGGCAAGACCTCGCTCCTCGACAAGCTCCGAGCCTCCAAGATCGCCGCTGACGAAGCCGGGGGCATCACCCAGCACATCGGCGCCTACAAGGTCGAACGGGGAGACCACACGATCGTCGTCCTCGACACCCCGGGGCATGAGGCCTTCACGTCGATGCGGGCCCGCGGAGCCAAACTCACGGACATCGTCGTCCTCGTCGTCGCCGCCGACGACGGGGTCATGCCGCAGACCGAGGAGGCTCTGAACCACGCGAAAGCCGCGGGGACGCCGGTCATCGTCGCGGTCAACAAGTGCGACAGGCCCGAGGCGAACCCGATGCGCGTACGCCAGCAGCTCGCGACCCTGGGCCTCCAGCCCGAGGAATGGGGCGGCCAGACCCAGTTCGTCGACACTTCGGCCCTTACGGGCGAGGGGCTCGACGAACTCGTCGAGAAGATCGCCCTCGAGGCCATGGTCCTCGAGCTGAAAGCCCACCCGGAGAGCCCCGCCTCGGGAACCGTGATCGAGGCCAAGCAGACCCCGGCTCAGGGCAACGTCATCTCCCTCATGGTCATGGACGGCACCCTGAGGAAGGGGGACCACGTCCTCTGCGGCCACGGCACCGGCAGGATCCGGATCATCCTCGACGATCACGGCCGGCAGATCGACACCGCCCCACCGGGGACCCCGGTCGAGGTCCTCGGTCTTCCCGAACTCCCGGTGCCCGGCGACCCGTTCTACGTCGTCAAGGACAGCAAGATGGCGAAGGAGGTCGCCCAGCAACGCGCCGCCAAGCTGCGCGCCCGCGAGATCGCGGAGAAGAGCCGCGCGCGTCTCGCCGACCTCAAGGAGCAGCTCCAGGCCCAGAAGGTCGAGGAAATCCGGCTCATCCTCAAGGCCGACGTCATGGGGTCCCTCGAACCGATCCGCCAGGCCCTCGAGAAGCTCTCGAACGAGGAGGTCGGCGTTCGGATCCTCCACTCGGCGCTTGGAGGCATCTCCGAGACCGACGTGGCTCTCGCGGACGCCTCGGATGCGATCATCATCGGATTCAATTCCGTGGCCGACGAGAAGGCGCGGGCCCGGGCCGAGACGACCGGCATCAAGATCCGTTTCTACAACGTCATCTACGAGCTCCTGGATGACGTGCGCAAGGCGATGGAGGGCATGCTCTCTCCCGAGCAGCGGGAGGAGGTCCGAGGTCACGCGGAAATCCGGAAGATCTTCCGTTCCTCCAAGTTCGGCAACATCGCCGGCTGCTACGTGCAGGACGGCAAGATCGGCCGCAACAATCAGGTCCGCGTGGTCCGGGACGGTGTCGTCGTCTACACAGGGAAGATCGCGGGGCTTCGGAGGGAGAAGGACGACGTCCGCGAGGTCCGCGAGAACTTCGAATGCGGGATCAAGGTCGAGGGCTACGACGACATCAAGGAAGGCGACATCCTGGAGGCCTTCGAGGTCGTCGAGATCAAGCGGACCCTGGCCGACATCGAATAACCGGTTCTTGTCGCCGAGGAAGCGAGGATAAGGGATCATGCTGCACATCGGGGTCCTCCAGTTCTCGATGGAGATCCCCTGGGCCCGGAGCCTCAAGGACAAGCGAGGAGTCGTCCGCAGCCTGAAGGACAGGAGCCGCCGCAAGTTCAACATCTCGATCGCGGAGATCGAGGATCTCGAGGAGATCACGACCGCGACCCTGGCGGCCGTCATCGCCGGGAACGACGTCGCCTACCTCAACGGTGCTCTCGACAAGCTCCAGGAGACGCTGCGCTCTTGGCCGGACGCCGAGCTCACCGATTACAGCCTCGAAATCCTCTGAAGTTCCACGATGACCTATTCTCCGCGCCGCATCGCCCGGATCCGCTCCCTCATCAAGGCGAGGATCGCCGAGGTCCTCCTCCGCGACATGCACGATCCAAGGCTCGGCTTCGTGACGATCACGAGGATCGAACTCGACCGCGAGTTGGAGCGCTGCAAGGTCTACTGGTCCTCCCTCGGATCCGAGAAGGAACGAAAGCTCAATGCGCACGCCCTCGCCCACGCCGCGAAGTACCTCCAGCACGAGGTCGCCGCCGTCCTCCCGACGAAGACGGTCCCCCGGCTCGAGTTCCACTTCGACCCCTCGATCGAGGGGGCGATCCGGATCACGAAGATCCTCCAGGAACTCGAGGAGGAGCGGAACTCCAAGGACTCCGACTCCCCGTCCCCCGGGGGGACGGAGAAGGAAACCCGTCCGGCAACGGGAAGGATTCCTCCCTTTCCTCCCGGGGAGGACATCCCCTCTCGAGAGGAATAGAATCCGGGCGGGATTCGGGAAGCTCGATGTGCGTCCCGAATCCTTCCGATCCCGACCGGAGGTCCCGATGTCGCGTTCGCTTCCCCTCCTCCCCCTCCTCGCTTTTTGCACCGTCTCCCCGCTTTCCTCGCAATCGGGGAAGGACCCGGGAGTCCCGGTCCCCAAACCCCGGGTCCTGCAGACCGGCGGACCCGACGAATCGCAGACCCGCCCGAAGCCCGTCACCTCCCCGAAGGAGCGCATCGCCCGGCTCCTGAAGAACCTCGCCGCGACCGAACGGATCTCGGGAAAGCTGGAACGGCACGCGAAGTTCCCCTTTCAGGTCGCCGTCGGGGGAAAGGCCCCCAAGATCCCCCCCGATGTCACGACCTTCCTGCAGGAGGGACCCCTCTGCGTCTGGAGCCGTCACGAAGGCGAGGGCGTCCTAGCCCGCCTAGGGGGACGCTGGGTCCGAAAGGACCGGGACGGCGCCTGGATCCCTTCCCTCGGCCCGACCGGACCCCGTTTCGAACGGGCCTTCCTCCCCGACCTCCGCTTCCTGGCCCGCCGCCTGCTCGAGAACCTGGACGCAGGGCGATGGACCTTCGAAGGAGGCGACACGATCGAGGATCGGCCCGTCCGGGTCTACCATGGACGCTTCCCGGGCAAGGCCTCCCGGCCCTTCCTCAGGACCGGCGCCCTTCCGCCCCCCTCCCTCACCCCGGGTCTCAACATCGTTTTCATGGGCATCGGAGGGATGAAGAATGCCCTTCCTCCGGAACCCCGGACCGACCTCGATTTCGTGCTGTTCGAGGACCCAGCCCGCAAGCTCCCGCTCCGGATCCGCGTCGAGTACCGGACCAAGGGAAACGCGAACCCCTTCGGAGCCATGGTCCGCGTCGTGCGCGCGGGCGGCGGAAAGGACAAGAAGGAAGAGGAAGAGAAGGAAGAGGAGAACGAAGAGGAAGAAGAGGATCGCCCGAAACCCTCGATGACCCTCGACTTCCACCTCGACTTCGGAAAGGAAGCCCCCGGGGTCCAACTCCCGGAGGAGGCCCGCAAGTTCCTTCGCTGACTCCTCTCGCTCGAAGATGCCCGAACCCCCTTCCCGGAGGCCGTGATGCGCGGATGGATCCTGATGCTCGTCATTCTCCTCGGGATCCCTCGGCTCGGGCCCGCCAGGACCGCGGCAGGGGGGCCCCGAAAGTCGGAACCGTCGCCCCCGACTTCGAACTCCCCTCGGTCCATGACGGAAAACGGTTCGTACGCCCGCGTCCTCCTTCGCCGGAAAGAAACCCGTCGCCCTGGTCTTCGACAGCTACACCTGACCCCGTTCCGTTCTTCGGTCGGTCGACTGAAGGCCCTCTACGAGAAATGGAACGGGCGGGTCGCGAGGACCTGCATGAACAAGCTGTCCCTGGAACCCATCCCCGCCGTCGGGGACCGCGTCGACGACGAGGTCAACCAGGCCTACGCAGCCTGGCCGGACCGCCTCTACCTGGTCGGCAAGGACGGGAGGATCGTCTACGCCGGGGGACAGGGACCCTTCGGGTTCAGCCCCGAAGAACTCGAGAGGGCGATCGCCCGGGAGGTGGCCCGGATCGAGGCGGGGAAGGCCAAGAAAGGCTGAGAGCGCGGCCTTCGGCCCTCAATCCCCTGCATCCTCCCGGTAGCGGGCCTCGCGTTCCCGGTCGAGCCGAGGGCGGTTCTGCAGATAGTCCTCGAGGTGGAGGATGTAGTCCTCCATCCAGGACGCGATCCGGCCCCCGAGGTCCGCGGCGTGTGCCCGCAGGACTTCCCGCCAGCCTCGGTCCCAGATCGTCCAGCTATGGGGATGGATCAAGGTATGGAGCCGTTCGTGCAGGCCGAGCTTCGTGCAGACGCAGCCCTCCCTCCAGTGGAAGCCGCTGTCCCCGAAGTAGGGGATGTCGCGGACGAGCCTCGCGTCGTAGGCGTCCGCGTGGTCCTCGGAGATCTCCGCGAGCACGGGACCGGTCGCGGGCTGGTGCTGGGCGATCGTCTCCGTCCTCCTCCCCAGGAGTTCCTCGAAGCGGGCGAGGTCCCGCCTCACCCCTTCGAGCGGGTCCCGGCCCAGGTCCATGTGGAAGCCCGGTTCGTAGTGCAGGCCGATCTCGTGCCCCAGATCCGCGATCTTCAGCATCGCCCGATAGGCGCCGGGTTCGGCCAGGTTGTAGGTCTCGGCGTGGAGCCGGAAGTAATATGTCGTCCGGACCCCTTCCTCGGCTTCCAGCTCGGCCATCTCTAGGGCCGCCCAAGGCGTGAGATCGACGTCGTGCCGGATCAGGAACCATCTTCCCCCCGGCGGATCGAAGGCGACGTCGCGGACCTTCGGGAGTTCATAGCCGAGCTCCCTCGCCTTCCGCAGGAGATAGCGGTAGTGCGGGAGGCTGTAGGCGTGCTCGCTCGAGACCTCTCGGTCCGTCACAACCATCCCCCCCGGTAGCTCCAGGTCCGAGGATGCAGCCGGACCCCCCGCTTGCGCAGGAACTCTCGGAAGGCGTCCCGGAGCGGCCCGCGCGCGCCGCGGATCTCCGGCGGTTCGAGCAGGATGGCGCAGACCTCCGGGGGCAGGTCCTCGGGATCCTTTCCCTCCCCCGCCTCGAGGGAGACCCTTACTTCCTCCGCGGGCATCGGCTCCGTCTCCTCGAAGCCCGCGGTCTCACGGAACCTGAGAAGGTGGATCCGCCCCTCCTGCTGCACGACGAGCCGGAACTCGCCCGCGGTTTCCTCCTCCGCACAGTCGAAGCCCCTGAGCCGGAGCCCCTCCCCGAAGGCCCGGATCCAGGCCCGGAGGATCTCGATCTTCCCGTTCCGATCCGGGGGATGGGCCGCGGCCTTCAGATCGACGGCGGGGACGCCGCCGAAGAGACGCCCCGGCGGAAGATCGGTCACGAGCGAGGAGTTGGAGAGAAGGACGGCCCCCTCGCCGACCTTCACCCCGGGGAAAAGGACGCAGCCGATGCCGATCTGACTCCTCGCGGCGATCTCGAGGCCCGCGAAGCGCTGGGGATACCCGGCAAGCGCGCTCTGCCCGAAGGAATGCGTCATCAGGACCGCCTCGCGGGAGATCACGACCTCGTCCCCGACGAGCAGGGGCCGGCAGGGGTTCAGGTGGGTCCGTTCCCCGACGAATCCGTGGGAACCGATCCGGCAGAGAGCCTCAGGGTCCATCGCCCCTCCTCCCCCGATCTCCGCCTCGGGGGCGAAGAAGGCGTTCTCCCCGAGTTCGATCCTCCGGCAACGGAAACGGCAGCCCCTCCCGATCCAGGTCCCGGCCCCGGCCAGGAAGGACTCGGCCTCGATGCGGACCCCCTCCTCGATCCGCACCCCGTCCCCGAGCACGAGTCTCGAGACGAGGAGTTCGGCGCCGGGCGCGAGATGGCAGTCCGTCCCGATCTCCGCGCCGAGTCGACGGAGAAGGTCGATCCGCAGCTTGGAGGAGAGCCGTCCGAAGGCCTCCGCTTCGTTCTTCAAGGTCTCCACGAAGAGGGGATCGAGACGGCCCCCCTCCTCCCCCTCGGGGGGAGAGGAACTCGGGGCGCCCTTTGCGATCCAGGCCCGGACATCCTCGACCCGCACGAGGCCTCCCGGCCCCCCCCCGGGCACGACCGCCAGATCGACCCCGTGTTCCCGGGCCAGGCGGCGCGCCGCCGGCGAGGCCGCGGCCCCCAAGGCGGGGGACCGGGGTCCGGGGGCTCCGGACGCGGGCCCGGCCGCTTTCCCGCTCCCCGACCTCCCGGTTTCGTCCTCCTCCCGGGCGGCCCGCCGCCCGCGGAGTTCGGCGCACAAGGCCTCGACCTCCGCCGCCGGGGGGGCCTCCAGACCGGAGGACCAGATCGCAAGGGCGGCGCCGACGGGGACCCTTGCCCCCTCGTCCTCGAGGATCCGGCAGAGGACGCCCTCCTCCTCGGCCTCGAGATCGAAGCTGGCCTTCAGGGTCTCGATCCGGCACAGGACCCTCCCCTTCGGAACGCGTTCCCCCTCCGCGCATTCCCAGGACAGGACGCGGACCTCCTTCTCGGCGGTACCGAGATACGGAGTCTTGAGCGGTCGAAGCATGAACCTCCGGAAGGCTTCGGACGGAACGGACGGTCCGCCCAAGCTAAGCCCTCGCCCCCTCCGTTCGAAGGGACAAGTTCTCCCCATCTTCGGTCCGCCGAGGCCCCGCCCTTAGCCCCCACTCGTCCCACCTCCCGAACCTGCAAGCCTCCGGCGGAACGGGCGCATCCCCCCTCTCCTTCCGGCAGCTCCGGTCAAGGCCCTGCTCCCTGGGGTCGATACCGTGTCGGGAGGAGGCCGGACGGACTCGAGGCCCGGGATCCGGAAATCGCAGGACCTCCGGAGGAAAGGAGGGGAGCATATGAGGAAGACCGGAGGAAGCGCCGGGGGCGCGGGGCGAGGAGACGGCACTCCCGACCCGACCTCCAGGTTCGAGCACGAGGAGAAGAGCCAGCGCTTCCTCGGGATCCTCCTCTTCCTCTGGCTGGTCCTTCCGGTCCTCTTCGCGACGATGTTCGGACTTCCGGTACGGCCCGAGTTCCCGTCCCCGGACGAGGTCGAGTCCCGGTTGGCCCTTGAAAGCCGGGCCCAGTGTCGCCGGATCCGGGACCGGATCCTGACACGGAAGGGCTTCCTCGTCCGAGGCCTCTCGAGGATCCCGGGCTCCTTCGATTGCACCGAACGGCCCGAGACCTCGGGTCTCCCCCTCGTCCCGGGGAGGACCTACGCCGGACTGGCCTTCCTTCCCCCTCCCGAGGCGGGGTCCTTCCACCGGCTGCTTCCCCCCTCCTTCCTCCTCCTCTACTTCCATCCCGAGGCGATGGAACTCCGCAACGGCGTGGACGACGACGGAGACGGAATGATCGACGAGGGCCATGTCGAGGGCTGGACCGGGGAACGACACCTCGGATTCGGGGATCCGGTCGAGATCTGCGAGTTCCGGATCCATGGCTTCGGGATCGAGATCAAGCTCCGGATGGCGGCGAAGGACTGGCTCGGCAAGGTCCATCGGGCCGAAGCCCGGCTCCCGGTCCTCTGGCGGGATCTCGACGCTTCCCCCTCCTCGGAATCCGGGTGGCCCCGATCCGAACCCGAGGCATGTCCAGCCCCGGGGGGAGGGTCCCGCTGAAGTCTCGTTTCAAGAGTATTCGATTCTCGTATCAGGCTTGAGAACCCGGGCCATTCCGGGTATAAAGGCCTTTTCAGGTTCTCGAAATTCCATACCAAGTCCTCCCGCGAGACCGAAGGAGATCCATGTTCCGGCGCGGCACCATGCGTACGGGAGCAGGATTGACGTCGAAGCGTTCCGATTCAGGCCGGAACCCTCCCGGAGGCGGCACACCCAGGGTCGAATGGAACCCTTGGAGAAACCTTCATGTTGACACGATATCCGAGGCCGGGTCGGCCCCTCGTTCCTGCGAGCCTTCGTGAACTCTTTCTCCGTTCCAAGGTCCCGTTCCTGAACAAGGAAGGGAAGCAGGAACTCTTCGCGCACCTGGACAGGGGCTGTTGGGACCGTTTCACGAACGCCCAGTGCGAGGACCTCGGTAAGATGGTCGTCCAGCGCCTGCAGGGCCGCCTGTCGACCTTCCCCGAGGAACTGAAATCCCGCCGCCTTCCCCCGTCTCCGGCGGGTCTGATCCTGGACGACCTCGCGCTCGAGCCGAGAACGATGAACGCCCTGACGAAATGCGGATACCGGGAGCGCATGGAGGATCTCGAGCAGCTGACCCTGGGGGACCTCCTCGAGCTACCTTCCTTCGGGGCGCGCTGCATGATCGACCTCCTGACGATCCTCGAGAGTCTCGCGATCCTCGGCTGGGAGCCGGAAGGCGTCGCCCCTCTCCCCGAACCCGTCGTTCCGAAGGAGCCGGCCGCCGCCTCTCCGCGGCGGAAGATCGCCGCCCCGGCCGGGCTGCCCGCTCCCTCCCCCGAGGGGGACCCGAGCCCCGGCCTGCCGGAGGTCCCGGTCCGCGACCCCTTCGAGCGGCTGGCGCTCGCGATGAGCGCCCACGGAGGCGCCGTCCATATCGAGGATTTCGTCACGAAGCTCGCCGGCCGGATCGGAGTCGGGGTCACCCTCGAACGGACCCGCAAGAACCTCGAGGATCTCGACGGCCTGGAATGGCTCGACGAGGAGAAGGCCTGGTTCTGGATCCCCCGGGCGGTTCTCGGCAACGCCGGCCTGATCCACTATCTCGTGAAGCTCCTTCCCGAGGCGGGGGAACGGAACCTCGACAGCCTCTACGTCATGCTGAAGGAGGTCCCGGAACTCCGCGGCGCGATGCCGCCCGAGGGGGTGTTTCGCAAGCTCTGCGCCCGTCTGCCCGCCGTTCCGCTGAAGCGCCCCCGAAAAGCGAAGACCGCCAAACGGAGCGGGGGAACCGGGACGAAGCGAGGACCGCGGCGCAAGGTCTTGCTCGCCGCCGGGGAACTCGAGGATGGTCGCTTCCACATGAAGATGTGCATCTCCCCTTCGATGCTGAAGAACGGGATCTTCTCGATGCCGACCGCCTTCGTCGGAAAGGTCGAGGGGCGCTTCCCGATCTTCGGGGAGAACGGCCGGCAGGCCGGAACCCTGGCCCTGCAACGCCCGACCTCCTGGGGTCTCAGGACCTTCCTCCGCTCCCTGGAAGCCGGCGAAGGGGACGTCCTCGACCTCCGGATCGACCCGAAGCTCGGGAGGGTCGAGGCCCGTCTCGAGCGCGCAGCGACGGGCGAAGACTCGGGGGTCGCCCTGGCCGCCCCGACCGGCGAGACCGGCTGAAACTTCCCGGGGGACGGGGATCCTCCCCCCTCAGGAACCGGACGGGGGATCCGTGGGGCGCCGGGCGGGGTCGCCGCCGTCCATCGGACCCTTCGGACCCATGCCGGTCCGCCGGAGCCAGTCCCTGAGGATGTATTCGATCTGACCGTTCAGGCTGCGCATCTCCTGTGCGGCGAGGCGCCGCAGGCTCTCGAGGAGCGCGGGGTCGAGGCGGAGGAGAAAGGGTTTCCGTGCGGCCATCGGGGAAAGGGGGGCACCTGAAGGGCGCCCGGTCCAAGTCGCGACGAAGAGATCAGGAATACAGGGTCCCGGTGTTCACGACCGGGGTCGTCCCCCGTTCGGAGCAGAGGACGACGAGGAGGTTGCTGACCATCGCGGCCTTGCGCTCCTCGTCCAGCTCGAGAATGCCCTGGTCGCGCAGGTTCTCGAGAGCCATGCGGACCATGCCCACCGCGCCGTCGACGATGCGCGTCCGGGCCGCGATGATCGCGTCCGCCTGTTGGCGCTGGAGCATCGCCCCGGCGATCTCCGGCGAGTAGGCGAGGTGGCTCAAGCGCGCCTCGAGGACCTCGATACCCGAGAGCGCGAGGCGCTCGGTCAGTTCTTCCTTGAGTTCGGCGTTGACGACCTCGGCGTTCCCCCGCAGGGAGATCTCACCCTCGGCGACCTGGTCGTAGGGGTGGCTGGCCGCGAGATGCCGCACCGCGGCCTCGCTCTGGACCTGCACGTAGTCGTTATGGTCCTCGACGTCGAAGAGGGCCTGCGCCGTGTCCCGAACCTTCCAGACGACGATGGCTGCGATCTCGATCGGGTTGCCCCGCTTGTCGTTGACCTTGATCTTCTCGCTACTGAAGTTGTGCACGCGGAGCGAGACGTGGCGGCGGTAGGTCAAGGGATTGACCCAGTAGAACCCCGACTCCCGGAGCGTTCCCCGGTACTTACCGAAGAACAGGACGACCTTGGCCTGATTCGGATTCACGAGGGTGAAACCGATCAGGTGGAAGATGAACGCCATCAGGAATCCGAAGGCCCAGATCAGGTGGATCGGCTCCTCCAGGACTCCGGCCAGCACGAAGGATGCGATCGAGGCCAGGAGCAGCAGGATGCTGACCCCCAGCATCATCAGGCCGGAAGAGGGATGCGGATACGGAACCTCGCGGGACGTGCTCACCGGAACCTCCTTTTCCCCCGGATACGAACGACCGGAATAGGATTTCAGAATGATATCAAATTGATTCCTGTGATGGAAGCCCGGGGAGGGGCTAGGATTCCGGCGTGAGATTCGGGGATGCAGCGGAACCCGGGGCCGGGAAGCGGGAGGATGGGCCACGGGACCGCCTGGATCGGCCCCATGGCTCGGGGAGCGGGGCAAGGGAGCCCGAGGGATCGGACGCGCAGCGGAGGCGCCCGGACCCGGCTGCGGAACTCGAGGCCCTGGCCCTTGTCGGCCGGGCCGCCCGGGCCTTCGCCCACGACGGGGGCAACCTCCTGGCGACGATCCTCGGCCGCGCCCGGCTGGCCCTGAACCTGGCGGAAGGAGCCTCCCTGCCACCGGAATTCGAGGAATCCCTGGAGGAGATCCTCCGGAGCGGGGAAGCCGCGGCCGAACTCCTGCACCGGGTCCTGGACCTCGCCCAAGGAAGGGAGAGCCCTCCCCTGGACCTCCATCTCCCCGCCTTCCTCGCCGAGCGTCTCGCCTTCCTCGATCGCTGCTCGGGATCCCTCGTCGCCTGCCGATTGGCCTGCGCCCCGGACACGCCGAGGATCCGCGTCTCCCCGAGGCGCCTCTTCCAGAGCCTCCTGAACCTTGTCCTGAACGCCCGGGACGCGATGCCCCGGGGAGGGGAATGCCGGATCCGCACCGCCCGGCGCCTCGAGGGGCGGACCCTCTACGCCGCCCTGGTCGTCGAGGACGACGGAGAGGGCATCCCCCCGAAACTTCGGGAACGGGTCTGCGAACCCTTCTTCACGACGAAGGGGGAGGGGCGCGGCACGGGGCTCGGACTCGCGACGGTCCGGGAGTTCGTCGAGGAGGCCGAGGGCCGGCTCGTCATCGGCGAGACCCCGGCGGGAGGGGCTCGTTTCACGCTCCTCTTTCCGGCCCTCCCCCCCGCGAAGGGCTCTCCCTGAGAACCCGGCCGCCGCGCGGGGTTCCGCTTCGCGGTCTCGCCCGGTCCCAGGGACGCCCCGCCCCTCGGTCCTCAGTACTCCTCGAGGAGGGGCAGGCAGGCGGCGACGATCTTGCGGGCGGAGGGGAGGACGAGATCCTCGAGTTCGGGGCTCGAGGGGATCGGGCAGGCCTCGCCCGCGACCTTGACGGGCGGGGCGTGCAGCCAGGGGAAAATCCGCTCCGCGAGCCCTCCGAGGACGCGGTCCCCGATCCCGAGGACCCCGCTGGCCTCGTGGACGACGACGAGCCGGCCGGTCTTCTCGACGGAAGCCGCGACCGCTTCCTCGTCGAGGGGGGCGAGGCTGCGGAGGTCGAGGATCTCGATCGAGTATCCGCGGGCGGCCAGGGCCTCCGCCGCCTCCCGGGCGAGCATCAGGCCGTGTCCGTAGGTCACGAGACTCAGGTCCCCGCCCTCGCGGTCGAGACGGGCCGACCCCAGCGGCACGCAATGGCCGGCCGGGGGCATGCGGCCCTCCTCGGGGTAGAGGAGCTTGGGCTCGAGGAAGAGCACCGGCTCCTCGCTCCGGATCGAGGTGCGCAGGAGGCCGACCGCGTCCTCGACCGTGGCCGGCATGACGACCCTGAGCCCTGGGACATGGACGAAGAGGGCCTCGAGGCTCTGGGAATGCGTCGCCCCATAGCCCCGCCGCCGGCCGACCGGCATGCGGAGCGTGAAGGGCACCCGCACGGCGCCCCCGTACATGTAGCGCAGCTTCGCCGCGTGGTTCACGAGGGCGTCCATGCAGCAGGTCGCGAAATCCCCGAACATCAGCTCGACGACCGGACGGAGCCCCCCCGCCGCGGCGCCGACCCCGAGCCCGACGAAGGAGTTCTCGCAGATCGGGGTCTCGACGACCCGTTCCGTTCCGAATTCCTCGAGGAGACCGCGGCTCACGCCGAAGGCGCCGCCGTAGACCCCGATGTCCTCGCCGAGGAGGAAGACCCTCTCGTCGCGGCGCATCTCCCCGCGGAGGACGTCGCGGATCGCCTCGGTCAGCGTCGTCCGCTCGCCTTCCGCGAGATCCCCGGGAGCCTCCCCGCCCTCGGCGGGGAGCAGTTCGAGGTCTCCGAGCGCGCAGGCGAGCCCCCCCGCCGGCGAGGCCAGGACCTCGCGCACCGCCTCCTCGAGTTCCTCTTCGATCTCCGCCCGGATCCGGCCCAGTTCGGCCTCCTCCAGTCCCGCGCGCTCCGCCCAGAGACGCAGGGGATCCCTCTCCCGCCAGCGCGCCTCCTCCTCCCGACTCCGGTAGACGCGCGCGTCGCTCTTCGAATGCCCGGACTGGCGGTAGGTCCGGCACTCGAGGAAGGCCGGACCGTCCCCGCGGCGCGCGCGGTCGAACAGAGGGGCGGCGGCTTCCCGCACGGCGGCGAGGTCGTTGCCGTCGCAGGACCTCGCCTCGAGATCCCGGTAGCGCCCGGCCCAGTCGACGAAGTCCCCGGCCGCGAAGCGCGACACCGGGGTCGACATCGCGTAGAGGTTGTTCTCCATCACGAAGACGACCGGCAAGCGGTGGAGGGCGGCGAGGTTCAGGGTCTCGTGGAAGTTCCCGGTGGCCGCGGCCCCGTCCCCGAGATAGGCGACGACGATCCGGCCGGGGCGGAGACGCTTCGCGGCCAGGGCGAGGCCCGCGGCGATCGGCAGGCCCCCGCCCGTGATCCCGTTGCTGCCCATGTGCCCGAGTTCGGGGACGGCGACGTGCTGGCTCCCGCCCTTGCCGCGGCAATACCCGCTCTCCTTCCCCGCGATCTCGGCCAGCAGGCGGCGCGGATCCGCCCCCAGCGCGAGGAGATGGCCGTGCCCCCGGTGCGTGCTCGTCACGCGGTCCCCCTCGACGAGCAGCGAGGAGACTCCGACCGGGACGGCTTCCTGTCCGATGCAAAGATGCGTCGTCCCCCCGATCTTCCCCTCCCCGACGAGTTCGAAGAGCCGTTCCTCGAAGAGCCGGATCCCGAGCATGCGGGCATAGAACCCCCGCGCGGTCTCGGGCTCGATCGGGTCGCTCGGTCTCGGGCTCAATCCACTGCCTTCGTGTTTTCGAGGGGTCCGTCTCGAAGTCTACCCTCCGGCCCCGGGGGCGGACCGCGACGGGTCAGAGCGGCTCGATCCTCGGTCCCCCGGGTCCGTCGACGAGGGCGAAACCGAGTTCCCGGATCTCGTCCCGGAGCCGGTCCGCCTTCGCGAAATCCTTCGCGCGGCGAGCCTCCTCCCGCTCCCTCGCCAGGGCCTCGACACGCTCCCGCGAGGGATCGTCCGGAGGTCCGGCCCAGACGACGCCCGCCGCGGCCTCGACCCTAGGTTCCTCCCCGAGGCAGCCGGTCCAATCCTCGAGGGTCTCGAAGAACTTCAAGGCCGACGAGGCCCCGGCCCGGTCCGGGCGGCAGCGGTTCAGGAAGGTCACGGCCTCGAAGAGCACGGCGAGGGCCTCCGAGACGTTGAGGTCGTCGTCCATCGCCTCCCCGAAGCCCCGCTCGAACTCATCCAGGGCGGAGCGGGGATCCTCGGCCCCGCAGGCCTCGAGCCCGTCACGGATCCGGACCAGCCGGGCCCGGCACTCCCGGATCCTCGAAAGGGCGCGGCGCGCTTCGAGCAATCCCTCGATCGTGAAGTTCAACGGCATCCGGTAGTGGACGCGCAGCAGGGCGTATCGGATCTCGAGGCCCGTGAACCCCTTCTCCCGGAGCGAGGCGATCGTGTGGAAGTTGCCGAGGGACTTCGACATCTTCTGCCCGTCGACGAGGAGATGGCGGCAGTGCATCCAATGGCGGACGAAGGGACGATGCCCGGTGCTCGCCTCGCTCTGCGCGATCTCGCATTCGTGGTGCGGGAAGACGTTGTCCTCCCCCCCCGTGTGGATGTCGATCTCGTCCCCGAGGTAGCGCCGGCTCATCGCCGAGCATTCGATGTGCCATCCAGGGAAGCCCCTTCCCCAGGGGGAGTCCCACTGCATCAGGTGCTTCGGGTCGGTCTTCCAGAGCGCGAAGTCCCTGGGGCTGCGTTTCTCCTCGTTGACCGCGACCCTCGCTCCGTCGATCAGCTCCTCGAGCTTCTTGTGCGAGAGGGCGCCGAAGTCCTCGAACTTCTCCTCCTCGAAGTAGACGTTCCCCTCGACGACGTAGGCGTAGCCCTTGTCGACGAGGGTCGAGATCATCTCGATCATCTCCCCGATGTGCTCGGTCGCCCGGGGGTAGTGGTGCGCGCGCCGGAAGCGCAGCAGATCGAGGGCCTCGAAGAACTCCTTCTCGTATTTCCGGGCGATCCGGATCGGGTCGAGCTTCTCCCTCCGCGCGGCGGCCATCATCTTGTCCTCGCCCCGGTCGAGGTCGTCCTCGGTCAGGTGGCCGACGTCGGTGATGTTCATGACCTGGAGAACCCGGTAGCGCCGGGCCTCGAGGTGGCGCCGGAGCAGGTCCGCCATCAGGAAGGAGCGGAAATTCCCGATGTGCGGGCTCGAGTAGACCGTCGGCCCGCAGTGGTACATCCGCGCCTCCCCCGGGACCCGGGGCTCGAAGGCGACTTTCCGGCGGGCCATCGTGTCGTAGAAGGTCACGGTCATGGCCGGCGGATGATAGCGGGGCCTCTCCGGCTCTTCCCCGGAGACTTCCCCCTATCCGCCCTTGTCGGAGGATTCGCGGAGGGCTACGACTCGCGGAGCATGGCGCGGGAATCGAAGGGGACCGGCCCGGACGGAACGGGGCTGAAGGAACTCGACCTCCTCCGGGAACTCGGGGCGGGGTCCTCGGGCACGGTGTGGGAGGCCCGTCTTCGCGGTCCCTGCCTCGGTCTCCCCGAGGGCCGACTCGTCGCGGTCAAGTTCCTGCACCAGAGCCTGCTCTCAGACCCCGCGGCGGTCGAGCGCTTCCGCCGGGAGGCCGAGATCGGCCTCTCGATGCGCCACCCCAACCTCGTCCGCATCCACGGGCTCCTCGAATCCCGCCTCCTCGGACTCGACCTGCTGGCTCTCGTCATGGACCTCTGCCGCGGGGCCACGCTCGCGGAGATCCTCGAGGTCGACGGCCCCCTCCTCGAACCGCTCTGCCGGCGCGTCGCCGGGGAAGCGGCCCGGGGGCTCGCGGCCCTGCACCGCAGGCGCATCGTCCACCGCGACATCAAGCCCGCGAACCTCCACCTCGGCCGGGACGGAACGACCCGGGTCATGGACTTCGGCTTCGCGACGCGCCGCCGCCGCGCGTCCCCGCGCTCCTCGCGGGGACGCGCCCGGGGAGCGCTGGCCTACCTCGCCCCCGAATGCCTGCGCGGCGACCCCGCCGAGGCGCCCGCCGACGTCTATGCCCTCGGCGTGACGCTCTTCGAGATCGCGACGGGCCGGCATCCCTTCGAGGAGGCCGCGACGGACGGGGACGCGATGATCGAGGCCCATCTCCACCGTCCGCCGCCGAGGCCCTCGGAGCTTCGTCCGCAACTCGGCGCCTTCTTCGACGAGTGCTGCCACATCATGCTCGCGAAGGACCCGGAGAAGCGGCCGTCCGCCGCCGAGATCGCCGAGATTTTCGCCGAGGGGGAGGCGGGACCCTTCTGGCGGGAGCGCCGACGCCGCGAGCCCCATCGCCTGGCCGAACTCAGGCTGCGGCGCGCGCGCCGCGAAGGACTCCTGCCCTTCGTCGGGCGGGAGGCGGAGCGGGCCCGCCTCGACGAACTCCTCGCGCGCGCCGCCGGGGGCGGTTTCGTGATCGCCTCCCTCGTCGGTCCCGAGGGAATCGGGAAGCGGCGGCTCTGCGAGGAATGGCTCGACCGCGTCCTCCGCGAGGGACGGATCGGAACCCTGTTCGTTGGCGAGCCGACCGGACGCCAGCATCTCCGCGCGCTCTCGCCGATCGGTTCGTTTCTGATCCAACACTATGGGGGACTCGAGACCTACGCCGGCGAGGACCTGCCGGAAGGCCGCGTCGAGGCTCTCCGGCTGCGGATCGCGCATCGCATGCGCCGGGAGGCCCGCCTCTCGCTGCGCGCGGCCGGAACCCTGAGCCGGACCCTCTGCGATCCGGGCGCGGCCGGGGGGCCCCTTCCCGTCCGCGCGGCCGCGAGGGCGCTGGCCGCCGCCGGCGCGCCCGGCGCCCCGCTCCTTCTCAGGATCCACCGCGCGGACGAATGCGAGGACGGCGTCCGGCGCATCCTCGCCGAACTCCGGGAGACCCCGCCCCCGGGCGGACTGTTCTGCCTCTGGACGAGCCACGCCCCCGTGCCCCGGGAACTTCGGATCCGCGGATTCCACGAACTGCGCCTCTCCCCCCTCGCGCCCGCAGAGGCGAGGCGACTCGTCGCCTCGGCCTTCGAACGACCGGAACAGGCCGGGGCGATCGCCGAGGGTCTCTGCGGGGAGGTCCCCCCCTTGCCGGGACTCCTCGTCGAGGCCCTGCGCTTCGCGGCCCGGAGCGGCCAGATCGAGGGGGAGCCGGGGAGCTTCGCACCGCCCTCCCGCGTCCCCGACCTCCCGATCTTCCGCGACCTGGCCGCCTGCTACGAGGCCTTCTTCGCGGACCTTCCTCCCGAGGGCCGCGCGATCCTCGAATCCGCCGCCATCCTCGGCTGGAGGTTCCGCGCCGCGGACCTGGCCGACCTCCGAGGCGAACCCGTGGCCCTGCTGCTCCGGAAGATGCAGGGCCTCCTCGAGGACTGGATCCTCGATTCGGGGGAGAGCCTGCGCTTCCGGCACCGGAGCCAGCGACGCTGGATCCTCGAACACATGGACCGCGGGGCGAGGATCGAGGGGCACCGGCGAGCCGCCCGCCGCCTGAAGGCGCGCGGGGCCGACGACCTCCACGTCGCGATGCAGTGGTCCCAGGCCGGCGACCACGAAGAGGCCCTTCCCCTCCTCCTGCGGGCGGCCGAGACCCTGGCCGACCTGCGCCGTCACCGTTCCGCCCGGCGGGTCCTGCGCCGCGCCTTCCTGCACCTCGACGCCCTGCCCAGGATCCCGCTGCATCTCCGCCGGCGGGCGGCCGGTCTCGCCCTCGGCGTCCGCCTCGACCTCGCGGACGAACGGCCCGCCCGCGCGCAGGCGGGCCTCGACAGGATCCGTCCCCTGCTGCGCGCCCTCGGCCTCGAGGAGGACTCCGCCCTCCTCCTCCTGCGAGCCGCGACGGCCCTGGCCCTGGACCGGGACGAGGAGGCCCGCCGCTGTCTCGATCTCTGCCTCCGGAAGGCGGAGTCCTCGGGGGACGACCTCCGCGCGGCGGCGGCCCTCCGCCTTTCGAGCCTCTGCGCCGAACGCTCCGGCCGCCAGCGCGAGGCGCTCAGGCTCGCGGCGGCCGCCCTGACCCGGACCGAGACCGGAGGGCGCCGGCGTCCCGAGGCCCAGGCCGAGGCCCTCGCGAACCTGGCCGCCCGCGAGGCTGTCGCCCTGCACGTCGAACGTGCCGAGCGGCACTTCGCCCAGGCCGCGCGCCTCTTCGACCTCCTCGGACGGCGGGACGGCCTGCAGGACCTCGAACTCGACCGGGCCGAACTCGCGATCGAGACCGGCGAGGGGGGGGCCTTCCGCAAAATCCTCGAGCGGAGGACCGAGGACCTCCCTCCGCGGGGCGCCGGGGCCCGGGCCCGCCTCCTTCTCGCGGCCCTCGAACTCCAGGAGGATCGCCCCGGGGCGGCCGAGGACCTCCTACGGACCCCGTTCCGGGAGGCCGGTCCGCGCCTCCATCTCCAGCGGGAGGCTCTGCGCCTGCGAGCCCTCCTCGCCCGGGACCGGCTTCCCCCCGATCCCGTCCTTCCGGATCCCGGGGCGGCATCCCCCTGGCCGGAGCTCAGGATCCGCATCCACGCCCTGCGGGCCGCATTCCTGCGCCGCGCAGAGGGCCCCGAGCACGCTCTCCGGGAACTGGCCGCATGCAGGCCTCGTCCCGCCGCCCTCGAGGGCCGGGCCCGCCTGGCGCTCCCCCTCCTGCTCCTGACCCGCGCTCGGGCCGCCCGGGACCTCGGCCGCGAGGCCGAGGCCCGCCGCGACCTCCGCCTCGCGAGACGCGATCTCGAATCCCTGGCCGACCGCCTCCCCCCCGCACGCCGCCGCCGCTTCCTCCAGGCCTTCCCCGAACGCCGCGCCCTCTACAACGAAGCCTGAGGCCCCCCTTCGCGAACCGACGGTCCGAGCGCTACGAGGTAGGCGACCTGTTTACGCACTCCGGAGGCCCGAAGGGTCAGGGTCTATGAAGGTAGGGGCCTGCCGAAGCCCTCCTCGCAGGATTGGAAGATTTCCATACACCTGGAGAGCCACCATCCTTCCCCCCCC